>Ga0315910_10005569_pt1 | contig 10305 bp, 7 predicted proteins | sample EdamamesoilMG_FD_204470 | JGI IMG/M metagenome (GOLD analysis project Ga0315910, IMG submission 204470) | Garden soil microbial communities collected in Santa Monica, California, United States - Edamame soil | ecosystem: Environmental > Terrestrial > Soil > Garden | place: USA: California... | reverse complement strand
CGCCGCCCAGCTCTACGGCGAGATGCGCGACCTGTTTCCCGAGAACGCCGTCGCCTTTTTCGTCAGCTACTACGACTACTACCAGCCTGAAGCTTACATCCCCAACACCGACACCTTCATCGAAAAAGACGCGATCATCAACGACCAGATCGATCGCATGCGGCACGCCGCGACGCGCGCGCTGCTCTCGCGACCAGACGTCATCATCATCGCGAGCGTCAGCTGCATCTACGGCATCGGCTCGGCAGAAACCTACGAAGGGCTCCTGATCGAGATCGTCGCCGGCGAAGAGCTGCGGCGCGACAACCTGCTCCGGCGATTGGTCGACATTCAATACGAACGCAACGACGTGGATTTTCATCGCGGCACGTTCCGAGTCCGCGGCGATGTCGTCGAGATCTTCCCGGCATACGAAGAAAAGACGGCCATTCGCGTCGAGTTCTTCGGAGACGAAGTCGATGCGATCGCCGAGGTGGACCCGGTGCGCGGCAAGGTCTTGAGCACGCTCGACCGCTGCGCCATCTATCCCGGCTCGCACTACGTCACGCCGCGCCAACAGCTCGACCGCGCCATCGAAGGCATCCGTTCGGAGCTTCGCCAGCGCTTGGAGTTCTTCGACAGCGAGGGGCGCTTCCTCGAGAAGCAACGTATCGAGCAACGCACGAGCTACGACCTCGAGATGTTGGAGCAAATGGGGTTCGTGCAAGGCATCGAGAACTACTCGAGGCACCTGTCTCAGCGCAGCGTCGGTGAGCCGCCGCCCACGCTGATCGACTACTTTCCCGACGACTTTCTGCTGATCTTGGACGAATCTCACCAGACGGTGCCCCAGATTGGTGCGATGTATCGCGGCGATCGTTCCCGCAAAGAAACGCTGGTCGAATATGGGTTTCGATTGCCCAGCGCCCTCGACAATCGACCGCTGAAGTTCGAAGAATTCGAAAAGTACATGCGGCGCACCATCTTCGTGTCGGCCACCCCCGGAGAGTTCGAGCTGGAACACACCAAAGGCGGTGTGGTCGAGCAACTCATTCGGCCTACCGGGCTGCTCGACCCGGAGATCATCGTGCGTCCCGTCGACGGACAGGTCGACGATCTGCTGCGTGAGATTCGGCAACGGGTCGAAGTGGAAGAGCGCGTGCTGGTCACGACGCTGACCAAGCGCATGGCCGAAGACCTGACCGAATACTACGCCGAGCTCGGAGTGAGGGTACGCTACCTCCATTCCGACATCGACACGATGGAGCGCGTAGAAATCTTGCGCGATCTCCGCGCCGGCGAGTTCGACGTGTTGATCGGCATCAACCTGCTGCGCGAGGGTCTCGACTTGCCCGAGGTCAGCCTGGTGGCCATCCTCGACGCAGACAAAGAGGGGTTCTTGCGCAGTCCCCGCTCACTCATTCAAACCATTGGGCGGGCCGCCCGTAACGAGCACGGCCAAGTCTTGATGTACGCGGACCGCATCACACCGGCCATGAGGTACGCCATCGACGAAACCGAGCGCCGCCGCAAGATTCAAGAGCAGTACAACCAAGAGCACGGCATCATCCCCGCGACGATTCGCCGCGCGATCTTGGACATCAACCCCGCCAACGGGCAGTCCGACTACTACGCCGTACCGAAGAGCGCGAGCGCAGAGCGCGGCGCCAGCGCTGGTTCACGCAAGCAGAAGGCCGAGAAGGCGCCGCTCTCGGCCGAAGAAGCAGCGTTCGAGCGCCTGGAAGAACTGCGGCAACAGATGTTTGCGGCTGCCGAGAACCTACAGTTCGAGACCGCGGCCCGGCTGCGCGACGAGATCAAACGCCTGCAGCAAGGCGCCGGCATCGAGGCCGCGCCGCCGCCCAGCCAGAAACCCGCGAAGGCTCGCGCCCGCGCGCCCAAGAATCCGCGCGCTGCGAGCACGCGCCGCCGCCGCTGACACTCATGTTGCAGCAAGCCCAGGGCAAGTGGGATTGGGGCCCCACGCGCAGCCGATAGCGGAGCAGCGCGCCCTCGTTAGAGGGCGGGCGCGCTGCGTAGCGGCCCGCTGCTGGTCTCCGGAGGTTACTTCAGACAGAGGTCGTTGATCTCGCGAACCAGGGCGGCTTCTTGTTGGGCCACGCCGTCGAACTGCTTCTGGCTTGCGTCGGCCGCCTTGGGATCTCCTGCCTTGAGCGCGTGGACGCCCGCGGTGAGCGCCGCCCCCGCCGCTTTCGCGAGCCCGGAATAGCGCTGGGCGCGCTCCACGAGGGCCGGCTCGGTCAGCTTCAACTTCGCCACGTCCTGAGCAAGGGCTTCGTACTTTTCGGCCAGCGCCTGCCGATGCGCTGCAACGGCGGCGACGTCGTCGGCCTTGGGCTGCGGGCGCGCGTCGATCTCTCGTAGGGTCTTGTTCACGGTGCCGATGAAGCGTTGGCACTCCTTCGACTTTTCGTCGCACCCCGGCAGCAGCAGCGCCACGCATATAACTAGCCCTGCGCTCTTAACCAACAACGCGCACGTCGAGAGTCTGAGCCGCATGCTTGCCCTCACCGCTCTAGCTGCTTCCGGCGGCTCTGGCAAGCCCAGGGAAGCGGGAGCTCAACGCTCCGGCCAGGCTTTTGCCAGCGCCAGCGTGGCTAACGCCAGCGGCCCCACCCACAAGGCAAACCAGGCGAACCGGCCTTGGTTCACGGCCCTGCGCAGCACGATCAGCGCAAACAGACCCGTCACGAAAGCTACTGCCCCTGCGACGATCCCGGTCGAAAGTCGGCGCATGTCGGCGGCGACCTCGGGTAACTCGAAGCATCGGCTCAACACGAGCGGCAACGCAACGAGCATCGAGAGCTCGAAGGCTCTGTCTTTGCGAACGCCGAGCCACAGGGCCAGCGCGATCGTCGCAGCGCTCCGCGATACGCCTGGTAGGACCGACAGGCCCTGCACGCTACCGATCAAGAGCGCTCCCCACGCAGGCAAGCTCGGCGCCTCGCCCGACTTTACCCAGGCGGTGGAAATCAACAGTAGCGTGGTCACGAGAAAGCCTACCCCGAGCACAGCAGGCGAGAGTGAAAACCGGTCGACAAAAGGCCGCATGAGCAGCGCGATCAGTGCCGTCGGCACGCTGGCCAAAACGACGACGAATGCATCGCGCCCGCCGCTCGTGCCGAGCAGGCGGCTCGGATGGATTAGCCCGCGGGCGCCGTCGCGCACGGCGGCGCGCACGACCGGCCACAGCACGAGCAAAATCGCGAGGCCCGTCCCCAGTCGCAACATCACTTCGAGCGACGCACCCCCTTGGTCGACTCCGAAGACCAACGTGGCCAGCGACAGATGGCCGGAGCTCGAAACCGGCAGAACCTCGGTCAGGCCCCGAACCACACCGAGCAGCGTGGCGTTACCGAACGGACTCATGTGCGGACTCTTTACTGCGTTTCTGGGACGGCAGGAAGGCTATCGCGCCGCCTCGATCAGGTCGCGCACCGAGCCTTCGCCCACGAGCCGCGCATCGTTGTGAACGACCTTCCCTTTGGCGTCGATGATGACCAGGGTCGGCAGCCCGGTGACGCCGAAATTTCGACTCACTTCACCAGTGAGGTCGAGTACCGAAGCGTACGACACCGGGTTCGCGTTCAAGAACTCGAGCGCCGGTGCGGCCTCGGTATCGGTGTTGACCCCCAAGAAGGTAACGTCAGCGTCGGCGTACTCCTTGGCGACGCGATCGAGGATCGGCATCTGCTTCTTGCAGGGGCCGCACCAGCTCGCCCAAAAGTCGAGTACCACGACGCGGCCCGCATAGTCGGAAAGTCGAATCGACTCGCCTGCCTTGGCTCCATGGATCACCGGCAAGGTGAAGTCGGGAGCAGTCACGTCTACCTTTTTGCCCGGGTCGACGTAGGGCAGCACGACGAACGCAAACATGAGCACGAGCCCGATCGCCAATCCGGCGAGCACCCACGCTTGTCGCACGTCCTTGGTGGGCTTGAGGTCTTTTTGAGGCTCCACTGGTTCCTACGCCGAGAGCTGCGGTCGCTGCTCTCGGTCCTTTTCCAAACGCTGTCGTGAAGAACTGGCCTTCCAGAGCGCGCGCGCGGCCGCCGAGCCCAGCGCCGGCATGCGCACCGTGAAGCGCGCGCCGCCCAGCGGGCTCGCCGTGGCGAACACGGACCCACCGTGCTCGATCACGATCTTCTTCACGATCGCGAGCCCTAGCCCAGTCCCGTCGCGTTTACCGGTCACGTACGGGTCGAAGATAGCCGCCGCCAGCGCTTTGTCCAAGCCCGGGCCATTGTCGTCCACGTGCACCTCCCAATAGTCGCCAGCCCGCTCCAGACCGACCTGGACTTCTCCCCCGGTTTTCCCCGTTTCTTGCACGGCTTCGACGGCATTGCGGATCAGGTTGATCAGCGCCCTGCGAAACATCTGGCGATCGAGGTAGACGCTTGCCGCCGTGTCGGGCAGCTCGATCAGCACGGCGACCGCCGGATCCAAGTCCAAGATCGACTCCCGATCGCCGTCGCGCATCTCTTCGTCGCTGAGCAGCAGTCGTTGGCGTTGCGCGGCCAAGAATTCGACCAGATCCGCTTCCTCGAGCTTGGCTTGCGGCAGGCGAGCGAAGTCCGAGAACTCCGTCACCAGCCTGCGCAGGGTACCCACTTCGTCCTCGACGATCTCGAGGGTGATGTCGAGCAACTTCGCGTAGTCGGCCTCGCCACCGTGGTAGCGACGGTGCACCTCCTGCACCGCGAGCTGGATCGGAGTCAGCGGGTTCTTGATTTCATGGGCAAGACGCCGGGCCATCTCTTGCCAGGCGCCGATGCGCTGGAGGTATTCGATACGCGCACGACTCGACTCGATCTCTGCGAGCATGCGATTGAAAGCCCGCGCGAAATCGGTGATTTCGTCAGTGCCTCGCTCCGAAACACGCACGGAGAGGTCGCCGGCACCGACACGCTGAGTGGCTTCGGCAAGCTCGTCGATGCGTGCAGTTACCCCGCGCGCGAACAGGGAGCCTACTCCCACCGCCGCCAAGATCGTGATTCCGAGCAGCAGCGCCAACGCGTAGATGTAGCTGCGTTCGTCGTCACGGCGACGACTCGCCACCTGTTTGTAGGTGGTGACGAACTGCCCCATGGTCTCCAGCTCGTCGAAGCGCGCGCGTTCCGCGGCGAACACCGCAATCAAGCGCGGCGCGGCGTCCGCGGCGCGCTCGGCCGGAGCCGCATCTTCCTCGGCGCGGTCGTCCCCGACGACATCGTCTGCGGCCCGGTCATCCGCGGGCAGGTCGTCTACGGGCAGGTCGTCAAGAGCGCCTGCGCGCAGAGGCAGCTCGACGCGAAGTCGGTTCTCGCGCTTGGGGTCCAGGGGCTTGCCACGATCGACGGTTGCCAGGACCTCGTCGCCCGCTTCGACGGTCAGCGAGACCAGCGTCGGATGGCGTTTCAGCTGGCGTTCGAGCTCGTGCTGCACGGCCCCTCGCGGCGGATCGGCAGCTTTCGGCGCGACCACCGCGAGTTCTTGTAGTGCGGGCTGCGCCGCGATTTCTGCTGCCTCGGCCCGCATCCTCGACTTCACGGCGTGCGCCAGCTCTTGGTAGAGCTCGAGTGACTGGTCGAGGCGCGCGCCGACCTCGGGCATGAAAAAGCGCTCGGAGGTTTGTCGAATGGCGCTTTCGGCGAGCCAGATGGCAACCAGCACGGGGATCAGCGCAGTGATCACGATCGCGATCGCCAAGCGGCGACGAATGCGGCCGATCACGGCCATGGTGACCAGTTTACTCACGCGGCTTCTCGACCAACTTGTACAACAACCCGAGCGGATCGAAGCCCAGCATCGATTTCAGGTTCGCCGCCGGCATCTTGGCCGACTGCAAGCGATCGAGCAGACTGCCGAGCGGCCCCTCGCGCGCCAGCCAATCCAGCGCTCTCGCACGTTCGGCGAGGGCACGCACGCCCTCGAGCGCCGCAAGCCCAACGTCGATGCCCACTGGGATCGCCAACGCCGGCACGACCGGCGACAGGATCACCTCGCGCATCGCGATCGCCTCTGCCCACGCTCCCGCGCGCTTGGCGCCAGCGAGCCCCTGCAGCGTCGCGAGCTCGGCGAAGCATCCGACGCACACGCTTCCGACGCGCTCTTCGGTGGCGCGGAGCAAATACCGGTAGTCGCGCGTCCAGTCGCCGGAGACCAACCCCATGTCGTGTCGGAGCACGCTGGGGCCGACGATCCGGTCGAAGCCGAGCGGCCCCCGTCGCGCAGCCAGCGCGGTGTAAAGCTGTCCGCGCCGAAATACTCCCACGAGCAAGCTTTGCCCGACCGGACACAACGCATCGAGCGCACGCGATACGGTGCGATGGCTCGGCACCGGCCATTGCAAGAGACTCTGCGGCCACACGCGAACTCTGCCTTCGACCTCGAACTGGCGAAACAACGTGAGCAGCGAGAGAACCTGCTCGAGGTAGCTGTCGTCGGCCGTGATCTCGTCGCCGAACCGATCGAACAGCGACTGGAGCGCTCCAAACTGCAACTCCACGACCCAACGAGAGCCGTAGCGTTTGGCGATTTCAGGCAGCGCGACGGGCCACGCTTGCTCCGTGGGATCCAAACGTCCGCGGAGCGTGTGCACGAGCTTGATCGGTTTCTTGCCCTCCGTCACCAACACGACGCCCCCCGCGGCGATCGCGCTCGGCGCGGAATCGAGAGGACGCATGGCTTCGATGAGCCCGTGCCATTCTTGCGCGGTGAAGCCTACGAAGTGAAGATCCGGCGCGAACACGTGACAGGCCTTTCTTCGCGGTTTTAGCACCGGGCGACCGAGGGGAACAACCCGCGGGCTTCAGCGAGGCGCAAATAGCATCAACCGCCCCGCGCGATCGGCGCTCGCAATCAGTGCGCCCGACTCGTCCATCGCGACGTCTTCCACCTGTCCCGCCGTGTCCAGCACCAGGCGCCGCGAGCCGTTCACCTCCGCGAGATCCACCCCGTCCGAGCCACCGCGCACCAGCCAGGACGAGTCCCGCGTGAAGAGAAACCGCTTCACCCAGGGACCGTTCTGGATTTCGCTGCGCTTGTCGCCAGCGCCGCTGGCCCCGAAACGCCAGAGCGTCGTGAAGCCCTGGCGCCCCTCCTCGGCGAGGGTGCCGTCCGGTGCGAACGCGATGCTGTCGCTCTCGTTCTCGTTCCGGACCAGATCGTGGAACACAGCGGGTTCGGACAGCTTCCACCACCAGATCGATCCCTGCACCCACGCAACGGCGAGGCGATCGGTCGCGCCGTCGAGCGCCAGACTCTTGACGTCGATAGGTGGTCCGGGCACCACGACTTCGATCAGCTTCGAGCTCGCGAGATCGTGCACGCGTATGACCCCGTCGCGGTGAGCGAGCGCGAGTCGCGATCCAGTCAGCGCAGCGGCCGTGATGGGGGCTTCGTTGACCTGTAGCTCGTCCTGCTGCTTCAGTTCCGTCACGGAGTGGAACTCGACGGCGTCCCGACACACGACCAAGAGCTTGCCGGCGTAGAAGAACGTCCCGCCGCGCACGACGTCGTCACACGCGTCCAGCTCGCCTGCCGCTTTTCCAGTGCGCACGTCGAACAGCAAGCTGCCCCGATCGCTCGAGTACACGACGCGTCCGAGGCTGCTGGTCACCGCGACCGCGCGCGCAAATCCGCCGGGAACGGCTTCCCAGCGCAGCTTCACGCTCTCGGCAGTGCGCGCGCTGATGGGCTGGAGCGAAACTCGCCCGACCGGAGCCGACCCATTCGCCGCAACCTCGACAGGGGCGTCGGCTGGCGTTCTAGGCGCCCCACAAGCCAAAGTTGCGAGCCAAGGGACGAGAAATGCGAGTCGGGCTCTCCGGGTGCTCATCGCGCGGCGAGCGTACGAAAAATCGCGGTTTCAGTCCAGCAGCCGCCGGCAGCGGCCCAGCAAGTTCACCCACTTGGAGCCGCGCACCGACTCAACCGGGCCGGGCCAGGCTCACCAACCCCACGAGCACGAAGCCGAGCGCGATGCACAGCGCCGCCGTGACGAGCCCGAGCGCAGACTGACGAACCCGAAAGCGTTCGACGTCGCCCTCGGCCGTCTCGCTGAGATGCGCGGCGAGCGCGCGATCCGCCGCGCGCACCCGACCGGTGAACAGCACCACCGCAAGGGCGAGCGCCAAGACGGCGAAGACGCCGGCGAGCACGCGTGCGCGGTATGGGCGCTCGAGGCTTGCCGCGTAGGCCTGCGGTAGGCTGTCGAGCAGCAACTCGTCCCGCGCATCGAAGCTCGACATGGGCGCGGTCGCATCGAGCGGCCAGCCTACGGCAGCGATGGTGTTCAGGTCCGGCTCACTAGCCACGACCACCCACGCCGGAGTCGGCAGGCCTTCGGGCAAGCCGACCTTGGCCCAAGCACCTCCGCGCCCGTCGGCGGCAAGCCGAACCCGCCCCCCCGCAACGCGCCCGCGCTCATCGACGATGCTGTAGAAGGCGGCCTCTCTGGGTACGGGCGCTGCGATCGACAGCTGCTTGCCTTCGCGGCGCGCATGGAGTGCGCCGGGCACTACGGGGAGCGTGGAATACCATTTGGCGCGTTGCTCTCCGAAGCTCGCCTCGATGCCGAGGGCGAGCACGTGCTCGCGCGGGGTGAGCATCAGTCGAGCAAAGCCGCGGCTGTCCGTCGTGAGGTCGCGATCGCCCGCGGGTTCGGCAGCGCCCTCGGCGCGCACCCGCACTCGAGCGCCTGCCGCGGGGCCCTCACGCGTGGTCACCTCTATCCACACCGGATCGCTGAACGGCACGGCAAACACGCCGCGCCCGGGATGCACGCGGATCGCGAGCCCGCCACTCTTGGCGCCCGCGATCCAGCTGCCCCGCCGGCGAACTCCGGAAATCCAGCGGGCGCGTGTCAAGCCGACCGAGTGGTCACCAAGGCGCGCTCCGCGCGAAGTGACCCAGAGCTCGAGATCGGCCGGGGCGGGACGACTGAGCGAAAGCTGGAGCTCCAAGAAGCCCGCTGCGTCCGTGCTGCCTCGGAACTGCCCGAGCGCGCGCCCTCCTGAACGAGCTTCGACCTCGATCGGCAAGCTTCCGAGCGAGCGTTCCATCTCGTAGAAGCGCTCGACCGCCAAGAGACGGCCGCTGATCGCGGTTTGGCCGACCGTAGGCCCGCCCCACAAGCGCACGCCGCGGTAGCTCCGCGGAGCTCCCACGACGAACACCGCGAGCGCGACGACCGCAATCGTCACCACGGGCAACGACAACAAGAGCCAGCGCACCAGCGGAGCTTCCCAGCGTGAAGGGCGGCTCCGACTGGCGGTCTGGTTCACGGCGGGCGGCTCAGCTGACGGCATGCGGTGGGGCCTCGACCCGGACCAACGGTACACCGTCGCGCCCTGGTCAGCCCCCGCTAACCCCTCGAATCGGCGAAAACTTCATGGCGCGGGGAATGCAGCCCCTGCGCTTTTGGTTAGGGCAGCGATATTGGTTGGGTGGCGCTGTTGGTTCGGGCTCAGCGACACGCCCTGGTGCCAAAAACCCAAGAAATCTCGGCAAATCTTAGGCGCCTACCTCACTAGCTTAGCGCCACGAAAGCCTGCTAGGCTCCGCCCGCCACGAGCTCGGCAAACGTGGTCGTGCACCGCAAGCGGTGCGCAGAGTCGCCGAGCAAGAATGGCCGAGCAAAAGATGGCTGAGCAAAGAAAGATCAAACGCAAAGCGAACCAAAAGAAGCCGGGCAGCAAGGCGCGACGGCGGATCGAGCATCGCTTCGTCCCCCAGACGACCCCGGCGGCCTGGGCGCTGTTCGGCGTCGGAATGCTCGGCGCCTTGGCGCTGGGCGCCGGGGTGTTCGGACAGTGGGTGAAGGATCCGCCGGCGGACTACGCGGTGTACCTCATCGCTGCTGGCGCCTTGGGGCTCGCTGCTGCTCTATGGTTCGGCGATCTGTCACCGACGCCGGTGCGCGTCGGCGACGCCGGTGTGGCGCTCGAGCGCGGCGCCGAGCTCGTGCGGCTCGGCTGGTGCGATCTGCACAGCGTGACCATCGAGAACGACCAACTGCTCCTCAAAACCAGCGAGTCGAATTTTGCGATCCCGGTCGCCGCTCACCCTCAAGCAGTAGCGTGGTTGCTCAAAGAAGGCGTCCAGCGCGTACCCGATGTCGTGAACGTCAAACGCCGCGAACTCGCTCAATTGCCCAAACCCGATCAAACCGCCGGTGAAGAGTTGCAAGTCGAGGGCCTGCAGGTCGCCGGCCGCCGCTGCAAGCAGAGCGACAAGCTGATTTCTTTCGAGCAAGACGCACGCATCTGCCCGAACTGCTGCGAGGTCTACCATCGGTTGCACGTCCCCAAGGACTGCATCACC
>Ga0315910_10005568_pt1 | contig 10305 bp, 8 predicted proteins | sample EdamamesoilMG_FD_204470 | JGI IMG/M metagenome (GOLD analysis project Ga0315910, IMG submission 204470) | Garden soil microbial communities collected in Santa Monica, California, United States - Edamame soil | ecosystem: Environmental > Terrestrial > Soil > Garden | place: USA: California... | reverse complement strand
GTACCTTCGTGCGCTTCATTCGGAGATCGCACCAAGTGCACATCCATATCCTCGGCATCTGCGGCACGTTCATGGGCGGCCTGGCGGTGATCGCCAGGCAGGCGGGCCATCGCGTGACTGGATGCGACGCCAACGTCTATCCGCCGATGAGCACGCAGTTGCAGGCCCAGGGCATCGACCTGATCGAGGGGTTCGATCCCGGGCAGACCGCCCTGAAGCCCGACCTGTTCGTGATCGGCAACGTGGTCGCGCGCGGCAATCCCCTGATGGAGGAAATCCTCAACAAGGGCCTGCCCTTCATCTCCGGGCCGCAATGGCTGGCGGAGAACGTGCTGCGGGGTCGCTGGGTGCTTGCGGTCGCGGGCACGCACGGCAAGACGACCACCACGTCCATGCTGGCGTGGATCCTCGAGCACGCGGGCCTCGACCCCGGTTTTCTGATCGGCGGCGTGCCCCTCAACTTCGGCATTTCCGCCCGCGCCACGGAATCGGCATTCTTCGTGATCGAGGCGGACGAGTACGACACGGCGTTTTTCGACAAGCGCTCGAAGTTCGTCCACTACCTGCCGCGCACGCTCATCCTGAACAACCTGGAGTTCGACCACGCCGATATTTTCCCGGACCTGGGCGCGATCGAAACCCAGTTCCACCACCTGGTGCGAACGGTACCCGGCGACGGCCTGATCATCGCCAACGGCCGCGAGCAGAGCATGCGGCGCGTGCTGTCGCGCGGCGCCTGGAGCAAGGTCGAACTCCTGGGCGTGGAGGAGAGCTGGGCGACCAAGTCGCGGGACGAACATGCCTTCGATGTCTTTTTCGAAAGAGGACCGCGCGGGACGGTGCAGTGGGAACTGCTGGGCGAGCACAACGCGCACAATGCGCTCGCGGCGCTGGCGGCAGCGCGGCATGCCGGCGTCCCCGTGACCAAGGGCATCGAAGCGCTTGCCGAATTCAGGAACGTGAAGCGCCGCCTCGAAATTCGAGGGACGGTCCAGGGCGTCACTGTCTACGACGATTTCGCGCATCATCCGACCGCCATCCAGACAACCATCGCGGGCCTGCGCAGCAAGGTCGGCCCGGCGCGCATCCTCGCCGTGCTGGAACCGCGATCCAACACCATGAAGATGGGGGTGATGAAGGATGCGCTGGCGGGAAGCCTGTCCGGAGCGGACCTGGTCTATTGCTCCACCGACGGCCTGGGCTGGGACGCGCAACCGGTGCTCGCCCCGCTGGGCCGGAAGGCGCATTGCTTCGGCGACCTGGGCGAACTGGTCAAGGCCATCGTGGCCGAGGCGAAGCCGGGAGACCACGTGCTGGTCATGAGCAACGGCGGCTTCGGCGGCATCCACGCGAAGCTGCTGGAGGCCCTCAAGTAGTCCAGAGGTTCTTCGGCACCATGCAATGCACGGTCTTGCGGGTCTCCGCGATGTCGCCAAGCCGTGAATCCATGGTGAGGCTCATGAGCGAGTACGCTTCCATCAGCGACATCTTCCTGCGTTCCGCGATCTGCTCGATCATCGCGAACGCGGCTTCGTTCATGGCGGTCTGCAGGTCGGGAGACTGCGCGCTGGTCACGAAATAGCGCCTGGTTTCCTTGAGCGGCCGGATTCCGCGCTTCAGCTTCACCCCGTTCTTGGGGATCATGCAAAAGACGCCCTTGACCTGGTTCACGACTTCCGCGATCCGGCAGTCATAGCGCGTCGCCATCCACTCCTCGGTTTTCTCCGGCGCCACGTCGAGTTTCTCCGCCAGGAATGCGCGGGTCTCGACCTTGAGGATTTCCAGCGCCTTGTTCAGGTCGCGGTCATAGCCGACCGTGATCCAGTGCGTGGGCGTCTCGATGCGCGGCCAGGCCAGGGGCTTCTGCTTGATCACCTCGATGTGCAGGCGCAGTTCGTTGAACGCCGTTTCGATGGCGGTCAGGTTGATCTCGCCGTTGCCTTGCGCGGCATGGGAGTCGCCGCTCCAGAGCAACGCGCCTTCGACGAACACCGGGAGGTAGACGGTGGTGCCCTCGACCATTTCCCGCACATCCATGTTGCCGCCGAAGGGCCCGGGCGGAACCGTGCTGTAACGGCCCGGCTCGGCGCGCGCGACGCCGAGCACGCCGGGGAAAGGTCGCAACGGCACGCGGATGCCGGGCGCGAACCAGGTGCTGGCGTGCTTCAGGTCGAAGTAAAAATAACGCACCTGCGCCTGCGGGAACCGGTCGGGGAACTGTCCCAGCCCCATTTCGCCGGGCAGGTTCCAGTTGGCGCCGTAGGTCCGCGGCACGATGCGCTCGATGCGCACCTTGAGCACGTCCCCGGGCTCCGCTTCCTCGATGAAGATCGGACCGGTAATGGTGTGGGGGCCGCGACCGGGATGGGCCAGCCGCAGGCGGGTGATTTCTTCGATCGGCACGCCCGGCAGGACCTGGTTGGACGAAGCCATCTGCGTTTCCATCGAGACGCGATCGCCGGAGCGCAGGCGCAGCACGGCCGGCTGGGCATTGTCGAACCACCCCCATTGCGTGGTTTCCGGGGTCGCGGGCAGGACGTAGACGTTGCCCACGCGGGCGCCGACCGGAATCTTCGGCGTCGCGGCGTCCTCCGCGTGAAGGGCCCTGGCGAGCAGCGGACTGGCGGCAAGCGCTCCGCCCTGCAACAGGAAGCGCCTGCGGGATTCGGGATTCATGGTTTTCTCCTCCGTACCGATGGCAGTGGCAAGGGGCATGCCAGGGAGAAACGGCCCCGCGGCATGCCCCTGCCGCACGTCCCGCAGCTTCTTTGTGCGTGCCGGCCGCGTCGGGCACAATGCCGGTGCAAGTCGCCCCGCAAATGATCTACTACATCCACGGCTTCAACAGTTCTCCGGCATCCCACAAGTCCCGGCAATTGCAGGAACGGTTGCGTTCGCTGGGCCGCGAAGCGGAGTTCGCCTGTCCCGCCCTGCCGCATCAGCCGCGGGAGGCCATCGCGTTGCTCGAGCGCGAGGTTTCGGCCCGGCCCGCCGCTGAGGTTACGCTGGTGGGCAGTTCGCTGGGCGGGTTCTATGCCACCTGGCTCACGGAGAAACTCGGGGTGCGCTCGGTGCTCGTCAATCCCGCCATCACGCCGCATGACGGCCTGCGCGCCTACCTGGGCCCGCAGAGAAACCTGTACACCGGCGAGCCGTACGAGCTGACGGAAGGCCATCTTGCCGAGCTTGCCGCGCTGCACGTTTCCGCGCCAGCGCGGGCTGAACGCTACCTGCTCATGCATACCACGGGGGACGAGCTGCTCGACTGGCGCATCGCCGTCGACCACTACGCGGGATGCAGGAGCGTCATCGTCCAGGGCAGCGACCACGGCTTCGCCGAGTTCGGCAACTACCTCGACATCGTGCTCGGATTCGCGTCCTGACGGAAGGTCAGCCCCGTCGCGTATAATCGCGCGCTCATTTCACCAAACGCCGTCAGCCTTGCGTCCCGGTCCGGCACCCGCATGAATGTCTTTTTTGAGGAGGACGGCGACTTCAAGGTCGGCACCGTCCTTGCCGACAACAACACGTCGCTGCAGGTCGAAACCCAGCACGGCAAGCGCGCCAAGATCAAGGCGGCCAACGTCCTGATCAGGTTCCAGCACGGGCCGCTTTCCCAGTTCGTTGCCGACGCGCACAAGCTCGCGGACGAAATCGATCCCGCGTTCCTCTGGGAATGCTCGGGAAGCGCGGAATTCTCGTTCGACCAGCTCGGCAGGGAATACTACGGGCGCGATCCGAAGCCGGAAGAAAATGCCGCGCTCCTGATGCGCCTGCACGCGACGCCGACCCATTTCTACAAGAAAGGCAAGGGTCGCTACAAGGCCGCGCCGGCGGATGCGCTGAAAGCGGCTCTCGCGGGCATCGAGCGCCGCAAGCGCCAGGCGGAGCAGCAGGCAGGCTACGTCGAGAAACTCATGCGCTTCGAGCTCCCGGAAGAATTCCGCGCGGCGTTGCAGGAACTGCTCTACGACCCCGACAAGGGTTCGATCGAATACAAGGCGCTGGAGGAAGCCGCGAGCCGCACCCACCTGTCGTTCGCGCGGCTGCTCGAGAAGTGCGGCGCGCTGCCCTCCATCCACGACTACCACTTTGGCCGCTTCCTGTTCGAACATTTTCCCAGGGGCACGGCATTTCCCGCGGACGCCGCCGCCGTCGAACCGCAGGGCCTGGAGACGGCCGCCGTCGAGGCGTTCAGCATCGACGACGTCGACACCACCGAGATCGACGATGCCTTTTCGGTGACGCCGCTCGCGACCGGAGGCTGGCAGGTGGGCATCCACATCGCCGCGCCGGCGCTGGGGCTGGCGATCGGCTCGCCGGGCGACCTCGAAGCGGCGAAGCGCCTGTCGACGATCTATTTCCCGGGCGACAAGATCACGATGCTGCCGCCGGCGATCGTGGATCGGTTCACCCTGGCGGCAGGCCGCGAGTGTCCCGCCCTCTCCCTGTACCTGGAACTCACGCCCGAGCTCGAGATTGCCGCTACCCGCAGCGTCGCGGAGCGGGTGAGAATCGCCGCCAACCTGCGGCACGATGCCCTGGAACCGGAGTTCAACGAGGAGCGCCTCGCCGCCGGACACACCGCCTATCGCTTCGGGCCCGAGCTGACCCTGCTGTGGAAGCTGGCGGCACGGCTGGAAAAGGCGCGCGGCAAGGCGGAGCCGGGCGTTGCCCGGGCCGACTTCAATTTCTACGTCGAGGACGATCGCGTGCGCATCGTGGAGCGCAGGCGCGGCTCGCCGATCGACAAGGTCGTCTCCGAGCTCATGATCCTGGCCAACAGCGAGTGGGCGCGCCATCTGTCGGACAACGACATCCCCGCGCTCTATCGCGCGCAGGGCAACGGCAAGGTGAAGATGTCCACGGTTCCGGCCGCGCACCAGGGTCTGGGCGTGCCGCAGTACGTCTGGGCCAGTTCGCCGCTGCGCCGCTACGCCGACCTGGTGAACCAGCGGCAGCTGCTGGCCCTGTTCGGCAACGAGGCGCCCCCGTATCCGCAGGGCGACGAACGCCTGCTCGTGATCCTGCGCGACTTCGAACTGGCCTACGACGCTTACGCGGAGTTCCAGCGCGGGATGGAGCGCTACTGGTGCCTGCGCTGGCTGGTCCAGGAAGAGCAGCAGCAGGTGATCGCCGTGGTCCTGCGCGATGACCTGGTGCGGCTGGAAGCGGTGCCGTTCATCACGCGCGTGCCCGCCCTGCCGGCGCTGGCCGGCGGCAGCCGGGTCGAACTGGCGGTTGCGGCCATCGACCTGCTGGAGGTGGATTTGCGATGCGAGTTCAGGCGCGCGCTGGATGTGACCGGAACATGAACGCGCCGGTGCGGCCGGCGGCGGCGGGCGGATCGCTGTCAATTTCGGTCGCGGCTCATTAGAATTGCGCCAGTCTCGACTCCTCAACCGCGGATTTGCCGGATATCCCGATCAACGCGCTTGACTCCCGGGGCGGCTTCGCCGCCAGCCTCCCGGCCCCGCCGCCGCCATCGACAGGCGACATCCTGCCGATCACGCTGGCGGTCTCGATAATCCTGCATGCGGTCGTGCTGCTCATCACGTTCGCGCCGCCCGACTTCAATCCCGCGAAATTTGCCCCTCAGCTCGACGTCGTTCTGGTGAACTCCAAGAGCGCGGCGCGCCCGGTGAAGGCCGATGCGCTGGCGCAGGCCAACCTCGACGGGGGCGGCAATACGGAAGCGGACCGGCGCGCCAGGACCAACCTGCCCAAGGTGCCCAACCTCGAGTCGTCGCAGCAGATCCAGCTGGCGGCCAATCGCGTGAAGCAGCTGGAAGAAGAGACGCAGCGCCTGCTCCAGATCGCGCAGGACGCGAGCAATGCCGCCGCGAACGTGGCCACGCCGGCCCCGCAGCAGGCAGAACGCGTCGAGGATCCTGCGCAACAACAGCAGCGCCTGATGATCGCCCAGCTGGAAGCCCAGATCGCCAAGGAGTGGAGCGAGTACCAGAAGCTGCCGAGGCGCAAGTTCATCGGCGCGCGGACCGAGGGCGTGGTATATGCGGAGTACGTGGACAAATGGCGCCAGCGCGTGGAATCCGTCGGGACCCGCAACTTCCCGGAAGAGGCCAAGCGCAACCGCATCTTCGGCTCGCTGGTGATGACCGTGCACATCCGCTCCGACGGCAGCGTGGAGAAAGTGGACATCGACCGTTCTTCCGGCCATCGGCTGCTCGACGCCGCGGCGCGGCGCGCCATCGACCAGGCGGCGCCTTTTCCGCCCCTGCCCGCGGCGGTGCGCAAGGATTGGGACATTCTCAGCATTTCCCGCACGTTCAATTACACCCGCGACGACCTCGAGCTCGTCACGCCGTGAAGGCCCGCGCAGCATGAGCGACCGTTACGCAGTGATCGGCAATCCGGTCGCGCACAGCAAGTCCCCCCAGATCCATGCGGAATTCGCCCGGCAGACAGGCGAGGACGTGGACTACTCGCGACTGCTCGCGCCGACCGGCGGGTTTCGCCATGCCGTCGCCGCGTTCCGGGCGGAGGGCGGTCGCGGACTCAACGTCACGCTGCCGTTCAAGCTCGAGGCATTCGACCTTGCCGACGAAGTCTCGGCCCGCGCCCGGGAAGCGCGCGCGGCGAATTTCCTGAGTTTCGACGGCGCCCGCATCAAGGCGGACAACACCGATGGCGCCGGCCTGGTGGCGGACCTCACCCGCAACCTGGGCGTTGCCCTGCAATCGCGCCGGATCCTCCTGCTGGGCGCGGGGGGCGCCGCGCAAGGCGTGCTGGGCCCCTTGCTGGCCTGCCGCCCCGCCATCCTCGCGATCGCCAACCGCACCGTCGACAAGGCCCTGCGCCTGGCGGAGAACCTGCGGCGGCAACCCGGCGCGGCCCATACGGTGTTGTCGGGGCTCGGCTACGCCGAGCTCGGGGCGCACCACTTCGACGTCGTCATCAATGCGACATCCAGCAGCTTGCAGGGCGAGGTGCCGCCCGTGCCGAAGAGCCTGTTCGCGGCGGGCGCGCTGGCCTACGACATGATGTACGGCAAGCAGCCGACGCCATTCCTCGCGTTTGCCGGGCAGAACGGGTCGGAGCGCCAGGCGGACGGCCTCGGCATGCTGGTCGAACAGGCGGCCGAATCCTTTTTCCTCTGGCGCGGCGTGCGTCCCGATACCGCTCCGGTCATCGGGTTGCTGCGCGGCCTGTAGGCCATGAAGTACCTGTGGCGCTGGTTCGCCCGAGGGCTGCTCCTGTTCATCGCCGTGGTCGTGGTCTACCAGTTCTGGCTGTTCGGCCAGGTGGTCTGGTGGGTCTGGTTCAACCCCTCCACCAGCGCCTTCATGGAGGACCGCCTGGAAGTCCTCCAGGAGAAGAATCCCAAGGCGGAGTTGCGGCACAAATGGGTGCCGTACGCCCGCATCTCGATCAACCTCAAGCGCGCGCTGGTGGCCGCCGAGGACGCGAAATTCCTGGATCACGACGGCTTCGACTGGGAAGCGATCCAGAAGGCCTACGAAAAGAACATCAAGAAAGGCAAGGTGGTGGCGGGCGGATCCACCATCAGCCAGCAACTCGCCAAGAACCTGTTCCTGTCCGGCACGCGCACGCCCTGGCGCAAGGCGCAGGAGGCGCTCATCACCGTGATGATCGAGAACGTGATGTCGAAGCAGCGCATCTTCGAGATCTACCTGAACATCATCGAGTGGGGCAACGGCGTCTTCGGCGCGGAAGCCGCCGCGCGCTACTACTACAAGACCAGCGCGTCCTACCTCAGTGCCGAGCAGTCCGCGCGCCTCGCCGCGATGGTGCCCAAGCCCCGCTTCTACGATCGCGTGCGGGAAACGCCCCTGCTCGAGCGGCGCACGGCGATCATCCTCGGCCGCATGGCCGATGCGCAGGTGCCCTAGAGGCCGTGAGGGGTGAGGCGACAGGCGTGAGGCGTGAAGGGCCGGTCAAGCCGGGCCGCGTATAATCGGCCGGGCCAACGCCATGCTGATCCATCCGCAGTTCAATCCCATCGCCTTCCACGCCGGCCCGCTGTCGGTGCGCTGGTACGGCCTGATGTACCTGCTGGCCTTCGTCATCGTGCTTTTGCTGGGGCGGCACCGCATCCGCACCCAGCCCTGGCATGGCTGGACGCGGCGCGACCTCGACGACATCCTGTTCCTCGGCGTGCTCGGCGTCGTGCTCGGCGGCCGCCTCGGCTATGTCCTGTTCTACAAATTCGGCGAGTACATGCTCGACCCGCTGCGCATCCTGTTCCTCTGGGAAGGCGGCATGTCGTTCCACGGCGGCTTCCTCGGCGTGCTGGTGGCGATGCTCTGGTTCGCGCGCACGCGCGGCAAGAAATGGCTCGCGGTCACGGATTTCATCGCGCCGCTGATTCCGCTGGGCCTCGGGGCGGGGCGCATCGGCAACTTCATCAACGGCGAGCTGTGGGGCCGCGTCACCAACGCCTCGTGGGCCATGGTGTTCCCGAAGGTCGACAACCAGCCGCGGCATCCCTCGCAGCTCTACGAGTTCGCGCTCGAAGGCCTGGTGCTGTTCGCACTGGTATGGCTGTTCTCCCGGCGGCCCCGTCCGGTCGGCGCCGTCTCCGCGATGTTCCTGCTGGGCTACGGCACGCTGCGCTTCCTGGTCGAATTCACGCGGGAACCCGACGAATTCCCGGGCCTGCTCGCCCTGAATTTTTCCATGGGCCAGTGGCTGAGCCTGCCCATGATCGCGGGCGGCATCGCCCTGATGGTCTGGGCCTACCGGGGGAAGGCGGGCCGTCGCAGCGAAGACCGGATGGTCGCGCCGAAACCGCGCGCGAAGGAAAAGCCGCGCGCGAAATAGCGCCGGTCAGTTCAGCTCGCGGGAATCGGCGGGCGGCTTCAGCGCGAAAAAGCTGCGCCGGTTGAGCAGGCGGCGGAAGTTCTGCAGCGACAGCAGGTGCGCATAGAGTTTTTCCATCGCGCCCATCGCAAACAGCTTTCGCAGGTGCCCGTCGGGCAGTTCCTCGAGCTTCTCCTGGTTCACGCGATGCATGCCGTCGAGCTGCAGCGTGAAGCCGTCGATGTCCGCCTTCATCGTGAACGGCTCGAACAGGTCCATCTCGTAGAGCAGCTTGCAGACCTCGTCGCTGTGCTCGAGGTCGTTCTCGAAGTCGACGATCAGGCGCTCGAGGGTATCCCAGTGCGTGAGAGCGTCGCCGTGCTTGTCGTAAAGGGCTTCGCCTTCGGCCTGGAGCGCGCTGGTGTCGACGCACACGATGCGGTCCCCGCGCGCCCCGGCGCCGGGGCGCGCCATGCAGAAAGGATAGCGGCGCACATAGGCGGGAAGGTAGACGCGCCGGTCCCACAGCCCGTCGCTCAGCACGAACAGGTTCTGGCGAGGTTGCATGCCGAGCGCGGCGACGGCCACGAAATCCTCGCTGTCCGGCTGGCGGATGAAGACCAGCGGATAGTCGCGCCCGGCGGAGGCGAATTCCTCCAGGCTGACGGGAATCGCGTGCAGGCGCGCGAACGACGCCGGCGCCGAGCCCGCGACAGGCAGCTTCACGCGATGGTGCTTTTGCAGCGGAGCGATTTCGTCGTAGCCCGACGGCGGCGTGATCTTCATGGGCGTTTTTGCCGATTTTCCATGCAGTATAATAGCGCCCTGCCGTCCGGACGAACCAACCGGGCGCAAGGTTTCGGGGATGTAGCTCAGCTGGGAGAGCGTCGCGTTCGCAATGCGAAGGTCGAGGGTTCGACCAGGCGATCACCGATCGCTTGGGACGCCATCGTGCCATAGTACGATGGCGGTCCTGAAACGCATGCGTTTCAGGATGCGTGGGTCGCAGAGGCAATGCGAGACACGCACAACCCCTTCATCTCCTCAATGGGTTGCAGGGATTCAGCGGCAGCACGGCAGTCGAAAGGTTTTGGGGATGTAGCTCAGCTGGGAGAGCGTCGCGTTCGCAATGCGAAGGTCGAGGGTTCGATCCCCTTCATCTCCACCATTACCTGAAAGGCCACCGCCCGGTGGCCTTTATTTTTTGGGTGCCGGCACCGTTACGATCCAGCCCTCGAGCGCATCGATCTCCGACGGCAGTCCGAAATTGCGGTCGCGGCGCAGCCAAGCCCACGCCGCCTGCATCGCGCACAGCACGGCGTCGAGCCGGTCGCCGCTGGCATCGCGCACCAGCGAACGCAGCAGCGATTCTTCTCCCTTCAGTGCGACGCCGAGCGGGTTCGACGGCGCCAGCAACCCTTCGAGGATGCGCTTGCGCGCGCGAAGGCGGGCGGGCGTCTGCTTTGCCACTGCGTCGTTCTTGTACGAGTCGCGGCAGATCTGGCGGGCGGCGAACCCCGG
>Ga0315910_10005567_pt1 | contig 10306 bp, 7 predicted proteins | sample EdamamesoilMG_FD_204470 | JGI IMG/M metagenome (GOLD analysis project Ga0315910, IMG submission 204470) | Garden soil microbial communities collected in Santa Monica, California, United States - Edamame soil | ecosystem: Environmental > Terrestrial > Soil > Garden | place: USA: California... | reverse complement strand
TCGTGATCCCAAGAAACACACCATGATGGGTGTGGCGCCTGCTGGCGCTGGTCTGGAACTCGCCCATTTGGATGAGGACGTACACGGCGATGACGATGCGATGGAGCTCGACTTGGGCGACAGCTCCGAGCAGGACGCCGATCTTCCAGCTCCTGCAGGGCGGTCAGTACGCGGCCCGGTGATCGACCTCCCGGCCTTCAGCTCTGCCCCTCCGCCTGGAAATGGCCCTGACTCGAATGAACTCGATCTGGTGGGTGCACCGGGCAACCAGGTCAGCGATCTCGATCTGCCCGACCTGGGTCCGCGTATTTCCTTGCCTGATCTCAACGTCCCCAAGCCTCCCCGTCGGGGCGCCGCTCTGCCCGATCTGCCTCCTTCGCAAGGGGCCGATCTCCCCGACCTGAGTGCGGCGCTTCCTGACCTCGGAGCGGGGCTGCCGGATTTAGGCTCGTCTCTCCCCGATGTCGGCGGTTCGGGTCTCCCGCTGGTGGGTTACGGTCTGCCTGATCTCGAACAACGCCTGCCTTCGTTGCATCCCGGGGCCAAGGGTGATCCTCTCGGTAGTCCAGAGGTCGCTTCGGGTCCGGGCGGTAGTTTCTTGCCGCACTCCGAGTTTCCCGGCGCGGTGGAGTCCGGTGAAATGGATCCATTTGCGCGTCCGGTGGGAGTCGGTACTGCGCTTGCGCCATCAGGGCGTGCAGGTGAGGCTGCCCCTCTGGGTGAGGCGCGTGCGGCGTCTTCGCGTGGGCTGGGAGAAGAAGACGAGTTTGATGCCTTTCCGACCGAATCGGGCAAACCCAGTGGATCAAAGGCCGGCTCAGCCGACGGATATGGTGACGTCGTGCTGGAAGGGGGGGGTGGCGACCTGGATTTGGGCGAAAACCTCGACCGCGGTGAGGCGCCCGAGGGCATGCCGCGTGGACCAACTGCAGCCGCGTCTGCAGTCGTCGACCTGTCGGCGCCGGCCCGGCCCGAGAAGTTTTCAGACGCGAAGAGCAAAGCCAAGAAGCGCCGAAAAACTAGCGCCATGTCCAAAGGCACGCGGATCGCGTTGTTTTCGATCCTCGGGCTCGCGGTGGCGGGTGGAGCGCTCGCCTCGCTCATCCCTGACGTGGGTCCCTATGGTGTGTATTTTGTGATGGATCGCCTCAAGGCGGGGCAATACCGTGAGCAGCTGCTGCAGTCGAGCAAGGTCGCCCAAAAGCGCATGGGGCTTGATACAGCCAAGGAGCTCGCCAACGCCTTTCACGAGGTGCGCGCGGGCTTAAATGATGCTCCACGTTTCCATCCGCGGGCAGCCTATGCCGCGTACATCGGGTTCTTTCATCAGCTCCGCTTCCTCACTGCTTCGGATGAGTCAGCTCAGGCTCAGGCGCTCATGGATAGTCTCAAAGAGGCGGCGCCCGACACGGAGTACCTGGAGCTGGCTCAGCTGGCGCAGAAAGCTGCCCAGGGCCATCCCGAGGTGCCGGCGGATCTGGCGACGCGCTTGCTGGGGCGTGGCATTGACTATGTGGTGCTCGTGGGTGAGTCCGCACTGGCCAAACGGCGTGTGGATGTGGCCGTCACTGCGTGGACGAAAGCCTTGGCCATGGAAAAGAGCGCGCGCACACATTTTGGTCTCGCGCGGGCTCACTACCTGGCAAACCAACCACAAGCGGTGCGCGAGCAGCTCGACTTGGCATTGAAGGCCAATCCAGCACACGCGGGCGCGCGTATTTTGGAGGCAACCTTAAAGCTTGCTGATCGCTCGCTGGATGAAGGCATCTTGCAGGAGCTCGCACCTTTTGCAGAAGGCAAGGCTAGCGCTAGTCGTGGAGAACAGGTTCAGGCGCTCGTGCTCATGGGCGAGCTGCATCTGGAGCGCGGTCGCTTGAAGAAGGCTGAAGAAGCCTTCACTCTGGCTCTCAGCAAGGACGCTGGCAGTGCTTCTGCCCAACGCAACCTGGCGCGGGTTCTGTTCGAGAGTGGTCGCTACAGCGAAGCTCTAGCGAGGTATGAGTCGGCACTCAGTGTAGAACCCGATGACCTCAAGATCAGCCTGGGCATCGTCCAGTGCAAATTGCGCTTGGAGCAGCTCCAAGATGCCGTGAAAATGCTGGACCAACTCGCCCCGCGGCATCCCAACTCGACGGCTCTTCTGTATTGGATTGGTATCGCCAAAGAGGCCGCGGGCGAAAAGGATGTGGCCCAAGCGTCGTATGAGAAGGCGATCAAGCAGGCCGAGGCCATTCCTGAGCTGGTGCTCGCCTACGTCGGGCTCACCAAGCTGCTTGGTCAAAAGGGCCACCACGCCGAGGCTGCTGTGGTGATTGCTCAAGCGCAGCAGCGATTCCCCGACGACCCAGCGGTATTTCGTGCTCTGGGCGAACTAGCCGTCGGCCGCGGAAGCTTTGATGAGGCCGTACGCCATTTCGATCGCGCCATTGCCCTGGATCCCCACAATGTCGCTTTGCATTTCTCCAAGGGCGTCGCGCTTCGTCAAGCTCGACGGTTTGACGAAGCTGTTCGCGAATTCGACATGGTCGAACAAGACAGCAAAGACTATCCCGGTCTTGCCCTCGAGCGTGGCAATCTCTACGAGGCATCGGGCCGCAGCGAGGACGCGCTCAAGGCGTATGAACTGGCGCTCGCCGCGGCTCCAGACGACCTTGACCTCAAGCTCCGTGTCGCTTGCGGCAAAGCGGCGGCCGGACAAGCTCAGGCTGCAATCGAGCAGCTGAAGCCGATCCTGGAGGCTCGTCCCAACTCTGGCGAAGTCAACTTCTGTCAGGGCTTGGCGCTGCTCGCCAGCGGTGAAGATCTGCCTCGCGCGCGGATCTTCCTGGAGCGCGCAGTGAGCCGCGATCCGTCTCGCGCAAAACACCATCTGTACGTCGGCTGGGTGAACCTGGAGATGGGCGACCTTTCCGCGGCAGGGCGCGCCCTGAATGAGACCATCAAGCTCGATTCAACGCTAGCTGACGCGTACTGGAAGCGCGGTGAGTTGCTAGTGAAGCAGCGAGCGGTGCGAGATGCATTGGTTGATTTGGACAGGGCGCTTGAGCTAGCCCCCAGTAGAACAGAAGCGCACGCTCAGAAGGCGCTCGCTTACCTCGAGCTCGGGCAGGAGCAGAACGCCGTGGCGGAGTTTCAAATCGCGGTGAACGCCCCCGTGGTGGATCCCGCGTGGCACTACCGGCTCGGTGACTTGCTGCTCGCGAATCGGCGCCCAGCCGAGGCCAAACAACAGCTGGAATTGGCGCTGGAGAAGGTCAAAACCCGTTCAACAGAGCCACCCTGGGTGGCCAATGCGCACCGACTGCTCGCGTTGGCCATCGGCAGGAAGCGTGAGGCGCTGGAGCATTGGCAAGCGTACATCAACGCCAAGAAGGGCTCATCCGATCCTTACCTGACCGACGCGGCACGTGAAATGGACGCCATCCTGAGCAGTCTGGGTCACTGACATCAGCCTGTCGCGCCCGCCCGGGAGCGCGCTTGGTCGACGTGACCTACTGAGCACAAAAGACACCAGGGCATCGCATAGCGACGCCCTGGTCTTCTCGGGGTGATACCCAACCTCAAAGCGGACGAGCTCACCTATGCATGGTGCGTGTCACAATTGGCGGGGTGGGTTCGCCTTGAACTCGTACTCGAAGGAGGCCATCCCATCACGCTGATCGGGTGGATCCAGGGTGAGTCCTTCCATCGCTTTGGTCACGCACTTGGTCAGTGCTTTGGGCGCGGTGGTTTTTGCGTCGTCCACGGTCGGGTCCACGACCTTGCCGGTCTTTTTCTCGACCTTGAAGTTGACGGCCACGACGCCCGCTGCGTCTTTGTCCTTCTTGAGCACCTTGTCGTAGCAACCTTTGATGTCTTCATTCTTGGTGGCCAAGAGTGCTTGTGTTTCTTTGGCGTAGTCTTCGGGCGACCGCGCGTAAAACTGGCAGCCTGAGAGAAATACTGCGCCAAGGAGCAACGCCCAGGATTTGCGGAGTGTGTTCATTTCTTTTTCTCCTCCTTCTTCTCAGACTTGGATGACTTCTTCGCGTCGTCATCCGCGTCTGCGTCGTGCTTCTTCTCAGTGGATTGAGACTTCTCGAGCACCTTTTCTTTGCCCGAGGCGTCGATTTCCACCTTCTTCTTGGTCACCTCTTGCTCAACGATGTTGAACTCGACGCGGCGATTCTTTTCGCGGCCTTCATCGCTTTCGTTGTCGGCGATGGGTTTCTCATCGCCATACCCCTTGGCTGTCAGGCGGTCCTCTTCAATCCCGTGTTCCACCAAGTACTGACGCACCGATTTGGCACGGTCGTCGGACAGCTTCTTGTTGAAGGCCTTGTTGCCGTCGCTGCTGGCGTGTCCCTCAATCGCAATTTTCTTGATGTGAGGGTTGTCTTTGATGACCGCCACAATCTCATTGAGTAGATCGTGTGACTCGGTCTTGATAGCCGCCTTGGCTTGCTCAAACTGGATCTTTTCGCGGATCTCAATCTTGTTGTCTCGCACCTCGACCCGAGAAGGTGGCTTCTCAACTTTGGGTGGAGGTGGAGGTGGGGGGAGTGGGGGTGGGTCGCCTGCGATTTTGATCTGCCCAGCGAATGGCATTTGTCCGCCGCAGGCGAGGGCCAGGGACGCGCAGCTGGCCGCGACTGCCAGCGTTGTCACCCGACGCCATCCGGAACGAAACTTTTGCTTTTGCATCAAAGGATCTCCTACCTCATCAGTGCTGTGTGAAAGAGCGCCTCGCCGCCATGCGAGGCAGAGAGTTGTTTCACTTGGGCACGCCTCTCGTCAACACCTGACTCCCGATGAAGCGCCTGTTGTGTCGCTTCGTTATGGTAGAAATGACTAACTGGTGGCGTGCGTTCGCGACCCATGTGTGAGCGCTCGTTTGATGACGCAGCCCCACGATGTGACCAGAACAGGGTGGAGCACCCACAAAGATCTGACCTTTGCCCCGCCGGCCTATCGAGAGCAAGTATCCAGCGCTACATAGTAACATGCAACGGCAGCACTCAAGTGGAGGACCACGTAGGGCAAACGCGACGATCCGAGCGATGAGCTGGCTTGGTATGTGGTTTCTTGTGTCGGCCTTGTCCGGCTGCGGAGCGCACGTGGGCGGGTTGTGCGGCGAGGCCGCAGCTTGTGACTACATCGACGCGGACGACGAGGCAGAATGTCGAAAGGACATTCACGACGCACTTGCGGAGGGCGACCTTGAGAAGCAAGACGTGGATGAATGCTTGGTCTGCATGCGCGATAACGACTGCAACTTGGACACATTTGTCGACTGCAATACCGAGTGTGCCAAAGTGTCTCCGTATGTATTTGGTGCGCGGGTCCACTGAGCTGTCACTTGAGTGATAGCTAACGGTCTGAGCGGTGTCGAAAGCGGCTGCCGTTGTGCAGATGCGCTCATTTATCGGCAATTTGGCGCAAGAGTGAGCGCGCCGTTAGCGCTCATTTTCAAACCGCGCCTACATCTACGGCGACGCGGAACGCTTGTCGCGAAGGTGGTGCAGGTTGAGCGCCAGCTCCCACTTCAATGACCCTATGATGTTACTTTCATGTGCCAATTGTGAGAGGGCGTGTATACTGCAAGATTGGACACCTTGCTAGGATACGATAAGTCATTGCACTCAACACATACGCCTACTCCGAGCGACGTAGATTCTGGTTCTCGCCTGAAGGTCCTTGTCATCGACGACGATGACATCACAAGAGAGATGCTGTGCGACTTGTTGCGTGGACAAGGTCACGATGTTCACGAACTGTCGTCGGCTATCGGCGCTTCGCGCGCAATCTCCGACCTGAGCATTGAGGCCGTCGTTCTTGATGTGATGATGCCCAGCATCAACGGTGACAAGCTCGCGCGGCTCTTGCGGGGAGCTACGCGCGGCCAGTCTTTGGCCATCGTCCTTATCTCCAGCTGCCCGCTGAACGAGCTGCGCACGCTCGCCGACGCCGCCCGCGCTGATGCTGTGGTGTCTAAATCGGACGCGCGGACGACCTTGGGCTCAGCTTTGCTGAAAGCCTACCGTAAACGTCAATTGGTCAGGGCCTCCAGTCGCTGAACGTGTGCCGGGTCAGTTCTATGGTTAACAAGCACGATAAGAAAACTACGCTCAAACGCCGACTGCTCAACATCATCTTGGGCGTGCTCACCCTGGTAGCGCTGTCTATCCTTGGCCTAGTTTCGTTGTTGAATCTCAACACGGAGCAAAAGCGGCTCAAGTTCATCGAGCAGCAAGTGGTGACTCACATTGAGAGTAAGGCGCGTGTGCTGGTGGACAGTCACACGCTCGCTCTGCGTGGCCTGGTTGCCGATAACGTCTTTAGCGACGTGAAGTCGCTCATCCAGCGCGCCGTCGCTGATGACCCTGATATCGTCTACGGTCTATTCGTCGGGGCTGATGGCCGCCCCTGGGCCTACGCTAGCCCCACGCAAAACAAGCGCGACATTGCACCCGACGTCACCAATTTGGCCGAATTGGGCCTTAACGAGGCAACGGCAAACGTAAAAGTCCCCACCGAGACGATGACCAGCAAGTTTGGTCAAGATCTGTTCGAGGTGGCGCGTCCCGTCTACAGCGACAGTGAGTTGCTCGGAACGGTGCGCTACGGGTTCAGCAAACAAGCATTGCGGCAAGCTTTGGCTGATGCTCGAGCTGAATCACAAACCGCTCTGCACATGTTGATTAAGTGGATCGCACTGTGTGTAGTGGTGTGCACCTTGGTTGGCTTCGTGTGGGTGAACAACGCCGCGACGCACATCATCAAGCCGCTCATGGCGCTCAAAGACGCCACGGATCGCATCATTGCTGGAGAAGCTGGCGTGCGTGTGGATGTCCAGAGCAACGATGAACTGCATGACCTTGCGGTGGCCTTCAACGGCATGCAAGCCGCCAACGAAGACGCGATGCGCAAACTGAGCGAAGCCATGGAAGCGGCGCTCGAGGCGTCCCGGCTCAAGAGCGAGTTTTTGGCAAACATGAGCCATGAAATTCGCACGCCTATGAACGGTGTAATTGGCATGATTCGGCTCATCTTGCGCATGCCGCTGGAAGGAAAATTGCGGCGCTACGCTGAGACCGTCGATGTGTCGGCGAGCGCACTCATGACCATCATCAATGACATTCTCGATTTCTCGAAAATGGAGGCAGGCAAGTACGAGATCCAGACTGCCCCGTTCGACCCCGGGACTGTACTGCAAGAAGTGGCAGAGTTGTTGTCTGGTCGTTCGCACGACAAGGGGATTGAGCTGGTCTACCGACGTGACCCGCGCGTACCGCAATTGGTGTCGGGTGATCCGGATCGTTACCGCCAGGTTTTGAACAACCTTTTGGGGAACGCCATCAAGTTCACGGATGAAGGAGAGATCTTCGTTGAACAGACCATTGAACAGGAGGATGAGGAGTCCTTTCTCATTCGCACCTTGGTGCAAGACACCGGCTCTGGAATTGCCAAGGAAGATACGAGCAAATTATTCAACGCGTTTTCGCAGGTGGATGGGTCCATGGTCCGGCGCCACGGTGGGACTGGGCTAGGGCTAGCCATTTCGAAGCGACTTGCTGAGATGATGGGCGGGGAAATTGGTGTCTCCAGTGAACTGGGTATCGGCAGTCGTTTTTGGTTTACCGTTCGCGTTGGACGATCGGCAGCGAAGAAGGGCGGCGAGGTTTGGTCCTTCCCTGAAGGTCGCCGGGCGCTGGTCGTCGAGGGCAGTCGTCGTTGGTCGCACATCATCGAAGAACATCTCCTGGCTTGGGGGCTCGAGTGCGATGTATTTCAGAGCGGACGCATTGCGCTGGAACGTTTGAGTGAGTCGGGCGCCAAGCGTTACGATATTGCGGTGGTTGGCGCCCAGCTGAAGGACGTCAGCTTCGAGCAGTTCGTCAAAGGGCTGCGCAGCAAACCGCCGACCGAAAAGGTCCCGCTCATCGTGCTTGCGCAGTTGGGCACGACCGCGACCCTGTCAGAGGTAGAGAACGAGATCATCGCGCAGTTGCCCAAACCTCTGCGCCTGTCGGAGCTGTATGAGTGCATCCAAGGAGCGTTTACTGGCAAAGTAGATCGCAGGAGCCAGCCTCGTGAAAAGGCGCGCAAAGTGAGCGCCTTCCGTCAGAAGATCCTGGTTGTCGACGACAATGAGATCAATCAATTCGTCGCGACCGAGCAAGCGGAGCAGGCAGGCTTTGAGGTCGATGTCGCTGACAACGGTCAGATGGCGTACGAGATGGTCACGACGCACCAGTACGCTGTCGTGCTCATGGACTGCCAGATGCCCATCATGGATGGCTATACCGCCACCCGCGCCATTCGCGAGTGGGAGCGCGACAAAGACCGCCATATCCCCATCATCGCACTCACCGCTCACGCGATGGCTGGAGAGCGTGACAAAGTTCTCGCCGCGGGCATGGATGACTACCTGTCAAAACCGCTGCGCGCCCACAGTCTCGAGAAGATGCTTCACCGCTACGTGGCCGATCTGCCGCGGTCCGCTACCGGAACTGAAGCGGGCACGGCGGTAGACAAACCTACTTTGCGCGACCTGGACCACGGCATCCGTAGGTCAAAGAAGTTGTCCACGCTGTTCATCGAACAGGTGCCGCGCACCCTGGACGACCTTGAACAGGCTATTGCGCAGGCTCCCGACCGAATCCGCGAACGCGCTCACAAGCTCAAGGGTAGCTGTTTGGCCATCGGCGCAGAGTCCATGGCCGCCGATGCCGAGGCCATTCAACACGCCGCGGAAGCGTCGCTGCTGGGTGATGTGAAGGAACGTGCCCAACGGCTGCGCGAAGGTTTTGAGCGGGTCAAGGTGCTGTTGCTGAACGAAGTCGCGGAAGCCCCGCCCACCGCCGCGGTGCGCGCGAGCGTTCCTCCCTCGAACTAACGGCTCGAGGCAAACTTTGAAGTTTCACAAATGAAGGAAGAACAAGAATTGTCGTTGTCTGTCGGTCGCAGCTCGCTCAAAGGGATGTTTGCATCGCCCCTAAAGCTCGCCTCAAGCATCCTGTTTGCCTTGGCAATGGGTTCGGCCGTCAGCGCGTGCGAGGGTCCGACTGAAGACGACCCAGTACCAGCCGATGCCATTCGTATTGGCGCAGCTCTGCCGTTTTCCGGGTCACAAGCCTCGACGGGCATTCACCTCGAGCGGGCGCTGATGTTAGCCGTGCGAGATGTCAATCGTGCCGGTGGCGTCATGGGTCGACCGCTGTATCTCAAGGTCAGAGACAGCAACTCTGGGTCTTCACGCGGGGCAGAACAGTTGAAAAAACTGATTGAAGAGGACGACGTGGCCTATTTGATCGGTCCGCAAGAACACAACCTTGCGCTGTCGGTAGTCAGCACCGTCAAACGCAATGACATCTTGCACATCTTGCCTAGCTTTACGTCACCGACCATTTCCGATTCGGGGTCACGGGGCGCGTGGGTACGGTTGGCGCCGTCTGCCCCCATGATGGGCTGCGCACTTGCGACCAAGGCCATCCAGGATGGCATCAAGACCACGCGCACCATCGCGGCGCGTGATGACTACCACCTGGAAATGGCTGCAATTTTCAGCTCATCCCTGGCTAAGTTGGGTGGGCGAGCCTACCCGACAGTGACCGTCGCGAGTGATGAGTCATCGTACGGACGGGCCATCAATCAGATCAACCGTTACGACGCGGACGTGACCATGATGCTCGCCTACCCAGGGACCGCGGCGACCATCATCAAGGAGATGGCGCGAAGCGCGGAAGTGCGTTGGTATTTTTCACCAATGTTGCGTGATGAAGCGCTGCTGTGGAATCTGCCGAGCGGTGTCCTCGACAAGGCAGCCGGCGTGTCTCCGTCGTTCAGCAGCAATAGTGACTGCTCGTTCGTGGAAGGTGAGGGCGGAGCGTCCGGCGACGCTGTCGCTGCGGATTGCAAGGCGCACGCTTCCAGTAGATTTGCCGAATATTACGCAGAAAATTGGCGCGAGCAGGCGCCGCTCAAGGCAGCCCATTACTACTACGACGCAGTAGTCATGCTGTCGTTGGCGCTCACCCGCGCAGAAGCAGAAGGCAAGGCCGAGCCGCGACCACAGGAGCTCTTGCCCTACCTGGTTGATCAGGCCACGCAGACTGAAGCCATCGCTTGGGACTCATTGGCGGAAGGACTGGAGCTGGCGCAAAAAGGTATCGGTGCGCGCTACTTTGGCGCAGCAGGGGAGTACGAGTTCAATAGTCGCGGCAGCAATGTGCGCACCATCGTGGATACGTGGGTGGTCAGCAAACAAGGGCAGTTTGTGGACCGGCAGAGCGTAGTTTGTGGGTTGTCGAGCATTGAAGATTGA
>Ga0315910_10005566_pt1 | contig 10306 bp, 6 predicted proteins | sample EdamamesoilMG_FD_204470 | JGI IMG/M metagenome (GOLD analysis project Ga0315910, IMG submission 204470) | Garden soil microbial communities collected in Santa Monica, California, United States - Edamame soil | ecosystem: Environmental > Terrestrial > Soil > Garden | place: USA: California... | reverse complement strand
TACGTGCCGACCTCGCCCAGGTCGCAGCGGATGCGCGCGCCGAGCGCCGAGCGGTTGCTCTGCACCCCGACCAGCACGAGCGTCAGCGTCCGGTTGCCGAACCCCGGGTTCCGGAAGAGCGCATTGCCGAAGGCGTCGCCCTTGAAGGCCCCGCCCATCTCGGCGAAAACGTCCTGGTCGCCGTCGCGGTCCAGGTCGGCGAAGGCGATCGCGTGGCCCTTCTGCAGGTGTCCGAAGCCGCCGGCCGTGGTCACGTCGGCGAAGCGCTTCCCGCCGCGGTTCCAGTACATCACGTTCGGCACCAGGCCCTCGTACTGCGGGAAGCCCGTGCCCAGGTACACGTCGAGGAAGCCGTCCGAGTCGAGGTCGCCGAAGTTGGCGCCCATGGTCGTGCCCACGGCGTCGAGGCCCAGGGCGCGGCCCACGTCGGTGAAGCCGCCCTTCCCGTCGCCGCGGAAGAGGTGATCCGTGTCGGCCCTCGTCTCGCGCCCGAGCAGGCCGGCCACGAAGGGGCGCAGCTCGGGGTTGTAGCTGGCGACGTACAGGTCGAGCGCGCCGTCGTTGTCGTAGTCCCAGAACCAGACCGGGAAGCTCTGGCTCGGCCCGCTCACGCCCAGGGCCTCGGCCACGTCCTCGAAGGTGCCATCGCCGGCATTGCGGTACAGCCGGTTCGCCTCGCCCAGGTTCGAGACGTAGAGATCGGGATCGCCGTCGCCGTCGAAGTCGCCCCAGCTCGCGCCCTTGCAGAAGCGCTCGTTGCGCAGGCCGGCGCGCTCGGCCACGTCGCGGAAGGTGCCGTCGCCCTGGTTCTCGAAGAGCTGGCAGGGCGCGCGCATCTTCGCGCTCCACTCGTTGCCCTTGAAGAGGTCGAGGTCGCCGTCGTGGTCGAGGTCGGCCCAGGCCGCGACCTGGCTCGGGTAGGCCGGATCGGCCAGCCCGGCGGCGTGCGTCACGTCCACGAAGGTGCCGCCGCGGTTCCACAGCAGCGAGGCGGGGAAGGCGCCGCGCGCGAACTTCCAGGCCCCGCGCGGCACGAACACGTCCACGCGCCCGTCGTCGTCGAAGTCGGCCTGCACCAGGTTGAGCCCGCCGGTGATCCCGCTCAGGCCCGCCTCGCGCGTGCGCTCGGTGAAGCTGCCGTCGCGGTTGCCGCGGAAGAGCTGCAGCGGCCCGCGCGGGCTCATGTCGGAGACCAGCACGTCGAGCACGTCGTCCTCGTCGAAGTCGTCCAGCACGACCCCGCCCGCCAGCGTGCGCGCGTTGAGGCCCAGCTCCGGCGCCACGTCCTCGAAGCGCGGGAAGGGCTCGTCCGAGGCGAACAGGGCCGGCGGCACGAGCTGCGCGGGCGGCACGCCGTCCGGGTACTCGCCCACGGTCATGTACGCGAGGTTCAGCAGCCAGCGCGCCTCCAGGTCCTCCGCGTCCCCGGCCAGCAGCTCCTCCAGGAGCGCGATCGCCCTGCGCGAGCCCTCCTGCTCGACGTGCACGCCGCCCGGGCCGATCGGCAGGAGGCAGCTCTGGCTGGTGTGGCGCGCGACGCAGTTCTCGGTCTCGCCCAGGCGCAGCCAGGCCAGGGCCCGCTGGAAGCGCGCCCGGCGCTGGATCTCCGGCGTCAGCGCCCCGGCGACGCGCGGGATCAGGGCGCAGGCCTCCTCGAAGGCCGCGATGGCGGCGCGCGTCTCGCCCAGGCGCAGCTCCTCCATCCCGATCGAGCACAGCAGGTCGAAGCGACGCTTGAAGTGGCGATCCGGCGCGAGCTGGGCCAGCGTCGCGCGCAGCTCGGGCAGCTGCAGGGTGCCGACGAAGACGTCGTCCTCGTCCGCCTGCCGGGCCAGCTCCGCCAGCCGGGCGACCATGCGCGCGTGTCCGGCCGCCAGCTCGTCCTCGCGCGGGGACGGCCGCGGGGCATCGCCCTGGGCCAGCGCGCAGGCGAGCGCGAAGAGAAGGCTCATCGAGGCGAGTGTATCCGGGGCGCAGCGGCGCGGCCCTCCCGCCTCGCGGCGCTCAGCCCAGCTGATTCATGAAGGCCTCGAGCGAGACGTCGCGAATGGCTTCGGATGCGGGCTTTCGCGACCGAGAGGACCGGAGCTGACCATTCACCTAGTCAGCGAGGACTCGCAGGGAGGGAAAGGCCGCAGACGAGGCCTGTCGCGGCGTCGGAGCCGAGGGCTTCATGAATCAGCTGGGCTCAGGGGATCCCGCTGGACCCGGCCGGGCGATAGAGCTGCCGCTCGTAGAGGAGCCCGGGCAGCAGGGCGAAGGCCAGGTCGTCGCGGATCAGCTCCGCATCGTCGGGGATCGGCTCGAGGGTCTTGCCCGTGACGCGGAAGCAGCGCGGACGAGCGCCCCCCGGGTGGACGGCGAGGCGGTCGCCCACCAGCAGCCCGTGCACGTCGTCGAACTGCAGGATCGCGCGCCCCGGATCGTCGGCCGGCAGCGCCAGCAGGTCGCGACCGACCATCGGGTGCTCCACCTCGAGCCCGAGCAGGCCCAGGGCCGTGGGCCCGAGGTCGATCTGGCTCGCCACGCGCGCGTAGGTGCCGGGGCTCAGGTCGGGACCGATGAAGAGCCCGGGGATGTGGAACTTGTCCACCGGGAGGAGCGCGTCGCCGTAGGTGCGCTCGTCGTGGTCCGCCACCACGAGCCACAGCGTGTCGTCGTAGTAGGCCTCGCGCTTCGCCAGGCGGAAGAGCTCGCCCAGGGCGTAGTCGGCGTACTTGACGGTGTTGTTGCGGGTGGCTTTCTCGGCGTCGTGCAGCTCGATCCGTCCGTCGGGGAACTCGTAGGGCGAGTGGTTGGTCGTGGTGAGGATCAGCGCGAAGAACGGGTGCTCGCCGTGGGCCACGAAGAGCTCGTTCGCCTTGCGCATCAGGTCCTCGTCCGAGACGCCCCAGGTGCCGTGGAAGGCCGGAGCGTCGTAGTCGGACTCGTCGAGCGCCCGCTCGAACCCGTTGGCCAGGAAGAAGGCGGCCATGTTGTCGAACTGGCTCTCGCCGCCGTAGACGAAGTCGGTGGCGTAGCCATGGCTGCGCAGCAGCGCGGCCAGCGTGAAGAAGCCCGCCTGCGAGCGCGAGAGCTTGACCACGCTGCTGCCCGGCGTGGGCAGGAAGCCCGCCACGACCGCCTCGATCCCGCGCACGGTCCGGGTGCCCGTGCAGTAGAGGTTCGTCAGCAGCAGGCCCTCCTGCGCGAGGGCGTCCAGGTTGGGCGTGAGCGGCCGGCCGCCGAGGCAGCCGACGAACTCGGCGCCCAGGCTCTCCTCCAGGACGATCACGAAGTTGCGCGGCCGGACCCGCGCCTGCCGGGGGCGCTGGCGGTGCTGGAAGGGGACTCCGCCGGGGAGCGCGTCGGCCGGAGCGTCGGCGTAGCGCCCGACGCGGCGGAAGATCTCCTCCTCGGGCATGCGGCCATACACGTCCTCCGGGAGGCGCTCGTGGCGCAGGTCGTACCAGGCACGCAGGGCCGTGTAGGTCGAGTTCAGGGCCAGCTGGTTCACCATGCCGAGGCCCGAGAAGGCGACCGAAGCCGCGTTGATGGGGCGGTGGCGCAGCGTCCCGCGCATGCCCAGGAAGACCAGCGGGAGGCACAGGAGGAGTCCCGCGCGGACGGACAGCGTGGGGCTCGTGCCCCGGGCCACGAGGCGACGCCCCGCGCGCAGGAAGAACACGAACGCGAGCGTCACCAGGGTGGCGACGACCAGGATGTGGCCTCCGTACTGCATGGCCAGGGTGCCCGCCACCTCGCGCGAGGCTCCGAAGTACTCGACCAGCATGCGGCTCGGCCGGACGTCGTACTGGGCCAGGTAGTCCGGGGTGATCGCCTCCAGGAGCACGAGCCCGCCGAGGCCCACGGCGAAGTAGAGGGCGAGCAGGCCCCGCAGCCGTTCCAGCCAGCGCGCCGGCAGGAACACCAGGGCGAGCAGGGGCAGGGCGACCAGGTAGCAGGCCACCAGGACGTCGATCCGCAGGCCGAGCGGGAAGACCAGCCAGTGACGGGGCTCCAGGACCACGCGCTCGCGGAAGAGGACGAGCAGGGCCAGCCGCCCGGCGGACAGAACGAGCAGCGCGAGCCCGAGCAGTGCGGCCAGGTAGGGGACGGGGACGAGGGTTCCACGGCGCTGCAGGGGCTGGCTGGTCATTGCCGCTCTTCTAGTGCCGCGTCGCGGGTCGCAGGGATGACAGGCAGGTCACTCGCTTCTCGCTCGCTCACTTGGTCCACTGCGCTCGAGTCTTGAGGACCGACCTCCAGCGCACGGGCTCCAGCGCGAGCCCGGACGGGCCGAAGCGTCCGGGGGCCAGGGACAACCTGCGCCTGGCCGCGGTCCGGGCCTGCCTGCGGGTGACGAGCGGGCGCTCGCTGCGGAGCCTGCAGGCCTGCGGGCGGCTCCTCGCGCCGCTCGTGCCGCTGGTCTCGGAGCGGATCCGTCGCTCGGTCCGCACGAACCTGGCGCTGTGCTTCACCGAGCTCACCCCACGAGAGCGACGCCGCCTGGAGCGGCGCGTCCTGCAGCACGGGCTCGCTGCCGCGCTCGAGCTCGGCCTGCTGTGGAACCTGGATCAGGAGCACCTCGTGCGCCTGGTGCGGCGCGTGGATGGCCTCGAGGACATCGCCGCCGCGCGCGCGGCGGGCCGCGGCGTCCTGATGGTGGGACCCCATCTCGGGGCCTGGGAGCTCGCGGGGATCTACCTCGGCACGCGCATGCCCATGACCATGCTGTACCGGCCGCCGCGCCTGCCGGCCCTCGAGAACCTCATGCGCGCGGCGCGGGAGCGCTGTGGTTCGCAGCTCGTCCCCGCCGGTTCCGCCGGCATGCGCACGCTCTTCCGCGCCCTGCAGCGCGGCGAGGCGATCGGGGTCCTGCCCGACCAGGATCCCGGCGCCAGCGCCTCGGCCTGGGCCCCGTTCTTCGGCGTCCCCGCCCGCACGACGCTCCTCGTCGCCCGCCTGCTGCAGAGCACGCAGGCAGCCCCCTTCCTGGCCTGGGCCGAGCGTCTCCCGCGCGGCCAGGGCTTCCACCTCCATCTCGAGCGGCTCGATCCCGAGGGGCTCGCAGCGCGCGACGACGAGCGCGCGGCCGCGGCCCTCAACCGTGCGCTCGAGGGCGCGATCCGCCGGCGGCCGGAGCAGTACCTGTGGAGCTACCGACGCTTCCGCCGCTTCCCGGACGGGGGCCAGCCCTATCGCGAGGCCATCCCGGCAGCGGACTCAGTCGGGTCGGGGCGGGGGGTGCTCGGCCCGGGCGCGGAGCACGAGCAGCTCGGTCCGGTGAGCGGTGTCCTGCGCTAGCAGATCCAGCCCGGGGGGCACGCCGGCGGGCAGGCGCTCCGCGTCCACGACGACGAGCGCCTCGCGATCGCGACCCGCGAAGGCGATGAGATCGGCTTCCCGCTCCAGCCGCACGATCGTCGTGCGCTGCGAGAGGAGCGAGATCAGCCCGTTCTGCAAGGACCCGTAGCAGGCGACCTGGGTGTGCGGCTCGCGCAGCGCTGCCGCCAGCGCGTGCGGGTAGAGCAGCCGGCCCGCGACCGCGTGCAGCGGGAGCGGGGCGAGACCCCCGATCCCGGTCGCGAGGACCAGCAGCGCGCGGGGCGAGGCCGCCCGCGCGCGCACGGCCAGGAACATTCCGAGCGCGAGCAGGAGCGCGGTCGCGGCCAGCGGGAGCACTTGCCCTCCGCGCGCCAGCCAGGCGCGACCAGCGGAGCCGGCCGAGGGTTCCAGGCGCGGCAAGAACGTCACCACGGCTCCCACCAGGGCCAGGAGCAGGCCGGCCTGCGTCAGCACTCCGCGCCACAGCGCGCGGCGCGCGCCGGGCTCGTGCTCCAGGCGCCAGGCGACCAGCAGGGCCAGGGCGGGTGCGGCCGGAACGAGATAGTGCGCCTGCTTCCCGCGGATCAACGTGAAGGCGAGCAGCACGACGATCAGCGCTCGCAGGAACCGGTGGAACCAGGCCGGAGGTCCGGGCTGACCCGAGCGCGGCCGACGCAGGAAGAAGGTCGCGGGCAGGGCGCCGACGAGGACGATCGGGAGATAGAACCACAGCGGTCGCGCGTGCTCCTGGGTCGCGGCGATGCGGCCGCCCCAGCGCTCCCAGAGGAGCGCACGTCCGAACTCCGGACCGCCCGCGAGCGCCGCCCCGAGCGCCCACGCGGCCAGCGGCAGCAGCGCGAGCCCGAGCATCACCGCGGCGCGGCGTCCGTCGCCGGCCTGCGGTCCGCGCAGCGGACGCAGGGCCCACAGCAGCGGCACGAGGAACAGGAGGGCGACCGGGCCCTTGGCCAGGAAGGCGAGCGCGCTCCAGGCCGCCGCGGTCCGGTCGCGCCGTCCGGTCCAGGCTTCCAGCGCGCCCCACACCGCCGCGGCGAGCAGCGAGTCGAACAGCAGCATCTGGCCGGCCAGCGCCGGGAGCCACAGCGCGGCCTGCACCCACCCCGCCAGCGCGAGCCCGGTCCTCCGTCCGATGCGCTCCGTGAAGACCACGGTCAGGGCCGTGGCCAGGGCCGGCAGCACGCGCAGGGCGAGGTCCATCGGCGCCCCCGCGGCGACCAGCAGGCGTCCGAGCCAGAAGAGCAGCGGCGGCTTCTCCGCGTAGGGCTCTCCGCTCAGGTGCAGCAGGAAGGGGCTGCCCTCCAGGTGCTCGCGGAAGACCTCGAGGTAGCGCGTCTCGTCGATCGGCAGCGCCGGCCGCAGGAGGACGACGCCGAGCCCGACGGCGAGCGCGATCCAGGCCGGGTGCGGGACGCGGAGCCGCGCCGGGTTCATGGGTGCCGAGCCTGGGCTCCCTGCAGGAAGAGGTTCCGGACCTGGAGCAGCGGACCCGGCAGGAAGCCCAGGACGAAGACGGGATCGCCCAGGTGCAGCGCGTAGGCGAGCAGCAGCCCGTTGCCGACCAGCGAGAGCCACCAGAACGACGCCGGGAAGTGGCTCCTGCCGGCGCGCTCCGAGTACCACCACTGGAGCGGGAAGCGCGCCGTCCACGCGGCCTGGCCGGCCAGGCCGACCAGCAGCCAGGTGAGCGGGTCGGAGTGGGCTCCCCGCACCCCCACGGCGGGCACCAGCGCGACGCCCGCCAGGAGGAGCGCAGCCCAGGTCGAGGCGCGCGCACCGAGCCGCGGCGCGCCGGCCGCCAGCAGGAGGTTGCGCACGGCGATCGCGGCCGTGACCGCGAAGCCGGCCAGCAGGATCGCGGTCCCGCGCTCGAGCGCGTAGAGGCTCACCAGGACCGCGCCGCTCAGCGAGAGCCACCAGAAGGAGGGCGGCACGACCGAGCGCCGCGCCCGCTCGCTCGCCAGCCACTGCACGAAGAAGCGCGCGAAGAAGCAGGCCTGACCCGCCCAGCCGGCGGCGGTGACGGCGGGATGCACGGCCTCAGCGGGCACGCACCACCTCCCGGACATCGAGGCGGATCATGCGCGCGCGCATCCAGCGCACCGCGAGCAGGTCCTTCGACGCGCGCCACAGGCGGTTCCCGATGCCGTACTTGCTCCGGCCGGCATGGCGCGGATGGTGCGAGACCGGCACCTCGAGCACGCGGTAGCCGCGGTAGCGCAGGAGCGTGGGCAGGAAGCGGTGCATGCCCTCGAACAGCGGGATCGAGCGCAGGGCCGGGGCGCGGAACACCTTGAGCGAGCAGCCCGTGTCGCGGATGCGGTCGCCCGAGACGCGGTTGCGCACGCCGTTGGCGATGCGCGACGAGGCGCGGCGCACGAAGCCGTCGCGACGCTTCGCGCGGTAGCCCACCACGGCGTCCTGGTCCGCGAGACGCTCCAGGAGGAGCGGCAGGTCCGCGGGGTCGTTCTGCAGGTCCGCGTCGAGCGTGGCCACGACGTCGCCGCGCGCCTGGGCCAGGCCCGCGGCGAGGGCCGAGGTCTGGCCGTGGGTGTGCGCCAGGAACACGCCCACCACGCGCGCGTCCCGGGCCACGAGGGCGCGGATCACCCGCTCGGTGCCGTCGCGGCTGCCGTCGTCGACCAGCACGATCTCGAGCTCCGCGCCGGGGCCGAACACCGCCACGATGCGCCGGTACAGGAGCTCCAGGTTCGCCTCCTCGTCCAGGGCGGGGATGATCAGCGACAGGCGGCAGGCCGTGGCCGGACCCGCGTCGGGCGTTCCGGGGAGCGGCGTGGGGGCCAGGACGGATGCGACGTTGGACGGGACCATGGTGTCACCTCATGAAGCGCGCGCACTCCAGGGCCAGGCGGCCCAGGGCGCGACCCTCGCGCTCTAGGATCGCGCGGTCGTCGAAGATCGGCTGCCAGCTCGCGTCGCGGACCGCGATGTCCGTGCCGCCGTAGGTCGCCATCGGGATCTCCAGGATCGCGTCGCCGACGTCGAGGCCGAGCGTGTCCCAGCCCGAGACGACGCGCGCGCGCTGCGCGGGCGGATCGAGCAGGCTCGCGCCCAGGCTCCACTCCTGGCGCAGGGCCGGATCGACGCCCAGGAGCTCGAGCAGCGTCGCCGGCAGGTCGATGTGGCAGGTCGGGCGCCGCTCCTCGCCCGGCGGGACGCCCGGACCGGCCAGGACCAGCGGCACGTGCACCTGCGGGCGCGTGAAGGTGCTGGTGTGGCCCCACAGGCCGTGCTCGAAGAACTCCTCGCCGTGGTCGCCGGTGACGACGACCAGCGTGTCCTCGACCAGGCCGTGCTGCGCCAGGGCGTCGAGCACGCGGCCCGTCGTGCGGTCGGCGTAGTGGACGGCGTTGCGGTAGCGGTTGAAGAGGCCCGTGCGCACCTCAGCGGGCACGTCCTCGTCCAGCGCGGCGTACTGGACCGAGTCGAGGTAGGGCTCGAAGGGCGTGCAGTCGGCGGGGAAGTGGTAGACCTGGTGCGGCGCGTCCAGCAGCAGGAAGGCGAAGAAGGGACGGTCGCCGGGACGCTCGCCGAGCCACTCCTCGAAGCGCCGCGCCACGCCGTCGTCGCGCCCGCCCGGGCGCTCGGTCGGCAGGCGGTCCTCGACCGCGTCCTCGATGCGCACCCAGGCCGTCGAGCGGAACTCGGGGAAGTCCATCGAGGCGCTGGTGAGCACGCGGAAGGCGTAACCCGCCTCGAGCAGGGCGTCGACCAGGACCGGGGAGCGGTGCTCGTGGTAGATCGGGCGCCAGTAGGAGCCGTGCAGCCCGTAGACCAGGCCGAACAGGCCGAAGCGCGTGGCGTTGCCGCTGCTGAGGTGGTCGTGGAAGACGCGCGCCGAGCGCGCCAGCGCGGCCGTGCGCGGCATGACCTCGGGCGTCAGCATGTCGGCCCGCAAGGAGTCGATCACCACCACCAGCACGTTCCGGCGCGGCCCCTCCGGCGGCAGGCGCACGCGCGTGTGCGGGTAGGAGAGCTGGATGCCCTCCTCCGGCAGGTCCACCGTCGGGCGCTCGGCGATCTCGACCCCGAGGTGGTCGCGGGCGAAGCGCTTGATCGTCAGGCGCGGGTAGAGCGGGAAGGCGCGCGCGTAGGCCATCACGCGCGGATCGCGGGCCAGGTCGCCCCAGGCGTAGATGCCCGCGACCAGCACCATGTTCGGCACCAGCACGAAGCCCCAGGCGAGGCCCGGTCGCACCAGGAAGGGCATGCGCGCCCGGCGCGCGGCGAGCGCCTCGGTCCAGCGCCGGAGGCGCGCGAAGACCCAGGCCTGCAGCGGGACGAGGCCCCCGAAGACCACCAGCACCCCGGCCACGTCGCGGGCCGAGAGCTGCACCGCCTCGTCGGCCCCCGGCGTCGTCAGGACGTTCCAGACCAGGCCGTTGAAGTGGTAGCGGAACAGCCCGTAGATGCGCGTGTCGAGGTAGACGAGGAACAGGGCCAGGCTCCAGGTCGCGCCCTGCAGCAGCGCGAGCAGCACTCGGCGGCGCACCAGGGCCGCCCAGGCCAGGCCCAGGAGCCCGGGGAGCAGGCTCAGGCTCGCGGCGCAGGAGAGGCGCCCGCCGTGGACGAAGAGCCAGCCGAGGAGCGTGTCCGGGCGGGCCGTCGCGACGTAGCGACCGGTGACCAGGGCCAGGACGAGCACCTCCAGCAGCCAGAGCTGGCAGGCGGCCCCCAGCGCTGCTCGGCGAGGGCTCGACGGGGTGGGGGGTTCCAAGGACACCATGCGTACCGGCCCTCTCGGGGGCACCAGGGTTACGAGGCTGACACGGGCCTCTGGATGCGGTCTTGGGCGTAGGCGCGCGGTGGGGGAGTGCCCCTCGTTTCCCGCGCGCGGCGAGCGCAGACTCTAGTGTCCTGTCCCAGGAATTCGTGTCATATGTCGGCCCCTCGCTCGCGCCAGCGTCGTTGCTCCTCCTCGGCGTATCACCCTGGATACGCGGTCGTCGTCGCGCCCAGC
>Ga0315910_10005565_pt1 | contig 10307 bp, 8 predicted proteins | sample EdamamesoilMG_FD_204470 | JGI IMG/M metagenome (GOLD analysis project Ga0315910, IMG submission 204470) | Garden soil microbial communities collected in Santa Monica, California, United States - Edamame soil | ecosystem: Environmental > Terrestrial > Soil > Garden | place: USA: California... | reverse complement strand
GCTTGCCTCGCCAGCCTCCGCGCCGCCGAGGATTCCGAGATCGACGACATCCCCGGCGTAGTTCTCCGGACCGTCCTTCGACCCACAACCGCAGTCGCCAGATTTTCCCGCCGCTGACGACCCAACCCAACCTCCACAGTGTTTGCACTTGGTGGCTTCGACGTGGATGGCTTCCTTACACCATGGGCACGTGCCCCCATGCCCAGGGGTTTCTGGCTCCAGCGTCGAGCGACAGTGCTTGCATCGCAACGCGTCGACCTTGATGTCTTCCTTGCAATAGGGGCATTGGCGTAGATCGCTTCGCGTTTCCTTGCGGGCGGCCATTTGTTCTTCCTCCTTGTTTGGCGGACGCGCCTTGAGTATATGTCCGGACTCAGGCGATAGCGCAAGTGTGGTGGCAGCTCCGCTGCTCTCGGTTCGACACGCGCCCAGGCGTTACCGCGCTGGACAATTCATCCCTTGCCGGGGCAATCTCGCCCCACCTTCGTTTCCACTTCATAAGAAAAGGGGCATCCCGTGCGACTTCATCGCCTGTTCTCCACGCTCGCTCTCACCCTCGCGGCCAGCACTGCCTTTGCCGCCGGTCCGCCGGCCAAGATCACCGACCTGGCCTGGATGACCGGCACCTGGTCCGCTCCGCTCGGCCCCAACACGCTGGAGGAAAACTGGACCACGGCCAGCAACGGCAACATTGCCTCGATGGTGCGCATGCACGGCCCGAACGGCGTGAGCATGTGGGAGGTCATCACCATCGAGGAGAAGGACGGCTCGCTGGCGATGAGCATTCAGCAGTGGGGCGCCGGCTTCGTGCCGCGCTCGCCAGCAGCGCAGAAGATGGAGCTGACCGAGATCGGCGACAAGAGCGTGAAGTTCAAGGCCGTCACCGAAGGCGCCATGACCACACTGGCCTACAGCCGCGGTGCCGACGGCTCCTTCAACATCGAGGCGGGTCAGCCCGGCGGCGGCGTAATGAAGCTGGCGCTGAAGGGCAAGTAGGAATCAAAGCCGCGGGGGCGAAAACTCGCCCCTGGGCTGGTCGCACCTTCACCTGTGAACTCGCCATCGAGCGAAGTCGCATCGACTACGGCTGAGGTGGAAGGGCGGGCGCACCTTCGCTGGAGCCCGAGAGCGAAAAAGTCAGAGGGAGCACGAAGTAGTGTATTCCGTCGGGTTTGACCTCGAGGCTGCCTGCTTCCCACGCCGCAGGAGGTGCGAACTCCATATCGAGCCCCGCCAGCAATCCCGCCTTGTCCAGTTGCAGCGATCCGGACGACGCTGCGACTGATACCGTGACCACACAGGCGTCACTGTTCAAAGCCAGCCTCACCTTCACGCGACCCGTAATTCCTAGTCTCTTCGCAGTCTCGGGATAAAGCGACCCCAAGTCGGGACTCTTGCGCACTGTGGGTCGAGTGGAACCCGGCGCCGGTATGGGTGGAGAGGGACAGGATGCCGTGCGATGCATGCTCAAGGCCTGGAGCTCGCCCGAGTTCACTGCGGCGTCAGTTTCAGTCGCCAATTTGACCCGAAGATCGCTGTAGGCGCCCATGATGTCGCTTGCTCTCGCAATGGAGGCCGGCAACCGGCCAGTGACTGTTTCACACTCATCAACATCCTGTTCCATCCGGCTTCGGGATACTTTGAAACCAGTGTAGAGGCTTTCCAATTCCTTCAGCATCGCCTCGCGTCTGGCTGCGGGCAGGCGATCCAGCAGACCTTCTGCCCGAAAAGTTGTTGCATGCGCGGGCTCGGAGCGCAGGCCATCCCAGTACACGTTGATCGCCGAGAGCTTGCACTCCTCCCGCATCAGGAGGGCGCCCAGCGGCGCCAGTGTTTGCAAGTCGTGCAGCTCATTTGCAGAACCTCCCTGCCCCACGATCTGCGCGCGAGATCCGGCAAACCGATCCAGCACCGTATCGGTAAGCACGAAATCCGAGAGATCGTCCCGAAGGGTGCGGCCCGCAGCGTCTTGCTTGTCGCTGCCGCCCGCGGAACTGGAAAGATTCCATATCCGCGTCTTCATTTGCTCGAGCGAATTGTCGAAGTCTGCGACGGAAAAGCGATCGGAGTCTGGTGAAGGCTGGGCCGCCAGCGCCGCAGCAGCCCAGATCGCGATCAACACGTTCCAGGTGCCGATGGTTCGTTTCATGGTGTTTCTCCCGCGTCCCTGAATTGCAGTCCCCGCGTCAGGGTGGATAGCCGATCGGAAACCTGCCTCGGCAGCAGGCCAGGTTTGTTCAAAGAGAGGTAGATTTCGTACATGACGTTCTGCAAACCGCCGCCTGCAGCGGTTACGGCCCAGAAACTCTCCCCGTCCGGGTCCCGTCGAGGCGCACCCGAAAATTCGCCCTGACCGGACTTCATGTTCCGCCACCGGTCCCTGATCTCGCGGTCCGCCATTCCGTCCGGCTCGACCTGCCCATAGATGCCAATCGAGGATCTCTCGCCCCGCGCATCCTCCCAGACATTGAGCCCAAAAGGCGCCGCCTGGAGCTTTCCGTCTGGTGATGCGCGGTACTGCATGAAGATCGCGAGCGTGCTCTCCTCGTCGAGTTCCAGTACCGTGGACGGAACCGATACGTCAGCTCCGATCAGGCGCACAGCCACACCGGACTTCATGTCGAACCGGAGGCTGCGCAGCCACGGAGGACACAGGTCCTTCTCCGCAACGAAAGCCTGCCACTCGGCGGCCGTTCCCGAGTAATTCACGTGCATGTAGTCGGCCATGAGCCTGAGGACTTCGACGGTGCTCTGGTGGCGGATGCCGTCGGTCATGCGCACCAGACCGGAGTACCCACTCGGCGTCGGCAGCGCCAGCACCAGCACATGAATGTCCATGTAGCCCAGCGACCAGTCCCGCAACTGCCAGATGCGCCCGAAGCGATCCTTGAACTGACTATCGCTGACTGGTGCACCCAGCGATGTAATGCGGATCGACTGGGAGCCCACCATGCGAGGCAGCCGCAGACCTTTCAACAGGGTATCCATGAAGAGCGTCGCGTCGCGGTGCACGGACCTGACGGGGTCCGTACCCTCGCGCATCCACATGAAGGTGCCCGCCTCTGGAAGTGAACCGATGCGCAGCGTCCCCCCCTCCTCGAGCCGGATGTCCTCCTGGTGCTCCGCGCTGGAAACGCCCCAATTGTCATCAGCCTGTTGCGCGATCAGCCCCAGGTAGGTCTTCCGTTGCAGGGTCGCCAGCAGGTCCGCAGCTTTGCCACGAGGCGGCAGGTCTGTGGAGTGCTTCTCCAGAAGAGCCGCCTGGTTTTCGAGATACTGCTTGTCGTTGGCCTTCTGCAGGTGGACAGTGAACGCCTCCCACGTGACCGGCAGGGGAAAAGTCGCATTGAACCTGCTGACCATCTGCTGTCGCAGTATCGGCAGCTTGAAGGAATCGCGCACATCCATGTCGGCGTGCTTCTGGCTGCCCTGGATGACACGCTCGATGGGCAGTCCGTAGTTCAGGTTTTCTCCGGGCGATCGCGCCGTCACGACGCCGATGACGCGGCCCTCCTCATCGAGGAGTGGACCGCCGCTGTTTCCGGGTGACGCCGCTGCGGAAAAGCGCAGCCACTTCCACCTGCCATCCTGGTCTTCAGGCGTCATTGACGTAAGCAGTCCATCGCGCAGCACAACCCCTTCTCCGAGCGCGTTGCCAACGGCATAGACCTTGGCGCCGACTACGGCCGACTCAGCGGCCGCAAGAGGTCGGCTGGCAATGGCACCGCTCGCCTTGAACACGATGAAGTCCTCATGCAGGGAGAACTTGAGGACACGGTCGATCCGCCACGTCTTGCCTGACTCGTCGCGCAGGTGGGGCTTGCCCAATGGGCTGCCAATGCCAGCTATGAGCACATGGGCATTGGACACGAAGACATCCGGCGCAATGGCAAAGGCAGTGCCGATCGACAGGAACTTGTCGTTGCGCTCGGCGAAGGGGAGCAACTCCAACGGCAGCGGCATTTCGTACTTGACGAACGAGGGCTCGAACTTCGGAAGCACTACTTCAAAGGTGCTTTCGCGGGCAAGGGCTGCCAGCTCACTGATTTCTGCCGAGCGCGCGTAGTCTCCGGCACAGATCAGGCACGCCCAAAGCATCAACGCCGCAAGCCGCGTCGGCATTCGAAAAGTCATCCCCCCTCCGCCAGACGGGTTTGCCGTTCTTTGTGGAATTGTTGTCGGAGGATTGTTGTTCACCTCAGCGCCTGACGCAATCCCGCCAGCTTTAGACATATGCCGACCAGCAGGTCGCCTGCGCATTCCTGTGCAATAGATAGGCTGACCTGTTTCAGGATTGCGCCGCAGTGCAGCGCAGCAATCGCGCTGTCAACTGGCATCCGACGTCAGTGTCACCACCGCGGCGGCAATGAGATCAGCTGCGACCGGAACTCATGTGGCCTTCCCCGACTCAGGTGACCACGGAAGCGCTGCTGATCTCCCGCACATTGCGCGCGCCGCAGCCCACCATCGCCAGGCGCAACTCCATGTTCAGGATGTCCAGCGCCCGCCCGACGCCCTCCTCCCCATAGGCCGCGAGGCCCCAGACATACGGCCTGCCGATGCCCACCGCGCTCGCGCCCAGCGCAAGCGCCTTGAACACGTCGGTGCCGCGACGCACGCCGCCGTCGACCATCACGGGAATCCGTCCGCCCGCGCCCTTCACCACATCCGGCAGCGCCTCGAGCGTGCCTCGCCCGCTTTCCAGCGCGCGGCCACCGTGGTTGGAGACGATGATGCCGTCGGCGCCATGCTCCACCGCCAGTGCGGCATCCGCCTCCGACTCGAGGCCCTTCAGGACCACCTTCATGGTGGTCATGTCCTTCAGGCGGCGGATGAAATCCCAGGTGAGCGTGGCGTCCGTGAGGCCGAGCCCGTTGGTGTCGATGCCGGCGAACATGGGCTTCGTCGAGATCGATGGACGAGGATTGCCATTGGCGTCGGTGAGGTGGCAGGCGCTGCAGGTGCGCGTATCCGCGCGCCGGCCGCGGGTGGCGGTCACCGTGTTGCGGCCGGCAGGCGTGTCTACGGTGACAGCAACCACCGGGCAACCCGCCCGCTGAGCGCGCTGCACGAGCTGGCGCGTCGCCTCGGGACGATTGGTGGTGTAGAGCTGGAACCACACCGGAGCACCGCGCGCCTCGACGATGTCTTCCAGGCGGTCCGACATCTGTGTGGAGACGACCTGCAATTGGTCTTTGCTTTTCGCCGCGCGGGCAACGCCGATGTCGCCGCTGGCATGGAGGGCGCGCAGCGAGCCGATGGGGCTGATGTACACGGGGGATGCCATCGCCGCGCCGAGAACGGTGGTGGAAAGGTCCACGCGGCTCACGTCGACGAAACGCCGCGGCACCAGCTTCCAGCGCGCATAGGCTTCCACGTTTGCGCGCAGGGTGGCCTCGCCGTCCGCACCGCTTTGCAGGTAGCCCCAATGCGCCGGCGGTACCACGCCCTGCGCGGCTGCCTCCAGGTCGAAGATGTCCAGCGCCTGCCCCGCGGTGGACGTGGTCTGCGCCGCCGGAATCCGCCACGGCAGGGCTGACATGAGGGAAGTGGCCGCGAGTTGTTGAAGCAGATGCCGACGGTTGCTCATGGCGATCCTTCGAAGAGAGTGTGGCAGCCTATCGCGGCGGATCGCGGCGTGGCAACGGACAGCCCGGTACTTGCCGCTAGTCGGCTCGGCCGTGGCACATGCCACACTGCGTACCTGCGACGGCACGCAGCGACGCGATGTCGCTCATCATGGCCTCTCTGCCCTGATCAAGCAGCGTCAGCCGCGACTTAGCCAGTTGCGCTGCCGATGGTGCACCACTGCCGTCGATCACTTTGTACAGCTGTCGCGCTGCGTCTGGCTCACCATTTTCGAAATGCAGGTCCGCCCGCAGGATACTCATGAAATCACCGGCGCGATTGCCCTCCGCGGCGTCGATCAGGAACTCCAGATCCGCCGCCTCGTTCTGCCGATTGCGCAGATGCTCAGGCATGACGGGTCCACTGAAGGCGCGGGTCAACCGCACCGCCACGGACTTCGGCGCGAGTTCGACGGCGCGGTTCATGTCGGCGACTGCCTGCGAAAGCTGAGCCGGCGCATTCATCTGCAAACCCACCATCGCGCGCATGCCAGCGCGCAACGACAAAGCCTCGGCATGGTCCGGATCGATCTGCAGGGCGCGGTTGATTGCCGGCATTCCCTTCTGTAGCGCGATCACTGCTTCGGACCTGTTGCCTCCCGCCATGGTCGCTCGTGCGGCGAGGTTGACATAGGCCAGGCCCAGTGCATGCCATAAATCGGCGTTGCCAGTCTCGGCGGCCGTTGCCTGCTCGAGCAGGGCTACGTAGTCCGTAGCCGCGCCCATCTCTCCATTGCGGAATCGGATCTGGTAGTCCCTCGCCTGCTTCAAGACGGCCGGGATGTTCACGGTGACAGGTGGTGCTGCAGCACCCGCAGGTCCGATCAGCACTCCGCACAGTACTAGCGCAATGAATCTCACTGGCAAGCCCTCGATGTTGGATGTGTCAGAACAGTACTTGCGACACGGGATTCCTTTCACGAATCCAGGCGCCAACCCCCTTTTTTTGAAATGACTGCGCGTCGCGCGAGACTATGCTTTGGATATGACCAGTACCGATCGCGCCACGCTCGACCGCATCCTCCGCGACTACGCGGGATTCGCTCACCGTCTCGCGGCCAGCTACGAATCCGATCCGGAGGCGGCCCGCGACCTGACGCAGGAGATTCTGGTCGCGGTGTGGCGCGCCTGGCCTGCCTACCGCCACCAGTGTGCCGAGCGCACCTACGTCGCGCGGATCGCGCACTACCGGATCGCCACGCACGTTGACCGTGCCGTTCGCGAGCCGCGCCGCGCGCCGCTGGGTGATGACATCCCTTCCGGTTCAATGACGCCGGAGGAGCACGCCATGCGGCATGGCCAGCGCGAGCATCTGATAGCCCTGGTGCGCACCCTGCCGGTTGCCTACCGCGAAGTCGCGCTGTTGCTGTTGGAGGACTTCACGCCGGCGGAAGTCGCGGAAACGCTGGGCATCAGCACTAACGCAGTAGCCATCCGCGGAACACGCGCACGCGAAATGCTACGCGCACTTCTGGAGCAACGACCATGAACCCGCATGCAACGGAACACTGGCAAGACCTGGCCCGAGTCTGGCAGACGGGCTCGGCACCGGTCACCGTCGCGGACATCGAGAAGCTGCACGAACGCCAGCGTCACCGATTGCGCGTGGTTAGAGCAGTCGAGTTGACCTGCATGGCGCTGGGCATCTTCGCTGCCCTGTGGCTGGTGCTGACCATCCGGCTCCGATGGGTTGGCATTCTGACGGTGGCATTTTCGGTAGCGTCGGTGTTCTTCGTTCTTCGCGCCCGGCGTGAGTCTGTTCCGCCAGGTTCCACCGATCTGCTGGAAGCCCTGAAGGACTCCTTGGCCTATCAGGAGTGGTTGGCCGAGCAGTTGCGCTACGGCCGCGTGCTGGGATTCGTAGCGCTGTTCGCTGTCGTAATGGTGGCCTCCACGCAACTGATGCACGTGGCGAGCGCGACGCGATCTGGATTGCTGGCGACGGCCATTGCCGCTCTGGCCATCGCCGCAACGGTGGCATGGAACATGGCGCTGGCGTGGCGGGTGTGGCGTTGCACTGCCCGGTTGAAGGTGTTCACGAAGACGTTGACGGACGTGAGCTGACTAGCGGCTGGCATGAGCCGCGCTCGCGAACGCCGGGCCTTAGCCCTGAGAGCTAGGAAGCTTACGAAGCTCCCCTTCGAATGCGCGATCCATTCAAGCTACAGCGGCTCTAGAGGGCACTGCCCGTGCCATGTCCCCATCGCGCGCAGGATGCGGCAGCGCGTAAACGAGGTGCGATCCGCGAGGTTCTGCTCCTGCAGACGATGCATCTGCATGCGATGAACTCCCGGCCCATAGGCAAACGAACGTGCCGAGGCTGCATCCCGCCAGAGTGAGAAAGTAAGTGGATCGCACTGAATGGCGCCCGGAAAAAAGAACGACTCTTGCGAAATGAGACCTGGCGTGCCGGTCATCGACACTCGAACGCCGGCCGCGCCCTTTCCGAACTCTGCTACGCGATTCATGTCGAGAGCGGGGCCGAGTGCCCAGCCCACAGTGGTAATGACCGCGATGGGATCGGAAGGCTCGGGCGCTGGTTCCACGGAATCGAAGAGCGGCCCGGGTTTCTTCACGTCGAGATAGTTGCACTCTCCCAAATGGCGAAACGGCCGAAGGACGGCCGACCACGTCTCTGCGGCATCGGCGAACCAGGGAACGACCTCGCATTGCCGATCCATGTACCGCATCGCCGATGCCTCATCCGAATGCAGGCCCAACACCAGAAACCGGAACGCATTCTGCGACGCCGGCTCCTGTGCCGCCGCCCTGGTATCGGCACCGACATGGCGAAAGAGAGTGCCGCTGGAACTGTTGGGCGGGAGCTCCCCCGACCCGCGCATTTCATCGAACCGCGCCATGAAGATGGATGCATGAGACGCCAGTTGCATGGTTGGGATCAATTGCGATGGTGACTCAGTGACACTCGAAATCTTCGCCCGTAGTCGGCTTGCAGTAGTCGCCCCAACCGTACTTGCGCCAGTAATCCACCAGTCCGGCGTCACGCATCAGCTGTTTGAACCCTGGCAACTCGCGCACGCCGGCGAGTCCCGGCTCCCATATGGCCCACAAGACGGCGTACCGCACGCCAGGCGCCGCCATGCTTCGCCCCAGCATCTCGAGGGCTGCCTCGTCGTCGCCGAACCAGGCCAACCACTGAGCCAGGGTCAGAAGCAGACCCTGTGTCCGCGGATCCGCGGCAACCCCGCGCAGCAGCGCAAGAGCCGCATCGGGCCTGTCCAACAGCGGCTTCATCCGGGCTGAATATTGATTGCCAGGCGGCAGACCCCGCTCGAACTCGATCGACTTGTCCAGCCAGCGCAACAACTGCTGCCGGTCCCTGGAGCCCAGTGCAATGGACAATCCCAGGCCGTAGAGCCGCGCGTCCTGGGCAAGGGTCTCGCTACGCTCGAATTCGGCAAAAGCCGCCTGGAAGTTGCCCACCGAGCCGTAGAGGTAGGCAAGCCACAGCGCCACGACTTCGTTCAGGGGATCGCGGGCCCGGGCCTGCTCGAACAGCGCGATCGATTCGCGGGGCCGGCCAACGAGATCGGGAAAGCCAATGGGCGTCTTGCCCTGACCGATGATATCGAGTGGCGGGGGCCTACCGCCGTAGAGCCGGTCGGCCGCTTCCGCGGCGTCCTGGTAGTGCTCCGCTGCAGCGACCATCTGGCCGGCTTCGATGCTGTCTTCCGCGAGTCGTTCGTGAATCCGCGGCGAGTCAGGCAGCAGGCGCCGGAACTGGGCGAATGCGGCATCGGCCTTCTGCCGCCGGTCCTCAACACCTTCAGTTCCTCCGCTCAGCACGCTCGAATACGCTGCCGAGAGGTCCCACCACGGCTGGGCAAATGCGGGGTCCAGCGCGACAGCCCTCTCCATCTGTTCAATGTAGGTGCGCATGCTCTGCGTGCCGGTGAATGTTGTACCTCGGCCCGCCAGCCATGCCTGATAGGCCCCGACATTGCGCGTCATGCCCGGCTGCTGCCCGATGCCCACGCCGAGCGTCACCTGCAGCGCACCCGCTACCGCGCTGGCGATGTCGTCCTGGATCGCAAAGATGTCGGCCAGGGGGCGGTCGTAGGTTTCGGACCACAGGTGAAAGCCGGTATCGGTGCGGATCAACTGCGCGGTGATGCGCAACTTTTCGCCGGAGCGTTGCACGCTGCCTTCCAGTACATGCGCGACGCCGAGCTTCCTGCCGACCTCCTTGAGGTCCTCGGCCTTGCCCTTGAACGCAAATGCGGAGGTACGGGCGGTTACCTGCAGGTCGGGGATTCTCGCGAGCGAGTTCAGTATTTCCTCGGTGAGTCCGTCGGCAAAATGGTTCTGGTCCGCATCGGAGGAGAAGTTCTCGAAGGGCAGCACGGCGATCGTCCGATCGATCGCGGCGGAAGCCGGTCCGGGTCGCCGATCCTGCAGATACCACACCAGTCCCGCGGCGAGCGCGAGCGTGGCGACAGCAAGCGCCGCCCATGTGACTGCCCGGCGTGGCACGTTTGGCACGGAGGGCGTCGCCGACGCCGGCGCGCGATCGGCCGAATGGATGGAACCGGGATCGGAGGAGACGCTCCTGCGCAGGCCTGCAATGAACGAGCGCCAGCGCGGATCGCTCGAATCTCCGCTCCAGGCCGACAGATCGGCCGTATGCGTGAGCTCAAACATGATCGGCCGATCACAGGG
>Ga0315910_10005564_pt1 | contig 10307 bp, 15 predicted proteins | sample EdamamesoilMG_FD_204470 | JGI IMG/M metagenome (GOLD analysis project Ga0315910, IMG submission 204470) | Garden soil microbial communities collected in Santa Monica, California, United States - Edamame soil | ecosystem: Environmental > Terrestrial > Soil > Garden | place: USA: California... | reverse complement strand
TGAGGAATTGGGCGAAGAACTGGGGATGACTGCCCGCCGGGTCGGGCAGATGCGGCTTGCTTCCGTACGCCCGGCTTCGCTGGATGCGCCGATCGGCGACGACGATTCAACCAATTTTTCCGAGATCGTTCAGGACGAAAACGCTGACACGCCCTACGAATCGCTGGAAGACAAGACCGTCACCGGCATGTTGCAGGAGATGGTGACCAAGCTCGATGAACGCGAAGCGACCATCCTGCGATTCCGATTCGGGCTGGATGGCGGCCCGGAGCGAACGCTCGAGGAAGTCGGCGTCAAGTTTGGCGTCACGCGCGAACGCGTGCGGCAGATCCAGAACATCGCCCTGCGCAAATTGCGGAAGATGATTGAGAAGCTCGAAGCGGCCCGCCGATAAGATTCATCCCTTTCAAAATGAGTTCAGCCCAACCCACGGCTGCCGAGATCCAGGCAGCGATTCGCAACATCCCGGATTTTCCCAAGCCCGGGATCCAGTTCAAAGACATCACACCCGTCCTGGCGGACCCGCGGCTCTTTTCCGGCGCCATCGACTTGCTGACCGAACGGTTCTCCCCCGGCAGCGTGGACGCCGTGGTGGGCATTGATGCGCGGGGATTCATTTTTGCCGCCGCCGCCGCCGTGAAACTCCACGCCGGATTTGTGCCCGTGCGCAAGAAAGGTAAGCTGCCGTATCAGACCCACGAGCAGGATTACGCGCTGGAGTATGGTCACGCCACGATTGCCATCCACGTGGACGCATTGAAACCCGGCGCGCGCATATTGCTGGTTGACGACCTGCTGGCGACCGGCGGCACGGCGGCAGCAGCGGCGCAACTCGTCCGCAAGCTCGGCGCAAACATTCTCGAGGTCGGTTTCTTGATCGAGCTGAATTTCCTCAAAGGCCGGGAGAAGTTGCAAGGGTTGCCGGTGCGCTCGCTTGTCACCTATTGAGTACGCGTTCGTCAAAAACCTTTGCGGTAAGAGATTACGCCCTCGCCACCACGCTTGATTGCGGGCAAGCCTTCCGCTGGCAGCAACACCGTGACGGCTGGCAGAGCGTAGTTGATGGCAGGTGGGTAAGGCTTCGCCAGATTTCCGATGGGATTGAAGCTGTAGCGGCCCGGCCACAATCAGACTGGCACTGGCTGACAGATTACTTACAGATAGAAGTTGATTTCGCAACAATCCTCAGCGCCTTTCCGGTTGATCCTAATTTGCAAGCTGCCGTAAAAGCTCACCACGGATTGCGTTTGTTGCGGCAACCACCGTGGGAATGCCTCGCTTCATTCATACTGTCATCCACCAAACAGATCATCCAAATCCGACAGATCACCGAATTGCTCTGCCAGAGATTTGGTGAACGCGTCGAGAGCCACGGGGAAACCACCTGGCACGCGTTTCCGGATGCCGACCGCCTTGCTAACGCCACTGAACCTGAATTGCGAGCCTGCCGGATGGGCTTTCGCGCCACCTACCTGCTGGAAGCCGCGCGAGCGGTCGCCAGTGGCCAGCTTGATCTGATGCAACTGCGCACGCTGCCATCCGAAGAGGTCCGCCAGCGTTTGATGGACCTGAAGGGGGTTGGCGAGAAGATTGCAGACTGCGTGCGACTGTTCGCTTATGGACACGCCGACGCATTCCCGGTGGATGTCTGGGTCGCCCGGGCATTGAGACAATACTATTTTCGAGGACGCAACGTTCCCCTGCCCCGGCTGCGCACGTTTGCCGCGGATCGTTGGCGGGGATGTGGCGGTTACGCGCAACAGTATTTGTTCCATCATGTCCGCAGTCAGTCCGGAAAAACTTCTCGTCTGGCAAAAGCCCGGCGCTAATCTCACGCCATGTCAACCATGGTCGAGGTCCTGTTCACACCGGCAGAGATCGCCACACTCCCACAGTCGGACTTGTCCAAAACTACATGTGTGGTGTTTGATGTTCTGCGCGCCACCAGCTGCTTCGTCACGGCGTTGGCCAATGGCGCGACCTCAGTCCTCCCGGTGCAGGAGATTTCGCAAGCGCTGGCCGTCAAAGCCGACGATCCGGATGTGTTGCTGGCTGGCGAGCGAAACGGGCTTCGCATCTGTGAGCGAGACACCGGCACCTGCGGCTTCGACCTGGGCAATTCGCCGCGGGAATTCAAGCCTGAGATCGTGCGCGACCGAAAGATTGTTTCCACCACCACCAACGGCACCATTGCGCTCCGGGCTTGTCTGGGAGCAGAGAGGGTTTTGGCAGGTTCATTTCTGAATCTATCAGCCACGGCATCTTATCTCGCTCGTTCCATACCGCCGCGTATCGTCATCGTCGGGGCGGGCACGGGTGAATCTATGGCATTGGAAGATATCCTCGCTGCTGGCGCGCTTTGCGCTTCGCTGTCCAGCCACAAACTGCAGCTGGAGGTGACTGACTCCGTCCAGGTAGCTACCGGCGCTTATCAGCAGATGCAGACTCGGCTCACTGAGGCCATGGCCGGTTCACGCAATGGACGGAGACTGTGTTCCATTCCTGAACTTCGAGAGGACGTGGCATTCTGCGCCCAACGCGACATTTATCAGACAGTCGCCGTGATGAATTCTGCTGGGGCTCTGGTGACCGCGTAGGAAGGGATCATCAACGCATCACCGCGCCGAGGATGTTCTGGCGCGGCACCGCGCCATAGATACGGCTGTCTGCACTGTTGCGACGGTTGTCGCCCAGAACGAAATACTCACCGCCACCCAAGCGAAGAGTATACTCGGCGCGACCAGTGGTCGGAAAGGTTTTGGTCCGTGCCGGCAGGTAGGATTCCTGGAGCAGGTGTCCATTCACATACACCTGGCCGTCATGGATATAAACCAGGTCACCTTCCTTGGCGATGATGCGCTTGACGGCAAATGTGTTATCCGTCGGGTCGCGCAACACGACGATCTCGGAAGGCTGCGGCTCGCGAACCAGATAAACGAAGCGGTTGAGAAAACAGACGCTGGAAGGTTGCAGCGTGGGCGCCATGCTGGAGCCGACCACTTCTACTGATTGAAGGCAAAAATGTGAGATGGTGAAGTAACTGACGTATGCGAGCAGTGCAACTCCGGCACATTGGGCCATTTTTTTGATGAGGACAGCGCGGCCTAGTGGGGTTCCCTTCGCGTTCTCCGCGGCGGACTTCCTTGATTCGTCTGGCATTCCTGACTCCCTCTGGCTCTTCATACAACTTACTGTAATCCCTGCGCCTTGCGCCGATACTATTTCCGAGAATACCGCGATCCGCAATTGACCAAGAATACGTAACAGCGCCGGGTGAAACTACGGACAGACCGAACATTCATCATTTGTGTGCCTTGGTCAAATCCTTCACTTCGGAGCGGAGACATTTCCGGTCGTCTTCACGATGGCCTCACGCAGATGTTCCAGCAAGAACGGCTTGCTCACCATGCAATCAATCCCATGCACCGGCGCCTTGTCCCCTCGCAACATCTCTGCATACGCCGTGATCAAAATCACCGGCTGGTTGGGGTTGAGTTCTTTGATTCTGACTCCAAGTTCGTCTCCCTTCATCTCTGGCATGGAGTAATCGGTAATGACGAGGTCATACTTGCCCGCTGAGAATTTCTCCAAGGCCTCTTTCGCCCCCAGTGCCGTTTCCACCTCGTGGCCATCGAACGTCAACAACAGCTTCACCGTGTCGCAGACGAACGGTTCATCGTCCACGACCAGGATTCGTTTTGCTGAAGCAGCTCCCTCGTTCATTTGGTTTTGGTTCGTGGCCATGCAACCACGCCCATCGAGGCCTGTCCATCCTAATCATCGCGCGCGCGGCGATTGACCCCTTCCCGCGATTTCCGCAAACTCAATGCATGGCGAATACCTTTGGCCAACTGTTTCGCATCGCAACCTGGGGTGAATCTCACGGTGGTGGCGTGGGTGTCATCGTGGACGGTTGCCCACCGCGGCTCGCGTTGACCGAAGCCGATATTCAACCCGATCTCGACCGCCGCCGACCCGGCCAATCACGCATCGTCTCGCCCCGCAAGGAAGCCGATCGCGTGCAGATTCTCAGCGGCACGTTCAAGGGCAAGACCCTCGGCACACCTATCTGCATGTGGGTAAAAAACGAGGACGCCCGGCCCGAAGCTTATTCAGAAATGGCTACCAAGTTCCGCCCGTCACACGCGGACTACACCTACTTCGCCAAGTTCGGCATCCGCAACTGGCAAGGTGGCGGCCGCTCCAGTGCGCGCGAAACCATCGGCCGCGTTGCCGCCGGAGCGATCGCCAAGAAACTTCTGCGCGAACGCTTCGGTGTCGAAGTGTTGGCTTACGTCAAACAAGTTCAACGCTTGATCGCCGAAGTAAATCCTGAGCGCTTGAAGCTCAAGCAGATTGAGTCCAACATTGTCCGCTGCCCGGATGCAGCCGCTGCCAAAAGGATGATTCGGCTCATCGAGAAAATGCGCAAGCAAGGCGACACCGTGGGCGGCATCGTGGAGGGGGTGGTGCGCGGCGCGCCCGCTGGTTGGGGCGAGCCTGTGTTCGATCGGCTGGAAGCAGACCTTGGCAAAGCCATGCTGAGTCTGCCTGCCTCGAAGGGATTCGAAATCGGCTCCGGCTTCAGCAGCATCTTGCTCACTGGCCGCCAGCACAATGACCCGTTTCGCGCGCGGCGCGGCAAAGTTCACACGACAACCAATCATTCTGGTGGAGTGCAAGGCGGCATCTCGAACGGCGAAACGATCTTCTTCCGCGTCGCATTCAAGCCCGTCGCCACCGTCATGCACAAGCAACTGACTGTGGACGAAGATTTCCACAATACCACGCTCACCGGTCGTGGCCGCCACGATCCCTGCGTACTTCCCCGAGCTGTGCCGATGGTTGAGGCAATGACCGCGCTGGTGCTCGTGGATCATGCACTACGCCACAAAGCGCAGTGCGGGTAAGGAGTCAGCCGCTTGATCGTTCCATTTGCTCGTCAGTCTTCAGTTGGCGAAGCAATTCAACCACCGTTTGCGTCTGGCCTGGTAGTATCAACTCTGACGCAATCTCCGCCAGCGGCTGAAGAACAAATCGGCGCAGGTGTGCACGCGGATGCGGCAACGTAAGCGCAACGGTTGCCCGCGTTTCGGCTCCAAACGCAATCAAATCCAGATCCAGCGGCCGGGCTTCGTTCATCACGCGCTTTGGCTGCCGACCGGATTCCTTTTCTAACGCCTGAAGCTTGCTTAGTAAACTTTCTGGCGTCTCCCCTGCCCTCGGCTCAAATCCGACCACCGCATTCACAAACGGTGGTGAGCCGGGCGGGCAATCCACTGGCGACGTCTTCCATAGCGAAGATTTTTGCAGCGGCGCGTCAGAAAACCCCTCCAAACGTTCCATCGCTTCGCGAAGAATCGCCACCGAGTCGCCAAGGTTTGAACCCAACGCTATGTAGGCCAGTAACGGCACTGGTGTGGCGGCACTCATGACTGCTCGTTCCAGCGCAACCCATCCGGTAGCGCCTCACATGCATATTCGAGGTGCAATACACGCCGGTGGCTGGGTTTCGTGGCTGACGCGGAAGAATGCAACAACAACGGGCGCATCAATAGGACACCGCCTCGGCGCATTGAACACGTTACAGCCGCCCGCCCTCGCCATGCGTTTAACTCTGCATCGGAAAGAATTCCGTGAGCATGCGAACCGGGAATGACTTTCAACGCGCCGTTGGAGTCATCGCAATCGTCCAGGTGGAGTCTGACGGTCACCATTCGGCTAAGAATTTCCGCCGGTGGTTGGACATGCACACCGCCCGCTTTCACCGACCACGGCCCGAAGCCTGGTGCTTCAATCTTCTCTGCCACGGCAATGTGCAGATCCTGATGCCACGCCACCGACCAATTGGCATCAGGGGTCTTGTCGAAGAGAATGGAGCGAACGATGAACGCCTTCCTGCCAAACACTTGTTCAACCAGAGGCGGCAATTCCGAATTCCTGATAAAGTCGATTACCACCTCACAAGTCGTCAGCACATTCCTGATTCCGCCGCTTCGGTTGCGCGCCTTTGCTGCCGTTGAATCAAAGCATTCAGTGAGTTGCTGGGTCAGATATTCGCACTGCTGGTTTGAAATGATCGATTCGACAATGGCGAAACCATCCTCAGCAATGCGACTGAGTGCTTGGTTTGCAGTGATCATAACAAATCGCCGTGGTGCTGGCTCAAAGCCAGCGCCTCCTTACCAGCTTCTACATCATTTGAGCCCCAGCACATCCTGCATATCGTATAGGCCGGGTTTCTGTTTCACGACCCACAGCGCGGCGCGCAGTGCCCCATTCGCGAATGTGTCACGGCTGGAAGCTTTGTGAGTCAGTTCAACGCGCTCGCCATTTGTCGCGAAGATGACGGTGTGATCACCCACCACATCACCGCCGCGGATCGAGTGGACACCGATCTCGTTGGCCGTGCGTTCGCCCACGATGCCTTCGCGTCCATGCCGCGCGGCTTTCGCGTACTGCAAGTGACGGACCTGCGCCAAAATCTCCGCCAGCGACTTCGCCGTGCCGCTCGGCGCATCGCGCTTGAGACGGTGATGCATCTCCACGACTTCCAGATCAAAATCCGGTCCAAGAATCTCCGCTGCCTTCCGCGTCAGCCAGAACAACGTGTTCACGCCCGTGGAATAGTTCGATGCCCAGACCATGGGGATGCTCGTTGCTGCCTGCTTCACCTCGAATGTCTCAGTGTCATTCAAGCCCGTAGTGCCGATGACCAACGCCTTCTTGTGCTGCGCACACAGCTTTGCAATCGCAGGCGTCGCGCTGTGCGAACTGAAATCAATCACCGCGTCGCACTTGGCGATGACGGCTTCGAGACTGTCGCCCTGATCAATCTGGCCGACGACTTCCAGTCCCGTATGGCTGGGCGCACAGGCGACTAGCGCCTGACCCATCCGGCCCTTTGCTCCCGTGATGATGATCTTGGTCATTTCAACACTCCACAGGTCTTCAACGTCTTCTCCAGTTTCTCCCGGCTGGCGGCGCTGATGGGCACGAGCGGCAGCCGGAATTCATCTTCCATCATGCCCATCATGTTCAACGCGGCTTTGGTCGGCCCGGGATTCGATTCGATGAACAGGTCCTTGAACACCGGGTAATACCTCTCGTGCAACTTGAGCGCGAGTGAATGATTGCCATTGGTGTAGGCGCGAACCATATGCGCCACGTCACGCGGGATGACATTCGAGGCGACGCTCACCACGCCGTGCGCGCCCACCGCCATGAATGGCAGCGTGAGTGAATCGTCGCCCGACAGGATGGTGAAGTTCTTCCCCAGCGCTGCGCGCAACTGGCTCACGCGATCGGGATTCCCGCCGGCTTCCTTGATGCCGACGATGTTCACGCTGTCATGCGCCAGGCGATCCACCGTGTCCACGGCGATCTCGATGCCGCAACGGCCGGGAATGCTGTAGAGGACGATCGGCAGCTTCGTCGAGCGCGCCACCGCGTGGAAATGCTGGAACACGCCCTCCTGCGTCGGCTTGTTGTAATACGGCGCGACCTGCAACGACGCATCCGCGCCGGCTTCTTCCGCCTTTTGCGTTAGGTAGATGGCTTCCTTGGTGGAATTGCCGCCCGTGCCGGCCATGACCTTGACCTTGCCGTGCGCGAACTTCACCGCGAGCTTGATCACGTGGATGTGCTCCTCGTAATCCAGCGTGGCGGATTCGCCGGTCGTGCCGACGGGCACGATGCCGTCCACGCCGCCTTTGATCTGCTGCTTGATCAGGCGTTCGAGCGCAGGTTCATCGATCTTGCCGTTCTTGAACGGCGTGACAATCGCGGTGTATGTGCCAGTGAATTGTTGCATGGGTAAAAATCCAAACGCGGGATACCATCAGAAAAACTACCGCGCTTGGCGAGCAGGAAGTTTGCGCGACTGGACCAGGCCACAACTCAGACTTGTAGTGCCGCTTTCCGGACCGGGACTTCGCACGAGTAAATCAGGAACGCCACAATCCTTGTCGGGAAACTCAGTTCCTTGACTCATACTGCCGGAGGATTAACCAAGTTCCTGAGCATGTTGACTTAGTTTCCCAATTCCTTGACTCATACTGCGGGAAAGTTGACCAAGTTCTTCAGTTCCTTGACTCAGATTGTCAGAGAGGTGACTTAGATCCTCGGAAAGTTGACTCAGTTTCTCAATTCCTTGACGCAGAATGTCAGGAAGTTGACTTAGTTTCTGAGCTTCTTGACTCAGATTGCGGGGATGTTGACTTAGAAAATGGATTTATGAGTCAAGAAAACCATTTCCTGAGTCTGAAAACCCGGTTTCTGACTCAAAAACTGGCCGTTTTTGATCAGCTTTGCCGCCGGGAAAGACAGGACTATTGGCCCATTCATCTGCCAATGAACGAGTTGGACCTGAAAGCCAGCGAAACTGACTCAAAACGCCCCACTCTCTGCCGCAAGGCAATTGTGATAGACGACACTCCCGTGCACCGCCTGCACCTGCTCCAGCCCTTTGAGTGCTTCGGACGTTGACCCTCCCCAATCACCGACCTAAAGTCACCCGGTCAACAGGAGTAAACAGAGAAAGCGGATTCCTTGTTTGGCCTCTAATATCCAATATCAAGGAAAACTTTCTATCTACATATATAGTTAGCAGGCTGCGCACGCTTGACCATAGTATGAGAGACAAGACCATCCCTTTGCTTCTGGCAGTCTTCCCAATCGCGTGGGGTCTGGCGATGATGGTCTATATGCGGAAGCGGCCCGAGAAGCTGCGCATGAGTTACGTGCAGTTCCGGGTTCTGTGCCTGTTCGCCATCGGTGGGGGTGTCGTGCTCGCATGTTTTGTCGCCTTTTATCATTAAATGAAATGGCTCGTTATAGATTGGCCTGCTAACCATGCGCTGCAGCGGACGGCGGGGAGCGCTGTCAGTTCACCGAGAACCGCTGGGTGTTCCAGCCGCTCAGTTCCGCCGTCGCTGAGCTTGGGTCGTTAGGCCGCATCGCGCATCATGGCGAAGATCATCCTCACACCACATTCGATCTCAACGGTGACCCTTCGTCTTGTGCTCATCAGCGCAGTAGCGGCTATCCTCTACATTCCTTTGCAGAGAGTGGACTCGCTGCGAGGCATTCTCGGTGCGCTCGGATTCATGTGTTCGTTGCTTAGTAGCGGCATTGCCGCTTGGTTCAGTATTCGCATGAGAGATCGACGGTGCATATTGGTAGCACTAGCTTCACTTTTGCCGCTCGCCTTTTGGGCGTGGGTGCTTTACGAGAGAGTGTATGGACAGTATGCGGCCTAACCATGCGCTGCAGCGAACGGCGGCGGGCCATCGCAGTTGCAATCAGCGCGTCTCGTGGCCGCCGTCGCTGAGCTTGGGGCGTTAGACCACCATGCAAGTCGTCGAGGAACATCGAAGTCCGGATGGGTTGCTGAAACTTGTGGTGTGGCGTGATCCTGAGGGAGACATTACCGTGGGCTTCGATGGCTTTTCTTGGCACACGCACGCAGATATTCTCGCGGGGATGTCAGACCTTCCCGAGGATGCAGCATTGCGGGAGTTTGTGGACGACACGCTGAGTGGTCGTTCTATCATCGCGGTTTCACGCGTTGGAGATACTATTTGCAACGTTTGGGTGACTGACACCACCGAAGCTGACAAATACAAGCCGGAAGATGAGACGATTGAGTTTAGATATTGGGATGGCTCGTTGGTGGTCTAACCATGCGCTGCAGCGAACGGCGGCGGGCCATCGCAGTTGCAATCGGCGCGCCTCGTGGCCGCCGTCGCTGAGCTTGGGTCGTTAGGCGGCAGAGCGCGTTCACTATGGCAATACGCATCATCTCATTTTTCTGTGGGGCGCTGTTCGGAGGTGGAGGCGCTCTGGTTGCATTTTATTTTCAGCACTCTGAGATTTGGTGGAGCATTGTTGGTCTCGCAGCACTGGTGATGGGAGTGTTGGCTGCTCTTTTTGGCAGGAAGTTCTGGGAGACAGCAGTCGGTCTTTGGCCATCCTGATTTTGTGTTATGAGATATTTGCCGCCTAACCATGCGCTGCAGCGATTCGGAGCGATTGGGAATCGCGGAGAAGCATTTGCCGGAGGCAAAGGTATCGCCGGTGGCGATACCGAGACTGCGGGCGCAGGCGAGTCCACTGTCCCGGCGGCGGGCGCTGTCAGTTCACCGAGAACCGCTGGATTATCCAACCGCTTAGTTCCGCCGTCGCTGAGCTTGGGTCGTTAGGCGGCACTACGCCTGGTGAAGAACTACATCTCCCATATTAAGACGATGGACCTCGAATCACCCGACGGACCACTTACCTCTGTGATGATCGGCCTCGCCATACCA
>Ga0315910_10005563_pt1 | contig 10308 bp, 4 predicted proteins | sample EdamamesoilMG_FD_204470 | JGI IMG/M metagenome (GOLD analysis project Ga0315910, IMG submission 204470) | Garden soil microbial communities collected in Santa Monica, California, United States - Edamame soil | ecosystem: Environmental > Terrestrial > Soil > Garden | place: USA: California... | reverse complement strand
ATGAATGGCGCGACGACGACTGGCGGGGGCGCCCGTTGCACGACGCCGTCATCTACGAGCTGCACATCGGCACGTTCACACCGCAGGGGACGTACGCCGCGGCCGCCGAACGGCTCGATTACCTCGCGTCACTCGGCATCACGGCGATCGAGCTGATGCCGCTCGCCGCCACGCCGGGCCGTTGGAACTGGGGCTATGACGGCGTGCTGCCGTTCGCACCGCACGCGCCTTACGGCCGCCCCGACGACCTGAAGAGCTTCATCGATGCAGCACACGAGCGCGGCCTCATGGTGCTGCTCGACGTCGTCTACAACCACTTCGGCCCGGAAGGAAACTATCTGGGCCACTACGCGCAAGCCTTCTTCACGGCGCGTCACAAGACCCCGTGGGGCAACGGCATCAATTTCGACGACCCCGCGAGCACGGTCGTGCGGCAATTCTTCATTCACAACGCACTTTACTGGCTCGATGAATATCACTTCGACGGCCTGCGGCTCGATGCGGTGCACGCGATCATCGACGACTCCGACCCCAGCTTCCTGCGCGAGCTCGCAACGGCGGTGCACGCCATGCCGTCTCGTCGCGCGCGGCATCTGGTCTTGGAGAACGACCGTAACGATGCCGCTCTGCTCGAGCGCGATTCGCAGCGCCGGCCGCGCAGTTTTGCCGCGCAATGGAACGACGACTTTCATCACGCGCTGTATGCGCTGTTGACGGCGGAAGCGCGCGGCCACTACGTCGATTACGGCGAGCCTGGTGCGCAGCTGCTGCGTGCGCTGCGCGAAGGCTTCGTCTACCAGGGCGAGCACTCGGCCAATCGCAAGGCGGCCCGCGGCACTCCAAGCGCGCACCTGCCGCCGGAAGCTTTCGTGAACTTCCTGCAGAACCACGACCAGATCGGCAATCGGCCCGACGCCGCGCGTATGTGGGCGCTGCTCGAGCCGCAGCGGATGCTCGCCGCCGAAACGTTGCTCGCCCTGTTGCCCACACCAATCTTGTTGTTCATGGGCGACGAGTTCCATGCACCGAGCCGCTTTCCGTTCTTTTGTGACTTCGGCGAAGAGCTCGCGCGTGCCGTAACCGAAGGGCGCCGCGTGGAGTTCGGGAGCTTGTGGCACGAAGCGGCCGCGGACGAGGTGCCCGGCCCCGCGACGGAAGCTGCACGCGCGGCCGCCGTTCTCGATTGGGCGGCCTTGACGCGCGAGCCGCACAAGGCAGCGCTGGCGCGTGCGCGCGAGCGTTTCGCGCTGCGCCGCCGCGAGCTCGCGCCGCGGCTACCGGCGCTAGCCGCCGGCGGCGCTTTGCTCGGGCCGGCGACTCTGACGGCTGAATGGTCGCTAGCCGACGGCGCGACGCTTACCCTCGCGGCAAACCTCGCGGACACGAGCTTTGCGGCGCCGCACCAAGCACGCGGCCGCACACTGCTCGCGACGGCGGAAGCAGGCAGCGAGTGGCCGCCCTGGTATGTCGCCTGGTCGGTGGAATAACGCTAGCTGTTTGCCCGATCAGGCGAGCGCATGCGCATATCGCGCCCGGCACCGCGCGACCGACCGCCGGCAGGCATCCGCTCCATGCCGCCGCCCTCGTCGCTCTCACCCTTGAGCTCGAGCTTGCGCTCTTCGAGCTGCCGGCCGAGCGCGCGCAAGTCCATGTCGCTGCCCCGCGCCTTGCCGAACATTCCAGAGCTTCGCTCTTCCTCTTTGACGTGGTGACGAATCATCTCCTGCAGCACGCTGATGCGCGCCTCGAAGTGATCATCGTCCGGGCCCGTGCTCTCGATCTCGTCTATCAGGCGTTTCGCGCCCTCGTGCTCGATCTCCGCCTCGTGGTGGATCTCGGTGTCCTGCGTCGCCTCGAGGTACGCCGGATAGAAGATCTCTTCCTCGATCGTCGTGTGCACTCGCAACGCCGAACAGATGCGCGTCGCCAGGTCGCTCTTGCGGTCCTGCGAGCGCGCGCTCTCGAACTCGCCGAACATGCGTTCGACCTCTCGATGATCGGCCTTCAGCAGCGCAATCGCGTCGTCGCGGCCGCTGCCGTTCCTTCCGCGCGAGCTTCCGGAGCTGCTACGTCCTCTCGCCGACTGCCGTCCGCTCGTCCGTCCGCTCGCGTTCCGCGAGCTCGCGCGCGTGGCGCGTCCCTCATTGCGCGTCCGCGTGGTACCCGAACGATTCCTCCTTTTAGCACTCCGTGATTTGGCCATGACCTGCCTCGCTGTAGTTATGTGGGAAAGCGCTGCACGTTTGCACGTCTCGTGCCAGCAGCGTCATGCAAACCGCAACGCATTCGCCACTGGCGGTGGGGCGGCTAGGCCACGTTTTTGGACCTCGTTGCAATTATTGCGAGCACTCCGCGCGGCTGGCGCGAGGTCCACGCAAAGCAAGACGGCGCGCTTGGTCACGACGGGCGGCACGGAACTTGCTCCACGCCATGAGTCGACACGTTGCGCCGAATTCCGCATGGAATTGCCACAGGACGGACGCCGCAGGGCATTCATCGAGCGAGTCCGTCCGGACGTGGACTGCGGCCGCGCGGCGCTGAAGCGCGTGCTCGGCGAAATCATCGAGGTTCGGGCCGACGTCATCGCCGAAGGCCATGAGCGCATAGCCTGCGTGCTGCTGCACGCCCCAATCGGCAGCGAGGACTGGATTACCGTCCCGATGATGCCGAGCGAAGAGGACGTATGGCAGGCGAGCTTCGCGCCGGCGAAGCTCGGCCGGCACCGCTACACCGTGAGCGCATGGATCGACGCGTTTGCGACGTGGCGCCAGAAGTTCGTGCGCCGCACGGACCCCGACGACATCGCGCTCGCGTTGCGCGAGGGCGCGGCGCTGGTACGCGCCGCCGCCGCGCGCGCGCGGGGACCGCAGCGCGGCGCCCTGCTCGCCTACGCCGGCTCGCTCGAGAGCGAGGCGCCGCGCCAGGAACGCCGCCAAACCGCCTTGAGCGAAGGCCTGCGCGAGCTCATGGCCGAATGCCCCGACCGCTCGCTCGAAACCATTTACGACCCGCCGCTCGAAGTCGTCGTCGAGCGGCCGCTCGCGCGCTGCGGCGCGTGGTACGAGTTCTTCCCTCGCTCGGCGGCGGACTCCCCAGGCCGGCACGGCACGTTCGCGACGGCAGCCAAACAGCTCGCGTATGTCGCCGGCATGGGCTTCGATGTCGTGTATCTGCCGCCGATCCACCCGATCGGCGCCGGGCATCGCAAGGGGCGTAACAACGCGCTTCAGGCGGGGCCCGACGATCCCGGCTCGCCATGGGCGATCGGTGCGGCAAGCGGCGGCCACAAAAGCGTGCATGAAGAGCTCGGGACGCTCGAGGACTTCGCGAACTTTCGCCGCGAAGCTGAGCGGCTCGGCTTGGAGATCGCGCTCGATGTCGCGTTCCAGTGCTCGCCCGAGCACCCATACGTGCACGAGCATCCGCTTTGGTTTGCGCGCCGACCGGACGGCAGCGTGCAGTTCGCCGAGAATCCGCCGAAGAAGTACGAGGACATCTTCCCCATCGACTTCGGCACGCCAGAGTGGCGTGCCCTATGGGTCGAGCTGCGCGACGTCGTGCTGTTCTGGGTCGACCAAGGCGTCAAGATCTTCCGCGTCGACAACCCGCATACGAAGCCGTTCGACTTTTGGCGCTGGCTCATTGCCGACATACAAGCCCGCCATCCTGATACGATCTTCCTGGCCGAGGCATTCAGCCGGCCGCGCGTGATGTTTCGGCTCGCGAAGCTCGGGTTCAGCCAGTCCTACACCTACTTCACTTGGCGCAACACGAAACAAGAGCTGACCGACTATTTCACGGAGCTCAAGGAAAAGCGCGACTGGTTTCGCCCGAACCTGTGGCCGAACACGCCGGACATCCTGCACGACTATCTGCAGACGGGCGGCCGGCCGGCTTTCATGGGGCGCGCGGCGCTCGCGGCAACGCTCGGCGCGAGCTACGGCATCTACGGCCCCGCCTTCGAGCTGCTCGAGCACGCGCCGCGCGAAGCGGGCAGCGAGGAGTATCTCGACTCGGAGAAGTACCAGATCAAGCGCTGGGAGCTCATGCGCGAAGACTCACTGCGGTCCTTTCTGACTCGACTGAACGGGATCCGCCGCGAGAACGCGGCTCTGCAGGACGACGCCTCGCTGACGTTTCGCCCCATCGACAATGATCGGCTCATCTGCTACTCGAAGACGAGCCGCGAGGACCACAACATCGTCCTCGTCGTCGTGAACCTCGACCCGCTGCGCGCCCAGAGCGGCTTCATTGACGTGCCGCTGGAGGAATGGTCGCTCGCTGCGCACGACGCGTATCACGCTCGCGAGCTGCTCTCGGGCCAGCGCTACGAGTGGCAGGGGCCGCGCGTTTTCGTGACACTCTCCCCGACCGAGTCGCCGGTGTTGGTGTTCCGCATCGAGGCCCGCCGCAGCGCGTCCGAACGCGATTTCGACTACTTCGTTTGAGGAATAGGCATTTTCGGAAAAGGCGTTTGAGCGCCAAGGACGCCTGAGCATTATGGCTAGCGACGCGAGCGACGATCCGCTCTGGTACAAGGACGCCGTCATCTATCAGCTCCATGTCCGGTCATTCTTCGATCAGAATGACGACGGCGTCGGCGATTTCGCCGGCTTGACGTCGAAGCTCGACTACATCGAGAGGCTCGGCGTCAGCGCAATCTGGCTGTTGCCGTTCTATCCCTCCCCGATGCGCGACGACGGCTACGACATCGCCGACTATCTCGGCATCAATCCCGTCTATGGCACGCAGCGCGACTTTCAGGCGTTCGTCGGCGCGGCGCACGAGCGCGGGCTCAAGATCATCACCGAGCTCGTCGTGAACCACACATCCGACCAGCACCCGTGGTTCAAGTCCGCGCGCGCGGCGCCGCGCGACTCCGAGCGGCGGCAACTGTACGTATGGAGCGATACCGACAAGCGTTTCCCGGAGACGCGCATCATCTTCACGGACACCGAGCAATCGAACTGGACTTGGGATCCCGTGGCGGGTCAGTACTACTGGCACCGCTTCTTCTCGCACCAGCCGGACCTGAACCACAACAACCCGGCCGTCGTGAACGCCGTGATTCGCGTCATGCAGCACTGGCTCGATCTCGGCGTCGACGGGCTGCGACTCGACGCCATTCCGTATCTGTGCGTGCGCGACGGCACGACGAACGAGAACTTGCCCGAGACTCACGCCGTCGTGAAGCGCTTCCGCCGCGCCATCGACGCCAGATACAAGAATCGCATGCTGCTCGCCGAAGCCAACCAATGGCCCGAAGACGTCCGCGAATACTTCGGCGATGGCGATGAGTGCCACATGGCGTATCACTTTCCGCTGATGCCGCGCATGTACATGGCGATCGCGCAAGAAGACCGCTACCCGATCGTCGAGATACTGCAGCAAACACCCGACATTCCGCCGACCTGCCAGTGGGCGATCTTCCTGCGCAACCACGACGAGCTGACGCTCGAGATGGTCACCGACCGAGAGCGCGACTACATGTATCAGATGTATGCGGCGGATCCGCGCGCGCGCGTCAACGTCGGCATCCGCCGCCGTCTCGCGCCGCTCATGGAGAACGATCCAGCAAAGATCCAGCTCATGAAGAGCCTGCTGTTTTCGATGCCTGGATCGCCGACGGTCTACTACGGCGACGAGCTCGGCATGGGCGACAACATCTACTTGGGCGACCGCAACAGCGTGCGCACGCCGATGCAGTGGAGCCCCGATCGGAACGGCGGGTTTTCGCGCGCCGATCCGCAGAGCCTCTATCTGCCGCCGATCATGGATCCCGTCTACGGCTACGCGTCGGTGAACGTCGAGGCGCAATCGCGCGAGCCGTCGTCGCTGCTCAATTGGACGCGCCGCATGCTCGCCGTCCGCAAGTCGCACAAGGCGTTCGGCCGCGGCACGTTCGAGCTGCTGCGCCCAGGCAACCGCACGATCCTCGCTTACGTGCGCCGGTACGAGGATCAGGCAATCCTCTGCGTCGTGAACTTGAAGCGCTCTGCGCAAGCCGTCGAGCTGAACCTCGCGCAGTTTCGCGGCCGCGTGCCCGTCGAGATGCTCGGCCGCTCCTCGTTCCCGCCGATCGGCGAGCTGCCGTACATGCTGACGTTGCCGGGCTATGCGTTCTATTGGTTCGAGCTGGCGGAATCCGCGCCGCCGCCGAGCTGGCATGAAGAGCGTCTGCCGGCCGAGGAAAAGCCGTGGCTCGTGCTGTTCAACGGGCTCGACAGCTTCCAAGTCGACGGCGGCGAGCGCCATGGCGCCGCGGCGAAGCTGCTCGCGCAGCTCGAGCGTGAGGTCGTGCCGAGCTACCTCGCGACGCAGCGCTGGTTCGCTGCTAAAGGCGCGGGACAGCCGTCCATCACGATCACGGAGATGGGACGCTGGCAACCAAAGCAGGCAATGTGGCTGCTGCTCGTCTGCGCGGCGCAAGTTCCGGGCGAGGCGCCGCACGAGTACCTGCTGCCGCTCGCGCTCCACTGGGGCGTCGAGCGAGCCGGACCGCACGCCGCGCATGCGCTGGCGCACGTGCGCCAACGGGCCGCGACCGGAATGCTGTTCGACGCGTTCGCGGACGAAGACTTCGTTCGCGCGCTGCTCGCTGCGTTGAGCGAACGCGCCTCGGTGCGCCTCGGCACCGGCACGTTGCGCTTCACGCCGACGAGCGCGCTCGGCGCGCTGCTCCCGAAGCGCCTCGCTCAGGCGCCTGTTCACGTCACCGGCGAAGGCAGCAACCTGACGTTCGTCGTCGGCGAGCAGCTGTTTCTGAAGACGTTCCGACGGCTGCGCAGCGGCGTCCATCCTGAATGGGAGCTCGGCCGGTTCCTGACGGAGCGGTCGCCGTGCAGCGCGGTCGCTCCGACCGCCGGTGCGATCGTGCTCGATCGGCCGGCCAACGAGCCGACGACCGTCGCGCTCGTGCAAGCCGCCATCCGCAATCAGGGCGACGGCTGGAAGTACACGCTGCTCTATCTCGAGCGCAGCCTCGACGACGCACTGGCACGCGCGACCGACAGCAAGATTGGCACGGGCGACCACTCGAGCTACTTACTGCTCGTCCGCACGCTCGCTGCGCGCACGGCCGATCTCCACCGCGCGCTCGCCGTGAAGACCGGCGACCCGAGCTTCGACCCGGAGCCATTCACAGCGGAGCGCCTGGCGGAGTGGGCACGCGCCATTACTGCCGAGCTCGATGCGACGCTGTACTCGCTGCGCTCGCGGCGCAGCGACCTGCCGCCTGCGGCCCGCGACGCCGTCGGACGCGCGCTCGGTGCGGCGCAGCGCTTGGGTGATGTGATCGCAACGCACGCCGCAGGCCCCAGCACGGCACTCGCGATTCGCCTGCACGGCGACTATCACTTAGGACAAGTGCTGATCACGAAGAACGACTTCGTGATCACCGATCTCGAGGGCGAGCCCGGCCGCAGCTTGGCGGAGCGCCGCCGCAAGCACAGCGTCGTCAAAGATCTCGCCGCCATGGGCCGGTCGTTCGACTATGCGCGCGTCGTCGCCGCGCAGCAGTTCGCGGCGAAGCCGGGGTCCGGAGCGGCCGACGTCCGCGAATTCCTCGAAGATTGGCGCACGCACGTTCACGCGACGTTTCGCGACGCCTACCGAGAGGCGATCGGCACGAGCGCCGTGCTCCCGCGGGATCCTGCGGAGGAGGATCGGCTGCGTGCCCTCGCGACGATCGAGCGCCTGCTCTACGAGATCCGTTACGAGCTCAGCAACCGCCCGGAGCTCGTGACGGTGCCGCTCGCCGATCTCACCGCCTTGCTCGGGAGCTAGCGCCGGTCTCGCGCCCCGCGCGTCCGGCCGGAGCCCTGACGCGCGAGTCGCCGGGGCTCGCCGGCAGCTCGGCCGCCGGTGGCAGGCCCGTGACGGCGAGGATCTCCGTCTCGTCGAGCGTCTCCTTCTCGAGCAGCGCGGCGACGAGCGCGTCGAGCGCTTTGCGATGCGCGCGCAGGAGCTCGAGCGCCTCACCGTAGCTGTCGCTGATGATCTTGAGTACCTCTGCGTCGATCGCCTGCGCCGTCGATTCGCTGAACGGCCGGTCTGCACCGAACGCCGGCGCTCCGCCAAGGTATGGATTAGCGCGTGGCGCAAGCTGAACGAGCCCGAGCCTTTCGCTCATGCCCCAGCGAGTCACCATGCTGCGCGCGAGCGCCGTGGCCTGCTCGATATCGCTTTCGGCGCCGGTCGTGCGCGTGCCATAGACCATTTCCTCGGCTGCGCGACCGCCGAGCATGCCGACGATGCGCGCGCGCAGATACGCTTCCGGATAGTTGTAGCGGTCCGTGCTCGGCCGTTGATACGTGACGCCGAGCGCCTGGCCGCGCGGCACGATCGTCACGCGGTGCACGGGGTCGGCACCCGGCACCACGAGGCCAAGAATGGCGTGGCCGCTTTCGTGATATGCGATTCGCTCGCGATCCTCGCGGCTCAATAGGATGGGCCGCTCCGGTCCCAGCATGATCTTCTCGAGCGAGTCGAAAAAATCCTTGCTCGTGACCTCGTGCTGCTCGCGGCGCGCGGCCAGCAACGCCGCTTCGTTGACGACGTTCTTGAGATCGGCGCCCGAAAATCCCGGCGTCGCGCCCGCTATCTCCTCGAGCACGACGTCGACGGCGAGCGGCACGCTGCGCGTGTGGACCTTCAAGATCGCGGCGCGCCCCGTCTTGTCCGGCAAGTTCACGACGACGCGGCGGTCGAAACGGCCGGGCCGCAGCAGCGCCTTGTCGAGCACGTCGGGCTGATTCGTCGCCGCTAGCACGATGACGCCGCCGCGGCTCGAGAAACCGTCCATCTCGGTGAGGATCTGGTTCAGCGTCTGCTCCTGCTCGTTCGAGCCGCCGATCGCGAACTGACCGCGTGCGCGGCCGATCGCGTCGAGCTCGTCGATGAAGATGATGGCGGGCGCGTGCTCTCTGGCTTGCTTGAACAGGTCGCGCACGCGCGCGGCGCCGACGCCGACGATCATCTCCATGAACTCGGCCGCGCTCATCGAGAAGAACGGCACGCCCGCCTCGCCCGCGACGGCCTTCGCAAGAAGCGTCTTGCCGGTGCCCGGCGAGCCGACGAGCAAGACGCCCTTCGGCGCCGTGCCGCCGAGCCGCGTGTAACGCTCGGGCGCCTTCAAGAAGTCGACGATCTCTACGAGCTCGTTCTCGGCTTCATCGATGCCGGCGACGTCGTCGAACGTGACCCTCGCGGCTCCCTCGGCGTCGTAACGCTTCGCCTGGCTGCGCCCGATACCCATAAGGCCGCCGCCGCCCATCCCGCCGCGCGACGCGCGCCGATAGAGCCAGACGTAGAAGCCGATCAATAGCAGCGCAGGTCCGAAGCCGAGCAACAGCGTCGCAAGCGGGCTGCCGCCCGCGCGGATCGGAACGGCGCTGATCTCGACGCCGTTGTCGATGAGCAGCGCTTCGAGCCCCGGGTCGACGAACGCCGGCACCGTCGTCGTGAACGACGTCGACGTGCGCGGCTCCGTGGGTTGGCTGCGCTCCGCGCCGCCGCGCGCGCCGGAGCTGCGCTGCGGCTCGGCATCCGCGGGCGGGTACGTCACGGCCGCGACAAAGCGCCCTTCGACGTTCGCGCCCTGCGTATAAATCTGGGCGACGTTGCCGGCTGCGACCTGCGCTTTGAACACGGTGTACGGCACGACGATCGGCTCGTCCGCCTGCGGCACCATGTAGCGCGTCACGATGAAGTTGATCAGCAGCGCGCCGATGAACCACAGCCAGATGTAACGCGGTAACGACGGTCGCTGCTTACGCGGCTGCGGCTGCGGCGGCTGCCCCGCCGCAGGCGTGCCTTGGCCGGCGCGCTTCTTGATGTCGTCCAACCAGCCCACGCGTGCTCGCCTCCCCGCTGCCGTTCCGGGAGGGAGCAAGTTCTATGCCACGGCCGCTCCCTTTCAGGATGCCCAACCCGGCAGCGCCGCGGCCTGCTTCACCCACCGAGCGAGCTGCGCCTCGTCGAGCTCGTCGTCCTCACGGATGTCCAGGTAGCGCACGGTCTTGTGCTTGCTCGCGCCGGGCGGGAGCGGTTGCAGCGACGCGCCGTCGAAGAACGTGACCTTCACGAAGCGCGTGAAGACGTGGAACGACAAGAACCAACCCTGACCCTCGACGCCGTAGAACGGCGAGTTCCACTTCACGGCCTTACGCACGGTCGGCACACTGCGGACGATCAGCTCGTCGAGACGCAGCCCTAGGTCGCGTTTCCAGCCCGGCATCGCGGCGATGTACGCCTGCACCGGCACGTCACCTTCCCCTTTCGCGATTTGCGGGTTGCCGCCGGAAAGGA
>Ga0315910_10005562_pt1 | contig 10309 bp, 8 predicted proteins | sample EdamamesoilMG_FD_204470 | JGI IMG/M metagenome (GOLD analysis project Ga0315910, IMG submission 204470) | Garden soil microbial communities collected in Santa Monica, California, United States - Edamame soil | ecosystem: Environmental > Terrestrial > Soil > Garden | place: USA: California... | reverse complement strand
CCATCCGACGCTGGCACGCCAGGTCCCGGACGGCAAGCTGGAAGGGAGGCGAGGCGCCTCCCGGGCGGCTCCTGAACAGCGAGGACTACGACGCGAGCGGCGCGAGCCTTTCGCTGTCAGGGCGCCAGTTCCACCAGCGAACGAGAGGTTGCTCATTGCATACGTCCCAGGAGCGAGCCCGCGACGCAGTCGATGGTGGCGCCGACGCCAGCCGGCAAGCCGCGCCAACGGTGTTCTTCGGGCACCTCTGCAGCACCTCTTTCGGCGACTTCTCTCGCGTTTGTCATGTGTTCTCGTCCTCCGTCCGCGCTCGCTCATCGTGCTCAGGTCGCGGGCGCCTCTTCGCCGAAGTAGGCGTCTGCCGCCCAGCCCACCGCCTCCGTCAGCGCGGCCGCGGTCGAGGCGTTGATCGCGTTTCCCCAGCCCGGCACCCAGCCGACGAGCCACTGGGTGATGCCCCGTCCGAAGTGGGTCGCTGTGAACGTCAGCAGCAGATCGGCGGCAGCCACCCTGGTGGTCTGCGCGCCGTGCTCGTGCGCGATGGCGATGATCATCGTCGTCTGGATGCCCGCGAGCACCGGGGCGTCCGAGCCGGGGAGCTGCGCGAGGCCCGCACCGACGGCGGCGGCAGCAGTCGCGGCGGTGTGCACGATCCCGTGGATCTTCTGGTTCGTCGTCAGGGGGGAAGTCTTGTTCTTGGTTGGCATGGTGTTTCTCGTTGGGCTGCTCCATCGCAGCTGCTGGAGCTCGTCGCACGGTCCATGCCGACACGCACGATAGCTGTAAGTGGCTGAATTTGCAGCGTCTGACGTCGACGCCCGAAGGCCGTCGAAGCTGAAGGCAGCCGCTATACAGGCTGCTTTTTGCCGAAGGACCCACGCAGCATATTTTTGCTCGTGCGTCGGCCGTATTGTGCCCACGTGAACCCCGCATCGACGCCAAGTGCCTGTATTTCAGCTGGTTCGTCGTCTGGCACTCTCCTTGAGAAGGACCGCTTTGGAGGTTCATCATGCTCGCCTACCAAGCCGGTCGTCGACCCACCCAACACTACAAAGCTCGCGCTGCCGAGCGCGCCCTTCGCTCCGACGTCGAGGAGTTCCTCATGATTTGGGGGACCGAGACGCGCGCGGCTGGCGCAACCCACATCACTCTGGTCTGGCGCGACCTTCCCAGCGACGTGCTGGACAGCGAGGAAGCGGCTCGCGCCGAGGGCTGGGTCATCGTTGCCGGGGATGATGGCGCCCTGGTCACCTGCTACCGCAGGACCGACGCGTGGCGTTTCGTGCGCCGCAAGAGCCAGATGCACCCACGTCGTCGCTCGGGGAGGGGTGCCTGATGCTCGTGCAACGCATCGCTTTGCTCGCCGAGCGGCTCGGCATCCCGCTCCCTCCTGTCATGGACCAGGCCCGGCTCGGTCTCGCCGGGACCATTCGAGTCACGCGCTCCGTTCCGTTGCTATTCACGCCCCGCGCCGACGAGCAGATGGCGGAGCTCGATCCGGGGATGACTCGCCCGGTGCTCATCGAATCCATGAACGCCACTCAAGTCTGGACATGGCTCGAGGTGCGCAGCAGCGAAGGTCGCTGGCGCTGGCCCGAGATGGGCGACGACCCCGAGGTGCTGGTGCGTTGCAGTGAGGGAGACCTTCCTCCCCGGGACTTCTCGGTCATCCTGTCGACAGCTGGCTGGTCGCTTCGCTGCGTCCCGGCTCGTGATGGCGGTGGACTGCGGGTGCTGGGCCTAATCGCGCCTCGCCGCGCTCCGTGCGCCCGCCTGATGGTCGCCAATTTCGCGAACGGTGCCGACCTCAGCTTCGACACCCAAGGCATGTGTACACTCGTCGCTCATCAAACCCGAGTACGCGTTCGCGTCGACCCGAGGGAAGTGGAGCGCGAGGCCAACGAAGACCGCGACTTCATCAACGGCGTTCGCCGTTACCTGGAGGCGCTGCGCAACCACGCGCTGTCGTCGACGCCTCGCAAGACGTACGAGCTGGTCGAACGCTCCCCGGTTCGTCTTCGCACCGCCGATGGTGACGCCTGGCCCCGCGGCTTCACGAGGCCCGGGACCTTGCTCCAGGTACCGACCCTAGCGGGGCGGCACGAGACGCTCCCTATCCTTGACGTCTCGGACGACGGCGACGTGCTCACGCTAGACGGCGAGGACGAGCGGAATGAGCTCACGGAGCAAGGCGAGGTAAACGTGCGGCCCGGCGACGACTCCTTGAGGCGCATGCGTGAAGCCCTCGACACCATCGCGATGGGGACAGACGAGGCGCATGGCCGCTTGCTCGAAGCGCTGACGCGCCCGGAATCGCTCCAGCCGCTCGCGCCGATCGCCGACCGCGATTCGGACGCAAAGACCGCCCGCCAGCACGAGGCGAGGGCGCTCGCGGTGAACACCCCCGACATCGCGATCATCCATGGCCCGCCCGGGACCGGCAAGACGACAGTCATCTGCGCCATCGTCGAGGAACTGGTGAAGCGAGGGCAGCGCGTCCTCCTCGTTGCCCCGACCCACGTTGCGGTCGACAACGTGCTCGAGCGCGTTGGCGATCGGCCCGGCGTCACCGCGATCCGCCTCGGCTCTCAGGACAACGTCGAGGAGCAGGCGCAGCGCTTCCTGCTTCAGAACCGCAGCAAGGACCTGACGCGCCATCTCGCGAAGGAGCTGCGCTGGGCAACCAGCGACATCGCTGCAGATGATCCCGTCGTCTCAGTTCAGCGCGAGTGGGCAGGACGCATTGCCAGTGACTTGGAGGTCGGCACCCTGCTGCTGCTGAACGCGAACCTCGTGTGCGCGACGCCGATTGGCATCGCGATGGCCAGGGAGTTCCGCGAGGTCGAGGTAGTCTTCGACGTGATGATCCTCGACGAAGCCAGCAAGGCGACTATCACGGACTTTCTCGTGCCGGCCGCGCGCGCTCGCAAGTGGATTCTCGTGGGGGACCATCGACAGCTCGCTCCCTACGTAGACCTCGGCGAGTTGGAGGCCGTGGTTTCCGAGCGCGTCAAGCGCGCCGGCATCAACGCGCCCGACCCTGGGTGGGTGCGCGAGCTGAGCATGCAGCTCCGGCAGCACTTCGATGACCGCATGCACCCCGACCCGAAGCGCATTAAGTACGCGTGGCGCGACTTGGTCGATAAACTCGTGGCTCACTTCGACATCGAAGACGCTGCGTTCGAAGACCTGGTTTCGCTCGATGCCGACGCCTACAAGTGGCGCGAGGCGTACCGCGCGACCTCCCGTTCTGACGCCAAGGGTGATGTCGGCAATGGAGCCGTCTTGCGCCTTGGCGCCGAGCTCCTCGAGCTGCAGGCGCTCGCGCTGCCGAGCGTGTTCGAGCACCTCACGCGGCTCCCTGAGAGCCGTGCCGTCCGGCTCAACTTTCAGCACCGCATGGCGCCCGCATTGGCGGCGTTCTCGTCTGAGCTGGTCTACGGAGGTGACTACCCGTCGGCGCCCGAGACCGCGAAGCTCGGGCTCGATATCCCGAGCCTCGAGGCGCCGGCCATCTGGATCGATACCGCGTACGCACCGGCCGCTCGTCGCTACGAGCACCCTCGAGATCGAGACTGGTCGGGTGGTGACTACATCAACCCGCTCGAGGTCGAGGTCGCCGTCGAGCTCGTCGAATCTTGCGCGGCGTGGGCGGTGCAGAGCTGGCGTGGCGATCCGAGGGAGCGGGGGCGCGGCCCCGACGCGCCCTTCGAGATCGGCGTCACCTCGTTCTACTTGAAGCAGGCGTTCCAGCTTCGTGACGCGATCTTCCGCAAGCTCGCGACAGGCAACGATCCTTGGCGTCGGCGCTGGAAGAGCCCCGCGGCGAACGGGGCGCCAATCGACATTCACGTGAGCATTGTCGACCGCTTCCAGGGGCGAGAGAAGGATCTCATCATTCTCTGTACCACGAGAAGCAACCCGGACGGTCGGCGTGGTCACGTTGACAACCTCAACCGCCTGAACGTGGCTGTCACGCGCGCTCGACACAAGCGGATCGTCATCGGTGACTCTACCACGCTTGCGGGGCAGGAGAAGGGACGGCGCCGACATCCCGGAGACCTGCTGGTCCGGCTCTACGAGACCAGCGAGCACAAGAAGAAGTGGGGCCGTGCGCTCGGGGGTCGAGCATGAGAGCGCCGGAGCTGAAGTCAGTCGCCGTATCGCTCGCAGAGGCCGGCGCGCCAGGTCTTCCGACCGTGGTGCTGGCGCGCGAGGCGCCGATCCTCGAGGTCGAGTTTGCGGGCCTCGAGTTCGCTGTCGAAGCGAAGCTCCCGGCGAGCGACTGGGCTGTCTTGGCACTGGCCCGCGCGCTTGGCCAGATGTCGCCCGCTGAAATCGACGCGTACCTCGGACTGGGCGAGGTGGTCTCGGAAGGGCTCGCGCGCCGTCTGGTTGGCGAGGGACTGCTCGAAGAGCACAGCGATGCCCCGGTGCTCGTCCCACCGTCGGCCGCGGACTCCGGGATTGGTGGATTCTTCCGGCGCTTGTTCGGGTCGAACGCGCCACCGGTGGAGACGATCTCGTCGTCGGTCCGTCCCACGACGGTCGCCCGCAAGCTGCGGGAGTCGCGCGCGTCGACCTTCCCTTTGTGCCACCTCAGCGCTGGCGGCATCCAGGCGCTCGAACGAGGCGCGGTTGCGCAGCGACGCGTTCGCGCTGCACGGCTGATCTTCATTGCCGAACCGCTGCTCTTCATTGGAATTGTTGACGAGAAGCGGCAGAAGCACACCCAGCATCGCCGGGCGAAGCCGCTCGAACCGGAGCGTGTTCCCGAGGCGTTCCGCGTGCTCGATGCGACGTTTGCGCTGCCCGCCGAGGAGCGCGCTGCCGCGTGTGGGATTGGGGAGTGCATCCGAGGGTTTCCCGGGCAGTTCGTCGGCATCGACCCCGGCGCGCAGTGGGAGGTCCGCCAACTCGAACGTCGGAACAATGGTCGGCAGGAGCAGCAGTTGGCGCTGCTCATTGTCGCCGGGTTCCCTTCGTCCGACGCGGATGGGCTCCACTGGCGAGCCTACCTGCGTCAGCAGGAGCGGACGCAAGACTGCCCTCATCTGGACGCGCCGCAGCTCCTCGGCCAGAACCTGAGCGGCCTTGCGAACCTGCTGGTGGCTCTTGAGACAGACGTGCAGCTTCCGGCGCCTAGCGCACTGCGCGGCGACGGCTCGTTCTCCCTGCGATGCGAGGGAGCGTTGCTCCCCAGCCTCCTCGGCGAGGCCGACAGCCCCGAGGACACGTTCCTGCCAGCGTTGGCCTCGAGCTGGGGAGTGGGCATCCGCATGCACGCGCTCCCCTCGAGCCTCGAAGCCGCGTGCGAGGCCTTCTACACGTTCCTGCATCGACGCGAGGCCTCCCTGCGTCGCGACTTTGATGGGACTTGCGCGAACCTCGCGACGAGCTTGATCACGTACTGGGGCCAGGACCCCGGGCTCCCGTCGGCAGATCAGGTGGCGAGCTACCTATGGCGACGGCCCGAGCTCCGCGCGGCGCTCTGCATGCGGCGTCGACATCGGGACCTTGTCACCCCGTATGAACATGGAGAGGTGGCGCCATGAGCAATGAGATCGGAGCCAAGCCGAGCTCCGACGGTGACGTCGGTCCGGTTCGCGACGAAGCATCGAAGCGCGAAGGCGTGAAATCGAGCAACGAGCTGACGGTGAGCCTGGGCGAGCAGCGAGTCGTGGGTGTCTTCTTTGTGCCGGCGCCCCCTGGGCCGACACTCCCCCACAGTGTTCAGGACACGAGGCGAACAGACATTGTCCATGTCTCTACGGACGACCTCACGCGCACCTCACACATCCGAAAGGCGCTCATCGAGCAGATCTCCGCGGCAAAGCAGAAGGTCCTCTTCTGCAGTTTCCTCTTCGCCGATGACGAGGTTGTGCGCGCCCTCTGCGATGCAGCGGAGCGGCTGCATGGCGGTGTCTACGTGCTGACCGCCCTCGGCAAGCACCTCCGTGCGGAGGTGCTCGAACCGGACGCGGATGCCGACGCTAACACGGCGAAGCTGCAGGGCCGGGCGAAGCGTCACGAGGAGCACCTCCAGCGGCTGGCTCATGCGGGCGTGTGGCTTCGGAGCGCGGAGGATTGCCATGCCAAGTTCTGCGTGGTCGACGATGAGACAGCCATCGTCACCTCTGCCAACGCGACGCAGGAGGCCTACGAGTCGAACCCCGAGGACGGCCTGATCCTTTGTGAGCCGCGAGCTGCGCGCGAGTACGGTCGGCTCTTCGCGCATGTGTGGCAGCACCTCGCGACCCTGGAGTCGACGCCCGGCGCGCGGCTCGACGTTCACTCCCTCGGTGCGAGGCCTGTCCCGTCGTGGCGCGCGCTCGTGAGGACTGACGATATTCGCCCCCTGACTACGCTCCGCGGCGACGAAGCGTCGCTTCTCGGTGCGGCGGTTGAGGTCATCGACCGCGCGCGTGACCACCTCACCATCGCGACGTACAGCTTCATGGGCATGGAGGCCCACGCCATCGGCGCCGCCCTCGCGCGGGCAATCGCTCGCAATGTCCGCATCGACCTGCTCGTCCAACCCCGCGACCACATCGAAGCACAGCGCGCGTCGCTCGCGTGGCTAGTCGCCCTCGCGCCCGACCGCGTGCGTATTCACGGGCATCGCCGAACGCACACAAAATCGATCGCCGCCGACGGACGGGTTGTCCTCCTCTGGACTGGGAACCTCGAGTCGAAGCACGGCTGGGACAACGGTATCGAGGTCGGCGTGATCGTCGAGGACGCAGGCGTTGCCTCTGCGGTGGCTGGCTGGACTGGGGGCGTGATGAGGCGAGCCACGCATGTCGCTCTCCACGCTCCGTCCGCTCGTGAGTTGGTGGAGGCGGGGTTGCCCTCGGCGCTCTTTGGCGAGTGGACGCTGCGCCTGGCGCCCGGTACATCACCGGCGCAGACGGTCAACGCACTCTCGCGCAACGCGGTCGAGTTGCTGGAGCTTCCGAACACCCTGGTCCTTAGGTGCGCCGACGAGCTACTCCTCGACGTTCGCGTCAACGAGACGAGCCGCACGATCGAGATGCTTCGCGTGCGCCCGGTTCAGGGGCTCATGGGAAGTCGAAGCAAGGGCTGGCTCGCTGCAACCTTCCTCCGCATCGTGGCTCCACCGGCGGCGCAGCGTGCCCAAGACCGGGCTCCGCAGCAGCAGCGGCACGAGGGACGCAGAAAGAATGGGAGGCGACGATGACGGCGACCACGATCAGTGTGTCATGGATTTCGTTCAACAACGATCCCTACGAACGCCAGAAGGATGGTGCGTACCTCGAGCGCGACGGGCAGAGGACGCCCGGCCCGACGCTAGAATTTCTTTTCAACTCAGCATCGCCCGTCCAGAAGCACTACGTGTTCGTGCGGCGCCCGAGGGCACCGGAGCCGGGAGAGCGTCGTGTCCATCCTCGTGAGGCGGATGTCGCAGAGGAACTGATCGCATCGATTCAGCAGCGGGAGGGTGCCCCCGAAGTTCAAGTCGTTTGGTGGGACACCGACGCGCCTCCCACCGACTATCGAGAGCTCTTTCTCTTCACGGCGCGGGCGCTTGCCGATGTTCGTCGGGCGAATCCGCGCGCAGACCTCGTCGTGAACCTGGGCCCGGGCACGCCGGCGGCACAGACGGTGATGCTCCTCGCGCTCCAAGCACGCCTTGCGGGCGAGCGGGTGCGAGCGTTCCACGGGATACCTCGAAGCAAGCGACGCGGCCCGAACGACGCCGTGCGAGAGGTGCCCTGGAACTTGCTTGCCGAGCTCGCGGCGACCCCGACCGAGAGCGGAGACGCCGCTCAGCGTCCTGCCGTCTGGAGCATCGAGCATGCTCGCTCGCCCCGCCTTCGCGAGGTCGCGTCGCTCGTGAACCAGTACGGAGGCGTGCCGTTTCCGGTACTCATCATCGGCGCGAGGGGCACGGGCAAGACCGAGGTGGCGCGTCGACTGCGCACTGGTTTCCGCGATTGGAACGCGAAGGCTTCGACCGATTGGGACTTTCACCTCAACTGCGCCGAGTTTCGCGGCGACGCGAACATGCTGAGGAGCGCACTCTTCGGGCACGTGAAGGGTGCCCACAGCACGGCGACGAAGAACGAGGCGGGGCTGCTGGAGAAGGCGGCGGACGACTGCGTGTTCCTCGATGAGATCCATTGGATGGATCCGCAGGCGCAGGGGCTGCTGCTCGTGGCGCTCCAGCGCAACGGCAGCATCCGTCGCGTCGGAGGCGACAAGTCGATCGCTGCGAAGTTCAGGCTCATCGCTGCGACGAACCAGCCGCGCAAGGTGCTCCGCGAGAGGCTCACGCCCGACTTCCTCGACCGCATTTCCGACCTCGTGATCGAGCTGCCCGAGCTGCGTGATTGCCACGAGGACCTTGGAGACATCTGGAAAGCGGTCGTCCGGCGCGCCTGTGAGGAGCTCGCTCAGCGCGATCCTGCGCGTGCCGTCGGTAGGCTGAGTGGTTCCGCTCGTGTCGACGAGCTTGTCGCCGAGTTCCAACCTCACCACGCCCGGATCGGCCGGGCCATCGGCGCGATGCGTCTCGCAGGGAACTTCCGTGACCTCGAGAAGCTGGCGCGCCGTCTGCTCGTTGGAGGTCTTGCGAAGGGCCGGTTCCTCTCGTTGAAGGAGGAACTCGTGCGCGTCGAGCTCGACCGTCTTCGCAAGGACGAACGCGCTGATACCGAGCACGGGGGTGGCCCGGCAACCTCGCTCGTGGATGAACTGCCGACGATCGCGCGGTGTGAAGACTACCTACGGGATGCGCGGGACGCGGGTACGATCCTTCAAGGCGTGGCGGTGGTGAACGAGTGGGAGCGTCGTCTGCTGGTCGCGGCGCACGCGGTAGGCGGCGGTAGCGGTGCCAGGGGTGCCGAATTGCTCGGCATGCCCGCCCGCACATTCAACGCGAAGATGGAGAAGCGGGCTGAAGCCACGGCGGCGACGAACGCCGGGAAGCGCCGACGCTTGTCGACAGACTTCGAGTAGCCCCGCTGGGGCCGCGCCCCAGCGTCAACAGGGCCGCCGACGCCCGCGACCACGCTGACGCTCGAACGTCGCGCGCTCGGCTCGCAACGCCGCCGACTTTGCGCCGTTCATCGCCCCTCGCGGACGCGTCCCGATGAGCAACAGGCTCGGCCCCTCGCGGACGCCCAAGTTGCAACCAAGGCCCCGGCGGTTACAGCCAGAGACCTCCAAAACACGGCGACGCATTCGATCGAAGTGGCGTACTGTCGTCGCTGGAGGAGATGCGATGGCCACGATGCGAGCCGCCTGTGTGAAACGCTATGGAGGCCCCGAGCAAGTCGAGATCCGCGACGTGCCGAAGCCGTTCCCCAAGGCGGGGGAAATCTCGATCCGCGTGGTGGCGACCACCGTCAGCTCGGGAGATTGGCGGATTCGATCGAGTGAGGTGCCTGCTGGCATGCGCACGTTGCTGCGCCTCGCCATGGGCTGGTCGGGGCCGCGGCAGCCGGTGCTCGGCACCGAGCTCGCGGGAGTGGTCGACCAGCTCGGCGCGGGTGTCAGCGAGTGGCGCGTCGGCGACGCGGTGGTCGCGATGCCGGGGGCCGCCATGGGCGCGCACGCGGAGGTCAAGATCATGCCTGCCGCGGGCAAGCTGATCGCGAAGCCTGCGAGCCTGACGTTCTCCGAAGCCGCCGCGATGTGCTTCGGCGGGCTGACGGCGTTGCACTACCTGCGCGCGATGGCGGCGCTTCAACCCGGCGAGCGCGCGCTGGTCATCGGCGCGGCGGGCGCCGTGGGCAGCGCCGCCGTGCAGCTCGCCCGCGCTCTGGGCGCCGAGGTCACCGGCGTCTGTAGCGGGGCTAACGCTGCCCTCGTGGCGGGCCTCGGCGCAGGGCGCGTCATCGACTACACGCAGAGCGACTACCTCGCCGGCAGCGAGAGCTACGACGTGATCATGGACACCGTGGGGGGCACCTCATACGGCGCCTGCGCCCGCGTGCTGCGGCCTGGCGGCAGATTCCTGCGCGTCGTCGCCGACCTACGCGGGCTCTTGTCGGCCCCATTCCAGGGCCGTCGTGCTGGGCACCGGGTGATCGGGGGCGTGAGCACCGAGCGAAGGGAGGACATGCGCTTCCTGGCCGAGCTGGTCGAGCGGGGTCAGTACCGCCCCGTCATCGACAGTTCTTTCCCCTTCGAGCGCATCGCCGACGCCCACGCGCGCGTCGACAGCCACCACAAGCGCGGCAGCGTCATCGTCGACGTCACGCGAGCTCCGACGTCTAGTCAGCACGCGCTGTCGTTCAATTGAGTTCGAAGCACATGGCCAATGGGCAGAGTTGGTGCACCA
>Ga0315910_10005561_pt1 | contig 10310 bp, 8 predicted proteins | sample EdamamesoilMG_FD_204470 | JGI IMG/M metagenome (GOLD analysis project Ga0315910, IMG submission 204470) | Garden soil microbial communities collected in Santa Monica, California, United States - Edamame soil | ecosystem: Environmental > Terrestrial > Soil > Garden | place: USA: California... | reverse complement strand
GATCACCCGAGCCGTCTTCCTTGGCGTTGATGGTCAAAATGTTGATCCGGTCGGCGCCGTAGCTGTCGTGAATGCCCTCGAGGTAGGGCATGAATGCCTTGCAGTAGCTGCACCAGGTCGCCCAGAAGACGACGACGGTCGGCTTGCCGTCGAGCAGCTCCGGAAAACGGACTGTGTCGCCGGCGAAGGTCGTGGCGCTCCACGGGGGCGCGCGGTCGCCCGCGTCGAGCTCGCCCGAACCCTGGCCGCACGCCGTGAAGCACAGCTGGCAAAGCAATGCGCCTGATAGCAGGGCTCGGCTGGTCATCGTCGACTCTCTCGTACCGGTGTGGTGGCGGAAATCATCATATACGTCCGGCGAACGGATTCGCGCTTTGCCGGGTCTCGCGCCTGGACGTAGACTGAGCCCTGGCCGGATTCAAAGGGGGGCAATCCATGCCGCGACATCGCCAGGTCTTCCGGATTCATCCGCGCTCCGAAAAGATCGACCTTCCCCGCCGCCGCCACCTGTTGGCGCTGTCCGCCGTGACGGCCGGCGCAGCCTTCGGCACGGGCACAGCGCTCGCCCAGGCCGCGAGCTGCGTGCTGACCGAGGATGCCGGAGAGGGCCCTTTCTATCTCGATGCCGACCTCCTCCGCGCGGACGTCGTCGAAGGGCAGACGGGTGCGCCGCTCGCGATTGCCTTCCAGGTCACGCGCGCCCGGGACTGCGCACCGATCGCCGGGGCGCGGGTCGACCTCTGGCAGGCCAATGCCGTCGGGCTCTACTCGGGCTACGCGAGGCAGCAGGGCGTCGGCGGAATTGCCGCCGAGGCGGCCGAGGGCCGGCAATGGTTGCGTGGCACACAACTCGCCGATGCCGACGGCCGCGTTCGCTTCCGCACGATCTACCCGAGCTGGTATGGCGGACGCACGCCGCACCTGCACTTCAAGGTCTGGCTCGGTGGCGACGAGGTCGTCGCGAGCCAGGCGTTCTTCCCCGATGAAACCTCGGCCTTCGTCTATGAAAGCTTCGAGCCCTATCGCGAGCACGTCGCGAAGCGCCGCGTGTTCAATGCCAACGATCCCTTGAAGGAGGGCATCCACTGCTCGGTCGATGCGGCCGGCAACGACGGCGTGCGCGCGACGGCTGTCATCACGGTGGAAGAAGCTTGAGCGCGTCGCGAGCTCCAATTGCGCAGATCGCTCTCGTCGCGCTCATCGCGCTCATCGCACCGGTCGCCTCGGCCCATCACAGCACCGTCGCCATCTACGATGCGAGCCGCATCGTCGAAGCGAACGGCATCGTGCGCAACATCTCCTGGCGCAACCCGCACGGCAGTTTGCTCCTCGAGGCGACCGATGCCAGCGGCGCGACCGTCGTCTGGGAAGCCGAGATGCCGGCGACGGTGGTGCTGCGAATCCTCGGCATCCCGCAAGACCTCATCGCCGTCGGGGATCGCATCACGCTCGCGGGCTCGCCAGCGCGCCGCGACGAGCCCGCCATGGCAGCGCGCAATATCCTGCTGGCGAGCGGATACGAGCTCGCTTTCGGCGCCAACCAGCCCTATTTCCCGGCGGGCAGGAGCGGCAACCTGATCGGCCGCGAGTACGACGACTCGAACGTCGCGGCGGCCATGGCCAGCGCCGACGGCATCTTCCGCGTCTGGTCGACGAACATGACCGACCGCGCGGCATTTCCGATGTTCAAGGGCGGCTACCCGGCCAACGACGCGGCCAAAGCTGTCGCGGCAGCCTGGGATCCGCTCGACAACGAGCTGCTGCACTGCGGCACCAAGGGCATGCCGCTGATCATGATCACGCCCGCGCCGATCGAGTTTGTCCAGGACGGCGACCGGATCCTGCTCCGGATGGAGGAATACGACTCGCTGCGCACCATCCACCTCGATGCTGCCGCCCTGCCGCCCGGCGAGCTCTCGCAGATGGGCTTCTCGCGGGGCCGCTTCGAGGGCGAGACCCTGGTCGTCGAGACCAGCGGCATCCGCGCCCAGACGTTCGACCCCGAGGGCGTGCCGCAAAGCGCGCAGATTCGCCTGCTCGAACGGTTCACGCCGAATGCCGACTACACGCGGCTCGATTACCGCATCCAGGTAACGGATCCCGTCTATTTCACGGAGCCGTTCGAGCTCAGCCGCTATTTCGTCTGGAAGCCCGAGATGACCGTCGAGGCGTACGACTGTCTCGAGCGCGACTGGAACTGAGGCGGTAGCTCACGGTCGATAACACGGCGATCGTAACGGATCGCCGTTCAGGGTTGATCGACCCGGAGCAATTGACCGGCCGGCACATTGCGGAGCACCGTCTCCTCGCCATTCGGCCATTCGACGCGGAGCTCGTCCACCTGCGCCGAATTGCCGAGGCCGAAGTGCTTCATGGCGGAATTCTGTGACACGAAGTTGCTGCCGATCGAGACTTCGCGCATCTGGGTCTTCGAGCCGACCGTCGCATAGATGCGTGCACCGGCCGCGCGCGTGTTCGGCGGCCTTCCGTTGAGCCTGATCGCGAGGTGGTTTCCGGACGAGCGGACATTACGCCAGTACGTCGCGGCCGCCACGTCGTCGAGATGCAGCTGCAGGATATCGATGTCGCCATCGTTGTCGAAATCCGCGCAGACCACACCCCGCCCTTGCTCCGCGTCCGCGATCCCGAGCTGCGCCCCCTGTTCGACGAAGGTACCGTCGCCGCGACCGAGGAAGACCTTGCTGACGTCGGCTTCCCAGCCTGTCGCAGCACCGTTCCAGCCGTTGGTGTGATAGATGTCGAGATCGGCGTCATTGTCGAAATCAGCCGCGCACGCGCCCCATCCCCAGCCGCCGTCGCGCACCCCGGAGCCGGAGGTTGCATTGACGAAAGTGCCCGAATCGTTGCGGTAAAGGCGATTGCCGGATTGCGGTTCCGTCGGATAGAAGATCGAGCTCACGAACCAGTCGAGATCGCCGTCGTTGTCGAAATCGCCGAGCGCGGACCCCATTCCGTTGCCATCCGTGATTTCGAGTCGGTTGGTGACGTAGCGGAAGGTCCCGTCGCCGTTGTTCCGGAAAACGTTCGTGCCTCCGAAGTCGGCGACGCTCAGGATGTCGGGATACAGGTCGTCATCGATGCGGGCGAAAGTCGGCGTGAATGTGTAATCGCTGATCGGGAAGGCAGGCATATTTGATCGCGGCGGCAGGATCGTCGCGGCGATACCCGCCGGAATGCTGACGCTCGTGAAGCGTATGACGCCGTTCCCGGTGTCGTTGCGCCAGAGGTGCTGCGTATCGCCGGGATTGACCGGATCCCAGGTTTCTCCCCAATGCGCGATGAACATGTCGAGATCGCCGTCGAGATCGTAATCGCCAAAGGCGGTCGAGATATTGAATCGTGCCGAAAGCGCATCGATCCCGGAGCCATGCGTGACATTGCTGAATGTGCCGTCGCCATTATTGGCGTAGACGAACGATGGATCGCCGAACAGGCCGCCAATGAACAGGTCGACGTCGCCGTCGCCGTCCATGTCCGCGAATGTCGGCCCGCTGTGCCGGTAGTTCTCCGTCGGCCTTGCCGTGAAGGCGACACCGGCGGCCGCGGCCACGTCGGTGAAGACGCCCTGACCGTTGTTGCGGTAGAGCAGGTTCGCACCAATGTCGCCGCGCGTGATGAAGACGTCGATGTCGCTGTCGTTGTCGTAGTCGCCCGCGGCGACGCCACCCGTGGCGAACAGGGGAACGAGGCCTGACGGCGTGATATTGCGATAGCCGGTGGTGTAGGAAACTCCGCTCCCTGGGGTGGCGTCGACGAACATCCGCGGAACAACGGGCGGCGGGGGCGGGCTCGCGCCCACCGGGCCATCGCCACCACCACCTCCCCCACAAGCTGCCAACAACAGTCCCGGGACAGCCAGGACTGCGCCGCAAGTTCTCCATCGCATTGGCGCCCCCCCCTCGTTGACGTCGCGGTCCCCCCGTTGTCGGCGGTCCGCGCTCTTTTGACTTCTTCAGTTTTCTTGACCGTACTCGATTTGAGAGGTCGTGTCCATCAATGCGCGCTGCACCGCCGGCTGCGTGCGCACGACGCGCCGGCAGCGGCGAGAAATCAGGCGCCTGGGGACTTAGGCGAACCGGCGCCGCACGAGCGCCGCGCCCTGGCAGAGGGCAAGCAGCTTGGCGACTGCTACGTCACGCGGCAGATACTTCATGCCGCAGTCGGGCGCGACGACGAGTCGATGCGGAGCGACCACGGCGAGACCGGCGTCGATGCGCGCGGCCACGATCTCGGGCGTCTCGACTTCGGTAGTCCCGAGGTCGAGCACTCCGAGCATGATTTCCTTGGCGCCGAGCTCGCGCAGCACGCCGAGGTCGAGCTTCGGCTGCGCGGCTTCGATCGAGATCTGCGTCGCGCGAGAATCGGCAAGCTCCGCGAGAAAGCGATAGGCACCCGGCTTTTCCCTGACGGCGGCCGCGTAGCCGAAACAGACATGGACGACCGTCGTGCCCTCGACGCCCTCGAGCGCGCGGTCGATCGCGGCAACGCCATAGCGACGCGCCGCCTCGGGCCGCGCCTCGAGCCAGGGCTCGTCGATCTGGATGATGTCCGCGCCTGCCGCCTTGAGGTCGCCGATTTCCTCATTCACGGCGGCCGCATAGGCGAGCGCGAGCGCCTCCTCGTCGCGGTAATGCTCGTCCTGCACCTGCTGCGCCATCGTGAAGGGCCCCGGCAGCGTGATCTTGATCGGCTTGGTCGTAGCGCGGCGCAGGAACTCGACATCGGCGACTTCGATCGGCCCGCGGCGCCGGATCGGGCCGACGATGCGTGGCACGAGCGAGTGTCCGCCGACGCGATTGACGATCGTTGCAGGATTCTCGATATCGACTCCCTCGAGCGCCGTCGCGAAGCGGTTCGAATAGCTCTCGCGCCGCATCTCGCCGTCGGTAACGATGTCGATGCCGGCGAGCTCCATGTCGCGGACCGCGAGGCGCGTCGCCCTGTCCTGGGCCGCGGCGAGCCGCGCAGGCTCGACGCGCCAGATCTCGGGCATGCGGATGCGCGGCACCTTCGAGCCGAGCCTGGCGCGGTCGATGAGCCAGTCCGGCTGCGGATAGCTGCCGACGACGGTCGTCGGCAGCAGCGGCAGGCCCACGCTCACCGCAACTCGTTCGCGTGATCGCTGTTGTTCGGCGTGCGGTCGCCGGCGAGCCAGCGCTCGAGCTCGGAGTGCGCGTCGGCGCGCCGCTTCGCGGCGATCTCCGCGGCGTTCTCGGGGTCGACCGTGAGCTCGAGCTTGAGCCCGTCGGGCGTCACCACGTAGAGCGAGCGGCAGTAGCCGTGGTCGGTCAGCCGGTGCGCAATTCCTGCCGACTTGAGACGCTGTTCCGCGGCGGCCATGCCTGCCGGGTCGATCTTGAGCGCAATGTGCGCGAACTGCATCCCTTCGGGCCGCGGCGAGCGGAACTCCTCGTAGTCCTCGGGCTCGGCGAACTGGAAGAAGGCCAGCGCGCCGCCGTCGGCCAGCGCATAGAAGGTATGGCAGTACTCGAGCTCGCGGCCCGCTTCGGGATTGAAGGTGCGCTCGCACCAGGTGGCCACGAGCGGAAAACCGAGAATGTCCTCGAAGAACTGGCGATTGATTTCCTGGTCCCGGGTTACCCAGGCATAGTGATGCAGGCGCGCGGGCTGCGGCATGCTCGGTCCCTTCCCTCAGGCCACAGAACGGCCATTCTTCATTCAAGCCTGACGATATTGCGGCCCGTCCGCAAGCGTTCTTTCGGCCGGGATTCTCAATATTGCTGTTAGCATCAGCCCGCGCGGTGGCACGCGACGCGCGGGGGAACGCATGAACAATCAGTCACGCATCGACGTCACGGCGCTCGTCGACGACTGCCGGATCGGCGGATTTCACTGGCTCCTGTTCTCGTTGTGCGCGTTGTCGCTGGTGATGGATGGCTTCGACGCCCAGGCGCTCGGCTTCGTCGGGCCGGAGATCCGCGAGGCCTTCGATCTCGATCGTCCCGCATTCGGCAGGATTCTCGCCGCGGGCAATGCCGGCCTCATGCTCGGCGCCCTGCTGTTCACCATCCTTGGCGATCGCCTTGGACGTCGCCCGGTCCTGATCTTCGGCACGCTGTTCTATGCCGTGTTCTCGATCCTGACCGCTCGCGCGGACACGGCGGACGAGCTTTTCTGGCTCCGCTTCGTCGGCGGCCTGGGACTCGGGGCTGTCATACCGAATGCCACGGCGCTGATCGGGGAATACAGCCCGAAGCGGAGCCGCATCGCATTGATCATGGGCATCACGGTCGGCTACACGGTGGGGGCCGCGTTCGGCGGTTTCGTCGCGACCTGGCTCGTGCCGGCGTATGGCTGGCAGTCGGTTTTCTATTTCGGCGGCGTGGTCCCGCTCGTCGTCGGCGTCCTGATGCTGTTCTGGCTGCCCGAGTCGCTGCAATTCCTCGTGGTCCGCCGGAAATACGGGCAGATCGCCGGGTGGATCCGGCGCGTCGACGCGTCGCGCAGTGTCGGGCCGGACACCGAATACGTGGCCGCCGAAGTGGGGCGAAAAGGCGTGCCGGTCCGTCACCTGCTCACCGAAGGTCGCGCGCCGGTCACGCTGCTCTACTGGCTCGCGAACTTCATGAATCTGCTGAATCTCTATTTCCTCGCCGGTCTGTTGCCGACGATTCTTACCGACTCAGGACTTACGGCATCGACGGCCCGCATCGTCGGCACGCTGCTGCAGGTCGGCGGCGTGATCGGTACTTTTGGTTTCGCCTGGCTCATCGCGCGCCGCGGCTTCACGCCGATGCTCGCGGCAGGTTTTGCAACGGCCGCGGTCGCCATCGCGCTGCTCGGCAGCCCGTGGGTATTGACGGTTGTGCCCGCGCTCATCGTTGTCGCCATGGTCGCCGGCTGGTGCGTCGTCGGCGGCCAGCCCGGATTGAATACCTTTGCCGCGAGCTACTATCCGACCGACATGCGTTCGACGGGCATCGGCTGGGGACTCGGCTGGGGCCGTGCGGGCGCCATCGTCGGCCCCCTTATCGGTTCTCACCCCGCGGTCGTGGCCCTCGGCACGTCGGCGACCTTTCTCGTCTTTGCGATCCCCGCGGCAATTGCGGCCGTCTCGATGATCGTCATGCACGGGATCCTGAAGAATGGGGCGGTGGGCTCCGCGCCGGGGCGATGACCTGACCGAGCCAGGCCGCGAAGCCGGCCGGGTCCGAGGCGTAGCGCTGGTGCGGCACTGCAAGCCACTGATCGCCGACCTCGAGCACGAAGGCCGGGAAACCGCCGGCGCCGATCTGCTGCATCAGACGCCGTGTGTTGCCGATGTGTCGATCGACGGCGACCTGCTCTCGCCGGGTATCGAAATCGGCACCGTCCAGCCCGATCTCTTCAGCGATCTCCCGCAATACGGCCGGCTCGACCACCTTGAGTCCCCGCTCGTAATGCGCGTGCTGGATGCCGCGCAGCATCGCGAGACCCTTGCCGGCCATGTCCTCGGCCGCGAGCACGGCGGCCGTCGTCGGACGCGACTCGAGCGTCATCGCCGGATCGGGCAGCAGGCCATCGAGGTAGGCCTTGCCATAGGGCTGGCCGCTGATGCGCGCTGCGCGCTCGTCCATCTGCCGGATGTAGGCGCGGGTCTCGGCGGGCAGGATCGTCGGTTCGGGCCAGAGGCCGCCGCCGTGCAGGCGGATGGCGAGACCCGAGACCCTTTCGGCGGCATTGACCAGCGGCTCGGCGCAGTAACACCAGCCGCAGAGCGGATCGTAGATGAAGTGAAGTGTCGCGCTCATCGTTCGATACTGGCAGCCGCTTCCCGTCAGCGCGGCACGAGGCCGTCGATCGGCCCTTCTCCGGACTCATAGTAATCGAGCAGAGGCTCGCCGCCCGCGGCCCGAAGCCGCACGCGATAGACGACGTCGTTGGGTTGCTTGAAAGCGAGCATGTCAGACTCGTCGAAACCCATGAGCGTGCCGACCATGACGCGGCCGATCATGCCGTGCGAAATGACAGCGATGCGTCGCGCGGGGCTCGCGAGCAGTTCGTCGACGAAGGGCCGCGAGCGCGCGATCATGTCGGGGTAGTTCTCGCAACCCGGCCCCCGGTAGTGATAGGGATCGGCTTCGAGAGCCGCCCACTCCCGCGGCCAGCGCTTCCGTACGTCGGCGCGGAGCTGGCCGGACCAGAGCCCGCAATTCCACTCCATGATGCGCTCGTCGGCACGGGCGTCGAGCGCGACGAAGCGCTGCACGATCGCGAGCGTCTGCCGCGCCCGATTGAGCGGGGAAACATGGAGCGCATCGACACCGAGGCGAGCGAGCAGGCGGCCGTGCTCCTCGGCCTGGCGGCGGCCGACGTCATCGAGATCGGAGTCCTGCTGTCCCTGCATCCGCGCGATTCGGTTCCATTCGGTTTGGCCGTGGCGGACGAAGTAGATGGTCTTGGCGTCGATGGCGGAAGGATAGTCGCTTTGGCCCTTGCATGGCGACTGCACATAACTCGAATGCGGGCATCGGCGCGGCTGGACGGAGACTGACCACCCTTCTATTCTCTCGGGATGCCTAGGGGGCAAATCGTCAGGTATTCGGGACTCGCGATTGCGGCCGGAGCCATCGGCGCGGCCGCATGGCTCGCGCTGCCGTACTGGCGAGCGCACAACGATGAAGCACAGTGGGCTGTCGTCGAAAGTTACTGCATCGACTGCCACAACGACGTCGATCTCAACGGCGAATTGAGCTTCGAGGGCCTCACGCCCGCGGAGATACCGGCCCATGCCGAAAGCTTCGAGACGGCCGTCCGTAAGCTGCGCGGGAACCTGATGCCGCCTCCGGGCAATCCACGCCCGTCGCCGGCCGAGGCCGACGATCTGATCGCCTGGCTCGAGAGCACACTGGACGAAGCGGAAGATATGCCGCGCGCCGGACATGTGTCCGTTCGGCGGCTGGACCGCAGTGAACTCGCAGCGACGATCGAGGATCTCCTCGCGGTCTCCATCGACCCGGTCGAGTATCTGCCGACCGAAATCGAGGTCGACGGCTTCACCAACGTGGCGGCTGCGCTCAGCGTGTCGCCGGCGTTTCTGGAGCAGTACCTGAGCGCCGCACGAGCGGTCGCGCACCTGGCGGTCGGCGAGCCGGAGCCGAAGCTCGCGAGCGCGTTCTTCAATGCGCCGCGTTCGCAGGAAGACGACCAGGATGGACATACAGACGGGCTGCCACTCGGTACGCGAGGCGGAATGCGCTTCCGCTACCACTTCCCCGCCGACGGGGAATACCGCTTCGAGATCACCGACTTCGAGATCGGGACCTATCAGCGCTCGCTGGAAACCGAACACACCGTCGTCATGCTCATAGACCGGTTCGAGGTGTTCCGTGGACAGCTCGGCGGTACCGAGGATCTTATGCTCGTCAACCGCGGCGGTGCGACGGGAACGGCCGAGATCATGCGGCGCTTCGCCGATATTCCGGTTCAGGTCGCAGCCGGCGATCATGAGGTCGTGGTCACCGTCATCGAGCGCTCGCAGGCCGCGACCGACACGCACATTCGCGGATTCGTGAACTATGGCGGCTTCGGCTTCACGGGCGAGGTCCGCGCGCCGCGCCTGACCGGCGGCGTCCGGGTCACCGGTCCTTTCGACTCGACCGGCTCGTCACGAACCGCGAGCCGGGAGTTGCTCTTCATCTGCACGCCCGAGGTGCCGGATCGCGAGATCGAGTGTGCCCGACGCATTGCCACCAGACTCGCCGAGCGCGCATTTCGCCGCCCGGTCACGGACGACGACATCGATGCGCTGATGCCGCATTTCGCCGCCGGCCGCGCAGCAAAGGATTCTTTCGACAAGGGCATCGAGCATCTCGTGGCGGCCGTGCTCGCGAGCCCCGATTTTCTCTATCGCACGATCGGTCCCGCTGAATCCGCCACTTCGCAGGACGAATACCCGCTGACCGGCCCCGAGCTCGCGACGCGGCTGTCGTATTTTCTCTGGGGTCAGGGTCCGGACAACGAATTGCGTGAGCTCGCGGCCTCCGGCGAGCTCGCCCGACCCGATGTGCTGGCCGCCCAGGCAGAGCGCATGCTCGAGGACGCACGCGCCGACAGGCTGGTGACGGAATTCGCGCTGCGCTGGCTCGACCTCGGCGATCTCACGGTCGTCAATCCCGACAGCAGCCTGTTCCCCGGTTTTACGGAAGCGCTGCGCAGCGACTTTGCGACCGAGGTCGAACTGTTCATCAAAAGCATACTGCGCGAGGAGCGCGACGTTCGGGAGCTCCTGACCGCGGATCACTCCTTCGTCAATGACCGGCTTGCCGCGCACTACGGCATCGAGGGCA
>Ga0315910_10005560_pt1 | contig 10312 bp, 4 predicted proteins | sample EdamamesoilMG_FD_204470 | JGI IMG/M metagenome (GOLD analysis project Ga0315910, IMG submission 204470) | Garden soil microbial communities collected in Santa Monica, California, United States - Edamame soil | ecosystem: Environmental > Terrestrial > Soil > Garden | place: USA: California... | reverse complement strand
TCGAGCGCCGGAACGACCTGGTCGGGATTCGAAAGGCAGACGCGCTCCGAGAATTCCACGCCGATGAGGCCCGGCGGCAAAGCGGCCTTTTGCAGGCAGCTTTCGACAAAACTGATGAAATGCGGCTCGATTACCGCCGAATCGGAAAGATTCACGGAAAACGCCGGCGGGTCTTTCTTCCACACGTTCGGGTTGCGGTGGAGCCAGCTGATGAGTTCGCCAATCACGCGCCGATCGATCATGGACGCGAGACCGTGATTCGCGGCGGTCTGCATCACGCGCTCGGGTGACTGCTCCTCGCCGTCGACCATGTGGCGAAGCAGGACTTCGAAGCGGCGAATGCCTTCTGCCTTGCGCAGGCGCACGAGCTGCTGCACGCGCAGCACCACTTCCTGGTTGCGGATCTGCGCGTACACGGCCTCGAGAGGCAGCGGCACTGGAGGCTTCGGCTTCGGCGCCTTGGCGCGCGGCATCGCATGCAGGGTCTGCGCGACCTCCGAAGCGATATCCGCAAGGATGGTGGTCACTGCGGGGGTCAGGAAACGGGCCGCGGGATCTTCGTCTTCGAGCGGAGAATCCTCGACGACGAGCAGGCAGATGCCCTGGAGCGCGGAATGCAGATCGCGCAGCGCGAGCATGATCGCGGCACGCGTGCCCTCGCCGCGCAGGAAGCGCGACTCGCGGGCGGCGCCGAGCACGAACGCATCCAGCGCGTCGTTCAGCGCCTGGCGGAACTCGATGCCGAAATCGGTGGACGTGCAATGCAGGACTTCACCGCGGGCGTCATACAGCGCAATCGCCCTGTAACGCGCATGCGGGAGCGCCTGCTCGAGCGTCGCCACCCACTGGGGCGCGACTTCAATGACCTGCTCGTTGAGCACAGACGCACGAATGGTGGTCTGGCCCGTATCCGACGATGCAGAGGCCAATGTGGAGTGACGTGAGTCCATCTTCCCTGGAATTCTCGAAGAGCTTTGCCGAAGCGAGGGTTACAGAATCCGGACCCTTCGAACGTGATCCGGCTCCCGGTCCTGCAAGTGTTAAAACGGCGCGCCTCCCATTTGACATATCCCTGACGATACGCGCCGCCTATCTAACTAGTGTCGTCGGCCTCGGAAATGCCCCACCACCGTCCCGGGGCCCTCGACTTTTGGCGTCTTTCGCTGCTTTGCAGAAGCAATCAATATCGTGCATATTCGATCACGAATTACAATCCAGCGCGGCAGAACGCTGATCCGGGGGATTCCATGAAGAAGCGCATTTCACGGCGTCAATTCATTTCAACCAGTGCGGCGACTACGGCCGTACTCGGCGCCGCGACGCTCGAAGCGGCGCCGCACTCCGGTTCGTCACCCGTCTTTTCGACGCCGAATCCAGGCGTAGGTGCCTGGGTGCGATGGCTGGATGAGCAGCCCTCTGCCATCGCACAGGGCGTCACGTGGGGCACGCCGTGGCCCCGCGGCAGACAGCATGAGACCAGGAATTTCGCACTCCGTGGCGCCGACCAGAAACTCCAGGCGCTGCAGAGCTGGCCCCTCGCCTACTGGCCCGACGGATCCCTCAAGTGGACGGCGCATGCTTTGGCACCCCGCAAGGACGCCGGCAACGGACCGTTCGAGGTGGTCGCCCAATCCGGCACCGGGAAACTATCGACGCAGGTGCGCGTGCAGGAGAGCGACGGAGCCATCGAAGTCGACACCGGCGTTTTCGTCTGTCGCCTCTCGCGCAAGGGCTCGAACATTGTCGACGTCATTTCGCGCAGCGGTCGCGAAACGTTGCGCGCCGGCAAGCTCGTGTTGCTGCGACAGGATCGCGCGGCATCATCCGGGGACGCCCAGGTGCGCCAGGAAACTTTCGAGAGCGCCATCGACAAGGTGACGGTCGAACAACGCGGCCCGGTTCGCGCCGTGATCAAGGTCGACGGAAAACACTCGAATGGCACACGCGAGTGGCTGCCGTTCACGCTGCGACTGTACTTCTATGCGGGCGCCGAGAGTCTGCGCGTGCTCCATACCATCGTGTTCGATGGCGACGAGTCGAAGGATTTCATTCGCGGCATCGGCCTTCGATTCTCGGCGCCCATCACCGATGAGCTCCACGACCGCCACGTGCGCTTCGTGGGCGACCAGGGGCTGTTCGGGGAAGCGGTGCGGGGACTGACAGGCCTGCGCCGTGATCCCGGCGCGGGCGCACGCAAGAACCAGGTCGAAGGCGCCGCCGCTGGCGCCATAAGCCCGGTCGTCACCGAACGACTGAAGTACATCCCGGCCTTCGGGGACTGGACGCTGCTTCAACCGAACGCCAACTCATTCACGATCCGCAAACGCACCGCCGATGGCCATGCGTGGCTCGATTCCGGACAGGGTCGTCGCGCGAGTGGCCTCGGATACGTCGGTGGCCCGACGGGCGGCATCGCCTTCGGCATTCGCAATTTCTGGCAGAGCCACCCTGCGCAGCTCGACATCCGGCATGCACAGGAAGCCCAGGCTGAAGTGACGATGTGGGTGTGGGCGCCTGACGCAACACCGATGGACCTGCGCTTCTATCACGATGGCCTGGGCCAGGACACGTACGAGAAGCAGATCAAGGGCGGCCTCGAGATCACGTACGAAGACTACGAGCCCGGCTTCGGCACGCCGATGGGTGTCGCACGTACCAGCGAGTTGATGTTGTGGGTGCTGCAATCGACTCCGGCGCGCGCTGACATCGGCGCCCTCGCCGATGCGCTGCGCGAGCCCTCCGTCATGGTGCCGACGCCGCAGACTTCGTTCGATTCCGGCGTATTCGGCCACTCGTTCTCGTTGCCGTCGCAGAGCGCGGCCGAACATGCGCAGCTCGAGCAGCGACTCGACTGGATGTTCGATTTCTATCGCGGTCAGCAGGACCAGCGCGGCTGGTACGGCTTCTGGAACTACGGCGACGTCATGCACACCTATGACTTCGACCGTCACGAGTGGCGTTACGACGTCGGTGGATTCGCCTGGGACAACTCCGAACTCGCCACCGACCTCTGGCTGTGGCTCTACTTCCTGCGGACCGGCCGCGCCGATACCTTCCGCTTCGCCGAAGCCATGACGCGCCACACCGGCGAGGTCGACGTACATCATCTCGGGAAGTTTGCTCCGCTCGGCTCGCGTCACAACGTGATGCACTGGGGTTGTTCGGCCAAGCAACTGCGCATCAGCACGGCGCTGAATCGCCGTTACTACTACTACCTCACCGCCGACGAACGCGTGGGCGACCTCATGCGCGAGCAGAACGAAGCCGCGCGCACGCTGCGCACGGTACTGGCGACCCGCAAATTGCCGAACGCCGAAGATCGGCAGGTCGACGATCCGAATGGAAACTTCGCGCATCTCGGCTTCGGCACGGATTGGGGATCCCTCGCGGGCGCCTGGCTCACGGAGTGGGAGCGCACGCGCGACACGAAGATGCGGGACCGGCTCGTCGAGAGCATGAAGTCGATTGCGCGGCAGCCCAAGGGATTCTTCACGGGCGGCGAGCGCATGAATCTCGTGACTGGTGCGTTCGATATTTCGAAGGACACGGGTCTGAACGTGTCGCATCTGTCGGCCGCCTTCGGCCTGCCCGAGGTGTGCGCCGAACTCATCGAACTGATCGACCTGCCGGAATTCGAGCGCGCCTGGCTGCTCTACTGCGAGCTGTACAACGGAACAGACGCTGAGCAGAAGGCGGCGCTCGGCGAGAGTTTCGGCAGCATCAACCTTCAGCAGGGGCACGCGCGCCTGACGGCTTACGCGGCGCATCGCAAGAAAGACCCCGCACTTGCGGCGCGCGCCTGGAAAGAACTGGGCGAAGGCCGCAGCGGCTACGGTGCGCGCCAGCAATTCACGTCGACGCGCATCGAGGGGCCGGCAGTACTGAACGCCGTCGACGAAGCACCCGGCGTGTCGACGAACTCCACCGCCCAGTGGGGACTCGCCGCGATCGAGTGCCTCGCTTACGCGGGTGGTGCCGGGCACCAAAAGTCGTAGTTCAGCACGAGGGTTGCTAGGCTCGCCCGCATGAAACGCCTCTGCGCCATCCTGACCGTGCTCGTGCTGGCCATTGGCGGCGCGTCGGTGTTCGCGCGCGAGCGGATTTTCGTGCTCACCGACATCGAGAACGAACCCGACGACGCCATGTCGATGGTCCGCTTCCTCGTCTACGCGAACCAGTTCGATGTCGAGGGACTGGTGGCGACCACCTCCATTCACCAGCAGAACAAGGTGGCCGCGTGGCGCATCCGGGAAATCGTCGATGCGTATGCCCGGGTCCGCGACAACCTCTCGCGGCACGAGCCCGGCTTCCCGACCGCCGATGCGCTGCGCGCCGTCATCGCCGAGGGTCGTCCGGAGTACGGCATGTCCGCCGTCGGCAACTTCAAGCATTCGGCGGGTTCGGAGCTCCTCATCAGGGCGGTAGATAGGCCGGATCCGCGACCCCTGTGGGTGACCGCGTGGGGAGGGCCGAACGTGCTGGCCCAGGCCCTGTACAAGGTGCGCCAGACGCGGTCGAAGGCCGACCTCGACAAGTTCGTCGCGAAACTTCGTGTCTACACGATCTCGGACCAGGACGATTCCGGCCCGTGGATCCGCGAGAGTTTTCCCGGCCTCTTCTACATCGCGAGTCCCGGCTTTCACGACGGCGGCGCTTATCACTACGCCACCTGGAGCGGAATCAGCGGCGACAGGTTCCATGGGCGCTTCGCGGGCGCGGATTTTTCGATCGTCGACAATCCGTGGCTGGACAAGCACATTCGAAGCAAGGGTCCGCTCGGCGCGCAGTATCCGCAGGTGAAGTTCCTCATGGAGGGCGACACGCCCTCTTTCCTCGGCCTCATCGACAATGGATTGAACTATCCCGGCCATCCGGACTGGGGTAGTTGGGGAGGCCGCTACGAGTTGTACACGCCGCGCGAACGCAAGTGGTTCTCCGCGCCCGAGACGCGGCCGTTCTGGACCGATGCGGAAGACGAGGTGATGGGGAACGACGGCAGCTGGCACACGTCCAACCAGGCGACGATCTGGCGCTGGCGCAGCGCCTACCAGAATGATTTCGCGGCGCGCATGGATTGGACTATCAAACCCTATGCCGAGGCCAATCATCCGCCGGTGATCCAGACACCGACCGGCTGGATGCTGGACGCCAGCCCGGGGGACCGCATCGAACTCAAAGGTGGCGCCACGGATCCCGACGGCGATGCACTCGCGTATCACTGGTTCTGCTACGCGGAGGCCGGCACCCTCTCCACGCAGTCGGGCCGAACGGGTTCTCCAGTTGAAATCCTGAATGCGAATTCGAAGGAGGCGTCCTTCGTGGTTCCCGCCCAGCCGTTCCAGTTGGGCACCGTCCACATCATCCTGGCGGTGACCGACAACGGCACTCCGGCACTCACGCGTTACCGGCGCCTCGCGTTCAACGTCCGCGAAATCCTCCAGGAATGAAACTTCGCGTCCTCGGTCCCCAGTCCACGGAAGGCGACGCCGGGACTTCCCGGCGCCCCCCGACTATCAACTCGCCTTGATCGGCTTCCAGCGCGGACTGGACTTCGGCGTCGCGTCTGTTCCCGGACCCGGGGACATCGGCGGCGTGCTCGCGACGTCGTCGCGGCGGAAATTCGGATGCTGCCAGCGCTTCGGCCGCGCGACGAAACCGGCGGGGACCGGGAAACCCGTGAGTCGCGCCGCACGTTCGACGGGATGCTCGCCAGGCGTCGCGATGCCCATCAACGCACGTCCCGCGCGATAGAAGAAGCGGACAAAGTAGATCGTCGCGAGAAATTCTCCGAACGTGAGCAGGAACGCCACCACCGGGTTCTGATACGCCGCACGCGCCCGGAACTTGAGGCCCGCGCGCTCGCGCGCGATCTCGATGCTGTCGTAGAAGCTGGGCACGACGAGCAGTGTCAGCAGCGTCGAGACGATGGTGCCGCCGATGATGGCCACGGCCATCGGCGAATAGAACTCGCCGCCCTCACCTACGCCGATGGCGACCGGCATCATGCCGGCCATCAGTGCAAATGTCGTCATGAGGATGGGTCGCAGTCTTACGCGACCGGCGTGCATGAGCGCATCTTCACGATCGATTCCCTGCCGTTCTTCTTCGCGCGCGCAGTCGAGCAGCAGGATGGCGTTCTTTGCCACGAGTCCCATGAGCATGATCACGCCGATGAGGCTCATGAGGTTCAACGACCCTCCCGTCAGATTGAGCGCTATCACGACGCCAATGAGCGAGAACAGCAGCGACAACATGATGGCCAGCGGCGCAGTGAACGATCCGAATTGCATCACGAGGACCAGATACATCACGCCGATGCCCATGAGCAGCGCGATCATCATCTCCGAGAACAGTTCGTTCTGATCGCGCGACGACCCGCCGAGCCCCACGCCGAATCCGGCCGGGTATTCCATGGCATCGGCGATGGCCTTCGCCTTCTTGCTGACCGTGCCTGCGTCGACACCCTGCACGTTGGCGGACACCGTCACGGTGCGCTTGCCGTTGTAGTGCTGGATGCGAGCCGGACCCTTGTCGATGGTGATCGTGGCGATCTGTTCGAGCGGGACCATCATGTTGGTGCCGGTGACGGCAATCGGCAGGTGCTCGATGTTCGACGCATCGAGACGATCTTCCGGCGCGAGACGCACGGCAACGTCGCGCGACTCACCCGTCGGATCCACCCAATCGCCCACCTCGACGCCGGCGAACGCCACTCGCAGCGTCTGCGCGGCATCGTTCACCGAGATGCCCAGTTGGTTCGCAAGCCCGCGATCGAGTTCGATGCGAAGTTCGTCCTTCGGATCCTGTTCCGAGAGGCCCACGTCCACGGCGCCCGGGATCTCGCGCATCCGGTCCATGAACTGGTTCGTGAGCTCCATGAGTTTACGAGAGTCCGTTCCGTAGAACTGGATCTGCACCGGCTTGCGCGCGCCGTTGTTCAGGTCGTCGAGCACCACGTATTCCGCTCCGACCAGCGACTTCAGCTTGCCGCGCAGGTCCGCCGCCAACTCCTGCAGACCGCGTTTGCGATCGGTCTTGTCACCCACGTCCACCCATACGCGGCCACCGGTCGTATTGACGCGGCTGTCGGTATTCTTGACCTCGGGCATCTGGCGGGCGAGCTCGGCGGCTTTTTCCACCTTGCCGCGCGCGTATTCGAGGCTGGTCGATGACGGCGTACGAACTTCGATGGCGAGCGTGCCGTAGTCGGACTTGGGCAGGAATTCGCTGCGGCCGAATGCGCCCTGGTACACCAGCGAGGCGACCAGGATGAATACCGCGCCCCACGCCATGTACATGCGGTGATGCAGGGCCCACTCGATGACTTTGCCGTATCGACCTGCCTGGTGGTCGAACCAGGTATTGAACTTCGCAAAGACTTTGCCGAGACCGCGGCGTTCTGCGGTGGCATGGCCCGGCGGATCGCCCCAGTACGCCGAGAGCATCGGGTCGAGCGTGAAAGAGATGAAGAGACTGACGAGCACCGACGACACGACGGTGACGGCAAACGGCCGGAACCACTCGCCCGCTCCGCCACCCATGAATGCGACGGGCACGAACACCGCGACGATGGAGAACGTGGTGGCCGTGACCGCGAGGCCGATCTCGGCCGTACCATTGCGCGCGGCCGTGATGCGGTCTTCACCGCGCTCCATGTGGCGAACTATGTTCTCTCGCACGACGATGGCGTCGTCGATGAGCACGCCGATCGCCAGCGACAGGCCTAACAACGTCATGAAGTTCAGCGTGAAGCCGCACAGCCAGATGGCGATGAACGCGGCCACGGCCGACGTCGGCAGCGACAGGCCGGTGATCAGCGTCGAACGCCAGGAATTCAGGAACGCGTAGACCACGAAGATGGTCAGACCCGCACCGAAGATCAGCGCGTGAATCACGTTGTTCAGGTTCTGCGAGGCCTCTTCACCGCCGTCGCGCGTGATCTCGAGCTTCGTCCCCTCGGGCAGGGTCTTGTTGATTTCCTCGACCTCCTTGCGCACGCGCTCGGCCACCGTCACGGTGCTCGCTTCGCGCGAGCGGATGATCGAGAGGCCGACGTTCGGCTTGCCGCTGCGCAGGCTGTAGCTGCTGGGCTCCGCGAAACCGTCCTCGACCGTGGCCACCTGGCCCAACCGCACGATTTCGCTGCCCTGACGCTTCACCACGATGTCATTGAACTCGGCGGGGCGCTCGATGCGGCCCACGAGCCGGATGTTCTGCTCGTCCATCGTGCCCTTGACGCGGCCGACGGGTGCGTTGGTGTTCTGCGCACGGAGCGCATTGACGACCTCGCTCGCCGAGACGTTGTACTCGCGCATCTTCTGCGCGTGCAGAAGGACCGACAGCTCGCGATGCAGCGCGCCGTCGACGTTGACGACGGAGACGCCATCCACGCCGCGCAGCTGGTCGGCCAGCACGTCCTCGGCGAAGCGGGAGATTTCGGCGTGCGACTGCTTCGTCGACGACAGGCCGAGATTCACGATCGGATCCGCGGCCGGGTCACGGCGCCACAACACGGGCTCACGCATTTCGATCGGCAGCTTGTAGCGCACCGATGCGATGGCATTGCGGATCTCGTCGCCAGCCTCGGTCATCTCCTTGTCGAAATCGAAGATGATCGTGAAGTTCGCGTTGCCGTCCGAGGCGTTCGACCAGATCTCGTAGACCTGGGGAATGCTCTGCAGCGGCTTCTCGACTCGGTTGATGATCTCGCGCTCCACCGTTTCCGGCGACGCGCCCGGATACGGGAAGCTGATCGACATCACCGGGTTTTCGACGTCCGGAATCTGGTTGACGCGCAGGTTCTTCAGCGCGAGCAACCCGAGACACATGAGCACGATGACGATTGCGATCGTCGTGACCGGCTGCTTGATGCTGAAGTTGGAAAGAAACATGTCGACTCCCCGACTATCTATCGACTATCTGTGGGCGCTTATTTTTCGACCACGAGCGACGGTTTCGCTTCCGCGGCCGTCTGCACTTCCTGTCCGTCCTTCAGTGTTGAATTCGGGAACCTGAGCACCTTGTCGCCTTCGGCAAGGCCGCTGCGCAGCGCGAACGAGCCCGTGCGCGGATCGCGGTCGCCGAGCGACAACGCCACCTTCTGTAGCTTCGCACCGTTGACGCGCCATGCGTACGAGCTGTCGCCCTCGTTCACGATGGATGCGCTGGGAAGACTGAGTGCTGCGGTGCTCTGAGTCTCGATGTGTCCTTCAGCATAGAGACCGGCGACGTTCGGCTGCTTCTTCGCATCGTCGAAGGCCACGAGCACTTCGACCTGGCGCGTGGTGACGTTGGCGGCCGGATTGACGCGCGTGATCACGCCCGTGAATTCATCCGACGAGAAGCCGTGCACCTTGAACCACACGTGCTGGCCGGCTTTCACCTGGCCGATGCTGTCGGCGGACACCAGGCCTTCGAAACGAAGACTGGTGGGGTCGATGACCTTCACGAGTTCCTTGCCCACGGCCGCAGTGTCGCCCGCGGAAACCTTGCGGTCGCTCACGACGCCATCGAACGGTGCACGCACTTCCGTGCGTTCGAGTTGCTGGCGGGCCGTGACGACGCGCGTGCGCGCGGCGGCGCGGTCGCTCTGCGCGGAATTGCGGCGGATCTCGACGTCTTCGAGCTGCTGCGTCGACACGACGCCGGTCTTGATGAGCGTGGACATGCGCTGGTACTGACGCTCGGCCTGTTCGTACGCCTGGTCGGCGGCACTCGCTGAAGCCTCGGCGGCGGTCAGGCTGTCGCGGATCGCGGTCTGATCGAGACGCACGATGAGATCGCCCCGCTTCACCGGGTCGCCGTTCTCCTTGAGCACCGCGAGCACCACGGCAGACACTTCCGCCCGCATGTCAGCGCGGCGTTCCGGTTCGATCGAACCCGTGATGGAAGGCCCGGACGCCAGTGCATTGCTGGAAACGGTCAGCACGTCTTCCGGCGCGAGCAGCATCTTGGCTGTCGCCTCCTTTTCCGGCGTATTGCCGGCCGCGCCTTTGCCACAGCCAGCGAGACCGAGCAGCGAAATGAGGGAGACCGCCAGCCCAACCTGGCGGAGAGTTCTGTTTCTATTGATCACGCGTAGTTCCTTCGGGGGCCCCGACATACGACGTTCGAACAACCTTTTGGGTTGCACGCCGCCCCAGAGATAAATGAATTGTTTCGGTTGGGAATTCCCTGCGTCAGCCGCCGGATCGGCCCGCAATTCCCGTTTCAGAGGGGTGGCAGTTTAGTAAGCCGCTGATTCGTTTGAAAGTGTGACTTGTCATGACGAGCCCACATTTCCGTCGGCTCGTCGCACGGGGTGCTCGCCTGA
>Ga0315910_10005559_pt1 | contig 10313 bp, 9 predicted proteins | sample EdamamesoilMG_FD_204470 | JGI IMG/M metagenome (GOLD analysis project Ga0315910, IMG submission 204470) | Garden soil microbial communities collected in Santa Monica, California, United States - Edamame soil | ecosystem: Environmental > Terrestrial > Soil > Garden | place: USA: California... | reverse complement strand
GCAGCCTGCCGCTCTATCTCTCGGCGAGCTCGAGTGACGACCTGACCCTGCTCGTCAACGGCCCCGACGGCAGCTGGTACTGCGACGACGACAGCGGCGCCGGTCCGCTCGACCCGGGCATGAGCTGGGCCAAGCCGCAGAGCGGGATGTACAACATCTGGGTGGGCCGTCTCGGCTCGAGCGATCTCATCGACGCCACGCTCCACATCTCGGAGATCAGCTTTCACACGTCGGGCTTCGGCGGCGGCACGTCCTCAGGGATAGACCTCGGCGCGGAGCCCGTCTACGGCGACGTCTCCCTGTCTTCCGGCTTCACTCCGGATCCTTACACCCTGTCGCTCACCCCGGGCGGCAGCAACGATGCGAGCACGGTGAATGCCGCCTGCACCGGTCAGGTCGGCGGCTCGCCGGACGTGAATCTGTACTACACGGCAGGAAGCCTTCCGCTCTACGTCTACGTGGAGTCGAGCGACGACACCACGCTGCTCATCAATACGCCGGACGGCGAATGGCTCTGCGACGACGATTCCGGCATCAGCCTCAATCCGGGCGTCTCTTTCAAGGCGCCGGCGTCAGGCCTCTTCAACATCTGGGTGGGTCGCTTCGGCGATGCCGGCGGCACCGCGACGCTCAGGATCTCTGAAGTCCAGTTCCCCCGCGACTGAAGTTGGATGGCCGCGTGGCTGTTCGTCGCTGACTCCGCCTAGAGGTCGGCGAGGTTGATCTCGTGGATGCCGCACTCGCGCTGCAGACCGAAGAATCGGGTCTGCTCGAGCGTCGCGACCTCGTGGATCGGCTTGGTGCTGTGATGGTCGCCGATCGAGAGATAGCCCTGCTCCCATAGCGGGTGATACGGGAGGTTGTGCTTCTTGAGATAGAAGTGCACCTCGCGGTCGTTCCAGTCGGCGATCGGATGCACTTTCCAGCGCCCGCCGGCCCAGCCGAGGAAGGGAATCTTCGAGCGCGATTCGCTCTGCTTGCGGCGAATCCCCGCGAACCAGGTCGAGACATTGAGCTCGCGCAGCGCGCGGCGCATCGGTTCGACCTTGTTCTCCTCGTTGTAGGCACCGAGACCGTCGCGGCCTTGCAGCCAGCGCTGGCCATGACGGGCTTCCTGCCAGGCAGGCGTCGTCGCCGCGCGGAAGACCTTGAGATTGAGACGGAGCCGGTCCGTCAGCTCGTCGATGAAACGGTAAGTCTCGGGAAAGAGATAGCCCGTATCGACGAGGATGACGGGAATGCCCGGATCGACCTGGGTCACGAGATGCAGCGAGACGGCAGCCTGGGCGCCGAAGCTCGAGCTCAGCGCATGCTGGCTCGGCAGGTGCTCGTAGGCCCATTCGATGCGCTTCTCGGGGGAAAGGCTCGCGAAAATCGAGTTGCAGCGCTCGATCGCGACCGCGCGCGTGGCTTCCTCGTCGTAGGCGCCGATGTCGATCTGCGCACCGGCGAGAGGGGCGGTCTTGATTGCGTTCTGGGCTGCGCTCATGGTTGCTGTCACGACAGTGAGACTCACCTTAAGCGGGCCGTCCGGGGCGGGGAACGGTTAACTTCTCATGCCGGTATAGCCGACGGCTATATAGCCTTCCGCTCTATAGAGCGGATCTGCGTTACGGCAGTCTCGGCCGTCTCGAGAGCGCCCTCGAGACCACGCCCCGCCTGGGCCAGATGCTCGCCGCAAAAGCGGATCCGTCCGTGCGCCCGCCCCATCTCCGAGGCGAATTGCCGCACCTGGCCGGGACGGAAATAGGCCCAGGCACCGCCGGCGAACGGGTCGCTGCCCCAGGCCTTGAGCCCGATCAGGTCGAGCTGGCCCCGGGCCGCCGGCCGTATGGCCTCGATTGCCTGGATCACTTGAGCCCCGGCCTCTCGGTCGCTCAGGCCAGCGATCTGCTCGGCCCGCGGGCCGACGACCCAGCAGGCGAGATGGCTGATCGAGGCGGGATCGTCGCCCTGGCGCACCGCCGTGACCATGCCGGCCTGGCTATCCGTGAACAGGCTCGGCGCGTAGCCGTCGTCGTCCCAGAAGGGGCGCCTGGGCGCGAGGAAGACTTGCGTGACAGCCTGCTGCGGCAACCCGGCGACGGCATCGGCCTGCGCGCCCTCGAGCGGCGGGTCGATCGCGAGGCCCCGCAGCACGGCGAACGGCAGCGTACAGATCGCGTGGCGGGCCAGGATCTCGCGGCCGTCGGCGAGACGGACGCTGACGCGGTCCGCGCGGGTTTCGAGCGCCGTGACTTGCGCGCCGGTCTCGACGCCACGCGGCAGCGCTGCGGCCATCGCCTGCGGCACGCGGTCGACACCGCCTTCGACCGTGAAGCCGAGCCGGTCGGTGGGTGCGAGGCGGCGCTGGTCCTTCGAGAACGCGGCGCGAAACAGCATGAGCAGCGCGGAGACATCGTTCGCGTCGCGGCCGAAGGTCGTGTTGATTCCGTAGCCGATGCGTATGACCTCGTCGCCGAGGCCGAGGCCACGCATCCAGTCGCGCATGGAAACGTCGAGCGCGGCATGCCGCGCGTCGGTCCAGTCGGCGGGACGCTCGAGCGGCGTCTCGCGCATCGTCAGGACGCGATGGAAATTCCAGGGCATGAGCTCGCGGTCGTCGCCCGGAAAGGGATTCGCAGGATGGTCGGGCCAATCGCGCTGCCGGATGATCTGGCCGTCGAGGACGAGCTCCTGCTCGCGGAAAAATTCCAGAATCGGCGTCACGTCGATCAGCGGGAGCGAAAAGCGCCGGCAGAGTCCGAGGAAGCGCTCATAGCCGGCGCCGACGTAGGTTGCGCCCGCCTCGGCATTCGGGCCGAGCTGGCGCATCGAGCGGATCCGCCCGCCGACGCGCTGCTGCGCCTCGAGCACGCGGACATCGAAGCCGTCATCGGCGAGCGCGAGCGCGGCGCCAAGGCCGGAGATGCCGGCGCCGACGACGGCAACGTCGCAATCGGTGCGGGTCACGCCTGTGTGCCGCGCGAGGCTGTGGAGCCCGCGACCGTGGGTGCGAGTTTTCCCGGCCGCCCGGGCAGGCAGCAATCGGCGGGACAGAGATCGTGCATCGGCGGGAGGAGCCCGAGTGTCTTGCGCGATCCCCCGCTCGCCATGCGCTCGACGAGCAGGTCGCGGACCATGGCGACATAGGCCGGATGCGTACCGACGGTCCTCGCGCGGATCATGTTCACGCCGGCGGCCGCGGCGCGTCGTTGCGCGTCGACGTCGAGATCGAGCACGACCTCCATGTGATCGCAGACGAAGCCGAGCGGCATGACGACGACGTCCTTGCTGCCGCCGTCCGCGGCCGCGTCGAGGGCGTCGCCGATGTCGGGACCGAGCCAGGGCTCGCCGCCGTAGCGGGCGTTGTTGCTCTGATAGGCGAGCTTCCAGTCGTCGATGCCCGCCGCGCTCGCGGCGAGTCGCGCTGCCTCGTTGAGCTGCGATACGTAGGCCGAGCCCGCCGCCATCGCCTCGGGCAGGCTGTGCGCCGTGAAGAGCAAGGTCGCCTGGCGGCGGCGACGCGGCGGGACTTTCGCGAAGGCGTCACCGAGCCGGTCGGCGACGGCGGTGACGAATCCCGGGTGATTGAAGCCGAGACGCAACTTGTCGATGGCCGGCGCCCTGTCGAGCCCCGCGACGGCGGCGCCGAGATCCTCGCGGTAACGACGGCAGCCGCTGTAGGAGCTGAACATGCTCGTGACGAAAGCCGCCGCGCGGCCGATGCCGTCGTGAGCCATTTGCGCGAGCGTGTCGGGCAGCAGCGGGTGCCAGTTGCGATTGCCCCAGTAGATCGGCAGCGCGGGGCCCTCGTGGTCGAGCAGTTGCCTGAGCGCGGTAATGAAGGCCCGGGTGTGCTCGTTGATCGGGCTGATGCCGCCGAATTCCTGGTACCGCGCCGCAATCCTCGCGCGCGTCTCGTCCGGCACGCGGAGCCCCCGGAAGACGTTGTCGAGAAAGGGCATGACCTCGTCCGGCCCCTCCGGCCCGCCGAAGGAGACGATCAGCAGGGCATCGTAGCCGCGCGCCTCGAAATCGAAGAAGCGCGGGTCCAGCGCCTCAGGCATGGCCCGACTGCCAGACGACCTTGCCGATGAAGAACGGCCCGAGGCGGTCGAGGAATTGCGAGGTCTGCTCGGTGCGGCGCATCTCCTGCACGACGGCGGACAGGGGATGCAGCGCAGGTCCCAGCAGGCCGACGACGAAGTCGTTGTCGTTCTTGTCGAGGCCGTGGCAGGCGAGCCGGATGTCGGTCGCATGACCGCCCGCGCCGTAGCGCTTGGCCAGCGTCCCGTGCTCGCCGAGGATGCTCTTCTGCCGCTCCTCGGGCAGGACGTAAAAGCCCTTCGAGCGCTGCAGCGGATACCAGACGACCCATTGATTCCGCGGATCGGTGAGCTTGCTCAAGGGCCGGTGGAGCAGGGTGTCCTCGAGGTCGGGCTCGTAGCCGATCGAATAGCTGCGCCCGAGCATGTCGAACTCGCTCTTGTGCGTGTAACGCTCGAACGGCGGCCGGTTGAAGAGGTCGCGCAGCGTCGTCACGAAGGCGCCCGGGTCCTCGCTCGCGACCATGATGCCGAGGCCGTGCGGATCGTTGACATCGGCATAGGCCGCGGCGGCGAGCCCCGTGGCTTCGAGTGCCGCGATCGCCGCCGGCAGCTCAGCGACGCCCGTGAAGGCCGTGAATTTCATGAAGAGGCGGCGGTCGAGCGAGATGACGTCCTTGCCCCGGCGGCCCTTCTCGCTGAGATCGAGCGGCCGGATCACGGCCGGATCGATTTTCGCTTCGCTCATCGCGATTCCTCCTGAACCGTCTCGATCAATGCCTCGACGCTCTCGATCGGCGTTGTCGGCAGGATGCCGTGCCCCAGGTTGACGATATGCCCCGTCGGCGCCACTTGCCCGAGCAGCGCCTTCGCTGCCGCGCGCGTCGCCGCGGGGCCCGCGAGCAGCACCGCCGGATCGATGTTGCCCTGCACGGCGCGTTCCGGGTAGCGCTGCTGCAGATGGCCGAGGTCGAGGCGCCAGTCGGTCGCGAGCGCTTCGGCGGGCAGCCGGGCGTAGGCGTCGACGAGATGCGGCGCATTCTGCAGGAACAGGATGCGCGGGACCTTGGCTTCGCCGACGCGCTCGAGCAGGCGCTTCAGATGCGGCTCGATGAGCCGCTGCCAGTCCGCGAGCGAGAGCAGGCCCGCCCAGGAATCGAAGATCTGCACGGCGTCGGCTCCGGCCTGGTGCTGCGCGATGAGATAGTCGGCCATGAGATCGCCGAGTTTCGTGAGCAGCTGGTCGAGCAGGGCCGGCTCGGCCGCGGCAAAAGCGCGCAACGCCGGAAACTCCTTCGCGCCGCGCCCCTCGACGAGATAGGCCGCGAGCGTCCAGGGCGCGCCGCAGAAGCCGAGGAGCGCCGTCGTCTCGGGCAGCTCGCGGCGCACGAGCTTGAGTGCCGCGATGACCTCCGGAGCGGGCGTGCCCTTGGGTGCATGCAGCCGGTCGACGTCGGCCGCCGTGCGGATCGGGTTCGCGACGACGGGGCCCGGGTCGAACTCGAACTCGACGCCGATCGCAGGCAGCGGGCTCATGATGTCGGCAAAGACAATCGCGGCGTCGAGCGGAAAGCGCCGGATCGGCATCAGCGTGACTTCGGTCGCGAGCTCCGCGTTGCAGGCGAGCTCCTTGAAGCTGTGCGCCTCGCGGAATGCGCGATACTCGGGCAGATAGCGCCCCGCCTGGCGCATGATCCAGAGCGGGCGCTTCGCCACGGGGCGCCGCGCCATCGCCTCGAGCAGGGGCTTGTCCTCGAACGCGACCTTGAGCACCTGTTGCGTCACTGTGTCGTTGTCAGACATCCGTCGACGCCTCCGCTTCCTGCGTGAACCGATAACCGACGCCGCGCACGGTATGAAAGTGCAGCGGCGTCTCGGGATTGCGTTCGAAGCGTTTGCGGATGCGCACGATGAAATTGTCGATCGTGCGCGTCGACGGAAAGACTTCGTAGCCCCAGACGCGATCGAGGAGCTCCTCGCGCGTGACGATCTCGCCCGCACGCTCCGCGAGCGCCTGCACGATCATGGCTTCCTTGTGCGTGAGGGCGTGCGTCGCGCCGTCCCAGCTTCGCGCCTGATAGGTGCGGAAGTCGATGCGGTTGCCGTCGAACTCGAGCTTCGCCGGCGCGTCCTCGTACCAGCGGCTGCGGCGCAGGATCGCCGCCACCCGGAGCAACAGCTCCTGCAGATGGAACGGCTTCGTCAGGTAGTCGTCGCCGCCGGCCTCGAAGCCGCGGATGCGATCCTCGGGTGCGCCCTTGACGGTCAGGAACAGCACGGGTGTCTGGATGCCGGCGCGTCGCAGGCGGCTGCAGAGCTCGACGCCGTCGAGCCCGGGCAGCATGACGTCGACGACGGCCAGGTCGAAGGGCGACGACTCGGCGGCACGCAAGCCCTGGGCGCCGTCGTAGGCAACCTCGGTCGCGTAGCCCTCGGCGGCGAGGTTCTCGCGGATGCCGTCGGCGAGATGGGCCTCGTCGTCGACGACGAGAATGCGCGCGGCGCGGCTCATCGGCTGTCCTCCGCCGGCAGGGACAGGGTCAGCGTCGCGCCATGCCCTGGGCCGTGGCTCGCCGCCGTGACCTCGGCGCCCGAAAGCTCGGCGAGCCGTCGGACGATGTAGAGGCCGAGGCCCGTGCCCGGCGTCCGGCGCGTCTCTTCGTCGCCGAGCCGGTGGAATTTCTCGAACATCAGGTGCGATTCCTCGGGCGGGAAGCCGAGCCCGTCGTCGCGTACCGTGAGGCGGATGCTGTGATCGACGCGCTCGGCGCCGACCTCGATCCGGTGGCCGTTGCCGGCAATACAGGCCTTGAGCGCGTTGTCGACGAGATTGCGCAGCATCGTGTCGAGCGCCGCGCGGTCGATCGAGAGCGCGAGCTCCGCGGGCACGCGCTGCTCGATCCCGATCGAGTGCCGCGAGGCGCGATCCCGGAAGGTGTCGACGACCGCCGCAACCTGCGGCGCGAGCGCGGTGTGCTCGGCCTTGATCCGGTGCCGGCCTTCCTCGATGCGGGTCGTGTCGAGCAGATTGTCCACCATGCGCAGCAGGCGCTCGCAGTCCTCGAGGATGCGCTGCCCGAGCCGCACGCTGTCGGCGTCACCCGAGCGCAGCACCAGTGTCTCGGCGGCGAGCTGCATGCTCGCGAGCGGGCTCTTGAACTCGTGCGAGACCGCCGCGAGAAAGTTCTGCTGGCGGCGACGAAGCTCGGCATCGTGCCGGAGCGTTCGGGTCAGCACGGCCATCCCGCCGATGAGGACGGCCAGGAAGAATGCCCCTTCCCAGAGGTAGCGGTTGGTGCGACCTTCGCTCAGGCGCGTGAGCTCGGCATCGATGGTGGCCAGCCGCGCCTCGTTGCTGGCTGCTCCCGCGGCGCCCGAGCTCGCGATTTCGCGCACGTCCTCGATAGCGTGCGTAAGCCTGACATTGTCGGAGATCCAGTAAGCCGCCTGCAGCACGCAGAGAAAGAGCAGGGCGATGAAGCCGAACTGCAGGAACCGGCTCGGGTCGCGCTTCGTCATGGCTCGCCCAGCGTCCGCTGCAGGGCCGCCGCCAGTTGCTCGATATCGCGAACCGAGTGCGCCAAGGAGAGGAAGCCGACCTCGAAGGCCGAGGGCGCGAGCGCGATGCCGTCGGCAAGAAGCCGGCGAAAGATCGGCGCATAAGTCTCGGCCGCGCTGCCCGCGAGTGCCGACGCGCTGCGCGGCAGGTCGCGGCTGCCAAAGGCGAGCCAGAAGATCGAGCCGATGCGTGCGAGCGCGACGACGGCCTCCGTCGTATCGAGCACGGCCTCGATTTCGCTCGCGAGACGGGCGCCGAGATCCTCGAGTCGCGCCCAGCCGTCTTCCTGCTCGAGCACCTTGAGCGTCGCGAGTCCCGCGGCCATGGCAACGGGGTTGCCCGAAAGGGTGCCGGCCTGGTAGACGCTACCCTGCGGCGAGAGCTCTGCCATGATCGCGGCGCGACCGCCGAAGGCGCCGACAGGCATCCCGCCGCCGATGACCTTGCCGAAGGTCGCGAGGTCGGGCGTGATGCCGTAATGCCCGGCGGCGCCGTCGGGGCCGAGGCGGAAGCCGGTGATCACCTCGTCGAAGATCAGGAGCGCGCCGTCGCGATCGCAGTAGTCGCGCAGGCTTTGCAGGAACTCGCGCCGTTGCAGCAAGAGGCCGTTGTTGGCCGGCACGGGCTCGATGATGACGGCGGCGATGCGGTCGCCCTCGCGCGCGAAGAGATCCGCAAGCGTCTCGTCGTCGTCGAGGGGCAGCACACGCGTCAGCCCCGTGAAGTCTCGCGGCACGCCGGCCGACGACGGCTGGCCGAAGGTCACGAGCCCCGAGCCCGCGGCGACGAGCATGTGATCGACGTGGCCGTGGTAGCAGCCCTCGAACTTGACGACGAGCTCGCGGCCCGTGGCGCCGCGCGCGAGCCTGAGCGCGCTCATGACGGCCTCCGTGCCGGACGATACGAAGCGCACCTGTTCGATGCCGGGATAGAGCTCGACGACCTTCTCCGCGAGCTCGATCTCCTGCCGGCAAGGTGCGCCGTAGGTCGTGCCCTTGCGCACAGCCGCCTGGATTGCCTTGACGACGGCGGGGTGCGCGTGGCCGAGAATCAGCGGGCCCCAGGAGCCGACGAAATCGAGATAGTCGCGCCCGTCGACGTCGGTGATCGTGGCGCCGCGGCCGCTCGCGATGACGATCGGCTCGCCGCCGACCGCGCCGTAGGCACGGACCGGCGAGTCGACGCCGCCCGGTTGCACGCAGAGCGCGCGCGCGAACCAGTCGCGCGACTTGGGTCCCGAGGTCACAGCCAGCCTCCGGCGAGCGCATCCCGCGCGTGGTAGGTGATGATCTGGTCGGCGCCGGCGCGGCGGATCGCGATCAGGTTCTCGCGGACGATCGCGGGCTCGTCGAGCCAGCCTTGTGCCGCGGCCGCCTTCACGGCGGAATACTCGCCCGAGACGTTGTAGGCCGCGAGCGGCAAGTCGCTCGCCTCGCGCACGGCGCGGATCACATCGAGGTAGGGCAGGGCCGGCTTGACCATGAGAAAGTCGGCGCCTTCGGCCGTGTCGAGCCAGGATTCGCGCAGCGCTTCCCGCAGATTGCGCGGATCCATCTGGTAGCTCTTGCGGTCGCCCGAGGTCGGTGTCGAGTCGGCGGCGTCGCGGAAGGGACCGTAGTATGCCGAGGCGTACTTCACCGCGTACGACATGATGCTCACGGCTTCGAATCCGCTCGCATCCAGTGCCGCGCGGATCGCCGCGACGCGCCCGTCCATCATGTCCGAGGGCGCGACGATGTCGGCGCCGGCTTCGGCGTGACTCACGGCCGCCGCCGCGAGCGAGGCGAGCGAGCTGTCGTTGTCGATTTCCCCGGTCTTCGTCGGAATGCCGCAGTGACCGTGATCGGTGTAGGCGCAGAGGCAGACATCGGTGATGACGACGAGTTCGGTGCCGAAGGATTTTTTCAGCGCCGCGACCGCCTTCTGCACCGCGCCGTTCGCGGCTGCCGCGGCCATGCCGTCATGCGTCTTGCCGCCGTCCCCGGGGTGCCCGAAGAGCAGCAACGAACGGATGCCGAGCTCGAGCTCTCTTTCCGTCTCCCGCAGCAGATTCTCGATTCCGACCTGGGCGATGCCCGGCATCGAGGCAATCGGCTCGTGGCCTTTCCTGGCCGGCAGCACGAAGTGCGGCATGACGAGGTGGCGGGCGCTGACCTCCGTCTCGGCCACGAGCTCGCGCAGCGCCGCTGTGCGGCGGAGCCGCCGCGGCCTGACCTCGCCCGGCACGACGGTGTCGACGGGAAGCGGCGTCTCCTTTTTCGCGGAGCGTCGTCGGGTCTCAGGCATGGGCGGCCTCCAGCATGGACGCGATGATGCCAGACAGGCTTGGCTCCCGGGCTTCCGCCGAGACGTTCCAGCTCTCGGCGCGTACGGCCTTGCTCGTCGAGGGGCCGATCGTAACGAAAACCCCTGCCCGGTCGACTTCGACCTGGTTGGCGAATCCCTTCACGGCCGTTGGGCTCGCGAAGATCACCGCATCGCAGCCGAGGCCCGAGAGCGGTCGCCTGGGATTGAGGGCCCCGGCGGGCACGGTCCGATAGACGTCGAAGCGCTCGACCGTCGCGCCCGCCGCCGTGAGAGCGGCGACGAGATCCGGCCCGGCATTGGCCGCGAGGGCGAGCGCGCAACGCACCCCCGGCCGCGGGTCCCGGCGGGCGGCAAGGCCTGGCTGGGCGGCAGCCGCAGCCGCGGCGAGCTCCGAGACCTCTGCGGCGAGCTCGACGCCG
>Ga0315910_10005558_pt1 | contig 10313 bp, 11 predicted proteins | sample EdamamesoilMG_FD_204470 | JGI IMG/M metagenome (GOLD analysis project Ga0315910, IMG submission 204470) | Garden soil microbial communities collected in Santa Monica, California, United States - Edamame soil | ecosystem: Environmental > Terrestrial > Soil > Garden | place: USA: California... | reverse complement strand
AGATCGAGCGGGATGGATTCAATGTGCTCACGCAGCGCACTTCCCTTACCCCTCTGCGCAAGTTGTGGCTTGCCTGGAAAACATGGGTCAGCGCGTAGCAGTCGTTGGAGCCGGGTATGCTGGAATGGCCGCTGCGGTCACTCTCGCGCAGCAGGGCATTGCCGTTGTCGTGTTCGAGTCCGGCCCGGTACCCGGCGGGCGCGCGCGGCGCGTGACGATCGACGGCCGCGAAGTCGACAATGGCCAGCACATCCTGATCGGCGCCTACGGCGAGCTGCTGAGGCTGATGCGGCTGGTCGGCGTACCGCTGTCTGCGCTGCTGCGCCAGCCGCTCGACCTGCACTACGCGGATGGCTTCAGGCTGCGGGGCGCGCGCGACCTTCTGTTCTCCGGAAGAATTCCCCTGCGCGAGCAGGTCGATGCGGCGCGGTTCCTTATGACCTTGAAGTGGAACTCGTTCCGGCTGCCGGAAGACATTTCCGTCAGCGCCCTGCTCCGGCAGCATCGCCAGAACGGCGTACTTGGACATTACGTCTGGCGGCCGCTGTGCGTGTCGGCGCTCAACACGCCGCCCGATCAGGCCTCCGCGCAAGTGTTCGCCACGGTGCTGCGCGATTCGATTGCCGGCCCGTCGGGCGCCAGCGATTTCCTGCTGCCGAAGGTGGACCTCTCCCGGCTGTTTCCGGAACCCGCCGGCGCATACCTCGCGCGCAACGGCGGCGAACTGCGCACCGGCTCACCGGTGCGCGACCTTGCCGCGCTCCAGTCGGAATTTGATGCAGTCATCGTTGCGGTTGGACCGCACCAGTTGAAGGCTCTGCTGCCGGAGCTTGCGCCCGAGTATGCGTACCAGCCGATCTATACCTGCTACCTGCAGTACCCCGAGCACGTCACGCTGGGCCTGGCGATGCTCGGGTTCTCGGACGGCCTCGTGCAATGGGCCTTCGATCGTGCGGCGCTGACTGGCGAGCGCGGCCTGGTCGCCTGCGTCATCAGCGCGCAGGGCGACCACCAGCAATTGGAGCGGGACGAACTCGGTGCCGCCTGCCATCGCGAACTGAAAGCTGCCGTTCCCGGCCTGCCCGACCCGCAGTGGATCCGCGTAATCGCCGAGAAACGTGCCACCGTGGCCTGCGTACCCGGCATGAAAAAACTTTCGACCCGGACCAATCACAAAGGTCTTTTCCTCGCCGGAGACTATCTCGACCCCGACTACCCGCCTACACTCGAAGCCGCGGTACGCAGCGGCATCCTCGCCGCCAACGAGATCATGGAGACACATTGATGGAATACCGGAAACTTGGCGCGTCTGGCTTCATGGTGCCCGCCCTCACCCTCGGCACCGGCACCTTCGGCGGCGGTAATGAATTCTTCAAGGCCTGGGGCGCGAGCGACGTCGCCGAAGCGCGCCGCCTGGTGGACATCTGCCTGGAGGCCGGCGTATGCATGTTCGACTCGGCCGACGGCTACTCGAACGGCATGGCGGAAGAAATCCTCGGCCAGGCCGTCAAGGGGCGCCGCAACGACGTCCTCATTTCCACCAAGGGCAGCTTCCGGCGCGGACCGGGCCCGAACCAGGTCGGCCACACGCGCTATCACCTGATCAACGCGGTGGACGCGAGCCTGCGCCGGCTCGGCACCGACCACATTGACCTTTACCAGCTTCACGCCTTCGACGCGCTGACGCCGGTGGAGGAAGCGCTGGGCGTGCTGGACGACCTGGTGCGCGCAGGCAAGATCCGCTACATCGGCTGCTCGAATTTTTCCGGCTGGCACCTGATGAAATCACTGGCGGTGTCGGAAAAGTACGGGCTCGCGCGCTACGTCGCGCACCAGGCCTACTACTCGCTGGTCGGGCGCGATTATGAGTGGGAACTGATGCCGCTCGCCGTCGAGCAGGGCGTGGGCACGGTGGTCTGGAGCCCGCTCGGCTGGGGCCGCCTGACCGGCAAGATTCGCCGCGGCCAGCCGCTGCCCGCAGTAAGCCGCCTGCAGAGCCAGATCGCGGTCGACAAGGGACCGCAGGTCCCCAACGAGCACGTGTTCAAGATAGTCGAAGCGATCGACGAGGTCGCCAGGGACACCGGCAAAACAGTCCCGCAGATTGCGCTCAACTGGCTGCTGCGGCGGCCGTCGGTCGCCACGGTGATCGTCGGCGCACGCAATGAAGAGCAGCTGCGCCAGAACCTGGGCGCGGTGGGCTGGCAGCTGACACCGGCGCAGATCGCGAAACTCGATGCCGCCAGCAGCGTACCGCTGCCCTATCCCTACTGGCACCAGCGCAGCACCTTCATCGACAGGAACCCGCCCGCGGTTTGATTCCACGTTGTCATCCTCCAGCTTATTGGAGCGTTGATCCCATCATTGCGTTGGGGGACACTATGGGTCTGGTGTTTGCAAAACTTGTCCTGAAGAATCCGCGGCAGCCTCGCCTGAAGGCTGTACAAGTGAACGCATTGGCCGATTCCGGCGCGGTCCATCTGTGCATTCCAGAACTGGTGCGCTCAAAGCTCAGGCTCGAAGCCATCGATGAAAAAGTCGTGACACTGGCGGACGGCTCGACGAAGAGTGTCCCTTACGTCGGTCCGATCGAACTGCGTTTCAAGAACCGCGTGGGTTTCACCGGTGCGCTGGTCATGGGCGACCAGGTGCTGGTCGGCGCCATCCCGATGGAAGACATGGACCTGGTCGTGATCCCGAGGACTCGTACGCTCGACGTCAATCCGAAAAGCCCCAACATCGCGACCACAATCGCGAAATAGCTGTTGGTACGCGTTACTCCTCGTAGATCATCTTGACGGTCATGCCGCCGTCAAGGGTGATGTTCTGCCCGGTCATGAAGCCGGCCTGCTCAACAAGGTAAAAACACGCGTCCGCGATGTCTCCTGGCTTGCCGACGCGCCCGACCGGATGCTGCAGCCGGTCGCGCCTGGAGTGCGCCACCTTTTTCGCGCGCGTCTCGATCCAGCCCGGGCTGACCGAGTTCACGCGAATGCCCAGCGGCCCGAGGCTGATTGCCATGCCGTGGGTGAGCGCAACGATGCCGCCCTTGGACGCGGTGTACGCCTCCGTTCCCGCCTCCGACATGGTGGCGCGTGTCGAGGCAATGCTGACGATTGCGCCTCCGCCTCGCCTCGCCATATGGCGGGCAAATCCCTGCGCGCACAAAAACGTCCCGCGCAGGTTGACCGCGAGTACGCGGTCGAAGTCTTTCGTCTTCAGCCGGAGGAACGGCGCTCGCTTGCCGATGCCGGCGTTGTTGACGAGCGCATCCGGGCAACCCAGTTCCTGCACCGTGCGCGCAACCCAGCGCCGGATCTGCGCAGGCACGCCGACATCGGTGCGCACGAAGAGGCATTTCGCGCCGGTACGCCGGATGATTTCTACCGCCTCGCGGCCCGCGCGCGCGTCCGGATCCGCGATCGACACGGCGTACCCCGCATTCGCGAAACGCAGGGCCACGGCCCGCCCGATGCCCTGCGCGCCACCGGTGACCGCAAGGACTTTCACAGACTGCGCAGCGCCTGGACCGCCTGGTCCACCCGCTCCACCCCGATCAGTTCGATGCTCGCGAGTTTCGCCTTCGGCAGATTGGCTTTGGGCACGATTGCCTTTTCAAAACCGAGCTTGGCCGCCTCTTTCAACCGATCCTGGCCGCGGGGCGCCGGCCGTACTTCGCCCGCGAGGCCGACTTCGCCAAACACGACGGTTTTTTCCCGGATCGCCCGGTCCGTCAGGGAAGAGACCACCGCCAGGCAAACGGCAAGGTCCGCCGCGGGTTCGCCGATGCGCACGCCGCCGACTGCGTTCACGAACACGTCCTGTTCCCAGGTGGCAATGCCGGCGTGGCGATTGAGCACCGCGAGCAGCATGGCCAGGCGGTTCTGCTCCAGGCCCACCGAAAGGCGGCGCGGATTGGGCGTATGCGCGCTATCCACGAGCGCCTGGATCTCCACCAGCAGCGGCCGCGTGCCTTCCAGCGTCGCCAGCACGCAGGAGCCGGCGACGCTCTTCTCGTGCTGCGACAGGAACAGCGCCGACGGATTGGCGACCGCGCGCAGGCCCTTGTCGGTCATCGCGAAGACGCCAAGCTCGTTGACCGCGCCAAAACGATTCTTCACCGCGCGCACCAGCCGGAAACTGGAATGCGGGTCGCCCTCGAAATAGAGTACGGTGTCGACGATGTGCTCCAGCACGCGCGGGCCGGCGATCGCCCCTTCCTTGGTCACATGGCCGATGATGAAGAGCGCCGTGCCGCTCTTCTTCGCGTGGCGCGCAAGCTGCGCCGTGCACTCGCGCAATTGTGCGACCGATCCCGGCGCCGACTGCAGCGTCTCGGACCATAGCGTCTGGATCGAATCCACCACCGCAACCTCCGGCCGCTGTGCGTCCAGCGCCGCCACGATGCGCTCGAGCTGGATCTCCGCGATCAGGTGCACCGGCCGCGCGTTCAGCGCGAGGCGCCGCGCCCGCAGCGCGACCTGTTCCGCCGACTCCTCACCCGATACATAGAGTGCCTTGCTCGACCCTCCCATGGACGCCAGCACCTGGAGCAACAGCGTCGACTTGCCGATGCCGGGGTCTCCGCCAATCAGCACCACCTGCCCCGCCACCAGGCCCCCGCCCAGCACACGGTCGAGTTCGCCGATACCGGTCGTCAGCCGCTCCCGTTCGCGCGTTTCGACATCGCTGAGCGAGACGGTGCCGGGCGCGGCGCCGGCAAGGCGCTTGACCGTGCCGCGCTCGGCGATTGTCTCGGTCAGCGTGCCGGCGGCGCCGCAGGACGGGCAGGCGCCGAACCACTGCAGCGCTGTCGCGCCGCAGTCGGAGCAGACATAGGCCGTTTTCTGCTTTTTCAAGTTTTTGCTTACGGGAGAACCACGGAAATCAAACTTCCAAAACCGGTACTCTCGCCGCAAGCGCGCACAGCAATTCGTAGCTCACCGTGCCCGCCGAGGCGGCGACCTCGTCGCAGGACAGACCCTCACCCCAGAGCGTCGCCGGCGAGCCGACATAGGCCTCGGGAAGATCGCTGATTTCCACGCACAGCATGTCCATCGAGACGCGGCCCACCGTTCCCGTGCGCTGGCCGGACACCAGCACCGGCGTGCCGGTGGGCGCATGGCGAGGATAACCATCCGCATAGCCGCAGGCGACCACGCCAATGGTCATCTCCTGCGTCGCCTGGTAGGTCTGCCCGTAGCCGATCCACTCGCCGGCCTGCAGGTGCTGCACGGCGACGATCTCGGAGGCGAGCGTCATCGCCGGCTCGAGGCCGATCTCTGCCGCGCTTTTGAAGCCGAAGGGCGAGCAGCCGTAGAGCATGATGCCGGGCCGCACCCAGTCGGCGCGCGTTTCCTCCGGGTACCTCAGCAGCGCCGCCGAATTGGCGAGCGAACAGGGCGCGTCGAATGGCTGGGTCAGCTCGCGGAACCACTGCAACTGCGCGGCCACGCCGCCTTCGCCGTCCGCATCGGCGAAATGCGTCATCAGCGTGACCGATTCGATGCCGGCATGCGCCTTGAGCGCATTCCAGGCGAGGCGCACGTTGTCGACCGTGAATCCGAGCCGGTTCATGCCGCTGTTGACCTTCAGGTAGACCGGCAGCGCGCCCTCGAACGGCGTCTTTTCCAGCATCTCGATCTGCTCGATGTTGTGGATCACCGGCGAGAGCCGGTGCTTCGAGAGCAGCGCAAGGTCGGCGGGCTTGAAAAAGCCTTCCAGCATCAGGATCGGCTTGGCGACGCCGGCTTCGCGCAGGCTGAGCGCCTCGGCGAAATCGAGCACCGCATACCCGTCCGCGCCCGCCAGCCCGCGCGCGGCGCGCAGCAGCCCATGACCGTAGGCGTTCGCCTTGAGTACCGCCCAGATCTTCGCCGGCCCGGCTTGCCGCCGCGCAAGTGCAAGATTGTGTGCAAGCGCGGAAATGTTGATGGTCGCGCGAATCGGTCGGGGCATGGGGCGCAGGATACTCGTCGGGCGGGCAAAGGTCATCTCAGCGTGCTATAAGAGCGGCCCACATGGGTACCGGCTTCTACGTCATCATGGCGGCGCAATTTTTTTCCTCGCTCGCCGACAATGCGCTGCTGGTGGCGGCCATTGCGCTGCTGATGCAGGCCGATTCGCCGCCGTGGATGACGCCTTACCTGAAGTTCTTCTTCGTCATCTCCTACGTGGTGCTGGCGCCCTATGTCGGCGCGTTCGCCGACCGGCTGCCCAAGGGCACTGTCATGTTCATCGCCAACACTATCAAGATCGCCGGTTGCGCGCTGATGCTGTTCGAGGTCAACCCGCTTGCGGCTTACGCGCTGGTGGGCCTGGGCGCGGCGGCCTATTCACCCGCGAAGTACGGCATCCTGACCGAATACCTGCCGCATTCGAAGCTGGTGACGGCCAATGGCTGGATCGAGGGGCTGACCGTGGGCTCGATCATCCTCGGCGTGGTGCTTGGCGGCCTGCTGATCCGCGCCCGCACCGCCGATGTGCTGCTCGGGCTGGACCTGCCCTTCATCGACACCGGCATCGACACGGCGCCGGAAGCCGCGCTGGCGATCATCATCGTGGTCTACGCGATCGCAGCCGTCTTCAACCTGTTCATCCCGCGCACCGGGGTGACAATGAAGAAGCTGCCGGGTCATCCGGTCGATACACTGCGCGACTTCCTGCGATGCGTTGCGGCCCTCTGGGGCGACAAGCTCGGCCAGATCTCGCTCGCGGTCACGACGCTGTTCTGGGGCGCAGGGGCGACGCTGCAGTTCATCGTCATCGACTGGTCGGCGGCCGCGCTGGGCTACAACCTGTCCGATTCGTCGCTGCTGCAGGGCGTCTGCGCCTTCGGCATCGCCGGCGGCGCGGTGCTCGCCTCGATGACGGTGCGCCTCGACAAGGCGGTCAAGGTGATCCCGCTCGGCATCGCCATGGGACTGATCGTGATCTTGATGAATTTCGCCCACAGCGTCTGGCTGGCGGTGCCCCTGATCGTCCTGATCGGCGGCCTCGCCGGCTTTTTCGTGGTGCCCATGAACGCCCTTCTGCAGCACCGCGGCCACCACCTGGTGGGCGCGGGCCGCTCCATCGCCGTGCAGAACTTCAACGAGAATGCGTCGATCCTGGTCATGATCGCGGTCTACTCGTTGCTGCTGGCCGCAGGCTTGTCGATCTACTGGGTCATCGCCTTGTTCGGGCTGTTCGTCGCATCGACCATGTTCTTCGTCCAGCGCTGGTACCGGTACAACCGCCGCGTGCACGCCGAACAGGTGGACAAACTGCTCGCCTTCGCCCGCTCCGAAAGCGGACGGCACTAGGAACAGGGGAACCGAGGTTTCCCGGTAACCCCGTCCCTCAGTCGCCCGACAGGGTCCTCACGGCGAAGCGCAGGTCGGCCCAGGCCTTGGCCTTGTCCGGCAGGTTGCGCAACAGGTAGGCCGGGTGGTAGGTGACGATCAACGGCACGCCCGCGTACTGGTGCACCCTGCCGCGCAGGCTCGCAATGGTCGCGTCCGTGCCGAGCAGCGCCTGCGAAGCGAACCGCCCCATCGCGAGGATCAACTTGGGCCTTATCAGGCCGATCTGCCTTAGCAGGTGCGGCAGGCATTTCGCCACTTCGTCCGGTTCCGGGTTGCGATTCCCGGGCGGGCGGCACTTGAGCACGTTGGCGATGTATACGTTCCGGCCGCGGCTGAGCGAGACGGCGGCCAGCATATTGTCGAGCAGCCTGCCCGCCTGGCCGACGAAGGGTTCGCCCAAGCGGTCCTCTTCCGAACCGGGCGCCTCGCCCACCAGCAGCCAGTCCGCGTTCTCGTCCCCGACGCCGAAAACGGTCTGCTGGCACCCGGCGCGCAGCTTGCAGTCGGTGCAGCCGGCGACTTTCGCTTTCAGCTGCGCCCAGCCCATCTCCTGAATGTTGGCGCCCTTTTGATCCTGAATATGTTCTTCGACTTGTCCTTGGACTTGTTCCGGAACCACGTCAACGGAACGCAATCTCCACACGGGAGACAAGCCCATCTCCTTCAACAATTCGTCACGCCGACTCATAAGGTTCTCAAGAGCACGAGCGCGTCCTCGCGCCCGCCGTGCGCCGGGTAGTAGCCGGGGCGCACCGCGACCTGGCCGAAGCCGAAGCGGCTGTAGAGCGCCTTTGCGCCGGCGTTGGTCGGGCGCACCTCGAGGAACATCTTGCGGGCGTCGCGGCCGCGCGCCAGGCGCATGACCTCGCCAAGCAGGCGGCTGCCGTGCCCTTGCCGCTGGCGCGCGGTGGCCACCGACAGGTTCAGGAGGTGCCCTTCGCCGGCAGCGACCAGCAGCACGAAATAGCCAAGCAACTCTTCGCCGCTGCGCCAGGTCCGGCACAGGTAGCCGGCGCGCAGCGAATCGGCAAAATTGCCGCGCGTCCACGGATGCGAATAGATGGCATTCTCGACCACCAGCACCTCCGTCAGGTCGGCGTCGCGCATCACCGCGAGTTGCGGCGCGTCCTTGAGGACCGCGCTCACCGCGGGTTGCGCTCCAACTCGGTGAACGCGACCTTGTCGCGCACATACACCGGAACCGCGAGCGCCGCGTCCACACCTTCGCCCTGCGCCAGGCGTGGGGCCGCCAGGCGGGCGACCGCCATGGCGGTGGGATGAATATCCGGCACGACCCGGGCGCAGCCCATGGGCCCGTAGGCGGCGAATCCATTGCCGCACCCGACCCAGCCGTCGCCCGGCGGCACCGGCAGGTCCGCGGGCGCGATGCACAGCGCCGGCGTCACCTCGTGCCATCTTCCCTGACGACGTTCGAGCGCCGAGCAGTAGACCTCGCGCATGCGCGCGTCGACACAGGCAAGCACGCGATCCTCATTGGATTCCTCCGCGATCGCCTCCAGCGTCGACACGCCGATCGTCGGGATGCCGCGCGCGCAGGCGATGCCCTGCGCGACACCGCAGGCAATGCGCAATCCAGTGAACGACCCGGGGCCGGCACCGAAAGCGACCGCTTCCAGGGACGCAAGCGGTACCCCCGCCTGGGCAGTGAGCCGGTCCAGCATCGGCAGCACGCGCTCGGAATGGCGCTGGCCGGCACGCTCCTCCACGGACCGGATCTCGCCGTCGAGCCAGAGCGCAACCGAGCACCACTCGCTGGAGGTCTCGAAAGCGGCAAATTTCATGACCCATTCTAGCTATACTGGCACCCCATGAAACAACACAAGATCGCAGTCATTCCCGGCGACGGCATCGGCCGCGAAGTGATGCCCGAAGGCGTGCGCGTCATGGAAGCGGCCGGCGCGAAGCACGGCATCTCGTTCCAGTGGAAGGAATTTGACTGGAGCTGCGACTGGTACAAGCAGCACGGCAGGATGTGCCCCGACGATGCGCCGCAGACGCTGCGCGCCTTCGACGCGGTCTACTTCGGCGCGGCCGGAAACCCCGCCATCGTGCCCGACCATATTTCCGCCTGGGGGTTGCTGATCAATTTCCGGCGCTGGTTCGACCTCTACGTCAACCTGCGCCCGGTGCGGCTGTTCGAGGGCCTGCCCTGCCCGCTCGCCGGCCGAAAGCCTGGCGACATCGACTACTACGTGATCCGCGAGAACACCGAGGGCGAATATGGCAACGTCGGCGGCCGAATGTTTGAAGGCACGCCGAACGAAGTGGTAACCCAACTCTCGGTATTCAGCCGCAAGGGCGTGGACCGGATCATGAAATACGCCTTTGAGCTGGCGAAGACGCGCAAGAAACACGTCACGAGCTGCACCAAGTCCAACGGCATCTCGATCACCATGCCCTACTGGGACGAGCGCTTCGCCGAGATGAAGAAGCACTATCCCGACGTGCGCACCGACCAGTACCACGTCGATGGCCTGTCGATCCAGATGGTGCTGAATCCGGACCGCTTCGACGTCGTCGTCGCCTCCAACCTGTTCGGCGACATCCTGTCCGACCTTGGTCCGGCCACAGCGGGCACGATCGGCATCGCGCCCTCCGGCAACATCAATCCGGAGCGCACTGCGCCCTCAATCTTCGAGCCGGTGCACGGCTCGGCGCCGGACATCGCGGGCAAGAAGATCGCCAACCCGATCGGCCAGATCTGGTCGGGCGCGCTGATGCTGGAGCACCTCGGCCACCCGGAGGCCGCGGCCGACGTGGTGCGCGCCATCGAGCGCGTGATCATCGAGGGTCCGCACACGCCCGACATGAAGGGCAAAAGCTCGACTTCCGAGGTTGGGTCGGCCGTCGCGAACGCAATCCGGACCGCATCGAAAATAGCGGCTTGAAGACCTACCGGATCGCGTCGATTCCCGGCGATGGGATCGGCAAGGAAGTTATCGCCGC
>Ga0315910_10005557_pt1 | contig 10316 bp, 12 predicted proteins | sample EdamamesoilMG_FD_204470 | JGI IMG/M metagenome (GOLD analysis project Ga0315910, IMG submission 204470) | Garden soil microbial communities collected in Santa Monica, California, United States - Edamame soil | ecosystem: Environmental > Terrestrial > Soil > Garden | place: USA: California... | reverse complement strand
TTGAGAAAGTATTCCTCAAATATGCTTTTCAGGAAATACGCAAAGGACAAAAGATTGCAGAGATCTACAGTCCTGAGTTGTTAACGGCACAACGGGAGCTGCTATTCCTGATCGAAAATGACGCAAAGAATGATGTGCTTATCCAGGGTGCCACGGAGCGGTTAAAACTCCTCGGTGCGACAACCGCGCAAATCAACGATCTCACGCAAAGCAGGCAGCTGAAAAATACATTCGCAATCTATAGTCCCTATGACGGCTATATTATTTCAGACATACAACAAACACCTGTCGCGCCCATGACATCCCCCGGTTCTTCAGCGTCTGACGGGGGGATGAGTGGCGGAATGAATACCAATACTACACCTTCAGCTGTCGCACCACAATCAACAACCATTACCGGTGACGCTCTCCTTCGTGAGGGGAATTACGTAACATCCGGACAAACCCTATTTAACGTTGTTAATCCATCGGCATTACGGGTCGAATTAAACATTGCGGCAACGCATACCGCAGCAATAAAGAAAGGCGGAAAAGTAATGCTCGACTTCGGTGATCAGCACCAGGACGAGGGTACTATTGATTTTGTACAACCCTTCTTCAACCAGGGCCAGGAATTTATCACGGTAAGAGTTTATACTAAGAAAACAGCGCTGCTCCATATCGGGCATTTGGCAAAAGCCGTCATCGAAGGTAACCCGGTTGAAGCGTTGTGGGTACCGAAGGAATCTGTACTTCACCTGGGTGTGGATGATGTAGTATTTATTAAAGAGAAGAACGTCTTCCAGCCGAAGAAAGTGGTCACCGGAATACGTACAGCGAGTCAGATAGAAATCAAACAAGGTCTTTCGTCATCGGAAGAAATCGCCAGCAATGGTCAGTATCTGGTCGACAGCGAAAGCATTATCAAAACAAATAAATAAGATGCAACGCATTGTAATCATAACCGCGATCGCGTTCACACTCTTCACCTGTTCACCGGAAAAGCGGCCGGATGAACATGCAGGCCATGATCATACCAGCGGAGAAAACGCAGCAATAAAATATACCTGCCCGATGCACCCCAACGTGGTACAAGAGGGGCCCGGCAAATGCCCGGTATGTGGAATGTACCTCGTACCCCAAACAACAAACATCACCGCTGCCTCGGGTGACTTAATGCTATCCGACAGTCAGATAAGACTTGCCAACATCACAACCCGGAAAGTTTCGATGCAGTCCATCGGACAAACCGTTGTGATCAGCGGCAAGCTCGTGGAAAATCAAGACCTCTCTGAAATAGTGGCCAGCAGAGCGGCCGGAAGGATTGAAAAGCTGTTCGTAAAAGAAACCGGACGGATCGTTCAGAAAGGACAGCCGCTTTACGAATTATACAGCGAAACATTGCTCACGCTTCAACGCGAATTTCTATTGGCAAAAGAACAGCACGATGCCCTTGGTAGCACAGAAACGAGATACAAATCATTTCTCGATGCAGCCAAAAGAAAACTTCTTCGCTATGGTCTCACCACAACTCAAATCGATGACCTGGTTAAAAACAAAAGTGCGCAGAACCGGATCACCTTCTTCTCCCCCGCTTCCGGCCTTGTCGCGGAGATTTCAGTTCTGGAAGGACAATATGTTTCTGAAGGGGCAACCCTGATGAAAATCGAGAACACATCACGTCTTTGGCTTGAGGCTGAACTTTACCCGAATGAAGCCACGCTGGCAAAAGTGGGGGACAAACTTAACGTACGCGTGAGTGGCCTGGAGAATCAACCCGTGGAAGCTACTGTTACTTTTTTTAGTCCGGAGTTCCGGGCCAACACACAGATCATGATAATCAGGGCCTCTATCGAAAATCCAACGCTTGTACTCAAGCCGGGTATGCAAGCTCAGGTGTTCTTCAGTCACTCTGGCAAAAAAGCATTATCATTGCCGGCAGACGCAATTATTCGCGATGGCAACGGCAGTCACGTATACGTTCAACGAGGACAAAACACCTTTAGACCACAAATGGTGAAAACAGGCATCGAAGACTTTGACAACGTGGAGATCACCGAAGGACTCACAGAAGGTGACACGGTCGTCATAACGGGCGGGTACCTACTATACAGCGAAATCATTTTAAAAAAAGGAACAGACCCCATGGCAGGTCATACACATTAACCAACAAAATATCGAAGCAATGAAAAACAAATCAATGTTCTATTCGCTGCTGTTCAGCGCGGCAGCCTTTGCATTCTTAACAAACTGTTCGGGAAAGAAAAAAGACGAACCTGCAGGCCATGATCATGCTGCCCACGATAGTACAGAACACGCCTCCGGTTCGAACGATGACGAAAAAGTATCGGAACCTCAATTCCAGGTTGATGCCAGTTTTCAAAAACAACTTGCAGATGTATTCACGGCTTATGTCCGGCTGAAGGATGCATTCGTGGCATCAGACGTTAACAAGGTAAAGGAAGAAACGAAAGTTGCTATCGAAGCACTCGCCAAAGCAGACATGACGCTTTTAACCGGAGCAGCGCATAACGATTGGATGAACTACCTCGCACCTATGCAAACTGCGCTGAAGGAAATTCAGGCCGGTTCCGATATTCAGGCACAACGTAAAGCGTTCAGTAACCTATCCGACAACCTGTACAAAAGCGTTAAAGCATTCGGCCTTGGTGGCAAAGAAGCTTTCTACGAATTCTGCCCGATGGCCTTTGACAATGCAGGGGGTTACTGGCTGAGTGACGAATCACAAATAAGAAATCCATACTTTGGTGACGAGATGCTCACGTGTGGCGAGGTGAAAGAGAAATTAAAGTAAGGCAGCAGGTTCTTGTGCAGCAACCTCGTTCAACAAAAATGAAATAGTATGACAAAAAAAGAATCCTTTATTGTTGAGGGCATGACTTGTTCGGGTTGTGAACGAACCGTTTCCAAAGTGGTCGGGAACATTGAAGGTGTTTCATTTTCCAAGGCCGATCTGAATTCATCAAGTGTTACCGTTGAATACGATCCATCCAGAGTGACTGTTGATCAGATCAAAGATGCGGTAAACCGCGTGGGTTACAGGTTTGTTGGCAAACCTGAATAAGTAGCGAATTTTGTAGATTCATATTTACAAGTATTCAAACAATGGGTGATTCCATGAAGCAAATTCCTGCATACCGGCTAATACCTGTCCTTTTTCTTTTTTGTTGCCTCAACAGTATGGCACAACGCGATGTTTCGTTTGCAAAAGAATTCACCATTCAATCGGAAGTTCTTAAGGAAGAGCGGCAATACCTTGTACGCCTGCCTGCATCATATGAAAATGACAACGTATATATTAATAAACGGTATCCCGTGCTGGTATTGCTGGATGCTGACTCCCACTTTCTTCCGGTGAGCGGTTTGGTGCACGCGCTGAGCGTTAATGACGAACTTATTCCTGAGATGATAATTGTAGCCATTACGAATACAGACCGGACACGTGATATGATGCCCACCGAAGCATCCGGCAAATCAGATGCTTTTGTCCGGTTTATTGAGACGGAACTGCTGAAAGAAATAGATCAACGCTATCGAACTTTACCGTTCCGGGTTTTAGCCGGACATTCCCTGGCAGGGTTATTCGCGGTAAATTGTTTTCTCGATCAACATTCGTTTCAGGCTTACATTGCCATTGATCCAAGCCTGCGGTGGGCAAATGAAGCCGTAGTTAGAAAAGCTGAATCGGCTTTGGCTGAAAATAGAGAAATCAACTCTATTCTATACACTGCGCAGGCAAAGAATCCATTTGATACCAGCGCCATTGATAAAAAGGATATCACATTCAAAAAGTTTAAAGCCATTCTGGAAACCGACAAATCAGGAGGGCTTGTTTACAAGAATGAATACTTTGAAAACGAAGACCATTTCTCTATACCATCTATTGCATTTTACCGGGCACTTCTTTTTGTATTTGACGGCTACAAAATTCCACTGGACTCACCTTCGCTAAAAACTACAGCGGACATAGTTCAGCACTACACAAAATTTCAAAAGCGTTTAGGGTACGAAATACCTCCTCCGGGAAAACTAATTGATCAGGTAGCGCTTTACTTTCTCCATGAAAAAAGGATCGATGAGGCTATCGAGTTGTTGAAAGTCAACGAAATCTACTACCCCAATTCATTTGTTACCTATCAAAGTCTGGGAGAGGCACCACGCTGGCAAAAAAATATTATAGCCAGGCCTTGCGATTAAATCCGCGGAGCGAGCGCCTGAAACAAGACAAGGCGAATTGATTCCGATTTGAGGCATTCAGGGCGCAATTCACCCTTTTCCATTCTCGCTCCTTCGTTTATCTCATTCATCAACAGCCAGCACCATTCACTGCAGGAAATGAGCCGCGATTCCCCGAAGTAAGAATTGCCACTACTTTCATTTTTTAATTGGCAAAACTCTTAGTAATCTTATAAGTTGTCTTTATCCTAACCCTATGAATCAGGAACCTAGTAATCCTTTTGTCACGAAAGTTTTATTGCGACAACCGATCGGCTCCTTTCGGTTGGTCATTGCCCTGTTTACCATTACATCCGCTATAACCAAGTTCTTATACGATCGCTTTCTGCCGGAACTGGCGGACTATGATCAAATCCGCTGGACTATTATTGGCCTCGGTGTTCTGCTTTTTCTTTTTACTTTCTTTCGGTTCAAGCGCAGAATTATCGTGCCTTACTTCACCCTTCTGCTCTACCTGGCTACACTGCTCTATGTAATTGCGTTTGTTACCATTAACCACTTTGACTCCAATGCCGTGATCATCCTGATACTGGTGTATGGAGCAAGCTCCGTGATTATCAACAGCCTGTTCTACTACGGAGTACAATGTGTGATAACTGTACTCATGTGTGCAGGTGCATATTCAAACCTGGGATTAGAAAATGTAAACCACATCGGCTTCTTAAATATATTGATTGCCATGGGTGTATTTGGGGTTGTGATGACCGTGCGATTGAAACTTATTTCTGACGTAAAAAGCTCATACGCCAATCTCGAAAAATTAAATGTGCTATCCATCGTGGCAAACAAGTCAGGCCAGATTGTTTTTGTAAGTCCTTCCGTAAAAACACTTCTTGGCTATTCACCTGACGAATTGATGAAAGATGGTTGGTGGAGCTCAAAGAACCTCCGTGATGGCTGGATCAGCCGCGACTATATTCAAACCTTTCCGAACATAATTCCACAGGAAATCCTGTCCATGGAAACGAGTCTGGTAACCAAAGACGGAAAAAAACTTTGGTTCAACTGGGTAAACTCCATGCTACCCAATGGGAACTATATGGGGGTTGCCCTCGACATTACCAGGTACAAGAATGGCTGAGTGATAAACGAGACTGCTTTGACAAGCAGTATTATAACCTAATCGTCCCGGTTGTACGGCAGTAGTGCTACATCGGTGTTATCGCAATTGCCCAGTCCTATCTCTGACATCGAAAGCCGAACCAGTATATAAACCATCAAGTATCAGCACGATACAAAATCTTTTGTAAAAAGATGAAAGGACTGGCTCAATACTACGTCTATATGGTAAAAAATGCATGAAAAAGATTGCCCTCATCATCATGTTTATCGCATTTGCAGGTTCGGCCAATGCCCAGACTACACTAAATACACAGCATCTCAACCTCGGCACTGGCAAACTGGCCCTCGAAGGATATGATCCCGTGGCTTATTTCAAACAGAAAAGCGCTATCAAGGGAAAACCAACCTTCACCGCTCAGGTTGACGGAGCTACCTATCAATTTGCAACGCAGGCGAACAAAGACCTTTTTGTTAGTTCGCCCGTATCTTACCAGCCACAATATGGCGGCTGGTGTGCGTATGCGATGGGCGCAAAAGGTGAAAAGGTTGAAGTCGATCCGGAAACATTTAAGCTGGTTGATGGCAAATTATATCTTTTCTATAACCGCTTCTTCAACAACACGCTTGATACGTGGAATAAGAATGAAGCAGAACTCAAAGCTAAAGCGGATAAGAACTGGAATAAGCTTATCAAGCCGTAAGCGTTTGTGTCCTGTTACTTCATTGCGTATCTTAAATGAGTACACCACATACACGCCTGATGAACCCTGTCAAACCTGAAACGGCAAAAGAAGAACAATTCAAAGGCTGGGTCCGCGAATATTCTGATCTGCTTTTCAGTCATGCTGTTCTCCGTGGTTTCGATCACGACCATGCAAGGGATTTAGACCAGGATACATTTTTTTCGGCATGGAAAAGCCGGGATGGATTCGAGGGCCGGGCATCCGTAAAAAACTGGCTCTTCGTTATTCTAAAAAACAAAATAACAGACCACTACCGGGGGAAACACAATCATGCTGGTATTTTACTCTCGGAACCAGATACGCAATTTGATGGCGCAGGACACTGGGCAAAGGCATCGTATCCGAAGGAACTAACCATTGATCCGGCTGAATCGCACGATCATCATGACTTTCATAAAATACTCGAAGGCTGTTCGGGCAAATTGAGTGTTATTCAAAAGTCCGTTTTTTTCATGAAGTATATGGATGACCTGGAGAGTGACGACATTTGTTTGCAATTATCCATCACCCCGAACAATTACTGGACGATTCTTCATCGCGCTAAAGTTCAACTCCGGGCATGCCTGGAAAAAAACTGGTTTCTGATCCGAAAACTATGAAGTCCATAACCTGTAAACAAGCTGTTGATTTTATTATCCGGAAGGAAGAAGAGAAACTGTCTTTCGGGCAAAGGATCAGTCTATGGCGTCACCTTGCCATCTGCAGCCTGTGTCGAATTTTTTCATCACAGAATACGCTTATAAACGCGGCTATGAAAAAAAGAAATGATCAGGTGCTTCCGCTAAGTGATAATGAAAAGGAAAAGATCATTCAACATGTACTGAACGACAACAAAGAATAAATATTCATCATCGGGTTGAAAGGAATTTACTGCATTATCGTCTTTACCTTAAAAAAATGACATACTCAAAATTTATACCCTGGGTACTTCGTACGATCGCTGCTGTCATTATGGTGCAAACCCTGTTCTTCAAGTTTACGGGAGCAGAAGAATCGATCTACATATTCTCCAGACTAGGCATGGAACCCGTGGGCCGCATCGGTACGGGTGTCGTTGAACTGATCGCGTCTGTTTTGTTATTGATTCCCCGCACTACGTGGGTTGGTGCACTTTTAGGTATCGGTTTGATGAGCGGGGCCATTTTCTTTCACCTCACTATTCTTGGCATCGAAGTAGCCCATGATGGCGGGCAACTTTTTATTTATGCGTTGATCACATTCGTAAGCTGCCTCATACTTCTGTTAATGGAACGGCAGAAGATTACCAGTATGCTGAAATCGATCATTGACAGATAAGCAAAACGCATTATGGTGAAGCCAAAATCCGCTCCCGTATAAACTCCGAAAGCTCATGCGAATAAACAATTGCGCCTTTGGTGTTGAGATGAAGCTGATCGGAGAGGTATTTACCAGTATACATTCTGGTGAGAAACTCATCTGAATACGTCCACTTCATCTCTTCCGGAAGCTGGTTAAAAACAGACATATCCACTATGAATTCACTTTCTTCCCATATCATCAGGGGAAGTATGAATTGAATTTCATTGCCTTTCTCTTCTGCTTCCTGCTGGAGGTGATGGATGACGTTCATGTACATAGCCAGTACATCCGGTGAAATGGCAGGTTTAATGGTGTAGCGGGCTGGGGTTAGCATAGCTTCCAAAGATCCTGCGTCACGCGCATCGTTCATAAAACCTATTGCCGGCTCACCGTTGAGATTTAAGCGCGGATATACGATCTTTTTTATATCCCCGTGAATACTGAATAAGAAGAACAATAATCCACGCACATCTTCAGGTGTACATCGCACAGACAGATGTTGTTTAACCACCTCTCCCACATCTTCGAGGGTCAGCAGGCGGTAATACGAGTCAGTCGGGAGGAGCGCTAGTCCGGTTAATTCAATAAATATTATTTTTCTTCCTGAATCTTGTTTCATCAGGTTTGAAGCAGCCCGGCAGCCGTATAGGAATGAATTGCTCGAAAGGCCGAGATTGATAAAGTTATAATGTGGCAAATCACCTTTTAATGTGGCGGGAGATATACTCCGCTGTACCCGGCTGGTTCCGATAAAATAAAAAGTGGTTCGCCCAGTTTCATTCATGGATTTCGGAATAACACACGGTACCGATTCACAACCATACGGCTTCGTTAATTTTAATGCAGCAGACAACAGCAGCAACGGTATAACGAAGCACATCCCTTTGAAAAAGGCTGCCAGGATAAACCGGTAGCTGAAGTTAGAATCGGGCATAGTAATGATTTTCTCCCGGCAGTTGTCCAAAGGCCATAATGAGTAAAGCTATCAAGAAATAAAATACCCACCGATGCCAGTTTTTTTGGCGACCGAGGTATACATCTATTGTATCGTCTTTCATGGCACGGTTTATCAGATCCATGATCAGGAAGAGGGGGATGATAAAGATAAATTTAGCAAGCATAAAATCTTCCGAAAATTGATGCTTGCCAGGCGATAGCAGAGCCTGCCATGAAGCACGCAGGTTACCTGATCTGAAAATTACAGCCATGCAGGAAGCAAAAGACAAGTGATACACAACGCCCGCCATGGTCCAGAACCGTGATGACAGCGCAGGCAGACGAGCGCGTATTTTTGTTTCCGCTAAAATCCACAGCCCATTCATTATTCCCCAGAGCAAAAACTGCCAGGATATAGCATGCCATAAGCCGATCAGGATAAATGTTAACAACATTATCAAGTCTATTCTTCCGGCTCGCCCCCGTCCCTTCACCATCGCAAAAAAGAAATAATCGCGGAACCAGGTGTTCAGCGTTTTATGCCATCCCTTCCAAAACTCCGAGCGTGAAGACGATGCATATACACGATTGGAAAAATTGGACGAAAGCTGAACACCGAGCATCCGGGCAATCCCCATACTCACATCCACGTAGGCACTGAAGTCGCAATAGAGCTGAAAGAAAAAGATCAATCCACCCAGCCATACAAAGATACCTTGATAAGCGCCCGGGTTATCGAGCATGGGATCTGCAATAGCCTTAAGCCGCTGCGCCAATACCAGATTTTTAAAGAGACCCCATAAGATTAACCGAAAGCCCCGCGACAGGTCTTCACCCGTAATATTGAAAGCATTTGAAAACTGTGCATCCAGGTACTTATACCGATGCAGCGGTCCTGCTGCCAGGCATGGTAGGAACGAAAGATAAAGCAGCAGGTGACCGTAGTTTTTTTCAGGAATTAAATATCCCTTGCGAATGTCAAATAAATAACTCAGTCCATTGAAGGTGAAGTACGAAATACCCACCACCTCCAACAGGATGGTATCCACGGTACCTTGTGCGCCTTGTCCGATAACTTTGTAAAGAATCATCGGCAGCAGGCAAACAGCAATGATGCTGTAGTGTATGCTGTCGCGTTTCATTTGATGAATGACGCGTCCCCCACTGTACACAATGACTGAAAAAACCAGGAGCACAGCGAGTCCTGTTTTTGAAATCAATGCAAAGCAAACCAGGCTAAAAAAAAGTAATACATAACGGGCCGAAATCCGATTTTTCAAAAGCGGCCAAAAGCAGATCGCTAAAGCAGTACATAAAAAAACGGGCAGGATAGTGACGTGCATACGATGGTCACATTCGGGTAATCCGGATCTTTTTAAATCCCCGGATAAAAATAGAGCGGTGCCACTCGGGGGTTACGTCTGGATCGAGTTTATACTTCATCAACGCAGCGGCCAGCGGCTTCAGAAATCCGCGCATCTCCATCCGCGCCAGTTTTGAACCAACACAGGAATGCACTCCGCTTCCAAAGCTGAGGTGAGGATTATTCTTGCGATCGAAAACAATCTGGTCGGGCGCTTCAAAAACGGAAGTGTCGCGGTTTGCTGCCGCCAAACACAAAAAGAGACGCGAACCTGCAGGAATGTCGTTTCCATCCAGGTTAAAATTTTTATGATTGATGCGAATGGTGTACTGCTGCGGTGTGATGTAGCGGAAGAATTCTTCCGACAATACATTTACGTTAATATCATCAGCGTTGATTATATGCTCCATCAACTTCCGGTCTTTCATCAACTCATAGATGATTGTGGATATGGAAATCTGTGTTGTTTCAATTGACCCGAGCAATAGTATGCCGATCATGGAGGTCATGGCATCGTTCGAAAATCCAAGGTTGCCTGCACGGTTCTCTTCGGCCAGGTAAGCAAGTAACGGTCGCTTGCTGATGTTCGTTTCAAAATCACAGGCAACGGTATCAAAGAACCATTGCATATCCTGGTTTATGGATTGATACGTTTT
>Ga0315910_10005556_pt1 | contig 10319 bp, 10 predicted proteins | sample EdamamesoilMG_FD_204470 | JGI IMG/M metagenome (GOLD analysis project Ga0315910, IMG submission 204470) | Garden soil microbial communities collected in Santa Monica, California, United States - Edamame soil | ecosystem: Environmental > Terrestrial > Soil > Garden | place: USA: California... | reverse complement strand
TTCACGACGTCGTTGGCGCCGATGATCAGCGCGACGTCGGCCGTCTCGAACTCCGAGTTGATCTCGGCCTCGTCGTAGATCAGATCGTACGGTACGCCGGCCTCTGCGAGCAGCACGTTCATGTGGCCCGGCATTCGTCCGGCAACCGGATGGATCGCGAACTTCACCGTCACGCCGCGCGCGATCAGCGCCTGGCAGAGCTCCCAGACTTTGTGCTGTGCCTGCGCGACGGCCATGCCGTAGCCCGGCACGACGATGACCTTCTCCGAGAAGCCGAGCATCACGGCGGCGTCGGATGTCTCGATGCCTTTCAACGTTCCGGCGGGACCCGTTGCGCCCGCGGCGGCCGTTTCGCCGAAGCCGCTGAATAGCACGTTGGCGAGCGAGCGATTCATCGCTTTGGCCATGAGTTGCGTCAGCAGTGTGCCGGCCGAGCCGACGACGGTGCCCGCGATGATCATCGCCGCGTTGTTGAGCACGAAGCCTTCGAACGCTACTGCGAGCCCCGTCAGCGCGTTGTAGAGCGAGATCACGACAGGCATGTCCGCGCCGCCGATCGGCAACGTCATCGTGACGCCGAGCACGAGCGCGACCGTTAACAGCAGGATGACCTCGGTCTGCACGTCGTTGCCGCCGTTCACGACGATGAGCGCGCCGGCGACTACCGTCAGCGCGAGGATCGCCAGGTTCGCGATGTTCTGACCGCGGAATCTGAAGCTGCGTTTGATCAGCCCTTGCAGCTTGCCAAAAGCGATCAAGCTGCCCGAGAACGACACGGCGCCGATGATGCCGCCGAGCACGCCGAGCGTGAGCACGGAGACGCCGTGAACCTCGCCCGAGAAGAGCTCGACGGCGGCAATAGCGCCCGCCGCGCCGCCGCCCATGCCGTTGTAGAGCGCGATCATCTGCGGCATGTTCGTCATCGCGACGCGCCGACCGGTGACCCAGGCCGCGATGCCGCCGATGGCGATCGCGACCGTCATGAGACCGTAGTTGCTCATGCCCGGCGTCAGGAACGTGATCAGCGTCGCGACGACCATGCCGACGCCGGCCCAGACGATGCCGCTGCGCGCCGTAACCGGCGAGCTCATGCGCTTCAGGCCGAAGATGAACAGCGCAGCCGCGATGAAATAGCTCGCTTGTACCGCCGTGCCGGCGCCGAGCGTACCCATCAGTGCGTGCCCTTCGGTTTGGCTGCGCCCTTGCTGCTCTTGAACATTTCGAGCATGCGTTCGGTGACGGCATAGCCGCCGACGGCGTTACCGGCCGCAAGCGCGACGCCGAAGAACGCGATCGTGAGCTCGAGCGGCCCCTCGGCGCGGCCCATCGCGACCATGGCGCCGACGAGCACGATGCCGTGCACGAAATTCGATCCCGACATCAGCGGCGTGTGCAGGATCACGGGCACGCGCGCGATGACCTCGTAGCCGGTGAAGGCGGCCAACATGAAGATGTAGAGCGCTATGAAGCCATCGATCATAAGAGGGCATCGATCCTAAAGAGGGCGTCAATCAAATCGATCATCGAGCCTCCAACAGCTTCGCCGTTGGCGCGTGCCGCACTTGGCCGTCGTGCGTCAGCGCGGACTGCGCGAACACCTCGTCCTGCCAATCAATCGCGAGCTCGCCCTTCTTGATGGCGGGCGAGAGAAAATTCAGCAGATTGCGCGCGTACATTTGGCTTGCGTGCCGTGCGAGCTCGGACGGCAAATTGCGCGGCCCGAGAATCTTCACGCCGTTCGCCGTGACCACGGTTTCGCCGGCGACCGTGAGCTCGCAGTTTCCGCCGCTCTCGGCAGCGAGATCGACGATGACGGCACCCGCACCCATCGCGGCCACAGCCGCCTTCGAGATGATGCGAGGTGCCGTGCGCCCTGGCACCGCGGCCGTCGTGATCACTGCGTCCGCTTTCGCGATGTGCCTGTCGAGAATCTCCTGCTGCTTCGCCTTCTCCTCGGCGGTGAGCTCGCGTGCGTAGCCGCCCGTGCCTTCTGCCGCGACGCCCGTATCGACGAACTTCGCTCCAAGCGATTGGATTTGCTCTTTGGTCGCGGCGCGCACGTCGTACGCCTCGACGATCGCGCCGAGCCGGCGCGCCGTTGCGATGGCCTGCAAGCCGGCGACGCCGGCGCCAATGACGAGCACCTGCGCGGGGCGAATCGTCCCGGCGGCCGTCGTCAGCATCGGCAGGAATTTGTCGAGCGCGCCCGCAGCGAGCAGAGCGGCTTTGTAGCCGGCCGCCGCCGCTTGCGACGATAGTGCGTCCATCGACTGAGCGCGGGAGATGCGCGGGATCAGCTCGACTGCGAAGCTCGTGAGGCCGCGGTCGCGCAGCGCACGCACGAGCGCAAGCTCACGATGCGGCTGCAGGAAACCCACGACGACGGCCTTGGGGTCGAGCGCCTCGACCGCGGCGAGCGTCGGCGGTTGCACGCTGAGCAGCACGCGCGCCGAACGTAGGATCGACGCGGGATCGGCATGGAATTGGACGCCTTTGAACAGCGCGTCGGGATAATGGCTGTGCTCGCCGGCACCGGTCTGCATGTCGATCGCGGCGCCGAGCTCCAAAAACTTGGCCGCAACATCCGGTGTCAAGGCGACCCGTGCCTCGTGGGCAGAGGTTTCCTGTAGCACACCGATACTGAGTGGCATCCGACGCTCCGTGCTGTTGGAGTTAGTGTAGCGTTGCGGATGGGCAACGTTTCAAGCGGGATCGGCAGGCCTCGTCGATGGCCGATGATGACACAAAGGTGTCACGTAGGCCATTGATTCCTACTGGTCTCTCGGAGAAACTTGGGCCAGTTCTAGCAGGCTTGATGGATGCAAGGACACGTGCACGCACTGACGCAAGAAGTTTTGCGCACTGATGTCGCGGGAATGCCACTCGAGTGGATCGATTACCGCGTCGCCGCCACGCTGTATCACAGCGACCAGGTGGCCTACGCGTGCGGCTCGCCGTTGTACCGAATCCGCGGCGGCTACTGCGCGAAGTCAGGCGATCGCAGCATCATCGAGGTGAGCTCGATCATCGCGACGCATGGCGACACGCGCACGCTCGAGCGCAACCGCGAACGCTACACGCCGCCGCTGAACAACCGCACGTTGTTCAAGCGCGACGCGAATCTGTGCATGTATTGCGGGCTCCAGTTTCGGGCGGCCGACCTTACCCGCGATCACATCACGCCGATCAGCCGCGGCGGGCGCGACGTCTGGACCAACGTCGTGACGGCGTGCCGCCGCTGCAACAACCACAAGGGTGGCCGCCTCCCGGAAGAGGCGCGCCTCCAGCTCGTGGCCGTGCCGTTCACTCCGACGTACGCCGAGTACATTTATCTGAAGGGCCGCCGCGTACTCGCGGACCAGATGGAATATCTGTTGACGCACTTCCCGCGATCGAGCCCGCTGCACGCGCGGCTGCGCGACGCGCTCGCCGAGGTCAACCGCCAGCAGGCGCCGTAGCGGCGCTCACTTCGGCCTCGAGGCACGCTATTGCGCGCCTCTTTCGAACAAATAGAGGTGCGTGCCCTCCGGGCTCGTCACGGTCGCCGACGGCTGCAAGCGATCTGCAATCGGCGTGCCGGCGCGTGCGCTCAAACCCCTCGCGCGCAAGTACTCGAGGCGCGCCTGCAAGTCCTCGCAACGAAAGCTCAGTCCGGGCGGACAGTGCGTCTCGTGCAAGCCGAGCGTCACGCCATGGCCCGTCAGTCGTTCCCAACGATGCGGGGCCTCGCCGGAAGCGGCGGGGGTCAGCCCGAAAGCCCGCCAGAACTCGCTCGACGCGTCGAGGTCGGCGGTCGGCAGGGTGACTTCGAAGAACTCGCCGCAGACGGCGACGTTGCGAGCGTCGGGGTCGCCCGGCGGGAACGTACGCGCCTCGATCAGCACGATCTCCTGGCCGCCGGGATCGTTGAAAGCGATCCAGTTGAACTCGTTGTCGCGTAGGTTTTCGTGCGTGAGCTCGACGCCGAGCCGGCGTAGCGGACGCACGTAGTGGCGCAGACCGGGGCGGACGAACGTGAGCCGCGGGCCCGCCTGCGCTCGGTCGTGCAGCCCGACAGCGATTGCGCCGTCGAAGCAGACGAGGTAAGGGTCCGGCAGTGTGTCGCTAACGGGGATGCTCGAGAAGCCCAGCGACTCGAAGAACTCGAACGAAGCTGCAAGCGGACGCGCCGCGACGGAGTACTCGAGAAACTGACCGAGCATCGGCGATCCGAGGATTTCCCCAGTGAGACTTGGGCGGGCCATTCTGGCAGACTTCGCCGCGCCGCGCCGACCGCCGAAGCCCACCGCACCGTGACACCGAGCCTGTGATCGCTGAAGTTGCCGCCGTTCTCGCGCCGGTGTTCGTTCTCGCCGCCATCGGCTACGCGTGGCGCCTGACCGGCGCGCCGTTCGACATGACCTTCGTGACGCGCATCATCATGTACGTCGCGGGGCCGAGCCTCGTCTTCACGAGCTTGTCGCGGCTCACGCTGCCGCTCGCGCAATTTTGGCAGATGGTCGGCGCGATGATTCTCGTCACGCTCGGCGTCGCGGCCGTCTCGGCCGTGCTGATCAAGATCCTGGGCCTTCCGCAACGCTCGTTCCTGCCCGCGCTGACGCTCGGCAATACGGGCAATCTCGGACTGCCGCTCTGTCTGTTCGCCTTTGGCGAGGAAGGGCTCGGCCTCGCGGTCGCCATCTATGTCACGAACTCCCTTCTGCAATTCACGTTCGTGCCCCTGTTGCACACGCGCGTGTCCCTCGTTCGAACGCTGTTCTCGACGCCAATGCTGTACGGCGCCGTGGCCGGGCTCACCGTGCTGATCGCGGATATTCGCTTGCCGATGTGGCTCGCAAACACGCTCGGGGAACTGGGAAATCTATTGATCCCGCTGATGCTGATGGCACTCGGCAATACGATCGGTAGCTTGAAGACACACAACCTACCGCGCGCGCTCGGCTTGGGCCTCGCTCGACTTGCGATCTCGTTCGTCGTCGCCGTGACCGTGAGCTTCGCGCTCGGCCTGAGCGGCGTCGCGCAAGGCGTGCTGGTGCTGCAAGGAGCGATGCCGGCGGCCGTGTTCAGCTACCTGTTCGCCGCGCACTACGAGCGCGACGCCGACGATGTCGCCGGCATCGTGCTCGTGTCGACCCTAGCCGGCGCGCTGCTCTTGCCTTTGCTCGTGTCGTACGCGCTGTGGCTCGCGCGCTGAAGAGCGCGCGGATACTCCAGAGGTCTAATATCGCGATCGGGTCGGGCGTGGCAAAAGGCTCGCTGCCAAGCGCTCATTTAGGGGTCAGTTCAGGGAGGCATCATGCTCGGCAAAGTTTCCACGCTGCTGCTCGTCGTTGCGCTGCTCAGCGCGTGCGCCGTGAGCCCGACGGGGCGGCGGCAGCTCTCGTTGGTCTCGGAAGAGAGCGCGATCGCCGCGTCGCGTGAAGCCTATCTCACGCAGATGAACGAGCTCGGCTCGGCCGGCAAGCTCGTGACCGATCCCGCCGTGACGGGACGCGTCAATCGGATCACCGGCCGGCTCGTCGCGCAAGCCGTCATGCTTCGGCCAGAGACGGCGAAATGGGAATGGAGCGTCGAAGTCATCGACGATCCGATGACGATCAATGCCTGGTGCATGGCCGGTGGGCGAATGGCGGTGTACACGGGCTTGCTGCAGCAGATCATGCCGAGCGATGACGAGCTCGCGCAGGTGATGGGTCACGAGATAAGTCACGCGCTCGCGAACCACACCGCGGAGAAGATGTCGGTCGCGATGGCGACTCAGGCCGGTGTCGCGGTGGCAGGCGTGTTCTCGGACGACAATGCGGGCTTGATCATGGGCGCGGCCGCGCTCGCGGCGCAGTATGCCGTCCAGCTGCCGAACAGCCGCGCGGCGGAAACCGAGGCCGACGAAATCGGCATCCAGCTCGCTGCCAAGGCAGGGTACAACCCGAGCGCAGCCGTGACTCTCTGGGAGAAAATGGGCGCGGCCGGCGGAGCGGGCCCGCCGCAGTTCATGAGCACGCACCCGGCCCCGGGGAACCGCCAGGCGCGGCTCGCGGAGCTCGCGCCGCAGATGACTCAGTACTACCGCGCGGCAACCAACCCGCCGAGCTTCCCGCTCCAGAATACGCTTCCTCCGGCCCCAGCCCCGGCTCGCTGAGCGGCGCGCAAATCTTGTAATCGCCGCCGCCGAGGCGGCCAGGTTCGATGTGGCCTGCGTCCCCGCAGGGCTGGCATTGGTCTTGCACCTCCGGTCACTAGGTGGAACCGGAGGTTTGTCTGATGACAACGAAGAGTCGCATTTTCGCGCCGGCACTGCTGGCCATTACTCTCGCCGCCTGCGCCGTGAGCCCGACGGGTCGCCGGCAGCTCGCGCTCGTTTCCGAGGACAGCGCGATCGCCGCGTCGGACGAAGCCTATGCCATGCAGATCGGCGAGCTGCGCAAAGAGGGCAAGATCGTGCCCGAATCGTCGCGCGTGACGAAGAGAGTCGAAGGGATTACCGAACGCCTCGTCGCGCAGGCGACGATGAAGCGGCCGGAGACGGCCGATTGGAAGTGGAGCATGGAAGTCGTCGACGACCCTGAGGTCGTCAACGCTTGGTGCATGGCAGGCGGCCGCATGGCCGTCTACACCGGGCTGATCCAGCAGCTCGACCCGACCGACGACGAGCTCGCGCAAGTTTTGGCGCACGAGATAAGCCACGCGCTCGCGAACCACACCGCGGAGCGCATGTCGGTGGCGCTCGCGACGAACGCCGGCGTCCTGCTCGCCGGCGTGCTGTCGGAGGATTCGCAGAAAACGATGAGCCAGGCGGCCCTCGCCGCCGCGTTGGCGATCCAGCTGCCGAACAGTCGAGCCGCGGAATCGGAAGCGGACGAGATCGGCATCGAGCTGGCGGCGAAGGCGGGCTACAACCCGAACGCGGCCATCAGCCTATGGGAGAAGATGGGCAAAGTCGGAGGCAGTGGTCCACCGCAATTCTTGAGCACGCATCCGAGCCCCGCGAACCGGCAAGAAAGGCTCGCCGAGCTCGCGCCGCAGATGATGGCGTACTACGAGGAGGCGCGCCGCAACGCACCGACGCGCGCCGTCGCGCGCGCCAGCGTCGACTGAGGCACGCTTTTGAAGCGCGGTGTTACGCCGCCTCGAGGATCGCGGTGACGCCCATGCCGCCCGCCGTGCACACGGAGATCAAGCCGCGGCCGCGGCCGCGCTCGCGCAATAGCTTCGCGAGCGTCGCAACGATTCTGGTTCCAGTCGCCGCGAACGGATGGCCGACGGCGACGCTGCCACCCTTGGTGTTGAGCTTGGCGCGATCGATGGAGCCCATGGCGCGGTCGCGGCCGAGCCGCTCGCGGCAGAATTTCTCCGACTCCCACGCCTTCAAAGTCACGAGCGTTTGCGCCGCAAACGCTTCGTGGATCTCGTAGAAGTCGAAGTCCTGCAGCTCGAGCTTGGCTTCGGCGAGCATCGACGAGACGGCGTAGGCCGGCGCCATGAGCAAGCCTTCTTTATTGACGAAATCGACGGCCGCTTCGCGCGCGTAGGTGAGATACGCGGATATAGGCAGCGCGTGCGCGCGGGCCCAGTCCTCGGACGCGAGTAGCACGGCCGACGCGCCGTCCGTCAGCGGCGTGCTGTTGCCGGCCGTCAGCGTGCCGCCCGGGCCGCGATCGAAAACGGGTTTCAGCTTCGCGAGCTGCTCGAGGCTCGTGTCGGTGCGAATGTTGTTGTCGCGCTTCACTCCCATGAATTCGACGACGAGGTCGTCGTAGAAGCCCTCGGCGTAGGCGCGCGCCGCGTTGTGATGGCTCGCGAGCGCGAGCCGGTCTTGCTCTTCGCGCGTGAGGTGCCACTCCTTCGCGGTGACCTCCATGCTCTCGCCCATCGAGAGCCCCGTGCGCGGCTCCACGACCGCCGGGAAGATCGGCTTGAAGTGCTTGGGCCTCAGCCTGAGCCACGGCGCGACGCGAGCGCCGAGCGTGCGGCCCCGCGCACTTTCGAGCAGCAGCGTGCGGTACGCGTCGGGATAAACTAGCGGCACGTCGCTGATGGAATCCGTACCGCCCGCGATGCCGGCGTCGATGAGCCCCGTCGAAATTTTCGTGCCGATAATGATGGACGCGGACAGGCTCGTGCCGCAGGCGCGCTGAATGTCGAACGCGGGCGTCTCCGGCGCGAGCCCCGACGACAGCGTCGACTCGCGCGCGAGATTGAAGTCGCGCGAGTGCTTGATGACGGCGCCGAGCGACACGTCGCCCAAGCGCTCCCCTTTCAGCGAGTACCGTGCCACGAGTGCCTGCAGCACAGCGGTCATCATGTCTTGATTCGAGCAGCGGGCGTACGCCGTATGCGCGCGGCAGAAAGGGATGCGAACGCCGCCGACGACGGCGACCCGACGAGCCTGAGACCCAAGCATACGACGCTCCGCTCAAACGCTACTGGGTCCAGTATAAAGGTGCGTGATGCGGTACGGCCGCAAATACGCTCCCTGCACTTGCGGCACTCCCGCCATCCCTGGCGGTCGGCCGCAAATACGCTCCCTGCACTTGCGGCACTCCCGCCATCCCTGGCGGTCGCCGTCGTGTTCTTGTCGAGACAGGCAACTTACAATCGCCGCCATGAAAGCGTGGGGCATTGCTATTGCGCTCGCCGCGCTCGCCTCGGGGTGCGGGGCCAGCGATCCGCAAGCCGAGATCCGTGCGCTGCTCGTTGCGGCAGAAGGCGCGGCCGAGGCGCGGGACGTCGGCTTCTTCGGCGACGCTATCGGTGCCAACTACCGCGATGCGCGTGGCAACGACCGTGAAGCGGTGCTGCGTATGCTGCGTGGGCTTTTCATCGCAAACCAGCGAGTCGAGATTGTGAGCCGCATCGACGAGATCGTCATGGAAGGCGCGGATGCTGCGCGCGTGGTGGTGCACGCCGGCATGGTCGGCCGGCGCACGGACGCCACGCTGCTCGACGGCCTGGACGCCGACCTTTATCGCTTCGAGCTCGAGCTCGTGAACGACGGCGGAAATTGGCAGGTCATCGGCGCCGAGTTCAAGCGCGCCATAGGAGAGTGAGATGCGAATCGTGACGGCGTTCATCGCGGTGGCCTTGCTCGGCGGCGCGCCTTTCGGCTCTTCGCTCGCGCAACGCGGAATGACTCCGCCCCACGTACAGGTGCAGAGCCTCGAGCCGCTGCCCAGAGCGGGAACCGATCAGCGCTTCCGCGCCGTCTTCCGCGTCGACAATCTGAACGAAGACCCAATGAAGCTAAAAGGTATCGACTTCTCGCTTCGGCTCGCCCATCAAGGCCTGCTCGACGGCCGCCTGCCGGCGATGACCATCGAGGCGCTCGATCATCAAGAGGTGGTGGTCGAGTTACGAAGCGACCTCATTGCGTCGGCGTCGCAACTCCTGGCGTTCGTGCAAGGTCCGGAGAACATGTTGCCTTACGAGATGGTCTGCAAGGTCACGTACGAGCGCGGAAGGATAGACCCGGTGAACTTCAACACGGAGGGCTCGGTGCCGGTCATCATGCCCGGCGCTCGCTGACCCCACGCCCGTGTCGCTGCGGCTGCAATTGCTCGCCGTCGCGCTCCTGACGCTCGTGCTGCCGTGGACGGGCTTTCTGTACGTGCAGGAGATGGAAGCCGCGCTGCGCGCCGGTTTTGAGCAGTCGTTGTTGGCACGCGCGGCGACCGTCGCGTCGGCACTCGAGGAGCAGAAAGCGGCGCTCTGTGCGCCGCCGGATTGCGACCCGCAGCGCACCGGCGGCACTGTCTACGCGACGGCGCTTGCGCGCGAGCCGGAGCTCGACGGCGTTCCCGACGATCATTGGAACGTCGCCCCGGAGGCGGGGCTCGCGATCGGAGCCGACCACCGTGTCTGGGCCGGCACGTATGGCCGGTTCGTCTATCTCTTCATCAGCGTCGCGGATCGCGAGCTGGTCTATCAGAAACAGGCGGGGCGGCAGCCGTACGGCGATCGCGTCGTGATTGCGACCGAATCGGGCGCGCCGCGCTGGTGGCTATTCACGACGGCTGCGCCCGGCACTTTCCGCGCCCAGGAGACAGGCCCCGATCGCTTCGAGCCGAGCGAGATCTACGACGCGCGAATCATCGGCGTGTGGCAGGAGACGCCGGGCGGGTATGCGCTCGAGGTGCGTGTGCCGCTGAATTTGATCGGCTCAGCGCTCGGTGTCGGCGTCATCGACGTCGACCGCGGCGCCGCATACGGGGATCTACGAGCGACTTGGGATGAACAAACCGGCGCGCTCGGGCGGTTCATCAGGCAGGTGCCGGAGCTGCAGATCTCGCTCAGCCAATTCGGCGGCGCGGCTGGCCGCTTCA
>Ga0315910_10005554_pt1 | contig 10322 bp, 4 predicted proteins | sample EdamamesoilMG_FD_204470 | JGI IMG/M metagenome (GOLD analysis project Ga0315910, IMG submission 204470) | Garden soil microbial communities collected in Santa Monica, California, United States - Edamame soil | ecosystem: Environmental > Terrestrial > Soil > Garden | place: USA: California... | reverse complement strand
GCGTCGGTCGCCGGCACGCTCAGCTTCAGCACATGGTCTCCGCCGAGCGACATTGGTCCGCGCGCATCGCCGTGCACGCGCCACTCGGCCTCAGCATTGTCCCACGGCCGGATGCTCAGCGTGCCGAGGGCACGATCCATCGGGAACCGGACGATGCGCGACTCCGGTCGGCCGCTTTCGCGCGCCGCTTCCGCCGGCTCAACGGGATCCAGCGCTGTCGACGGGGTCACCACGTGCGTGGGCACGCCCACGGGGGGCGTTGGGTCGTCCTCGAAGTAGCCCAGGCGGTAGAACCGCAGCAGAATGATTGACATCGCGAGGAGTGACACGATAGCCAGGATCACGGATCGCTTTGGCGCGCGGCGGAATTTTCGGCCGGACGCCAGCTTGACCCGATCTTCCAGCCGCTTCAGGCGCTCCTGGCGATCCGAGATCAATTCGCGCAGCGAGTCCGCTTCGTGGCGCGCCTGCCGCAGTGCGGCTTCGCTCGAATCCTGCTCGGTGCGCAACGTGCGGATCTCGCGTACGACCCCGTCAAGCTCTGCGCCCGCCGAACCGCCGGACCCGATATCGTCGAGCTGGTGCTGCAGCCGCACCAGTGTTTCCTCGCGGCGCACGCCCGCTTCGGCGGATGCGCGCATCGAGGTCTCCTTGTATTCGAGTTCGGTCATCAATGTATTCAATTCTACGCGCGCGTTCTCGATGTCCCGCGCAATCGCGGCCGTGTCTTCCAGATTCGGCAGCGGGGCTTCAGTTGTGCTGGGCGCTGCTGCCGGGACAGTGGCGGCCGCTCGGGGAGGCCGGGATTCCAAAGTATGCAGGCTATGCCGCAGCGACTGCAGAAGCTCATCGCGCTCCGCGGTACCTTGTGCGTTAGGCGCGGGCGCCTGACGGCTTCGGTCGTCGAGTTCCTGTTGCAGCTGCTGTACGAGCTCCAGCGCGCGTCGCAGTTCGGTTTCCTTGTCTGCGCGCACCCGTTCGAGTTCCTGCGTCAACCGGTGCTCGGTATCGTGTTGCCGAGACGCCTCCGTTTGTAGCGCGTTCAGCGAGTCCTGCAATCGCCGGATTTCTCCGTCGCGCCGTTTCGTTTCTTCCTCTGTGTTGTGGACAGCCGCGGCGCGCTGTTCGAGTTCGCGCTCCAGTTCCTCCACCTCGCGCCGCGCCTGGTCCATGGCTTCGGCGCTTGCACTCTTGAACCGTTCGAGCTCGGCGCGCAATGCCTGCTCAGAGCGGGCCTTCTGCGCGGCCTCGGACTTGATTCGTTCGAGGTCGGACTGCAATTTGTCAATCGCCGTTTCGCGCAACGAGGTGCGCGCTTCTTCGGTCTCCACCACGCGCGCTCGCGCGGTGAGTTGCCGCCGCAGGTCGGTCACTTCGCGCCGCGCTTCCTCCAGCGCTTCGGCACTCAGAGTGCGCATTTTTTCCAGTTCCTGCTCGAGTGCTTCCTTGGAGCGCGTCTTGTCCGCCGCCTCGCGCTCGCGCCGATCGAGGTCGGCCTGCAGTTTCGCCATGGCGCGGGTCTGCTCGGAATTTCCCGTCTCCGCGGCGCGCATCAGGGCTTCGCGTTCCGTCAATTGCGCGCGCAGGTGGTCTAGTTCCCGGCGCGCGTCGTCCAGCGCCTGTGCGCTCGATTCGCGGATTCGCTTGAGTTCGTCCGAGAGGGACGCTTCCGATGCGGCCTTTTGCTCGGCGCGCGCGTGCGCCTGGCCGAGCTGCGTTTGCAGCGTGGAGATGGCAGACTCCTGGTCGCCCTGGCGCGATTCCGCGCCGCGAATTGCAGACTCGCGGCGTTCGAGTTCAGCCTGTAGCTGTTCTTTTTCCGTACGCGCCTTTTCGAGTGCCTCCGCGCTCGCGCTCTTGAAACGATCGAGTTCGGCTGCGAGCGAGGCTTCCGACCGGGCTTTTTGCTCCGCGCGTGCCTCCATATCTTCCATGCGGCGCTGCAATTCCAGGATTGCACGCTCGCGATCGACCGTGCCCTTTTCCGCATTCGCAATGAGCCGCTCGCGATCCGCGAGGTCGCGCTGTAGCCCGGTCACTTCATTGCGCGCCTGATCGAGGGCCTCGGCCGTAGCGCTCTTGATCCTTGCCAGCTCCACGGAGAGTGCCGTTTCAGACGCGGCTTTTTCCAACGCATGATGTCGCATATCGGCGAGCTGGTTTTGCAGATCGGTTATTGCTTTTTCGCGGCCGGCGCCGCCCGATTCGACCTCGCGCAGCGCATGCTCGCGTGCGGCGAGCCGCGTATGCAGATCGGCCATCTCCGCGCGCGCCTTTTCGAGTGCCGATGCACTTGCTGTGCGGAACCGGTCCAACTCCGCAGCCAGCGCGGCTTCCGACGCGGCGCGTTGGCCTGTCTCGCGCCGCATGGCTTCGAGATCCTGGCGCGTTTTGTCCATGGCGGCTTCGCGCGCGGCTGTGCTCGCCTCGGCCTCAGCGATCGATTTTTCGCGCGCCTCGAGGGCGGCATGCAGCGTCTGCATGTCGCGCCGCGCTTCGAGGAGACTGTCCTCGCCAGTATGCTGCGCGGCGCGCAGATGGTCCAGTTCCTTGCGCAGGGCGCGGCCTTCGGCGGAACTTTCTCGCGCTTCGGCCGCAAGCCGATCAAACTGCACCTGCAGCGACTGGATTTGCAGCGCGCGATCCTGGTTGCGGGACTCCGCCTCGCGGATCACCGTTTCGCGCGCTTCGAGGCTGTGTTGCAAATCCTGGATAGAGCGCTTGGCTGCCTCGACTTCGAGGGACTTCTGCAGTTCGATTTCGCGCAGCCGCTGCAACTCTTCGCTGAGCAGTTTTTCGGACGCCGCCGCGCGTTCGGCGTCGGTCTTGACGCGGCCGAGGTCTTCCTGCAGTTGGCGGATCGTCGCGCCGCGTTGCGCCTCGCTTTGTTCTGAGGCCCGGATGATGCGTTCGCGGTCCACAAGCGAGGCGCGCAATGCGTCGATTTCGCTGCGCGATGCATCCAGTTGGGCGGCTTTCTCCGCCTCGATCGCCCGAAGCCGATCGAGTTCTGCCGACAGCGCCTTTTCCGTCGCAGCGGAGGCTGCCGATCCGCGCCGCATCTGATCGAGTTCAGATTGCAGGCGCTCGGTTTCCGCGCGCCGTTCGGCGTCGCTTTTCTGTGCGACGGCGATCAGCTTTTCGCGGTCCTGTACCGCCGCGCGCAGGGTGTCCATTTCGCCTCGCGCGCGGACCAGTTCGGTGTTTTTCTCGCCCTCCACGGCACGCAACCGGTCGAGTTCGCCAGCCAATTCATGCTTGGAGCGCGCGGTATCGTGTGCCTCTCGCCGCAACGCGTCCAGTTCTACTTGTAAATGGGCGATAGTGCGCTGGCGTTCCGATTCACTTTTCTCCGAGGCCGCGATCACACGTTCACGATCGCGGAGCGAATCTTTTAGCGTGTCGACTTCGCCGCGTGCGCGTTCGAGTTCCCGTTTGGTTTCGGTTTCCAGGGAACGCAGGCGCTCAAGCTCCCCACTAAGCCGCTTCTCCGAATTCGCCGCGTCACGGGCTTCGGTGCGCAACCCGCCGAGCTCAGCGTTCAGGCGTTCGATGGTGCGGCCGCGCTCGGCATCGGTTTGTTGTGCCGCCGTAATGGCGCGCTCGCGCATCTCGAGTTCGCGGCGCAACCCGTCCATTTCCTGCCGCGAGCGCTCCATGGCGGCCATGCGCCCGGCCTCGGCCTCGCGCATGCGGCCTAGCTCCTCCGCCAGCTTGCGCTCCGAAGCCGTGGCGTCCATTGCTTCGCGCTTGAGGACATCCAACTCAGAAGTGAGCCGGCCCATTTGCTGTGCGCGCTCGGCCTCGCTCTGTTCGGCGGCGGCGATCACGCGCTCGCGCAGCGTGAGCTCGAAGGTCAGCCGGTCCATCTCGCCGCGGGCCTGCTGCAGGGCCGAGGCCTGTTCTTGCTCAATCGATTTCAGCCGCGCGAGTTCCGCGGACAAGACCTTTTCGGATTCCGCCGAGGACTCTGCGTCGCGCCGCAGGCCCTCGAGCTCGGTGTTCAGCTGCTTGAGTGCATGGTCGCGTTCCGCTTCAGACACTGCCGAGCGCGACAAAGCCTCCTCGCGCGCCTTGAGGTCCAGGGCCAGTCGCTGCATCTGATCGCGGGCTTGTGCCAGTTCGCGGCTCTTCTCATCTTCAATGGTCCGAAGCTTCTGGATTTCCCCGGCCAGTTGCTTTTCTGATTCGGTGGATAGATCGGCATCGCGCCGTGCACGGTCCAATTCAGCCAGTAATCCCGACATTGCGGCCTCGCGCGCCGTGCTGCTTTGTTGTTCGCGCCGGATGGCCTCCTCGCGCTGCTCAAGCGATCGCTGCAACGCATTCACTTCAACACGCGCTCGCTCGAGCTCCGCGGCGTTGGCTGCGTCGGCTTCGCGAAGGCGCTGCAGTTCGCGCAACAGCCCCAGGCTCGTGTCGCCGCCGCTCTGCTCGTTGCTGCGCAGTTGTTCGAGGTTTCGGCTGATCTCGGCCAGCTGATCGCCACGGCCCGAGCGCGCGTGGGTCTTGGGTTCCGTCACGGCATCGAGCGCCGCGGCTTCAAGCGCGGAGGCTGCTGCGGCCGGCGCGCCGTCCGCGCGCCGCAGCGATTCCATGAGCGCGCGGACTTTTGTTTCCTGCTCGTCGAGATGTTTGCCGAGATCGCGGCGCTGCGCGTCGTTGAGCAGATCGTTCAGCGCGCTGCTGTTGTGGCGGATGGTATCGATGCGTTCGCGCGCCCGTTCGCATGCGGCGGCGGCGTCCTCGGTCTGCCCGAGCATGAAAAGGTTGAGCGCCTCGAGCATGGCCACGCCCGGACTCTCAGGCATGGCCGCATCGAGTTCCCCCGCAAGCTCATACGACGCGCGGTACTGCTCCTGTCGCAGCAAGTCCCCGGCCCGCTTATAGTTCTGCTCGGCGTCGGCCGTGTACATGCTCCCCCGCAACGCCATTCTGACTGGCAGCCCTGGCAATGCACGTTCCCCCACCAGAACTATACCGTATTCTAAGGCATTTTTCGCGGTTACCGCAGTCCGACCCCGCTGCGGCACCGCCCCCTGACCCCCAAATCCTACGCTCCCGACGCATGCGTCGCAACTCCTGTCTCCGCACGGATTTGGTATACTTTAAGGGTATCTTCGGGGGCGGTTTTGCAAGGGTTGTTTGCGGTCAAAGGGGGCGTTCGTGGCTCAGGACAGCGCCATGCTCGTAGTTGCCTGCAGTTGCGGGCAAAAAATGAAGGTGCCCGCAGAGGCCCTGGGTAAGTCCGTCACCTGTGTGAAATGCGGCGAGAAGCTCCGCATTGCGCTGGACACCGCCGATCCTACCGATTCCCCTGCGCCGGCCGCTTCTCGCAACAACAAGAAGACGAAACTGGACGACAGTCTCGCCAAGACGCAAGCCCCCGAATCTGAATCGCTGCGCCTGCTGCGGCAGCATGGTCTGCTCTCCGACCGCGCGATTGACGAGGCGCTGCTTTTGCAGCGTGATTTCCCGCGTACGTTGTGGGACTTGCTCATCGACATCGGCCATTTGGCGGCCGCGGACTTTCACACGGTCATGGCGAAGCAGAAAGGCATCGCCAGCATTGACCTTCGTAATTACCACATCCCGCGCGAAGTACTGGACATCGTTCCGGCGGACATGGCGTATCGCGGCATGTTCGTGCCGGTCGATCGCCTCGGCAAGTTGCTCACTCTGGCCATGGCGTGCCCGCTCGACACGGATGTAATCCAGGAGGTCGAGAAGCACACCGGCCTGAAGGTCAAGCGCATGCTGAGTACGGTCGAAGACGTGCGCCGCATGCTCGACACCGTCTACCCGCAGTACTCGCGTCTTATGCTGCTGGACGAGTCCGGCGCGCCGAGCGTGCTCAAGGAATTCGAGGCAGTGCTTGCCTCCAACCCGGTCGCGCGACGCGTGGTTGAAATCGATCGGTTTGCGCCGCTCGCGCAGACCGCCAAGGACGTCGCGGTGGCGACTGCGGCCGGCGGCAACGGGACGATGTTGCGCGCGGTCGCGGATCTTGTTTCGCTGGATCCGGTGTCTACCGCCGCGGTGCTGCGCGTTTCGAACTCCGAAGCGTACGGCTTCGCCAAGCGCGTGGACGGGCTTGGTCTCGCGTGTACCTTGCTTGGTGCGGGTGGCATCGAGCGCGTGCTCGGCGCCGGCGAGACGAAGAACTACCACCTCGCGAAAGACGGCATCGATTACGACGCGCTGTGGCGCCGTGCGCGGTTTTGCGCGGAGGCCGCGCAGGCGGTTGCGATGCGCATCAATGCACAGACCGCCATTACCGCGTACACCGCCGCGCTCATCCACGACCTCGGGCGGCTTGCGTTGCGCGAGGCAGCCCCGCACAGCTATCCCGTGCTGACGCAGGGATTGGCCGGTCCTGCGCGCACGGAGGCGGAAGAGCGGTTCTACCATCTCAGCGCGCCGGAGGCCGGCTACATACTCGCGCGGGCGTGGGGGCTGCCGGCCAACATCGCCGAGGCCATCCGCTACCAGCGCGCACCCGAACGCGCGAAGAACGCGCGCGAACTTTCCACTACGGTGGCGCTCGCCGTACTCATGGCCGACGCTTTCGAAGCCGACGCGAGTCTCAACCTGGATCGCGCCGAACTTTTTTACGCGCCACTCAAACTTACCCGCGGCGATACGGTGGACGCGTTCCAGGAGGCCCGCGCCGCGCTTGCGACGGCACCCGCCCCGGTCTGATCGATTCGTCGTGGAGCCGAGTGTTATCCAGTGACGGCGGGCGTTTCGCCCGTCTGGGTGAATCGCGCGACGACGTCCGGCGTGATCACGTCCCGGTAAATCCGCTGCATCGTTTTCCGGTAGTCGAACTCGCCTGATAACGGCTTCCATCCCAGCGCGTCGAGATACGTCCGGCCGAATATTTTTGAAACCTCCTGGGGATCGTTCACGCCAAGCCCGTCCAGCGGCGCCCCCGAGTTGCTGATGCACATCGCCCCGTAGATGTTGGCCCAGTGGATGTACGTGAATCCCTCCGCCGACAAGCCCTGAGGCAACTCCAAGTCACCGGACTCGATCGCTTCCTGCACAATCCGCGCGCCTTTTGTAAACAGTTGCCCTTCATACTCGAACATCCGGTCACGAAATTCAGGCCGCACTTTCTCGCGGATGCCGTCCATGTAGATCAGCATCTCGCCACGCGTGTACCGCGGCGACACGACCCGAATTACTTCGCCCGCGGCCACGAAGCGTTCTCGGGGTCGCCCCGGCATGCGCAGCACGGTTTCCATCAGCGATATCCGCAACTGCTGCGCCCGGATGCCGACCGCGAGGATCACTTCTTCCTTGCACAAGAAATGCAGATAGATGGTGCCGCGCGAATAATCGAGTTCGTCCGCGATGCGCCCCATCGAGACACCTTCGAATCCCTCACGTTGCAGGATGCGGCGCGCCACCTCGACGATCGCCTCTTCGCGCTGGTGAAACTCGCGCTCGCGGCGAGTGGGTGCCTTTGGATTGGAAGGGTTTTCCATGGCTTTCCGGCAAAAATGGAGCCAAATGACTCTTGTTGACATTAAGTATGGCACATTGTCAAAGTTTGACAAAATGTCAAACTTCGGGCATTATGCCGCGGCAGGTCAAGGATAACGCGGGATGGCGAGGGGGAGAGGCAATGCCCCGCACCCAGACCGTCCGAAGCGGGGGCACATACCTCAATGCGACGAGCGAAAATTTCCGGCACGGGGATGTATGTCCCTGAGCGTGTCATGACCAATACCGACCTGGCCGCGTTCTGCGATACGAGCGACGAATGGATCCGCAAACGCACCGGCATTGAGCAGCGCCACATGGCGATCTCCGGCGAGCAAGGCACGGCCGATCTCGCGTTGCCGGCCGCAAGGGCTGCGCTGGAGGACGCCGGTCTTGCGCCGGAAGATCTTGACGCAATCATTTGCTGCACGGTCACGCCGGATCAGTTGCTCCCCGCAAGCGGCAACTTGTTGCAGGGCCGCCTCGGAGCGACCAATGCCGCGTCCTATGATCTTAACGCAGCGTGTTCGGGCTTCGTCTACGGCGTGGCGACCGCCAACGCCTATATATCGACAGGCTTGTGCAACAACGTGCTTGTCGTCGGCTCGGAAGTCACCACGAGCCTGCTGACGTGGAAATATCGCGATACCGCGGTGCTATTCGGCGACGGCGCAGGAGCGGTGGTCATGACGCCGTCCGAGAATGGCAAGGGCGTGCTCTCGGCTTATCTACGTTCTGACGGTGCGAACGCGGAAGTGCTCCATGTGCCGACGGGCGGATCGAAGCACCGCATTACGCCCGAGAACGCCGCCGACGATCCGTATCGTATCTACATGGACGGTCCCGGCCTGTACAAGCACGCGATCGCACGTTTCATGGAGGCCACGCAAGCCGCGCTCGATCGCGCGGGCATGACGCTGGCCGACGTCGATCTCTTCATTCCTCACCAGGCGAACGCCCGTATCATTGAGGCGGTCGCCGAACGCCTGGAACTCCCTTCGGAAAAAATCGTGCTCAACATCGGCAAGTACGGCAATACGGTGGCCGCATCCATTCCGCTCGCACTGCATGAAGCCAAAACGCAAGGGCGTTTGTTTGACGGTGCAAACGTGCTCCTCGTCTCCTTTGGCGCTGGCCTCACCTGGGCTTCCGCCATGCTGCGCTGGTAGCCCGGCGGTGGCGTGACAGAATGTCCGCTTGAGGCGGCCCGTCGAAAAAGGTTATGATCTTAACTATGTGATTCGCCCCGCTGGGCAGGGCCGATTCACACCGGCGCGATAAGCGCCCTGGAATGCCCCTGTCGGCTCCGACAGGTACCCAACGCCAAACCCTCACAGAGGATTATGCCGATGAAAGTTGCAGTCCTGATGAAACGCGTGCCGGACACGGCCTCGGTGCTGAAGATCGGCGCCGACAACAAGTCGGTCGACATGACGGGCATCAAATACGTCATGAGCCCGTACGACGAGCATGCTGTCGAGGAAGCGATCCAGCTTCGCGAAGCCGGCAAGGCCGCCGAGGTCATCGTGGTGACGATGGGCCCCGAAGGCAGCCAGGAAACCATCCGCACGGCGCTCGCGATGGGCGCCGACCGCGCGATCCTCGTGAAGGACGCAACGCCGGGCGTGAACTGTCTCGGCACGGCGAAGGTGCTCGCCGCTGCGTTGAAGAAAGAGGGCGACGTGAAGCTCGTGTTCGCGGGCAAGCAGGCCGTCGACGACGACGCCTCGCAAGTGCCGGAGCGCGTCGCCGAAATCCTGGAGATTCCGCACGCTTCCGTCGTGACCGACTTCGAACTCAACGGCGACACCAGCACCGTCGAGCGCGAGATTGAGGGCGGCAGCTACAAGATCGATTTGAAATTGCCCGCGCTGTTCACCATCCAGAAAGGCATCAACACCCCGCGTTACCCGACGCTGCCGAACATTATGAAGGCGAAGAAGAAAGAGATTAAGGAGTTTTCGCTGGGCGATCTCGGTCTTTCCGCCGGCGACATCGCGTCCGGCATTACCATTGAAAGCCTCGCGACGCCGCGCCAGAACCGGTTGAATAAGGTCCTGCAAGGCACCAGCGAAGAGCGCGTGAAGGCGCTGCTCTCTGTCCTGCGCGAGACCGAAAAGGTTCTCTAACCCGAACGTTGTCGTCGTAAATGAATTTGGTTGAAATCATCGCGGAAGCGGAAGTCATAGGGAGTCACCCATGAGCGTCTTAGTTCTTCTCGAGCAACGCGGCGCGCTGAAGGCTTGCGCGCTGGAAGCGGCCTGCAAGGCGGGCCAGATCGCGCAGAAGGCCGGGCTCGACCTGTACGGCGTGTTCATCGGCCGCGCACTCGACAACCAGGCGGCGCAGCTCGCCGGCTTCGGCATGAAAAAGGTTTTCGCCTTCGAGAGCGACAAGCTCGAACACTACTCAAGTGACGGCTACGTGCCCATCGTGCGCGACCTCGCGAAGGAACTCGGCGCGAAGGTGATCGTCGGTTCCGCGTCGGCCACGGGCAAGGAATTCTGTGCGTCCGTCGCCGGCCGCCTGGGCGTTGAGCTCGCCCAGGACTCGATCGACGCCGACTGGAACAACGGTCTCGTCGCCAAGAAGCCGGTATTCGCCGGCAAGATCGTCTCCGAGGCCCGCGTGAACAGCGTCCCCGCGATGGTCTCGCTGCGCCCCAACGTCGTCGCTCTCGAACGCAACGGCAGTGCCGCGCCCGAAGTCGAGAAGCGCCCGATGCCGGTCATCGATCTGCGCACGGTGATCAAGAACGTCGCGCAAGCCGCCGCCGGCACCGTCGAACTGACCGAAGCCAAAATCATCGTCTCCGGCGGCCGTGGCCTTGG
>Ga0315910_10005553_pt1 | contig 10323 bp, 6 predicted proteins | sample EdamamesoilMG_FD_204470 | JGI IMG/M metagenome (GOLD analysis project Ga0315910, IMG submission 204470) | Garden soil microbial communities collected in Santa Monica, California, United States - Edamame soil | ecosystem: Environmental > Terrestrial > Soil > Garden | place: USA: California... | reverse complement strand
TAACAGACCCAGTTTTAACAAACCGATTAGACGGGGCCCGCAGAAACCAGAAGAACCGTATAAGGTAAACGAACGGATAACGGCATCCAAGGTACGCGTGGTAGGTGAGAACATCAAGGTTGATGTATATCCCATACAACAGGCGTTGAAAATAGCCCAGGAGCAAGGATTAGACCTGGTTGAGATTTCACCTAATGCAGATCCACCGGTTTGTAAGGTTGTTGATTATTCGAAGTTTAAGTACGAACAGAAGAAGAAGCAGAAGGAAATAAAGGCAAAGGCAGTTAAAGTAGTTATCAAAGAGATACGCTTTGGGCCGAACACCGATGACCATGATTTTAACTTCAAGTTAAAGCATGCTGTTGAGTTCCTTCAGGAGGGTGCTAAGGTAAAAGCCACGGTATTCTTCGCAGGTCGTTCAATTGTTTACAAAGAAAGAGGCGAAATCTTATTGTTAAAGTTCGCACAGCTTTTAGAAGAGCACGGCAAGGTGGAGCAGTTGCCTAAGCTGGAAGGTAAGCGGATGAGTATGATGGTAATGCCTAAAGGAGTTAAGAAGTAAGACTTTTAATTTTTATAAAATGCCTAAGTTAAAAACAAAATCAGGAGCCAAGAAGCGTTTTAAAGTGACGGGCACTGGTAAAGTAAAGCATAAGCGTGCTTTCAAAAATCATATCCTGACTAAAAAGGAGACGAAGCAAAAGAGAAGACTTGGTAACAAGTCAATCGTCAGCAAGTCAGATATGGCCAATGTAAAAGCCATGCTTGTTCTTTAATGGTTCAATGTTAAACCCGGATGCTGGCCTAAAGATTCTCATGAAATTGAGACCGCCATCAGCCAAAAACGAAAAGTAAAATGCCAAGATCAGTAAACAATGTAGCTTCAAGAGCAAAACGCAAGCGCATCTTGAAGTTGGCCAAAGGGTTCTTTGGTCGCAAGAAAAATGTATGGACGGTAGCCAAAAATGCCGTTGAAAAAGGGTTGGGCTATGCCTACCGCGACAGAAAGCAAAAGAAAAGAGAGTTTAGAGGGGTTTGGATTGCCCGTATCAATGCCGGTGCTCGCCTTCACGGAATGTCTTACTCAGAACTAATGGGTAAGTTGAAGAAAGCCGGAGTTGATCTGAACCGTAAAGTACTGGCAGACCTGGCGATGAATCATCCATCAGCTTTTGAAGCGGTGATTAAGAAGGTAAAGTAGTACTAAAAGATATGAGTTTAAGAAGGGGCGGTTAGCCCCTTTTTGTTTTTACTAAAATTGCTCTATCTTAGGATGTCCTTTTTTCAACTGTAGTTTTATTTTTTAGACTTTGTCAGTAGTGTACAGGATTAATCGATCCCATTTACTTAAATTTCACTTTCGTGGTATGTTATGCTGAACCAGCCAGAACATAGAAAGGAATTTGAGTCAACTTCATCAGGTTATGATAACCTTCAGATTGAAGTGGATAATCCGTTTCCTGGATTAAGACCGTTTTCACTTGAAGAATGTCACCTGTTCTTCGGCCGCGAAGGGCAAATTGATGAGATTCTAAATCAAATAGCACAGAACCGTTTTGTCACAGTGATGGGTTACTCCGGAAGTGGTAAGTCTTCGCTGATGGCTTGCGGGCTGGTACCTGTTCTGTATGGAGGATTTGTAACAGAATCTGGTCCACACTGGAATGTTATTTCAACACGCCCCGGATCATCACCCATAAATGCGTTGGTGGAGTCTATCATCGAGTTCATGATTCAATCGAATCGGATCGAAATGGATGACGCTTCTATTCACCGTTCAATTATTTCATCCGTATTACGAAGCGGCCCGGAAGGTCTGGTAGAAGTGTCACGCTATTTACAAACCGAGTTATCAGAGAATGTATTTATTCTGGTCGATCAGTTTGAAGAAGTTTTTCGCCACCAGGAAAATACATCAGAAGGTTTCGAAGCACAGAACGAAGCGCAGTTGTATGTCAATCTGATTCTTACTGCGGTAAGGCAGGTACACACACCAGTCTACGTGGCGCTGACCATGCGATCGGATTTCATCGGTGAGTGCGCATCCTTTCCAGGCTTAACACAAAAGATTAATAACAGCAACTACCTGGTTCCGCAGATGTCGCGCGAGCAGAAGAAGATGGTAATTGAAGGGCCTGTGGCGGTGGCTGGTGGAAAAATCTCACCCAGACTGGTAAAGCGATTGATGAGTGATATGGGCAACGATCAGGATCAATTACCGATCCTGCAGCATGCCCTGATGCGAACATGGGATAACTGGATAGTGAACCGTGAGCCCGGTGAGCCAATGGATATCCGGCACTACAATGCCATTGGAAGAATCGAGCAGGCTTTGTCGCAACACGCGAACGAGGCATTTGATGAACTGTCAACGCGTGATAAAGCTATTGCCGAAGTACTTTTCAAAAACGTAACCGAAAAAAATCAGGATAATCGTGGCATGCGAAGAGCTTGTCGCTTAGGCATGGTTGCACAGCTTGCTGAAGCCAGCGAAGACGAAGTTATTCACGTTGTTGAACAATTCAGAAAGTCAGGACGATCTTTCCTGATGCCGGCAGCGCATATTCCACTTACAGCAGATTCGATGATTGAGCTTTCGCACGAGAGTTTAATGCGTATCTGGAATCGTCTTGAATTGTGGGTAGATGATGAAGCAGAGTCGGCTTCCATGTACAGAAGGCTTTCGGATGCCGCGGCCATGTACCAGATTGGTAAGACAGGCTTGTGGCGACCACCAGACCTGCAACTTGCCCTCAACTGGCAGAAGAAACAAAAGCCCACACGCGAGTGGGCCCAGCGTTATGATGAGGCGTTCGAACGCGCCATTGTTTTCCTCGATACAAGCCGCATCACCTACGAAGCGGAATTAAAGAACCAGGAGATGATGCAAAAGCGGGTACTTCGCAGAACCCGTGCTACGGCCATCATCTTGGGTATTGCCTTCCTGGTAGCCATTCTCTTCTTCGTTTTTGCGTATCTCCAAAAGATTGAAGCGGATGAGAAAACATTGTTTGCTGAGCAACAGCAACAAGAAGCACAACGGCAAAAAGAAGAAGCTAAGATTCAGCAAGAGCGGGCAGAGGAACAAACTAAAATTGTAAATCAACAAAAAGAAAGAATTCAGGGTACGCTGGATGAACTCGAGAAACAAAGGACACAGTTAGCAATTGCATTGAATGAAGCAGAGGCTGCTCGGAATCAAGCGATCACAAATTTGCAGTTGGCGAATGAACAACGAGATTCTGCATTCTTTCAACGAAATCGTGCAACGTATGAATCTTCGCGAGCCTTGAGAAGTTTAAAGACAGCCGACAGTTTGTACATGCTTACCAAAGCACAGGAATTGGCTTCGAAGGCTGCCGTTCAAGATGATGATAAAAATTTGGCTGGCCTTATGGCTATGCAGGGCTATGTCTACCATAGACGATTTTACGGACGGAAGTATGATCCCTTTATCTACAACGGTTTATATAGCGCATTAACTAAACTATCCAAATCTGGCGCTAACTACAATGCGATGAAAATTATGGGGCCACCACGAGTTCACATGACATCGCTCGTAGTTTTTGAAAAAGGTAATGATTTTATGTCGGCCGGAGCGGATGGCCGAATCTATCGGGGAGATTATGAGAAACTAACCAACGCAGCAACTGATTATTCAACACCCTACCCAAGCAAGGTGATTGCGTTGAGTAAAGACGAAAAGTATCTTGTTAATGGCAATGATTCTTCTTTCGTACAAATCTATACACTAAACAATGGCAAGAAGCCAAGAGTAGTACGCGGATTGAAGGGTGCATCGAATGACATCGAATTTCTACCAGACAACTCAGGTTTCATCGTAGCCAGCAGCGGAAAGACATTGACAAAAATCAATCAGCAATCCGGTGAGTCCTCTGTACTCATGACGCTACCGTATGAACTTAAAGCAATCGATATTCATCCTAATGGAAAAATGCTGGCAGGCGCTTCCTGGACAGGACAGGTCGTGTTGATCAACCTACAAACTAATGCCATTACCATTTTGGTAGATGATAATTCTTTGCGCGTATTATCCGTTCACTTTAGTTCATCGGGTAAGTATCTGGCTTATGGAGTGGAGGATGTACCCAACGTTCGAGGTCTGGTAAAACTCTATGACTTCGCCACCAAACAAACGCGACAGTTCACCGGGCATCGGGCTGGTGTTTATGATGTAGAGTTTAGCCAGGATGAAAAGCTTTTAGCTAGTGCAGGCCTTGATAAAAGGCTACAGTTGTATGTGTTAGAAAATCCAGACGATCTGCCTGTTGTGATGGATAACAATAATGGGTTTGTTTGGGATATAACCTTTGCCAAAGGTGCCGACTATTTAATAGCAGCATGCAGTGAATCTGAAATCAGGGTGTGGCCGACTGATCCGGCTGTGCTGGCAGAAAAGATTTGTCCACAGCTTACCCGAAACATGTCGCAGGATGAGTGGAAGAAGTATGTGGGCAATAAGATTGATTACGAGAATACGTGTGTCCGATTACTAATCAAAGATTATTGATGGTGAAGCTCTACAAATTACTTCAATTGATTTTTGTGTTTGGTGTCTTCACGATTTCCGTGCAGGCACAGGATGCTTGTGAAGTAGCGCTCGTTCGGGCTACCGATGAATTCAATGCCGGACATTTTCACGCCATACCGGCCCTGCTAAAAGATTGTATTGATAAAGGACAAACTCGCGAGTGGAGACAGCGTGCTTATCTTTTATTATCAGAAACGTACTTGTTGCTGCAAGATCCTATTGCTGCCGAGCAAAGTTATCTGGAAGTATTGAAGGCTAACCCGGAATTTATTGCCGATCCCTCACGCGATCCGATCGACTTGGTGTATCTGAGTTCTAAATTTACAGCGACACCTATTTTTACAATCTTTGGTAAACTGGGTGCCAATACCTCCCTTGTTCGACCTATTCTTTATCGCAATGTATATACGCACGAAGAAAAGTATAAACTGCGCCCCGGCTTCCATATCGGTGGAGGACTTGAATGGAATTACAATGATAATTTGGGCGCGAGTGTTGAAGGTAATTTTCTTGTTACTTCCTATCAACTTGAAAACACCAACGTTTTTGGGCACGACAATGCTGAAATGCTGGACAGGCAAACCTGGTTTACAATTCCCATTGCTGTGCGGTATGGTGATAGTAAAGGGAAATATCGGCCGTATGGTTATGCAGGTTTTTCAGTTGACTTATTACTCAGCGACAAAGCCACCATTACCTACACCGATGTTAATCCAAGTGCTGATCCGGATGAACAGCCCATCGCGGTTTCTGGCGAAAGTCCCCTGTTGAATTTTAAATCGAAGCGTAATATCGTAAACCGATCGCTGTTTCTGGGTGGAGGCGTAAAGTATAAAATGGGTTTGCGATATGCCTTTCTTGATGTTCGGTATTCCTTTGGTCTTTCAAATGTCGTTAATGCTGAAAACAGTATCTACGATTACACCAGCGACAGCGGCTCAAGTGGTTTTCAGAGTTCCGGTGATGCCACCTTCACCTGGGCGCATGTCGATAATTTGTTTAGAATGGATAACCTGTATGTTTCGATCGGGTATTCTTATCCGTTGTACAAACCACGAAAGTTGAAAGTCAGCAGATCGAAGTCAGTATCGCGCAAGATAAAAAAGCAAGGCAATGAGGTTCAGCAGGATTAGTTTATTGGCTTTGCTTTTTATTCCGTTTCTCGCCTGCGATACCAAAGGCGATTTTGAAGACGATTTCAAAAAATACTTTATTAAGTACTATGGACAGGATGGCGATCAGGAAGCCGTTGACTTTGTAGTAAACTATGATGGTACAGTGCTTCTTTTAGGGAACACACGACCGCAAGATGGAAAACAGAAACTGGTGTTGATCAAAGTGGATGGTGCCGGTAATACCATATGGACGAAACAATTTGGAAGCGGTTTTGATCGGGATGGAAATTCCATTGATGAGAATGCGCAGGATATTGAACCTACTGTAGATGGTTCGGGCTATCTGATTTTATCCAACATGTACCGTGGAGTGGAAACGTCCAGCAACGAACGCCTCTACGATTTTAAAGTTATTCGTATTGGCTTAGATGGAAACAAGCTGGATAGTATGGAGTTTGGAAATGATTTAGATCCTACCAGTACTTTACGCACCTGGAAGACACAATTTATACGTTCGATCACTCCGCTTACTTCTGGCGGATTTGCCGTTACCGGAAATACTACTAATGAAGCATTATTCACCGATGTAAATCTTGATTTAGTGGTCGGTCCGGATCAGGAAGATGTTTTTGCATTGGGGTTCGATATGAATTTTCAAAACACTTGGGATACCGGCCCGTCATCCGATGGTGAACATTATGGATCTGGAATAAAATTGTTTGAAGGCGGTAATAACTTCTACTTCTTTAAATATTCAGATATGCTCACCACCAGTGAGGATACTTATGAATCGAATTTTGCAATGTCAGCAATAACGGAAGTGGGTATAAAACTGGCTGCAAAATTTGCCGGAACCACCAATCGAGATGAAATACTATCCACTGTGTGCCGCGATGCATTTGGAAATTTTTATGGACTCGGTACTTCCGTTACCGGAACTTCAGCTTTTGGTCAACTTTATTATGTTCGGGCAAGCGATGGCTCGAGCCCTTCCAGTGCAACCCTTACCGAGTGGGGAACCATTGCACTTCCAGGAAACTTTCAGGCACGGGCCGTAGCTTCTGCTCAACGAAATGACGGATACCTTCTACTCGCCAACGAAGAAGTAACTGCAGGAACTGTAATTCGGTTGATCAAACTTAACCTTGATAGTGAGATAAGCTGGTCGACAAGTTTTGGTTCAAATGATAAAGATGGAAACAGTGGGGCACAGGTGGCAGAACTGGCAGACGGTACCATTCTGTTATTCGGAACAATTGAACTCGAAACACAGAAGAAAATGACTTTAATGAGGTTAAATTCCAGAGGAGAATTTTTAAACTGATGGAACAAGAAGAAGTAAGGTTACTAAGTGTAAACGATTCTGATACAGAGGATAACAATCGGATGCGGGCTGTGATTCCCCTCATTTTTTCTAGTCCTGGTTCGCGTTTTTATTGTTTGTTGATTTTTACCACGTTAAACCTATTAGCGGCTTGAGCGCAGTCTTTACAAAACATGTATGGAAATATGTAACAGCAGGTTTGCTGCTGTTTGTTGTGGGATACACACAAGCCCAGACCCGTTATTCGGTGGCTAGCGGAAACTGGAATAATACTGCAGTCTGGTCTACCTCGCCCGGTGGTGCACCAGGGGCAGCCGTACCTACTGCTTCCGATGTTGTTCAAATAGAAGAAGGATTTACGGTTACTGTAAATATTGGTGGTGCCGTGTGCTCCAGCATTCGAATGGGAAGTACCGTAATGGGTGGTGGACCGGGCACACTAACATTTAATGCAGGCTCTCAGTTAACAGTTTCTGGTGCAGTATTATTAGGAAGTGGCTCTACTTTCAGGAATGGAACACTGAACATGACTGCAGGAGGGATGTTGATCTGTCAGTCGATTTCCTCTAATAGTACCAATGATGACTTTATAGAAGGAACTGGAACAATTCAACTCATCGCTACCAATACCCTCCCATCAACTGATGCCGGAAATGAGTTTGGTAATTTCAACAATCTTACCATTAATGGAGGCACCACTACTCTTGGAAAGGATATCGCAATAGCCGGAACCTTAGATGTTAATGCCGGTACATTCGCCATGGGACCTAATGATGTAACCTCGGTGGGTGCAGTTAGCTTAAATGGTACTTCCATAACCGGAACCGGTACGCTAACGCTGGCAGGAAATGTAACCAATACAGCCGGTGGAACTGTTGCAACAATCAGTGCGCCTATCAATCTTAACGGGGCCACCCGAACATTTAATGTGAACGATGGTGGTGCCATACCGGATATCCTGGTCTCAGGGACCATTAGTGGTACCGCTGGAATTGTAAAAGCTGGCAGCGGCTCCATGAACTTGGCAGCAGCAAATACTTATACAGGTAGTACAGCCATAAACACAGGGATCTTACGCGTTGCCAATGCTGGTGGAGCAATCCCTGATGGAAGTGCCGTTACAATCGCCAGCACATTCGACCTCAATGGAAACAACGAAACGGTTGGCTCCATTGCCGGAGCTGGAACCATAACAAGTTCGGCTGGTGGCACATTAACCCTTACAGCAGGTGGAGACAACTCGAATACATCATTCTCAGGAATCATTCAAAATGGCTCAGCTGCTTCTGTGGCTTTTGTGAAAAATGGAACAGGTACATTAACGCTTTCCGGACCTAGTTCTTTTACCGGAGGAACAACCCTCAATAGTGGAACCCTAAACGTAAACAGCATTAACGCGCTGGGCGGAGTAGCAGGAATATTTACCATTAATGGTGGTACGCTCAATAATACTACTGCTGGTAATATTAATACGGTAAGTTATCCGCAGGTATGGAATGGAGATTTCACCTTTACAGGGGCAGCCAACCTGAATCTTGGGACAGGAAATGTTACCATTAATGGGAATCGGCAAGTAACGGTTTCGGCCAATACGTTAACCATTGGCGGAACCATTTCTGCTGCGGCTCAGAATCTGACTAAAGCCGGAGCAGGTACGCTCAGCTTTGGAAGTAATGCGGTTGCATTAAATAGTTTGATTGTTAGCGGAGGAACATTAACGTCTACATCAGGAACCCTTAGCATTGCTTCTGACCTTACCGTTACAGGAACATTTAACCATAACAACGGAACTGTTCATTACAATGGCGGTTCAACGCAAGCGGTAGCGCAGGTAACCTATAATAATTTAACCCTGAGCGGAGCTGGACAAAAAAATGCTACGGGTAATGTAACGTGTGCAAATCTTAATAACGCTGCCGTGTTCGATGTAGGCGCGAATACACTCTCAGTTTCAGGAGCAACAACCAATACCGGTACGATTCGTTTTTCAGGCCCATCAAATGGATTGGCCATTGCTTCAGGCACAATCGAATACTATGGGAATTCACAAAGTATAACCGCAGGTACGTACAATAATCTGGTGATCAATCAATCTGGTGGCGATGCATCACTCGCTGGAAATGTTACCGTCAATGGCACATTAACATTAACAGCCCGGAACTTAAACCTTAATGGTTTTAACCTTACGCTGGGATCAGCCGCTGTAGCGGTAGCAGGTGGACCTTTCTCTTCCAGTAAAATGATCATCGCTACGGGTGGGAGTGAGGTTAGAAAAGTATTTTCAGCTGCAGGATCGTATACTTTTCCAATTGGCGACAACACAGGCGCCTTGGAGTACTCCCCAATTACCGTTAACGTTAATACAGGTACCTTCGGAACACCTTATATTGGAGTTTCAGTTACTGATGCAAAACATCCGGATAACGCCAGTGCCACACATTTCCTGAGCCGCTATTGGAACGTTTCAAATACAGGCATCACCAATGCCACTGTTACTACCAGCTACGTTGCTGCTGATATCAACGGAACAGAAGCCAGTGCCAGCGCGGCACAGTTAGACGGTGTTTTCAGTCAGACGACAAACGGATGGGTGAAGTATTCGGCCTTGGGTGGTAACACACTTACGGCATCAAACGCTCCGCTTACATCAGGGCAGTTGTGTGTGTTTACCGGAATAACGGGGGCCAATCCTGCCGTTAGTATTCTTGGCGGGGGTGGAACAATTTGTAATGGCACATCCGTACCGTTGACAGCTTCTGTAACAGGAGGTGACCCTTCGATTCTTTATTCTTGGGTTCCTGCAGCAGGACTCAGTGCAACAACCGTTTCAAATCCAACGGCTACACCAACCGTTACTACTGCTTATACAGTGTCTGTTCGGGATGGAAACGGAATTTTAGCGACATCAGCACCGTCAACCATAACCGTAAGCCAACCGCCAACGACAGCGAATGCAGGAGGTAATCAGGATTTTTGTGGAACGGCCGTTACACTTGCGGCTAATATTCCAGCCAGCGGAACGGGTGTGTGGAGTTTTGCTCCAGGGGGAAATCCGGATGGACTTCCGTTGAGCGCGTTCAGTAATACAACATTAAACAACAGTACATTTGCCGGCACAGTAGGGCAGACCTACACACTGCGGTGGACGATCAGCAATGCGCCTTGTACGGATAGTTTTGACGATGTTCAAATTTCTTTCATTGCCACCCCAAGTGTAGCCGATGCAGGCGTTGCAAGCATCGATCAGTGTAACGTGAGCACGTTCACGATGAATGCCACGGTTCCGGTAACAGGCAGCGGTGTGTGGAGTGTTCAAAGCGGCACGGCCACGA
>Ga0315910_10005551_pt1 | contig 10324 bp, 9 predicted proteins | sample EdamamesoilMG_FD_204470 | JGI IMG/M metagenome (GOLD analysis project Ga0315910, IMG submission 204470) | Garden soil microbial communities collected in Santa Monica, California, United States - Edamame soil | ecosystem: Environmental > Terrestrial > Soil > Garden | place: USA: California... | reverse complement strand
TCAAGGTCGCGCGGAGGACCACCAGCCCCGGTTATTGTACCGGCCCGCGCCAGGTTCACTTTAGAGGACTGATACGGATGGGCGATGCTGACCACGACGTAGCCATGGCTGGCCAGCTGCTCCATCAACAGGTGGTTTTGCGAGGTGAAGCCTGCCTCGAGGCCGTGGTTGAACAGCAGCACCGGAAAGCGCTTGCCTCCACTGTCGGCAATCGGCGCCTCGACGTGCGAATGGGTCGGGATGCGCTTCATATAGCCGAACAGGAAGCTCTGGCGGGTGTATTCGCCCTCGTAGAGTTCCTGGAACAATGTCCGCACCGGAATCTCGTCCAGCCCGTTCGAGTCCGCGGGATACCAGACCTCGACAAACAGCTCGCGATTGCGTCCGGGAGCGTAACGCTCCTTCCTTGCCGTATCCGTCGTGGAATAGCTGAAGGTTCCGACGCCATAGGGGCCCGACGGTTCCGGCAGCGTCAGCATCGGTATCTGGTGGATCAGGAACGCCGAAGCCGCCGTCAGCAGGACCAGCGGGACGGCGCCCAGCCTGCGCCAGAGCGCTCGTGTCTCGGACTTCTTCAGCAGCGCCAGCATAAGCAGGCCGAAGCCCAAATAGGCCGGGATCATCTGCCAGCGCGGCCCTTCGACGAATGCGCCCAGCAGCGCCAAGACCAGCCCTGAAACCCCGATTGCCGGGTAGCTAAAGCGCGCATGGATCGGCCCCGCAACCAACCTGACTATTCCGGCGGCGAGCACCAACAGGAACAGGATTTCAAAGAGTTGCAATCGGCCTCTCCTCGCACTCGGCGCTTACCGTTCTAACTGTATTACTAGTATAATACAGTCTGTCGTGCAAGGATCATTGCCACCTACCCTTGAGGCAGCGCGTAGGCCACCTGCGCTCCCGGTCCGAGCGGCAGGTCGAACGCCACCCAGCCGGCGGTGATCGCCATCCCCGCGAGGTAGAAGGCGATCGCATAGGGCAAGGTCGCCGAAAGCAGCGTGCCCAGCCGCATCCCCGGCGCCCAGCGCTGGCAGAAGATCAGCGTCAGCGCGAAATAGGGGTTGAGCGGCGAGATCAGATTGGTGACCGTGTCGCCGACACGATAGGCGGCGGTGGTCATCTCGGGCGAGATGTCGATCAGCATCAGCATCGGCACCACCACCGGCGCCATCGCGGTCCACTTGGCCGAGCCCGAGGCGATCAGGAAATCGAGCCACGCCGATGCCGTGGTCAGGATCGGCAGCAATATGGCCGGCGGCGCACCCAGTGCGCGCAATTGCTCAGCACCATTGATCGCAGTAATCGGCCCGAGGTTCGACCAGCCGAACATCGCCACGAAATGCGCGGCGAAGAACACCAGCACCAGGTAAGGCAGCATCGGCCCGAGGCCCGAAGCCATCATCGCGATCACCTGACGGTGCGACCCGATAGTGCCCACGGCCTTGCCATAGGCCCAGCCGGTGAACAGGAAGGTCAGGAACAGAATGCCCGCGATCGAGCCGAAGAACGGGCGCACATGCTGGCCCGGTTCGGCGGCGTAGTCGTAGAGCGGGGCATAGGCCGGAAACGCCATCAGCGCCGCGACCATCGCGACCACCGCTAGAGCAGTCAGCCCGGCTGCCTTGAGCCCGCGCCTTTCCTCCGGCGTCAGTCCGTCGCCCTGCGCCTGGCGGCCCGGAGGCGGCTCCCACGCGGGCAGGCGCGGCCCGACGATGCGCACCGACACGAACCAGCCGAGCCCGATATTGGCCATTGCGATGGCGATCTGGAACCACCAGTTGCCGAGCGGATTCATCGCCCATGACGGGACCAGCAGTTTCGCTCCGGCCTCGGTGACGCCGAAGATCAGCACATCGTAGCTGCCGGGGATCAAATTGCCCGCCAGCCCGGTGCAGCAGCCCGCGAAGCCCAGCACCACGCCCTGCAACGGGTTGCGCCCGGCATTGGCGAACAGCAGTCCGGCAAGCGGGATGAAGATCAGGAAGCTGGCGTCCGAGGCGTGGGTCGCAAGCATCCCCAGCAGGATCACGGCGGGGATCAGCAGGCGATCGGGCACCCCGCCCATCGCCCGGCGCAATAGCGCGGAGAACAGGCCGGACTGTTCGGCCACCCCCGCGCCGAGGATCAGCACCAGCACCAGCCCGAGCGGCGCGAAGCCGGTATAGGTGCGCGGCATTTCGGACAGGAACTGGCGTAGCAAATCTTGCGACAGCAGGCTTTTGACCGAGAGCGCCTCGCCGGTGACCGGGTGGATCGACGACCATCCAAGCGCCGCGCCGATCACCGAAACCGCCACCAGCACCCCGATCATGATGGCAAAGATCGCAACCGGATCGGGCAGTCTGTTGCCCAGCCGCTCCACTGCATCGAGAAACCGTTCGGTCCGGCGCGCGCGGGCGCGCTCGCCCTTGATTGCAGTCATAGGCGCGATTCCCCCTTGGCAGGGAATAGAGCGTCAAACGGCCCGCTTTGCAAACGCCGGGAGCCGGTCCCGGCGACTATTTCCCCAACCGCCCGAAACAGCCCTTGCCTGCATAATCCGCGCTGTCGCCCAGCTCTTCCTCGATGCGGATCAGCTGGTTGTATTTCGCGAGGCGATCCGAGCGCGCGAGGCTGCCGGTCTTGATCTGCCCGCAATTGGTGGCGACCGCGAGATCGGCGATGGTCGCGTCCTCGGTCTCGCCCGAACGGTGGCTCATCACGCTGGTGTAACCGGCGCGGTGGGCGATCTCGATTGCCTTGAGCGTCTCGGTGAGCGAGCCGATCTGGTTGACCTTGACCAGCAACCCGTTTGCGAGCCCCATGCCGATGCCCATTTCGAGCCGCTTGGGATTGGTCACGAACAGATCGTCGCCGACCAACTGGACGAAACCGCCCAATTTGTCGGTGATCGCCTTCCAGCCCTCGAAATCGTCCTCGGCCATCCCGTCCTCGATCGAGCGAATCGGGTAGGTTTCGCACAGCACCTCGTAGTAGTCGGCCATCTGGTGCGGAGTGAGCGAGAGACCCTCGCCCGAGATCTCGTACTTGCCGTCGCGGAAGAACTCGGTCGCCGCCGGGTCGAGCGCCAGCGCGATCTCGTCGCCCGGCTTGAACCCGGCCTGTTCGATCGAGGCCATGATAAAATCGAGCGCCGCGCGGGTGCTCGACAAGTCCGGCGCAAAGCCGCCCTCGTCGCCCACCGCCGTCGATAGGCCCTTTTGCGAGAGCCCCTTCTTGAGCGTGTGGAACACTTCCGAGCCCCAGCGCACCCCTTCGGCAAGGGTCGGCGCGCCGATCGGCATGATCATGAATTCCTGGATGTCGATCGGGTTGTCGGCATGTTCGCCGCCATTGATGATGTTCATCATCGGCACCGGCAGGACATGGGCTGAAACCCCGCCGATATAGGAATAGAGCGGCAGGCCGCGGGCATTGGCCGCCGCCTTGGCGACCGCGAGGCTGGCGCCGAGGATCGCATTGGCCCCGAGGCGGCCCTTGTTCTCGGTCCCGTCGATTGCGATCATCGCAAGGTCGATATCGCGCTGGTCTTCGGCATCGAGGCCGAGCAGTACGTCGGAAATCTCGCCGTTGACGGCCGCGACCGCCTTGAGCACGCCCTTGCCTAGATAGCGCGTGCTGTCGCCGTCGCGCAGCTCGACCGCCTCATGCGCCCCGGTCGAAGCGCCCGAAGGCACCGCCGCGCGGCCGAAGCTCCCGTCCTCGAGCAAAACTTCGACCTCGACCGTGGGATTGCCCCGGCTGTCGAGGATTTCCCGCCCATGGATATCGATGATCGCGGTCATGGTTATTCAACGCTCCATCTGATATGATGCACTGCAACACGAAGAATTTCAGTCTCCTAGTCAGCGGAACATTGCCAAGCAAGCGGCGTTTCCTATCTAGGACAGAGGCGGGCCATTCCCGTCGCACAAAACAACCCTGCAACCCCCCACAGGGAAAGGATTTCGATAATGGCAACTACCGCAAAGACATCCAAACCGCGAAAGCCGGCCAAGGCCGTGAAGGAGCAGACCGTGGACCACAGAAGCGAAGCCAAGGCGAAATTCTCGAGGGCGCTCGAAGAGGCCAAGGCCGGGGCCGCCGAACTCGGCGCCGAAGCCAGGGAGCGTGCCGGCATCTATCGCGAGAAGGCCGTCGCCCGCTCGGGCGACTGGGTCGAGGACGCGAGGGCCTATGGCGAGCAGGCCAAGGTCAAGGCCGGTGAGCTTGCCGTCCACGGCAAGACCCGGGCGAGCGACGCGTTGGCCGGGCTCGGCAAGCTGGTGGCGGACAATGCCGAGATAGTCGATGAGAAGGTCGGCCCGAAATACGGCGATTATGCCCGCAGCGCCTCGCGCAAGATGCAGGAAACCGCCGCCGCGCTCGAAGCCAAGGATTTCGACGAACTGGGCGAAGATGCGCGCGCATTCGTGCGCAAGAGCCCCGGCCTCGCGGTCGGGCTGGCGGCGGTCGCGGGTTTCATGCTCGCCCGGCTGTTCACCGGTTCGAGGAAGTAGGGGACGGCAACCTGCAAGCGGTTGACTTCGCGTTGCCCGGGCGGTTGACACTCCGCCATGGTTGACGAAGCCGACCCAGGCGAAGATTCAACGCCCGAAGCGGCAAACGGAGCCGGTGAGCCCTCATTGCTGGCCGATGTCCACTCGCTGGTCGAAGACGGCAAGACCTATGCCGCGGCCGAGCTCGCTTTCCAGAAGACGCGGCTGCTCTACGCCTCGGAAAAGGTGAAGGCGGCGGCCATCTACGCCGGGCTGGCGGCGGTGTTCGTGGTCATGGCGGTGGTCGCGTTGGTGCTTGGCGCAGTGCTGGCGTTGACGCCGGTATTCGGCGCGCTTGGGGCGACAGCGGCGGTGTTCGCGGTGCTGTTGGTGTTCGCGGTGGTGCTGGTCGGGATGGCGAAGACGAGGATTGCCCAGCTGATCGATGCGTTCGAGGCCGACGATGGCGAGGCTTGAGCAACGCCTTGAGGAAGACCGCGAGTTGCGCAATGCCGCACGCAAAGTGTTTCGCAACGAACTGGAGCATGCCCGCGGCGAGATGACCCCCACCGCGCTGGGGGAGCGGGTCGGCGACAATGTCGGCCGGCGGATCGACGCCGCCAGCGACGGGGCGATCGAATTTGCCGAGCGCAATGGTGGAAAGATCGCCGCCGCCGGTGGCGCAATCGCCGCGGGAATAGGATTATGGCTGGCGCGAAAGCCGATTCTCGCCCGGCTGGCCCCGTTGTTCAGCAAGGGTGAAGCTTCAATACCCGAAGAAAGCGTAGACGGGGGTTTCGCAGACGAGGATGCCGACGATGAATGACCTCAGCAGGGAAAGCCTCCGGGATCGGATCGAAGCCAGCCGGTTGCGTCAGTTGGCGCGCGATAGCGCACTCGCCGAACGCGCCGCGGATGCCCGCGATCGCCTGACCAGCGTCGCGCGCGAGCATCCGGTGCTGCTGATCGTCGGCGGGCTGGCGATCGGCGTGGCGATCAGCGCGCTGATCCCGAAATCCCCGACCAGGCGGCTGAGCAAGAATGCCCTCGGCTTCCTCGCAATGGTGACCGAACTCGGCGTTTCCTACGGCCGCCAGGCGATGGAAGGTGGCGGCGATGCCCAGCGCGCCGGACGCGAGAAGCTCACCGAACTCGGCAATACGATCATCGACGGGGCGCTGAAACTGCGTGACCGGATCGGCGGCAAGGCTACGGCTGTCGAAGAACAGCTGGTCGACTGACCGATCGGCCCTTCCCCGGGGGCTTGCCAGCCCGCCCGAAACCGCTAATTGCAGAGCCTTGATATTGCACTGCAGCAAGGCGTGACCAGATGGCGAAGCAACTACTCCACCTCGTGATGGGCGGGCGGGTGACGGATCCCCAATCCTGCGAATTCCAGGACCTCAAGGACATCCATGTGGTCGGGTTCTATCCGAGCTACGCCGCGGCCGAGGGGGCATGGCGATCCTGGGCCCAGCGCACGGTCGACGATGCCGAGATGAAGTATGTGATCGTCCACTTGCACCGACTGCTGGAGCCGGAACTGCCGACGGGCTGACGCCTCAAACGAACTCGATCTTGTCGACCAGGTACATACGGTCGCCCGAAGGCACGGTGACTTCTACCTCGTCGCCCACAAGCCGCCCGATCAGCGCCTTGCCTAGCGGCGAATTGTAGGAAATCCGCCCCTTCTTGGCGTCGGCCTCGGTCTGGCCGACGATCTGGTAACGGCACGGCTTGTCTGCTTCGTCGAGCAGGGTCACGGTCGCACCGAACACGATGCGGTCGCCCGAAAGCGATGCGGGATCGATGATCTGCGCGCGGCTGACCTTGTCCTCGAGCTCGCCGATCTGCGCCTCGACCTGGCCCTGGCGTTCCTTGGCGGCATGGTATTCGGCATTTTCCGAAAGGTCGCCATGGGCGCGCGCTTCCTCGATCGCGTCGACGATTTTCGGCCGCTCGGCCCTCAACAGCGTCAGTTCGGCGGTCAGCATTTCATAGCCTTCCGCCAGCATCGGCACCTTTTCCATTCAACAACCCCGTTCTTCTTCGACGTCCCTCACACCCTTCGGGAAAACTGCCCCACCCGTTCCCGGCAAATTTCCGGAAAGCGGCACCTACGGCGCTTGGATTTGGGGAGACGCTCGTTCAACTATTATAATAGTCCTGAAGCGAACGTACTTCAAGTTTGCTCGATTTCAGCGCTTCGATCGCCTGCGCCGCCGCCAGCGAGGCCGCCGCGGTGGTGTAATAGGGCAGCTTCATGTTGAGCGCCGAGGCGCGGATCGAGGCCGAATCCTTGTGGCTCTGCCAGCCTTCGGTGGTGTTGAACACCAGGCTCACCGCGCCGTCGATGATCTTGTCGACGATATGCGGGCGCCCTTCGGCGACCTTGTTGACCCGTTCAACCGGCAGGCCCTGCGCGGCAAGATAGGCTTGCGTACCGCCCGTGGCGATCACGCTGTAACCGAGGTCGAGCATGATCCTGACCGCCAAGAGGATGACCGGCTTGTCCGAATCCTTGACCGAAACGAACAGCGTGCCCCCCTCGGGCAGGATCATCCCCGCGCCGAGCTGGGCCTTGGCGAAGGCGATCGCGAAATCGGCGTCGATCCCCATCACTTCGCCGGTCGATTTCATCTCGGGGCTCAGCGCCGGGTCTGTCCCGGGGAAGCGGCTGAACGGGAACACCGCTTCCTTGACCGAGATATAGGCGGTCTCGCGATTGATTTTCGGCAGGTCCTTGAGCTTGCTGCCCGCCATCACCCGCGCGGCGATCTTGGCGACCGGGCTGCCGACCGCCTTGGCGACGAACGGCACCGTGCGGCTGGCGCGCGGGTTGACCTCGATCAGGTAGACCTCATTGTCCTTGACCGCGAACTGGACGTTCATCAGCCCCTTGACCCCCAGCGCCAGCGCCAAAGCCTCGGCCTGGCGCTCCATTTCGGCGATGATGTCCGGGCCTAGGCTATAGGGCGGCAGGGTGCAGGCGCTGTCGCCTGAATGGACGCCGGCTTCCTCGATATGCTGCATCACCCCGGCGATCACGACCGCGCTGCCATCGCACAGCGCATCGACATCGCATTCGATCGCATCGCGCAGATACTGGTCGATCAGCACCGGGGAATCGCCCGAAACGTTGACCGCGGTGGCGATGTAATCGTCGAGCTGGGCCTCTGAATCGACGATCTCCATCGCCCGCCCGCCGAGTACGTAGCTAGGCCGCAAAAGCACCGGATAGCCGATCCGGTTGGCGACCGCAGCGGCCTCGTCGCGGCTCCGCGCAATGCCGTTCTGTGGCTGCTTGAGCTTGAGCTGGTTGACGAGTTTCGCAAAACGCTCGCGATCTTCGGCAAGGTCAATCGCATCGGGCGATGTGCCGAGGATCGGGATCCCGGCATCCTCGAGCGCCTGCGCCAGTTTCAAGGGCGTCTGCCCGCCGAACTGGACGATCACGCCGAGCAGCTTGCCGTTCGACTGCTCGACCCGCAGGATTTCGAGCACGTCCTCGGCGGTCAGCGGCTCGAAATAGAGCCGGTCGGAAGTGTCATAATCGGTCGAGACGGTTTCGGGGTTGCAATTGACCATGATCGTTTCGAGCCCGTCCTCGGCGAGAGCGAAACAGGCGTGGCAGCAGCAATAATCGAACTCGATCCCCTGCCCGATGCGGTTGGGCCCGCCGCCGAGGATGACCACCTTCTTGCGATCGCTCGGCGCGGCTTCGTCCTCGGGCTCGCCAAAGCTCGGAGCCTCGTAGGTCGAATACATGTAGGGCGTGATCGCCTCAAACTCGGCGGCGCAGCTGTCGATCCGCTTGAACACCGGCAGCACGCCGAGCTTGTGGCGCAATGCCCGCACTTCCTCCTCGCTGGTCGCCCCGGCCATCGCCTTCAACGCATCGTGGAGCAGGCCCGAGCGCTTGGCCTGGGTCTCGGCCAGCCCGCCGGCAACGCCGACCGAGCGCACCGCCAGCGTGGCGAGGCGCTTGTCGGAAAAGCCCATCGCCTTGAGCCTCCTGAGGCCCGGGGCGTCGCCCGGCAGCCCGTCGCGCCCGATGCGCTTCTCTTCCTCGATGATCTCGAAGATATGGCGCAGGAACCACGGATCGAAATGGGTGATCGCGTTGACTTCCTCGACACTGAACCCGTCGCGGAAGGCCTGGGCGATCTGGAGGATGCGGGAGGGCGTCTGCTTAGAGAGCGCGGCAGTGATCTCGGCCCGCCCCGCGCCTTCGAGCTCAAGCACGCGGTTGAACCCGTCGAGCCCGGTTTCGAGCCCGCGCAAAGCCTTCTGCACGCTTTCCTTGAAGTTGCGGCCGATCGCCATCACCTCGCCGACCGATTTCATCGCCGTCGAAAGCTCGGGCACCGCGCCCTTGAACTTTTCGAAGGCGAAGCGCGGGATTTTCGTCACCACATAGTCGATGGTCGGCTCAAAGCTCGCCGGGGTCGCCCCGGTGATTTCGTTGGTCAGCTCGTCGAGCGTATAGCCGACCGCCAGTTTGGCCGCGACCCGGGCGATCGGGAAGCCTGTTGCCTTGGAAGCCAGCGCCGATGAGCGACTGACGCGCGGGTTCATCTCGATCACGATCAGCCGCCCGTCCTTCGGATTGACCGCGAACTGGACGTTCGAGCCGCCGGTTTCGACGCCGATCTCGCGCAGCACAGCGATGCTGGCGTTGCGCATGATCTGGTATTCCTTGTCGGTCAGCGTCAGCGCCGGGGCGACGGTAATCGAATCCCCGGTATGGACCCCCATCGGATCGACATTCTCGATCGAGCAGATGATGATCGCGTTGTCCTTGCGGTCGCGGACCACCTCCATCTCGAACTCTTTCCAGCCGAGCAGCGATTCCTCGATCAGCACTTCGGTGGTCGGCGAGGCATCGAGCCCGGTGCGGACGATATGCTCGAACTCGGCGCGGTTATAGGCGACCCCGCCGCCGGTGCCGCCGAGGGTGAAGCTCGGGCGGATGATCGCCGGGAGGCCGGTAGTTTCGAGCACCGCGAAGGCCTCGTCGACGCTGTGGGCGAGGCCACTGCGCGCGCTTTCAAGGCCGATCTTGTCCATCGCCTCGCGGAAGCGCTGGCGGTTCTCGGCCTTGTCGATCGCATCGGCATCGGCGCCGATCATGGTCACGCTGTGTTTCGCCAGCGTGCCGTCGTTGAACAAGGCCAGCGCGCAATTGAGCGCGGTCTGGCCGCCCATCGTGGGAAGCAGCGCGTCGGGCTTCTCCCGGGCGATGATCTTGGCGACGATCTCGGGCGTGATCGGCTCGACATAGGTGGCGTCGGCCATTTCCGGATCGGTCATGATCGTCGCCGGGTTCGAATTGACGAGGACTACCCGATAGCCCTCTTCCTTGAGCGCCTTGATCGCCTGGGTGCCCGAATAGTCGAACTCGCAGGCCTGCCCGATGATGATCGGGCCGGCGCCAATGACGAGGATCGAGGAGATGTCGGTACGTTTGGGCATTCAACAGGTCTTTGCTACCAGAGACGTGAGAGCCCTTCCCCATTGGGGAAGGGTTGGGATGGGGGTTCGGCGTTTGAACGATGCGCGGAGCCCCCACCCCCGACCCCTCCCCCATGGGGAGGGGAGTTTGAGCGGAGTGCTTGAATGGCGGGAAAACATCTGACGCCGGTTGCTAAAAAACTGCGGCGCGAACCGACCGACGCGGCAATCCGCCTGTGGTCGCGGTTGCGGGCGAAACAGCTTGGTGTCCAGTTCACACGGGAATTCCAGATCGGCAACGCAATCGCCGATTTCGCCTGCCGCCGCGCCAAACTCGTGATCGAGGTCGAGGGAGGCCAGCACAGCGACAGTTCGACCGACGAGGCACGGAC
>Ga0315910_10005550_pt1 | contig 10326 bp, 10 predicted proteins | sample EdamamesoilMG_FD_204470 | JGI IMG/M metagenome (GOLD analysis project Ga0315910, IMG submission 204470) | Garden soil microbial communities collected in Santa Monica, California, United States - Edamame soil | ecosystem: Environmental > Terrestrial > Soil > Garden | place: USA: California... | reverse complement strand
GGTACGTGATGCACGCTTAGGCGACAGCCTTTTACCGATTCCCGACGGCCTGCCTTATGAAATCGCCGCGATGACCGAGCCTCTGGCCGTAGCGTTGCACGGTGTAAATCGTATGCAAGTGAAACCGGGAGACAAAGCAGTCGTATTCGGCTGCGGCCCCATCGGCCTTGGCATGGTGTTGTGGCTTGTAGATCGCGGTGTTACCGACGTGGTTGCGCTGGATCTGGCGCCGGAACGATTGGAACGCGCCAAAGCGCTGGGCGCTCGCGCCGTCATCAATCCATCGAAAGAAAATGTTCGCGATCGCCTCAAAGAATTGCACGGCACTGCGCGCCTATTGAACCGCGAGGCGGTGGGTACCGACGCTTTCATCGATGCTGCGGGCGCCCCCAGCGTCGTCAACGAAATCATCGGCATGGCGAAGTTTCACTCCCGATTCGTTATCACTGCGGCCTATATGAAGCCCGTTGAAGTGAATCTCGGCGCAATGCTCACCACCGAAATGTCGATCACGACGGCGATGGGCTACCCCACCGAAATGCCGGAAGTGATTGCGGCGATGCCCCGGCTGCGCGAGAAGATTCAAACGCTGATCAGTCATCGTTATCCTTTCGACAAGATCATGGATGCACTGAGCACTGCCGGTACGCCGCAGTCGGCCAAAGTCATGGTGAACTTCGAAGGCACCGCCTCAAACGGACCTGGCGCATGAGCACGCAAGAAGACAGCAAACCGCAGTTGGCAAGCCTGGTGCGGGCCGGCGATTCGCAGAAGGAAGCCGAGCGCATCACCGACTTCATTTTCATGGCGAAGGACATATCCAACGCTTACCTGGTGACAACGGCCGACGGTGACGTGATGGTCAACACCGGCTTTATGGACAATGCGCAACGCACCAAGAACTTGCTTGCGCCGCATCGCACCGGCCCATTGCGCAAAATTATCATTACTCAAGCACACGCCGATCATTACGGCGGTGTGCCGACGCTGCGCGATCCGGACACGCAAATCGTCGGTGAGCAGCGCTTCGTGCAAACGTGGAAGTACTTTGACGAACTCGCCGTCTATCTCGCCCGTCGCTCCGCCAAATTATGGAGCGGTACAATGAATCGAGGCGCCAATCCACCGCCTCCGCCCAAGGTGGTGCCGGATATCGTGGTGGATCGCAGTTACCACTTTGAACAAGGCGGTCGACGCTTTGAAGTTATCTCGACGCCGGGCGGCGAAACTCTGTGCTCGGTTGTTGTCTGGATGCCGAAAGAGAAAACGGTGTTCACCGGCAATCTCTTCGGCCCGGTATTTCTCGCGACACCTAATTTGGTAACGACGCGCGGCGACAAACCGCGCCTAATCGAAAACTACTTACCGTCGCTTGAAAAGGTGCGGCAACTCGGCGCTGAGCTTCTGATAACAGGCCACGGCGAACCAATTCGCGGCGCGAGTACGATCAAAGCCGCGCTCGATAAGATGCATGGCGCCATGACGTACATAAAAGACAATGTCGTCGCAGGCATGAACGCAGGCAAAGACGTACGTACGCTTATGCGCGAAATCAAACTGCCCGACGATCTCAAGATCGGCGAGTTTCACGGCAAGGTATCGTGGGCCGTGCGCTCGATTTGGGAAGAGTATTCGGGTTGGTTTCACTACGAAGACTCCACCACCGGTCTGTACGGCGTGCCGCGTTCCAGCGTCAACGCCGATCTGACGGAGCTTGCCGGTGCGAGCGCACTCGCGGCACGGGCCAAGCAGAAAGTACAAGACGGCAAGCCGCTCGAAGCGCTACACCTGCTCGACATCGCACTTGGCGGGCAACCGACGCATGCCGAAGCGCTGGCGGTAAAGAAAGACGCATTGCAGCTACTCCAAAAGGAATCCGGCGGCAGCAACTTAAGCGAAACGATGTGGCTTAAGTCGGAGATCGCGGCCGTCGACGCGGCTTTGGGCGCACCGAAATAACACGGCTATTCCGCCGTTTGTTAGGGGCCTAACCAATTGGTCAGACCCCAGCCTCTTCCTTTCGATTGCGACTGTTAAGATAGCGGCCGGCGTGATCACCGTTAGAAGGGGCAGCAATGATCGGCAATGACCCGCTTGATCTCGGCGGACAATTCGCTTTCGTAACGGGCGCCGGACAAGGTGCAGGCAGAGCGATCGCGTTGGCCCTGGCACATCACAATGCCGGTGGTGTCGCCGTCAACGATTTCGTCCCCGAACGCGCGGCCAACGTCGTCGCTGAAATCGAAGCGCTGGGCGTGCGTGCCGTCGCCGTACCGGCAGATGTTAGCGATCATGCTGCCGTCACCGCCGCGATTCAAATAGCGACGACCAAGTTGGGGCCCATCACGCTTCTAGTGAACAACGCCGGTAACGCGGGTCCCGACGCGACGATGGGACAGTCGCCGCTATTCTGGGAAACCAAGCCTACCGATTGGGACCGCTTCTTCCGCACGAATTTGCAGGGCGTAATGAATTGCTGTCATGCCGCTTTGCCCGGCATGGTCGCGCAAAAGAAAGGCCGTATCGTAACCATCGTCTCGGACGCAGGACGCGTGGGTGAAGCCAAGCTCACCGCCTACGCCGCCGCAAAAGCCGGCGCTGCCGGTTTCGTGCGTGCGATCGCGAAGGAGGCAGGTCGCTTCGGAGTTACTTCCAACGCAATTTCACTCTCCGCGCTTGAACCGCCATTCGAAGGCGAGGCAAAGACGCAATTTCTCGCCAGCGAGCACGCCAAGGCGATTCTCTCTCGCTATGTCATCCGGCGTTTCGGCAAACCCGATGATGTTGCGATGATGACCTTATTTTTATGCTCGAACGCCGCCGAATGGATTACAGGTCAAACCTACCCGGTGAACGGCGGCTATAGCTTCGCCGTGTAATCGACACCGAGGAAAAAGCTGATGATCGATCAAAAGGCTTTGGCCGCAGTTATTGCAAAAGAAGAGATTCGCGAACTTGCGCTCTTGTACTCACGCGGTGTCGATCGCAAAGACGGCGAGCTGCTTAAAACACTTTACGCTAAGGACGGCACCGACGATCACGGCAAGCATTACAAGGGCGACGCAGCCGGCTATATCCGGTTTCTCGAAAGATCGTTTCCGCACATGCCTTACAGCGGACACCACATCTGCAATCACCTTATATCTGTCGACGGCGATATGGGTGAAGGTGAAGTCTATGCCATTGCGTATCACGTCTTTCCGGATCGCAATGGCGGATGGATCGAGGATTTCATGACCGTGCGTTACATCGATAAGTACCGCAAAGAAGACGGCCGATGGCTGTTTGCGAGCCGTATCGTCTCGTTCGATCATCGCACTCAACGCCCGCTTTCATCGGCTGAAGCGGCAAACTTTCCGCCTCCAGATAAAGACCCGAGCTACACCGCTCTATCGAGCAGGCTATTCAAACGCGGCTCGCGCGCCTAACCGCCTTCGAGAACAACATGCTTTCCGCTGCCGTCATTGTGGCCGAAGCAGAATCGCGAGTAGGCATTATTGATGCGGAATACGCTGTTCGCGCCAACCTCGATCGACTGATCGATTCACTTAACGCCGATGCCAAACTGCCGCCGAAGGGCGAGGCGAGCGCGCACAAAGTACTCGTTGACCGAACAGCGGATCGTCTCGAAGGGTTGAAATGGTTGCGTGATCATCCCGAGATCGGCGATGAAGTTATTCGACAACCCGTATTCCTCACAGGACTGCCCCGCTCCGGCACAACCTTCTTCCAATACTTATTCGATCGCGATTCGCGCTTTCGATTGATTCGAACTTGGGAAGGCATTTCGCCTTCGCCGCCGCCCGGCTATGACGCCGAGTCGGTTAAGCGACGTAAGGCCGAGGAAGGCGAGCGACGACGTCAAACGCGCCCTCAAGTAGCCGGATTCGAAGCGCTGCATCTCATTGATGCCGATGGCCCGGAGGAGTGTCACGCCTTCATGGAACACAGTTATGCCGCCGCCGGCTTGTATAACTTGTTCAATGTACCCTCGTACTTCGACTATCTGATGACTTCGCTAGACCTCACCGCGGCTTATCGCGCGCACAAACGGCAATTACAATTGCTTCAGTGGCGCACGCCGCAACCGCGATGGGCATTGAAGTATCCAAATCATGTCATCGCCATGAATAACATTCTGGAAGTTTATCCGGATGCGCGCTTCGTGATGACCCATCGCGATCCGGTGCAAACGCTGGCGTCGATCGCGAAGATGTCGTTCACATTGCGGAACACGCGTTACGACAAGCCCGTCGATCCAAAAGTCGTCGGCCGGCAAATGCTCGACTTCGTGCAGCGGCACATCGATCGGATCATGGCGTTCTGTAAATCAGGGCAAGCCGGTCGAGTAGCGCATGTCGACTACTATCGCGCCATCGACAATCCGGCGAAGGCCGTAGCGGAAGTGCATGCGGGGCTCGGTATCGATACGCCGGCCGAGGTGAATGCCGCCGTTGCCGATTGGCACCGCAAGAATCCAAAGAATGCGCGCGGGGCGAATGCCTACGCGCTGGAACAATACGGACTCGATCAAAACGCCGTCGCCGAGCAGTTCGGCGATTACATGCGTCATTTCGATATCCCGCGCGAGCACATTGGACTTAAGCGTGTCGCAAGCTGAACCGATTCCCGGCTGGAACGCTTTGCAAGGGGCGATTGCAACCGCTCGCGGCGAACTGGCTGCCGCAGCGCCGGATAAAGAGACCGCAGCCGAGGCGGATGCCTACGTGATGCGCGTGCTGACTGCCAACTTCACCGACGGTTTCTTGAATCACCTGCTGACGGCCGACGGCTTAATGCGTGCGTTGCCCACGAAGGGCGGACCTAATCCGGACTATATAATGACTCATGCGGCGATCGACCCGACGCGGCGATATAGCATCGAAGGTCATCTACACGATTCCGAACGCGTCGGCGTGGGTCTGTATTCAGTTACCGCGAACGGAGCGCTTTCGCTTGAAGGCTATGCGGCTTTCGAACGCAGTGATGTGAATCCCGATGGACATTTTAATCTCGGAATTTCGGCGGACGCACAAGGCGACGGCACGCTGCGCCTGACGCCGAGCTGTCGCGTCTTGCTCGTGAGAATACTGACTCGCAACTCGCAAGGCCGCCCTGCCCGCATCGCACTGACCGGAGCATCGCAATCGCCGACGTTTCAGCCTGCGCAAGATTCGTGCGAACGCACGCTTATGCTGATTGCACAGACGACGTTACGCGCCATACGACAGTACATTCGCTGGAGTCAGTTGAATGCCGCAACGCCGAACCGCTTTACTGCACCGCCGCCCGAGATGGCAGACGAGGTGCAAGGTGATCCGGACACGCATTACTGCCTGGGTCGTTACGACCTCGCAGCGGGCCAATGGCTCGAAGTGCAAATACCGCAGGTCGCGTGCCGCTATTGGTCGCTGCACGCCTACAACCATTGGTGCGAATATTTGCCAGGTGCGAGTGCTCACGATTTGAACGCGATCGCCGACGATGACGGCTTTATTCGAGTGCACATCGGGCCGTCACTTGCGCCGACCCTTCCCAATCGTGTCGACACCTTAGGACGACACCGTGGTGTGCTGATCTTCCGTACGATTGGCGCGAGTGAGTTGCAACCGCCATACGCGAAACTCAAGACTTGGCGATGACGCCTCGCCCTTTCGAAATTCGCTTCGATCGCAAAACTGTGGACGCGTTGCGCCAACGCATCCGTCAAACGCTGTGGGCGCCCGAGCAGCAAGGCGCAGAATGGACGTTCGGTGTTCCCGGAGCAGAGCTGCGACGCCTAGCTGCATATTGGGCGGACGGCTTCGATTTTGACGCTCACGAACGACTGCTCAATCAGCAGCCGCAGTTTCGCGCCACAGTGAGCGACGTTGACATTCATTTCATTCATCGACGCGGAGTCGGGCCTGCGCCGATCCCTCTAGTGCTGACGCACGGCTGGCCATGGACATTCTGGGATTTCGCGAAAGTCATCGAACCGCTCGCCGATCCTGCGCGCTTTGGCGGCAATCCCGCCGATGCGTTCGATGTCATCGTGCCGGCGCTTCCCGGGTATCCCTTGTCGGCGGCACCGGATCGCTCGATAGGTTTTGTCGAGACGGCCGATCTATGGCGCGAGTTGCTGGATGTGCTCGGCCATAAACGCTTCGGCGCACACGGCGGCGATTCGGGTGCGTTCGTTACCGCGCAGTTGGCGCATGCACATGCGGATTCGGTTATCGGCGCGCATCTGACCTTCCCTGCCTTGCTCGGCGCACAACTCGGCGACCCACGCGAACGGCCCGATTTGCAAACACATTTTCTAACGCACATGTTCGAACCGCAAACCCTGTCATGGGCTATGCACGACTCGCCGGTCGGCATGCTTGCATGGATGCTGCAGCGTCGGCGCTCATGGAGCGATTGCGAGGGCGACGTCAGTCGTCGCTTCACCGACGACGAGTTATTGTTGGCGACGACGCTGTATTGGCTCGGCAATTCGTTTGCAAGTTCGGTGCGTTTTTACGCCGCATCTTTCAAGCGGCCATGGATCCCTCGTCACAACGACCTTCCGACGTTACGCGCACCCACGGGCATTGCCGTGTTTCCGAAAGAGCTGCGCAAAGTGACTCGAGAGTTTGCCAGCGAACACGCCAATATAGTTCATTGGTCCGAAATGCCCCGTGGCGGACATTTTGCGGCGAGCGAAGAACCTGAGTTACTCATTCAAGACTTGCGCGCGTTCTTTAAACCCTTGCGCGACCTTTAGGAGCTTTATGCAACCGAGCAATATGAGCGGCAAAGCCGCACTCGTCACCGGCGCCGCAGCGGGATTAGGGCGCGCAATCGCCCTGACGCTTGCGCGCGCCGGTGCCGACGTATGTATCGTCGACATCAACGCGACCGGACTCGACGACACCGCCACTCAAGTACGCGCACTTGGCGTCAAAGCTGAAATATGCGCGATTGACCTTGCCGTGCGCGAGAACTGCGTTGCCGCAGTGGACTCCGCGGTAAACGCGCTTGGCCGACTCGACGCGCTCTGCAACGTCGCCGCCTACTTCGCTCCGGCCAACGCGCACGAAATGAGCGAAGCCGCGTGGAACAAGACAATTGCGGTGAACCTCAGCGCACCCTTTATTCTTATTCAACAATCGATTCCGCATTTGCTTAAAACAGAAGGTGCGGTCGTAAACGTAACCTCGTGCGCCGCTTTTGCCGGCCAAGCGTACATAGCTGCGTACTGTGCGACCAAAGCAGGGCTGACGCACCTGACCAAAGCGCTAGCGATGGAATACATGCATAAAAAGATTCGTTTCAACGCAGTCGCGCCAGGCGGGATGCCCACGGCGCTCGCCGCCAACATGCGAAACCTGCCCGCCGATGTCGATGTATCGCTGATCAAGCGTTATTCGCCGCTGCGTGGTTTGGTCGAGATCGACGATGTCGCCGCGATGGTCGCGTTTCTGGCATCTGACGCAGCGCGCGGTTATCACGGCACGTGCATTTCCGTGGACAACGGCATTTCGGCGGGATAGGACTTGAATTAAACGGCAATGGCTCGGCGGCAAAACGCCCAAATATCGTCGGCTAATTGTGTGCGGCGCGCTTGATCGGGCCGATCCGTTTCGTGCGCCAGCAGCTCCGTGTGCACAGTGGTGGATACCAAGTTGTACACCAGCGTCGCCAAACGTTGCGGATCACCGGTTCGCACCGACCCCGCCGCCATGCCATCGGCCAATTGCTGCGCGATCAAGGCGAGCAGCGGCGTCAGCGCCGCTTGCAGATCCTTAGGATGGGATTGAGCGAGCCGCAGATGCTCGCGGCTCATCGCGGCGCCGCGGCGATTGCTTTTCTTCTCGCTATCGCCGTTTAAGTCGATTTTGCCGAGAACGATGCCAGTGACGATGAGCTTGAGCCGCTCCATGGGATCCGCCAACGTCTTCACCTGTTGGCTATACAGGCTGGCGGCTAGCCGAATCGTTTCTTCAAACACTGCCAACACCAAATCATCCTTATCCGCAAACCGCTCGTAAAACGCTCGCCGCGACAATCCGGTTTTAGTGAGCACGGCGCGAATCGTTAGGCCCTCAAGCCCGCCCTGATCCAATAACTCATACGCGGCTTCGACGATCTGGCGGCTGCGCTTGAGAATTTGGTCGCGACCGACGGCCAGCACCCGGTTGGTCGAGCGCTCTTCCCAGCGAGATGGCGTGTCTAGATCGGTCATAAGTTATCGGCGCGTTTCGGCTCTTAAATCAAGCAGTGGCGAGAACACAGTTCTTAACCATATTCGCCCTGACGGACCCGCAATAGCGTGCGCCGTACTGCATTTCGCAATAATGCTGTTGACATTTATAGCATGGGATACGTAGATTGCCGAGAACGGCGTTCTCACCTTTCCATTGCAGGCCTCACATGACGGCAGTCATTTATATCGAACACAACGGCACCCGACACAAAGTGGATGTGCCCAACGGCGACTCCGTGATGCAAGGAGCCGTGAATAATGGCGTTCCGGGCATTGTCGGTGAATGCGGCGGCGCGAATTCATGCGCAACGTGTCGATGCACTGTCGATACGACCTGGGCGGCGAAGTTGGGTAACCCAACATCGGGCGCGGAAAAGGAATTGATCGAAGGCGCCGAGGGCGAATACCTGCCGAATATGCGGTTAACCTGCCAGATTGAAGTTTCGCCCGAATTGGACGGCTTGATCGTCCACTTACCCGAAAAACAATTCTGAGACGGGAGAGGATATAGATCATGGCAATCGACGCAGCCAACCCCGTTCCACCGACATTCCCCCGCTTTGCCGGTCCGGATCAAATTCCGCCGCATGTGCCCAAGGAGCTGATTCGGCCTACCGGAATCCCCTTCGGCCCCGAGTTCCTCGCCAGCCCCCACGATTTCATGGCGAAGCTACATCAAAACAATCCGCCGATTTTCTACGACGTCAGTCCTTACGGAAATGCGTGGCAACTCATCAAACACGAGGACGCACTATTCGCCTTGCGTCACTGGGAGAATTTCTCCAACGAAGGCGCCACACCCTTTCCGCGCGACCCGAACGATTACTTCTATTTCATTCCGATCGAAATCGATCCGCCGCATCATCGCAAGTACCGCGGCATCGTCGATCCGCTCTTAAGCCCTAAGGGTGTACTCAAGCTCGAAGACCAGATTCGCCAACGTGCGCGGGATCTGCTCGATCAGTTCGCCGATAAAGGCGAATGCGAGTTCACCACCGCCTTCGGCCGGCCGCTGCCTGTCTGTGTATTCCTCGACATCATGGGCCTGCCGCAAGACATGCGCGACACATTCGTCGAGTGGGCAATCGATCTTCTGCACGCAAAGGACCGCGAAACCATGGGCCGCGCGATGCAAAACATCGTCGCCTACATCAAACAAGCCATTGCCGAAAAGCGCGCCAATCCGGATGACGGCGTCGTAAGCCGTATTGCGCACGCGGCGCCGGACGGCAAGCCGCTCAGCGAGAAGGAAGTATTCGGTTTCGTTATCTTTCTGTTCATCGGCGGCCTCGACACAGTGTTCGCAACGTTGAACAACATGTGGCTTTGGATGGCGAAGAACCCGGAGCGCGTCAAGGAAATCATTGCACGCGGCGATGACATCAACGATATCGTGGAGGAATTACTGCGACGCTGGTCGGTAACGTTCTCCGGCCGCGTGGTCGCGCAAGACATCGAGATGCGCGGCGTTAAAATGAAGAAAGGCGATCGCATTACCTGCGTTCTGCCCGCGTGCAACTTCGACCCGGAAGTGTTCCCCAATCCGCTCGAAGTGGACTTCGACCGTCCGCGCAAGACCATTCTCGCTTTCACGGTCGGTGTACATAGCTGCATGGGCGCGCATTTAGCGCGTCTGGAAATCAAGATTGCGCTGCAAGAATGGTTGAAGCGCATTCCGAAATTCTCAGTGAAGCCTGGTGCGGAGATTATCTATCGGCCGGGTGGAGTAGTAGGACCGGAGGAAGTGCCGCTCGTCTGGTGACGCGCGACTTTTTGAGATCTCAATAATCATGCACCGTTACTGTTCAATGCAGCAACGGTCTCAAGCTCGACAAATGCCGACGCAAATCGCTGCGCCAATGCGCTAGACACTTCCTTCGATTGCCACCCATCGGTACCGAGAGTCGATAACCAAACCGCCAGCCCGTATGCCGGCGTCGTGCGATAAGTCAGCCAAGCTTGGTCTTTTGATGGACGCTCCTCGCTCGGTACTTCGAGAGCGTTACGGTATTCCTCAAGCAATTCACGCTCGCTGCCGCGTCGATCGGCTTCGGTGAGCGAACCGATTAGGAAGTAACCGACGTCCTGCGACCAGC
>Ga0315910_10005549_pt1 | contig 10330 bp, 9 predicted proteins | sample EdamamesoilMG_FD_204470 | JGI IMG/M metagenome (GOLD analysis project Ga0315910, IMG submission 204470) | Garden soil microbial communities collected in Santa Monica, California, United States - Edamame soil | ecosystem: Environmental > Terrestrial > Soil > Garden | place: USA: California... | reverse complement strand
CCCAGTTGCGTCTGTAGTCGCTGGTCTTGTAGGGGATCCACTCCGGATTCCGGCTGTTGGTGTGCAGCCTTGTCTTCAGCTCTTCAAGCGGCAGGGTTGCCGATACAGGCTCCGAGTAATTGACGATGTGCAGGTTGTGCTCGGCGAAGTCCACCACCGTCCGGCCGTCCGGATCCGAAAGGCGCGCCGATTCGATGTTCCATTCGAGCGGTACTTCCCAGTCGAACACCGCAGTACCCGAGGGTGTTTCCACCATCTGAAGCGGTACGCTTTCAGCGAGGATGCGCAGTGTCTGGCGCAGCCCCGCGCCGGTGATGCTTCGGCAAATGGGATAGAGGCGCTTCGCCAGCGCCATCAGGTCTGCATCTGTTGCCAGCGTGCTCATGCGTCGCGGGATTGGGCCTGGCTTCGATACTTTGCCTCATGGGCGGCCCGGTCGAACGGCCGGTAGCCGGCGTCGCGCGGTGCAATGATGCTGACTGGCAGCGGCAGCGCGATCGAGAACGACGGGTCGTTCCAGCAATAGCCGTCCGCAAGCGCCGGCTGGAAGACGTCGGTCATGTGGTACTGCAGCATCGCATCGTCGCTCAGCGTCTGGAACCCGTGGCCGAAGCCCGGCGGTATGTAGAGCGCGCTGGCATCGGCTTCATCGAGCTGCACCGCCGAATGCTGCAGGAAGGTGGGCGAGTCGGGGCGCAGGTCGAGCAGGATGTCGTGGATGGCGCCCCGCGTGCAGCGCACCAGCTTCGACTCGCGCGAGGGCGACCACTGGAAATGCATGCCACGCACCGTACCGCGCGCGCGATTGAACGAGATGCTCGCCTGCACGAAGCGGCTCTCAATGCCGTGAGCGGCGAACTCCTCGACACAGAAGATGCGCGCGAAGAACCCCCGGTCGTCCGAGGACTTCTCGGGCGAGATCAGCCACGCACCGGCGAGTGGCAGAGCTTCGAACTTCATCGCCGGTCGGCAATGGCAATGAAGCGGGTGGTCTGCTGCTGCACCAGATCGGCCGGAGCCGCGCCCTGCTGGAACGCGAGGTACCAGTCGGCAAGCCAGGTGAGCGCCTCGGCGATGCTCAGTCGGGGCCGCCAGCCGAGCAATGCTTCGGCCTTCGAGGAGTCGATGCTGAGCATCGCTTCCTCGTGCAGGTGCTGGCCCGCGCTGGATTTCCAGGGTTCGGCAAGGCCCCAGCGCGCCCCCAGGATCTCGGCAAGCTCCGACACCGTGGGAGGGTGGCGTTCCTGCGGACCGAAATTCCAGTCGCCCGAGGCCCTGGATGGCGCTTCGACCAGATGCTGGCCGAGCGTCACGTAGCCCGACAGGCAATCCAGCACGTGCTGCCAGGGACGCGTGGCGCGCGGATGGCGCAACACCACCGGCTCGCCGCGCGTGAACGAAGCGATGGCCTCCGGCACGAACTGGTGCGGAGTCCAGTCCCCGCCGCCAATCACGTTGCCGGCGCGGGCACAGCCGATGACGACGCCGTGCTCGGCGTACGTGGCGAGCGGGAAGAACGAGCTGCGGAACGACGCGGCGACCAGCTCCGCGCAGGCCTTGCTGCTCGCGTACGGATCATTGCCGCCAAGCGTGTCGGTTTCGCGGTATCCCCAGACCCAGCCGCGGTTCGCGTATACCTTGTCCGTCGTGACGTTGACCACGGCCACTCGCAACCGCGCGCGCCGCACGGCTTCCAGCACGCTGGCCGTACCCACGACGTTGGTGGAATACGACTCGATCGGATCTGCATAGGAATCGAGCACCACCGACTGCGCTGCCATGTGGAACAGCACTTCCGGCTGGTGCTCCTGCAGGAAGGCGGTCAGCTGTGCGGTATCACGGATATCGCCGAAAGTCGTCGGCACCTGCCCCGCAACGCCCGCCAGCTCGAACAGGTTGGGTGAAGTCGGTGCCGGCTTCGAGTAGCCGCGGACCTCGGCCCCTAGGTTGCGCAGCAGGCTGCACAGCCAAGGTCCCTTGAACCCGGTGTGACCGGTGATCGCGACGCGCCTGCCAGTCCAGAAATCCTTGTCCACGCGTCAGTCCCGGCTATCGCTCACGGATCAAGCACGGTGACGGTCGGAATGGGTACCACGAAGCGGCCGCCCCACTCCTTGATGTAGGCGTGCTGCGCGGTGATCTCCTTCTTCAGGTTCCACGGCAGGATCAGCACATAATCCGGCTTGGTTTCCCGGATGCGTTCCGGAGCCAGGATGGGAATGTGGGTGCCCGGTGTGTAGCGGCCCTGCTTGTGCGGGCTGCGGTCCACCGTGTAGTCGAGGAAGTCCGTGCGGATGCCGCAGTAATTCAGCAGTGTGTTGCCCTTGCCCGGCGCGCCGTAGCCAACCACGGTCTTGCCGGCAGCGCGAGCCTCGATGAGGAACTTCAGCAGCTTGCGCTTGGTGTCCTTCACGCGGGCCTCGAAGCCCTGGTAGGTTTCCAGGCTGGTCAATCCGCGAGAGATCTCCTCGTCGCGCAGGGAATCCACTGCCGGCAGGGTGGGGTGGGTGGCATCGTCGGCATGGCAGCCGTAAACGCGCAACGAACCGCCGTGAGTCGGAATCTGATCGACGTCGAACAGCCGCAGGCCGTGGTGGGCGAACACCTTCTCGACCGAGTACAGCGACAGGTAGGAGAAGTGTTCGTGGTAGATCGTGTCGAACTGGTTCTCGTCCATCAGCTTCAGCAGATGCGGAAACTCGATGGTGATGACGCCGCCGGGGGCGAGCAGAATCTTCATGCCGCCAACAAAGTCGTTGATGTCGGGCACGTGTGCCAGCACGTTGGCGCCAGCCAGCAGATGGGGGCGGCCGAACTCGGCTGCGATTTCCGTGGCGCTCTGGCAGCCGAAGAAGCGCACGGTGGTCGGCACCCCGCGCTCGATGGCGACCTTCGCCACGTTGGCCGCCGGCTCGATGCCGAGGCACGGGATCTTCTTCGCCACGAAGTGCTGCAGCAGGTAGCCATCGTTGCTGGCGATCTCCATCACCAGCGACTTCTCGCCGAGGCCGAAGCGCTGCGTGACCATCTCGGTGTAGCGGCGACCGTGCTCCACCCAGCTGTCCGAGTACGAAGAGAAGTAGTCGTAGTCGCTGAAGATCTCATCCGGTGAAACATATTCCTCGAGCTGCACGAGGAAGCAGTTCCCGCAAACCCAGGCGTGCAATGGATAGAATCGCTCCATCGCATTCAGCTCATCGGGTTCGATGTGGGTCTGACACAAAGGCGACATGCCCAGGTCGACGAAGGTGACTTTCAGTGGGGAGGCGCAAAAGCGGCACTTCGGTGTAGGCCGTGCTTCATTGATACTGGAATCCATACCGTCCCTATATATCGCCATCATCGGCATCGTGCTCGCGTGACTAATCACGCACCGCTACACGATAGCGGGCCGATCGGAAAAATTGTGATAAATGTAGCGCAATTCTGAAAAAAGGTAACATATTCATGCGACTGTTCGATGGCGCGCAACGCCTGCCTTTGTTGGTTGGCGTCGCGTTGATCATCTTCGCTGCGGCGCTGGAATTGCAGCGGCCGCTCACTGGGCTGCACGACAACTGGATCGCGGGATACGGCCATCTCGCTCATGGTTACCTCACCCTGCTCATGGCGCTGTGGCTGGCCTGGAACGGTTGGCAGTCTCGACCCGCGTTGCTCCTGAAGCCGTGGTGGCCGGCACTGGCAGTGCTGGGCGTCTTGCTGGTGATGCTTGCCGTATCGATGGTGGCGGCGGTGGAAACGGTCGTGGAATCCCTGGTGCCGCTCATTGCGCTCGCCGCGCTCGCGGCTGGCTTCGGCTGGCAGGTCGCCCGACTCCTGGCATGGCCGATCCTGTACGTGATGTTCGCGGTGCCCATCTGGTGGGTTCTCAATGCACCATTGCAATGGCTTACCGTTATGGTGGTGAACCATCTGGTGGCATGGACCGGCGTGCCCGCATACGTGGAAGGCAATTTCTTTCACCTGCCTGCCGGCACGATGGAGATCGCTGCGCTGTGCAGTGGTCTCAACTATTTCATGGTCGCCCTCTCGCTCGCGGCATTCCAGGGGCTGCTGTATCTGCGCGGATGGGGAAACCGCTTCAAGCTGCTGGCGATGGCCGCGATTCTCGCGGTGCTGTGCAACTGGGTCCGTATTTATTCGCTGCTGCTGGTCGGCTACTTCTCGGAGATGCGCAACTACCTGATACGTGTGGAGCACATCTACTTCGGCTGGATCCTGTTCCTGCTGTTCATCTGGCCGGTGTTCTTCTATGGGAGGCGTCTGGAAACGGGGGAGCACCGCCAGGGCGTGCAGGCCATGTCGCCCGCGCGCTCCGGCTTGGACGAAGTACACGGCGGAGCCTGCTTCGCGGCCTGCGTGGCAGTGGCGTTGCTGCTGCTGTCCGTGGGCCCGCTGCAGCATGTGTTGCGCGCCGCTGGCCTTGCCGAGCTTCGCTGACCGGCAAATTGCGAGGCTCAGGCTGCCTCGCGCGCAGCCGACTTCCTGCGAAAGCGGCTGCGCAAGGCGAGCAGCGGCGATTCAAAATACCGGTAGCTGATCGCTGCAATAACGATCGTCACGGCGAGACCCGCCGGAAACAGCAGCTGTTCCACGGGCAGGCCAACCTTTTCCAGTATCCGTCGACCGACGTCCAGTGCGAGCATGTGCAGCAGATAGATGCCGTAGCTGATGACGCCGAGATAGGCCAGTGGCCGCCACTCCAGAGTTCGGGCTACCGCTGAATCTGGTCGAACCGCGATGCAACCCAGCAGCACTGCCGCAAGCACATGGAAAGCGAGGCGAGGGGATCCGCGCAGGTCGGATCCTGTATTGGCGACCAGCAGCATGGCCAGAAGGACCACGATCAGCACGGGCAATGTGGCGACGCGGCGCAGCTTCGCGCGGTTGGTGGGGTCCTCGAGCAGAAACGCCAGGATCACTCCGAGGATGATCGGCGTGAAAGTGCACTGCAGGATTTCCAGCGACTCATACGGCATCCCCACCCTGGCGAGCCAACCGTCTGCCAGCCCGAAATTGACGGCCTGGCTAATGCCAAGCAGCACCAGCAGAAGCACCACGGAGCGACGTCCCAGCAGGGCGAGCAGCGGCGGCCATACCAGGTAGAACTGCTCCTCGGTGGACAACGACCAGGTGATCGACATCAGTCCGCTGACGTGCACCCAGTTGCTGGTATAGGTCGCCAGGAACGGAAGGCCATCGAGAAACTGATCACGGCCGTCGCCCGATCCGATCCACAGGTAATAGCACGCCAGCACTGCAATCACCGCGTAGTACAGCGGAAAGATGCGCAGCGTCCGTCTGGCGTAGAAATTGCGCAGCGAAATCGCGCCGGCTTCCTTTCGCTCCTGCAGCAGGAGCATCGAGATGAGGAATCCGCTCAGCACGAAGAAGACATCCACGCCAAGGAATCCATGGCCGCTGATCGGCAAGCCCGGGATGGGTGAGTGGCTGTGATGCCAAACCACGGCGAGCACGGAAAGCGCACGTATGCCATCCAGTCCGGCAATGCGCCCGCCCCAATGGTTTGCTGCAGCTGCCATCGTGCCGGCTATACGTCCGGCCGCCCGATCTTGCGCAGCACTTCCGGCAAGGCGCGCTGCCAGTCAAAGGGGTCGCGGCAGACGCGGGACAATGTTCGCTGGGTCAAGAGCAGCGAATTCGAAGGCCGGCGCGCGGGCGTCGGGTAGTCGGAAGTCGGGATGCCGGTAATTCGCGGGCGACGATGCAGCAGGCCGAGCCCTTCTGCGGCAGCAACAATGGCCTGTGCAAATTCATGCCAGCTCACCGCCGGGCCTGCTCCAGTGTGAAGCAATCCCCATGGTGCGGCGCCATCGCCACCTGGCGAGGCAAGGAGCAGCGAGATGCAGCGCGCAAGATCGCCAGCATAGGTCGGCTGCCCGCGCTGGTCGTTCACGACGCGCAGCTCATCGCGCTCTCTGGCAAGTCGCAACATTGTCTTCACGAAGTTGTTGCCGTGCTCGCTGAACACCCAGCTGGTGCGCAAAATCCAGTGCTTGCGGCACAGGCTTGCAACGGCCAGTTCTCCTCCCAGTTTGCTGCGGCCGTATTGTCCGAGCGGGCGTGTGCCGTCCTCTTCCGTGTAGCCCTCCGGCTTCCGGCCATCGAAGACATAGTCCGTAGAGATGTAGACCAGCGGAACATCGAGCGCCTGGGCCGCTCGTGCGATCGCGGCGGGGGCTTCGGCGTTCACCTTCCAGGCCAGGTCCGGCTCCGACTCGGCCTTGTCTACGGCCGTGTAGGCCGCCGCAATGATGATGGCGTTGGGAGCTGCAGCGGCAATGCGCTGCTGCAGGTCGCCCGGGCTTGCCAGGTCCAGAGTCCTTCTGTCCCAGAAGGCAGCATCCGGGATCTCCGCGCGCAGATGACTGCCCAACTGGCCATTGCCGCCAATCACCAGGGGCTTCATTCCGCCGACCTGATCCGGGCCAGCGAGGGCAGTGCGGCGTCCTTCGCGCTGACAACTGGATTGGCAATCGGCCAGGCGATACCGACCTCGGGGTCGTTCCAGGCCAGGCCGATTTCATCCTCGGGGTGGTAGTAGTCGGTGCACTTGTATTCGAAGTCCGCCAGCTCCGATACCACGGCGAACCCGTGCGCATAGCCCGGCGGAATCCAAAGTTGCCGGCCGTTGGTGTCGGAAAGCGTCACGCCCACCCACTTGCCGAAATGCGCCGAGCGCGGATTGATGTCCACCGCCACGTCGAACACCTCGCCGCGCGCCACGCGCACCAGCTTGCCCTGGGGGTGGGTTCTCTGCGCGTGCATGCCTCGCAGCACGCCGCGACCTGAACGCGAGTGATTGTCCTGGACGAAATCCAGCGTGATGCCGGCCGCATCGCGGTAGCGCTGCTTCTGGAAAGTCTCGACGAAGAAGCCGCGTTCATCGCCAAATACTTTCGGTTCGATGATGAGTACGCCGGGCAGGGCCGTCTCGATGACTTTCAACGCCCGGTCTCCAGAAGCTCGCGCAGGTACAGCCCGTAGCCGCTCTTTGCCAGCGGCGCTGCCAGCTTCGTCAGCTGTTCATCATCGATCCAGCGCTGCCGCCAGGCGATCTCCTCCGGGCAGCCGACTTTCAATCCCTGACGCTTTTCCAGCGTCTGGATGAAGTGCGCGGCCTCCAGCAGCGAGTCGTGGGTGCCGGTATCCAGCCAGGCCATCCCGCGGGCCATGGTCTGAACCTCCAGCTTGCCACGCTGAAGGTAGGCGTTGTTGACGTCTGTGATTTCCAGCTCGCCGCGTGGCGACGGCTTGATCGACTTGGCGACGGATACCACGTCGGAGTCGTAGAAATAGAGGCCGGTCACGGCAAAACGACTCTTCGGTGCCTTCGGCTTTTCTTCAATCGATGTGGCCTTTCCATTGGCATCGAACGCCACAACGCCGAAGGCCTCCGGATTGGATACCCGATAGGCAAACACGGTGGCACCATCTGTGCGCGCGGCGGCGCTGTTCAGCAGTCCGGAAAAACCGCTGCCGAAGAACATGTTGTCGCCCAGCACCAGCGCACTCGGAGCGCCGTCGATGAACGGTTCGCCGATCAGGAAGGCCTGGGCAAGACCGTCTGGCGACGGCTGTACGGCGTACTGCAGCGACATGCCCCACTGCTGGCCATCACCGAGCATCTGCTGGAAGCGCGAGGTGTCCTGCGGCGTGGAGATGACCAGTACATCCCGGATCCCTGCCAGCATCAGCGTGGAAAGCGGATAGTAGATCATCGGCTTGTCGTAGATCGGCAGCAGCTGCTTGCAGACCGCGTGGGTAACGGGGTGCAGCCGGGTGCCGGAACCGCCGGCCAGGATGATGCCCTTGCGATTCATGAGGCCAACTTGCCTTCGCCGCGGCGTTCCAGGCGGTAACTGCCGTCCAGCACACGCTGCCACCATTGGCGGTTCCCGAGGTACCAGCGCACGGTCTTCTCGAGGCCCGTGGCGAAGGTTTCCTGCGGTACCCAGCCCAGTTCGCGCTCGATCTTTCCGGCGTCGATCGCATAGCGCGTGTCGTGCCCGGGGCGATCCTTCACGAAGGTGATCAGGCTTTCGTAGGGTGCGGTGCCTGCAGCCCGCGGCGCGTGCTTCTCCAGCAAGCTGCACAGGGTGTGCACCACATCGATGTTGCGCTGCTCGTTGTGCCCGCCGATGTTGTAGGTCTCGCCGATGGCACCGTTCTGCAGCACGGTCCATAGCGCCCGGGCATGGTCTTCCACATACAGCCAGTCGCGCACCTGCGTGCCCTTGCCGTAGACGGGCAGCGGCTTGCCGGCCAGCGCATTGAGCACCATGTGCGGCACCAGCTTCTCGGGAAACTGGCACGGGCCATAGTTGTTGGAGCAGTTGGTCACCAGCACCGGCAGCCCGAAGGTGCGGTGCCAGGCGCGGGCGAGATGATCCGAGCCGGCCTTGGTGGCCGAGTAGGGAGAGCTGGGGGCGTAGGGCGTGTTCTCCGTGAAGAAGCCGCCGCTGTCTTCGAGGTCTCCGTACACCTCGTCCGTAGACACATGCAGGAAGCGGAAGGCCTGTGCCTTCGGTGTCGACAGGCCCCGCCAATACGCCAGCGCTGCCTGCAGCAGCACGGCCGTGCCGATCAGGTTCGTTTGAAGGAAGTCGTCCGGCGCGTCGATCGAACGGTCCACGTGGCTCTCGGCTGCCAGATGCATCACGGCATCCGGCTGGTGCCGCTCGAACACGCCGGCCATCGCCTGCCGATCGCAGATGTCTGCCTGTTCGAACGCATAGCGCGCCGGATCGGTGAAGCCCGCGAGCGACTCCAGATTGCCGGCATAGGTGAGCTTGTCGACATTGACGACACGCACTCCGGCCTGTTCAGTGAGGTGTCGCACCACCGCTGAGCCGATGAAACCGGCACCTCCGGTGATCAGAACCGTTCGCAGCTCTCGCACTTCGGAATTCCCCATATTGGTCAGTAGGCCTGCTTGTCGCCCGACAGCACCTGCAATGCCGTGCGGTAAATGATGCGCAGGTCCAGCAGCGGGCTCCACTGGCGCAGGTAGTCGAGGTCGAAGTTGACCCTGGCCTGCATTTGTTCGAGCCGGGCAGTTTCGCCGCGACAGCCATTGACCTGCGCCAGGCCGGTAATTCCAGGCAGCACCTTGTGCCGCATCATGTATCCCTTGATATGGCGCCGGTACATTTCGTTGTGCGCGACGGCATGGGGACGGGGCCCCACCAGACTCATGCGGCCCTGCAGGACATTGAACAGTTGCGGCAGCTCGTCCAGCGAGGTCTTGCGCAGGAATCGGCCCACACGCGTGGTCCGGCTGTCGTTGGCGGTGGCCTGCTGGACGTTCTCGTCGTCTTCCGTGACGGTCATCGACCGGAACTTGTAGACCATGATCTGCTCGCCATCCAGGCCGTAGCGTCGTTGCTTGAAGAGAACCGGGCCTTTCGACGTGGTCTTGATGGCAAGTGCCACCAGCAGCATGACAGGCAGTGCCGCCAGCAGGATGGGAATGGTGAATCCCAGGTCTGTCATGCGTTTCATCACGCCGCGGTAGCCGAAGAAAGGCGTCTCGTACATGGCGATGATGGGCACACCGTCCACTTCCCAGCTGCGCGACTGGATCAGGTCGAACACGAACACATCGGGCAGGTAGTAGATGGAGGCCGTGGAATCGCGGAGCTCGTCCAGCATGACCATCACCCGCTGCACGTGCCGGATCGGCAGCGCGATGAAGATGACGTCGATCTCCTCCTTGCGGACGTACGGCACCAGGTCCGTCAGCCGCCCCAGAATCGGCAGGCCGCTGGTCGATTCAACGCGTTCTGGTGCCCGGTCTTCGAAGAATCCGACAACCCGGGTGAGGTACTCCTTCCGCTGCTTCAGCCGGCTCACCAGCAGCATGCTGCTCGTATTGACACCCAGTATCACCGCACTGCGTTCGTTCTCGCGTGCAAACACGGTGCCGCGCTCGGCCAGCACGAGGATGAGGTTGCCGACCGCTATCGCCACCGCGCCGAGCGCGGCCCAGAGCAGTAGCACATTCGATTCGATGTCTCGCCCGAAGTGGGTGATTTGATCGATCAGATACAGCAGGCCGAGTGTCAGTACCCACCGGAAAAGGGAGCCCAGGACATTCTCTGGCGCACTGAAGTTCAGCGGGGGGGTGGGGCCGGACCGAGGCCGGAACATCACCAGGCTAAGTACTGCACTCAAGGTGGCAAGGGTGACCAGCTCGTGATTGAAATGGCTGCCCAGCACTGCCACTGCCAGGTAAAGCATGGTCGGCACGATTACTACCGGGAATGCCAGCTGCAGTATGCGTATCAAGGTGATTGATACGCTGTAT
>Ga0315910_10005548_pt1 | contig 10331 bp, 8 predicted proteins | sample EdamamesoilMG_FD_204470 | JGI IMG/M metagenome (GOLD analysis project Ga0315910, IMG submission 204470) | Garden soil microbial communities collected in Santa Monica, California, United States - Edamame soil | ecosystem: Environmental > Terrestrial > Soil > Garden | place: USA: California... | reverse complement strand
GAGCGCTTCCAGCGGCGGTGCATCCAGAGCCACTGCTCGGGGTGACGCCGCACGAATTGCTCGAGCAATCTGGTCGCCTCGCGCATGGCGAGCGGCGCCCAATCGCGTCCCGCTCCTGCGGGCGGCGCGAGCACGGCCACGAGCTCGACCCCATGGCCCTCCGCCGTCCGCTTCGGGAACGCCACCACCATCGGACAGCGCGCCCTTAGTGCCAACAAGGCGGGCGCCAGGTCTACGTCGACGACGGCTCCCAGAAAGTCTGCGGACGTGGTTGCTCGCGCTCGCTCGGGCGCCTGGTCGATCATCGACGCCACCCAAGCGCCCCGCGCGAGCGCTGCCCGCGCGTGGCGGGCGGCACTACCGACCTGCACCAGGCGCACCCCGCGGCTCGCCCGCAGTCCCTGCCACCAGCGGTCGAGCCACGCGACGCTCAGGCGCTTGGTGATGACCGTGAGCTCGACGTGCGCAGCGAGCGCGCACGCAGCGTAGTCCCAGTTGCCGGTGTGGGCGGTGGCCACGACGACCCCCGTTTCTCGCGCCTGCCGGCGCAGCTCGGCGATCACCGTTTCGAGGCCAAGCAGCGTCGCCGGCGTGCGCGGCCGCAGCGCGAGCTGGAGTAGCTCGAATACGCCAGTTCCGAGCGAGCGGTACATGCCCCGCGCCACCAGACGCGCGTCGGGAATGCCCGCTCGAGCGACGCTCGCAACGACGTGCGCCGCTCGCACTCGCAGCACGCCACCGACGAACCACGCGAGCAGCGCGCCCAGGGCGCCGAGAACGGAGGGGGCTACCCTCAGCGAAACCCCGCTTGGCGGGTCTTCTCTTTGGGGGCCTCCACCGATCCCGCGAACACGTCGCGCAGCGACACGACGAACTGGTCTCCCTTGTCGGTGCGCGCGAGGACGAGTTCCCCCTGAAGGCGGGTAGCCACGATCTTGTTGATGGTGAGGCCGACGCCCTGATTGCTGGCATGCAGCGTGATCAGCCGGACTTCCTCAGTGGTAGACCATCCCTCGGCGTCCGGCTTCGCCCCGGCGATCGAGAGCAGTGCTTGAAAATGCTCGTTCGTCATAGCAGGCACACCCTTTACGGGATGCGCCGCCGTCGTCAAGCTCTGCCCGGCACCTTGCGCCCCTGGATCACTGGCCGGACGTTGCTTCGAGCTGGCGGGGGCGTTCAAGGCGTACGCGGCCCCCCACCTCCAAGTGCACGATCTGGTCCGCGAAGCCGAGATCGCGCAGATGGTGCCCGACCACGATGACGGTCCGCTCGGCGAAGGCTTCCTGGCAGGCTTCGAAGAACGCCGCTTCGGTCACCCTGTCGAGCATCGCAGTCGCTTCGTCGAGTATCAGCACCGGTGCTCGTTTGACGAGCGCGCGCGCCAGCGCGATCCGCTGGCGCTGGCCACCGGACAGGAAGAGTCCGCCCTCGCCCACCACGGTGTCATAGCCGTCCGGCAGCTCTCGAATGAACTCGTCGGCATGTGCCAGCCTTGCCGCCCGAGACACGAGCTCGGGCGTCGCGTCTGCCGATCCGAGCGCGATGTTTTCCCGAATCGTGCCGCTGAGCAGCATCATCTCTTGGGGAACCACGGCGAATAGTCGCCGGAGCTCGCCGCGCGCGATGTCCGCATAGTCTTGGTCATCGACGCGGAGACGGCCCCCGGTCGGCGACAGAAAGCCAAGCAGCAGCTTCAACAGGGTGCTCTTCCCTGCCCCGTTGGGTCCGAGCACCACCGTCACCGCCCCGCGTGCCAGCTCGAGCGAAAAGTCCTCGAGCACCAGCGGGCGTCCCCGATAGGCAAAGTCGACGCCCTCGAGACGGAGACAGCGCTCGAAGCTCCGCACCGGCGAGCCGGCAGCCGACTCGTGCGGCTCGTTCAAAAGATCGACGAGCCGCGTCGCCGAGCCCCAGGTGAGATTGGTCGAACCGTATACCCCCGCGAGCATCGACAGCGGCCCGGTGAACACGAAAGCGTACATGAAGAACACCAAAAACTCTGGGGCTGAAAGCTGACCGTCGAGCACCAGATCGCTCATCGCCCACAGCATCAGTACGATACCCAAGCCAGCCACCAGTTGAGCCGTCGGCCCCGCTGCCCCGGTCGCGAAGTACAAGCGCTGACTGAGGCGCCGGCTCTGCACTTCGTAGCCGCGGAAGCGCTCACTCATGTCGCCCTCCCGACCGAAGGCCTTGATGACGGGGAGCATCGCCAGCTGTTCATTGGCGGCAGCATTGGCCCGCGCCCACGCCGACGAAAGCGCCGTCGACAGCTGCCTCAGGCGGCGCTCCGCCAGACGCAGCGCTATCAGGTAAAGCGGCACGGCCAGCGTGGTGAGGAGGCCGTAGCGGGGATCGAGGTACACCATCATGCCCACGGCGCCGGCGAGTGTGACCAAGGCTGGCAAGACGCCGACCAGCGTGCCGGTGAGATAACCAGTGACCGTTTCGGTGTCGCGTTCGAGGAGCGTCATGGACTCGCCACGGGTGCGCGCTTGGTGCTGCTCCAGCGCGAGCGCCTGCAGGTGATCGTAGACGCGCGTGCGCAGCTCGAACGAGGCTGCCGCGTGCCAACGCGCCCAGATCCAGAGTGACAGGAGCCCCACGCCCGCTTGCGCGACCACGAGCCCGAGCAAGCCGGCGAAGGCCCACGGCAACGCGATCGCGGGCGAACCCTGGCCCAACAAGCGCTGAGCGATGCTGCCGGCAAGCCATGGATAGGCCAGGCTGATGAGCGACCCCAGCAGCGCCACCGCCGAACTCGCGAGCAAGAACCCGCGGTGCCGCAGCGCCAGGCTGGTCAGGAACTCGGTCGGCGTCTGGATGGGTGTGGCGACCGAAAATCCGAGCCCCGTCATCGCCCGAACCCTTTACGAGCGCAGCCGGGCGCGTCAAGGTCCGCTATCGTTTGACGATGGATAATAGGTCACCGGGCCGGGAGTTCTCGCGCGACGAACATATCGTCGTCGAGAACATGGACAAGCGCTTCGGTGACTACCACGCCCTGCGCGACATCAACATGACCATCAAGCGAGGTCAGATTGTCGTGATCATCGGGGGCTCGGGTGCCGGCAAGACCACGCTGCTCAAGATTCTCATCGGGCTGGACAAACCGACCTCAGGCCAGATCTTCGTCGACGGGCAAGACATCGCGAAGATGAAAGAGCGCGCGCTGAACCAGGTGCGCCGTAAGTTCGGCATGGTGTTTCAGTACTCCGCGCTGCTCGATTCGATGAACGTGCTCGACAATATCGCGTTCCCGTTGCGCGAGCACACCAAGCTGCGCGAGAAAGAGATCCGCCAGCGCGTGCGCGAGAAACTCGACGTGCTCAGCCTCGGCGCCATCGAAAAACGCATGCCCAGCGAGCTGTCGGGAGGCATGAAGAAACGCGTCGGGCTCGCCCGCGCGCTGATGCTCGAGCCCTCGGTCTTGATGTACGACGAACCGACGAGCGGTCTCGATCCATTGTCGTGCCGCCTGGTCGATGACCTCATCGTCGAAACCCGCGATCGCTTCGGCGTCACCAGCATCGTGATCTCGCACGACATGGCGGGAGCGCTGCGCATCGCCGACCACATCTACCTGCTAGCCAAGGGCAAGATCGAAGCGTCGGGGAAGCCCGCGGAGCTGGTCGAGGGTGACAGCCAGCTCGCCCACGAGTTCTTCGAATCGAGCGGGATCGATGCTCAGCGCTTGATCCGAGAGGGCACGGCCTGAGCGTCAGGCGCCCGCACCAGCTGAGCGAGCCAGCTGGTCCAAGCGCACGAAGCGAAAGCCGCGCGCACGCAGCACGTCGACGACGGCACTCAGCACGGCTAGCTTCCGAGCGACGGGCAGCCTGAGGTCGGGCTGGTAGCGCGCCAAAGCCTCGAGCCCATCCTGCCTGTCGAGCACATCGACCCCGTGTAGCTCCAGGTTGACGAAGTCCTGGTTCGCCACCTGTCGCACCAGCCAACTCGCGAGCGTCGGCCCCGCCAGCGTGAGCGCGGTTCCGATCACGGGCAGGCCGAGCCACGGCGTCACCTGGATCGGGAGCTCGAGCAAGCCGTCACCGCGCCTGTAGTACGGGCGACCGAGCCGATACGGTGTGCGGGGCGCAAGCAGCACCTCGGGCCCGTCCAGCACGCTCTTGGAAACCCGCCCGGCGCACCGCTGGGCGAGCAGCACCGCCGCCTTGGCCGCATAATACGCGGGACACGGGAAGACCGACGAGTCGTAGCCCACCCCACTCTCTCGAAGCACGTCCGCCAAGCGGTCATTCATGAGGTAGCCAGGCGCGCGAAAGCCGCGCGGGGCGACGCCAGTTGCAGCCTCGATCGCCAAAGAGCTGTCTTGCACCTGACGCCGCATTTCGTCCTGCGAAAGCAAAGTCAGATCGTAGCGGTGATCCAAGGAGTGGTTGCCGATTTCGTGGCCCGCCTGCGCCAGCCGGGCGAGAGCCTGAGCGTTCTCGGGCCGCGCGACATCGGCCCCGACGGCGAAGAACGTGAGTTCGAGGCCCGCAGCCGCTGCCCAGATCTCGAAGCGCGGGATGGCGATGTCGTACACCGGGTGCGCGCGCTCGGTCGCGAGCGCAGACAACCCATGGATGGCTCGGTAGTGGTGGACTTCGTCGAGATCGACCGACAACGAGCACAAACGCGTCATCGAAAGTGCTCGTGGATGGCCTCGACGACGCGGTCTCGATCGCTCTCGGACATGCCGGCGAACAGCGGCAGCGACAACACCTGTTCGCAGGCGAGTTCAGCCTCGGGGAATTGCCCTGCGCGGTAGCCGTAGCTCGCCAGCGCTGGCTGCAGGGGCAGCGGACGCGGATAGTAGACCGCAGTCTGGATCCCGCGCGCCGCGAGCGCCCCTGCAAGTGCGTCGCGCTGGCCGTCGAGCACGCGTACCGTGAAGAGCGCGTGCGCCGACACACTGCCGCTCGGGATGCGAGGCATGACCAGCTCAGCGACGTCCGAAAGCGCCTCGACGTAGGCGGCTGCGTGGGCGGCACGCGCGGCGCGCCGGCGCTCGACGAGCGGCAACTTCACGCGCAAGAGCGCCGCCTGCACTGCGTCGAGCCGGTAATTGCCGCCGATTTCGGCGTGTTGGTGCTTCCCGGAAGCGCCGTGCGCTCGCAGGCTCTTGCAGCGAGCAGCGAGCTCAGCGTCGCTCGTGACGACCATGCCGCCGTCTCCGAACCCGCCTAGAGGCTTCGTGGGAAAGAAGCTGAAGCAGCCCAGGGCTCCCCACGCTCCCGCGCACCGGCCCGCGAAGCTGGCGCCGAACGCCTGCGCGGCGTCTTCGATGACGGGCAGCCCGGCCCGCACAGCGATCCGGGCGAGCTCGTCGAGCCGAGCGGGGCAACCGTAGAGGTGCACCGGCAAGATCGCGCGCGTCGCGGGGCCCAAGGCCGCCTCCACGGCACCCAGGTCCATCCCGAAACCAGCGAGCTCCACGTCGACGAAGCGCGGCGTCGCCCCGACGCGACAGATGGCCTCGGGCGTTGCGAAGAACGAAAACGCCGGCAGCACCACCTCGTGGCCCGGCCCGCAGCCGAGCGCGGTCAGCGCGCACACGAGCGCGTCGGACCCCGATGAGACCGCCACCGCGTGGTTGACCCCCAAGAAAGCGGCCACCTCGTGCTCGAAGGCCTCGACTTCAGGGCCCAAGATGAAGCTGCCGGAGGCGAGCACTCGAGAAAAGGCCGCCTCGAGCTCGGGCCCGAGCAGGGCGTGCTCCGCCGCGAGACCGAACAGGTCCAGCTGGGACATGGTTAGGCCACGCCCGCCGGAAGTTCCGCGAGCGCGCCTGCGCTCACGCGGTAGCGCCTCTGGCTGCGCGGGCAGGTGGCGACGCCGTCCGTGTCGAAGTCCAAACGTTCGCCCGCGTGACCTACCCAGCCGACCGCGACTGCAGGGACGCCGATCACGAGCGCGAACGGAGCGACGTCTTTGGTCACCACCGCGCCCGCGCCGACCATGGCGTAGGCACCGACCGTGACCCCGGGCAGCACGGTCGAGTTCGCACCCAACGTCGCACCGCGACAGATTTTCGTCGCGGCGTACTCGTCACGCCGGGAAACGAATGCGCGCGGGTGCTTCACGTTCGTGAACACGACGCTCGGGCCACAAAACACGTCGTCCTCGAGTTCGACGCCGTCGTACAAGCTCACGTTGTTCTGAACGCGCACCCCATCCCCCAGCCGCGCCCCTGCGCCGACGAAGCAGTTCTGACCCAGCATGCAGCGCGCCCCAATGACGGCACCGGCCATCACGTGACAAAAGTGCCAGATCCGCGTGTCCGGCCCGAGCTCTGCTCCCGCGTCCACGGTGGCCGACGGATGCACCCACGGCGTCAAGCTACGCGCGCTCCAGCGGCAGGCTCGCGCCGAGCGCGACCACCTGCCCGAGCTCGAGCGCCCGGCTGCCCGCCTCGAGGACCCGCACCACTGCCACGCCTTCGTCACCGTCCGTCGCGAAGGCTGCCCCCGAACGCAGGCAGTCTACGAAGTGCTGCGCTTGAACCAACAGCGGTTCGACGCCGAGGATCGTCTCCTCCCGCACCGGCTCCGGCCCGGCCGCGGCGTCGCCTACGGGTTCGATGGCCACGGGAGAGTCGTAGTGCACCAAGCTCGCCCTGAGGTGGCCGTCGGTGAACGTCACCGAGCGGCGCTCTCCGACCACGGTGATGCGGCGCACCTTGGTCGGCAAATCGCCCCCGACGCGGATGATGCCGAGCTCCCCCGCCGGAAACGTCAGAACTGCAGTCATCGCGTCCTCGGGGTGGCGACCGCCCGACGCCGTCGAGCTCGCCTGTATCGACTCTGGATCCGCGCCGAACAGGGCGCGCATCACGGAGATATCGTGCGGAGCGAGCGCCCACCACGCGGTCTCTTCTCGGCCGGCAGGAGGAAGGCCCAAGCGGTCGCAGACGATGTGCGTCACGCGCCCGAGCTCCCCCTCCTGTATCATCTGGGAAATGCGCACGATTGCGGGGTGGTGGCGCAGCAAATGGCCGACCATGACGCGGGCCCCTCGGTGGGCGCGGATCTGCCGTGCCTCAGCTTCGCTGGAGGCCAGCGGCTTCTCGACCAACACGTGTCGCCCGCGGTCGAGTGCCAAGAGCGCGAGCGTTGCGTGCGAGCGGGCCGGAGTTGCTATCACGACACCGTCGAGCTGCACCTCCGTCACCATCTGCTCGGCCGAGGTGAACCATGGCACCTGCCCCGCCCGGGCCGGAAGCTCGGTCCGTTGCGCAGGGTTCGAATCGCAGACCGCGACCAGGCGGCCTCCCGTGACGTCCGTACATACGCGCGCCCAATGGCGGCCCCAGCGGCCCACCCCCACGACTCCCAGGGCGAGCTCGGAACCTCGAGCGGTAGCTTCTTGCATGCGCGGTCTCGTACCTACGAATGCCAACGCCCGCAACCCCTTCGAACCGGGCGCCCGTCTGGAGTCGCGGCAACCTGGACGAAAAGCCGACTTGCCGCAATTCTGGGCATGCTAGATCACGCACGTGGCTCGTGTACTGGTCACCGGGGCGGCCGGCTTCATCGGCAGCCACACCGCTAACCGCCTCGCCGAGCGCGGCGACCAAGTCGTGGGTCTCGACAACTTCAACGACTACTACGATCCCGCGAGAAAGCGCGCGAATTGGGGCGAGGTCGTCGGATCTGGTGCGCGCAACGTAACACTCGTCGAAGGTGACGTTCGCGATCGCGAGCTCGTCCAAAGCCTCTTCGCCGAACACGCGTTCGACGCCGTAGCGCACCTGGCGGCCATGGCGGGCGTGCGTGCATCCGTCGACGACCCCTGGCTCTACTACGACGTCAACCTCACCGGCACCCTGAACCTGCTGGATGCAGCACAGCGCTACGGCAAGCCCAACTTCGTCCTGGGGTCCACCTCATCGGCCTACGGCCGCACTGAGCGGCGCCCCTTCGTCGAGGACGACAGTGCGGATCGACCACTTGCGCCCTACCCCGCCAGCAAGCGCGCGGCCGAGCTGCTCGGTCACTCCTACCACCACCTCTTCGGGCTCGACTTCACCGCGCTTCGATTCTTCACGGTGTACGGCCCGCGCGGGCGGCCCGACATGATGGCCTACAAGGTCGTCGATAGCATGCTCACCGGCCGCGCCATCCCTTTGTACGACGGCGGGCGCATGGTGCGCGACTGGACCTTCGTCAGCGACATCGTCGACGGTGTGCTGGCCGCCGTCGACCGCCGCCTCGGCTACCAGGTCATCAACCTCGGGCGCGGCGAACCCGTCGTTTTGCGCGAGTTCATCGACCACCTCGAAGCGGCCTCGGGCAAACGCGCGCACCTCGTCGACCAGCCCGTGTTCGCTGCAGATGTCGACTACACGTTCGCTGATATTTCCAAGGCTCGCCAGCTGCTGGACTATCAGCCCAAGGTCGGCGTGGCGCAGGGCACCCGCGTCTTCTACGAGTGGTTCGTGAGCGCCCTAGAGACGGCCAGCTGAGCCGGCCGTCTCACGGCGTGCAACCCCGCTCTCAGTGGATGAGCTGCACCGCCTGGCGCGTATCGTTGTAGGCCATAGCCCAGCCCCAGTCGCCGCTGCCTACGAAGATACCGTAGTTCGGCGAGTAGTAGACGGCGACGGGGGAGCCGATCGACGCCGCGCCCACGGCGCCATCGCCGCTACCGGTGCACAAGGGCTGGTTCCCGTGCACTGTCGCGACCTTCGACGCCACCAAATCGACGACGCGAATGCCGCAAGTGAGCATGTCGGAGATGAACAGGTGCCGGGTGGCCAGTGACAGCTTGTTTGGATAGCGGAAGCGCGCAACCGTCAAGGCGTCGCCGTTGTTGTTGCCATAGTCGCCCGTGCCCGCGATCGTGGTGACGGTTCGCGTCGCGATATCGAGCGCCTTGATTTTCATGTTGTTCCAATCGGTGAAGTACACCGTCGTTCCGGCCGAGTTCAGTTCGACACCGTACGGGCAGCTCAAGAGTGCAGCGGAGCCCACGCCATCCAGGTCGCCGTAGGTGCCGCTCAGACCTGCGAGCGTCGTCAGGTTGTCCGTACCGACTTCCCAACGCCGGATGGTATTGTCGTAGCAATCGGGGAAGTACATGAAGGGCGTGGAATCGGTCAGCGCCGAGAACGCTTCGACCCCGTTGACCATTTCTGTCGTCTCACCCGTTGTCGTGTCGACCCGACGGATCGTCGCTGCGAAAGAAGGCCTATCGACGTAGTCGGAGTCGGCCACATACAACGAGGTTCCAGACTTGTAGGCGATGTCTTCGGGTCCCTGGAACTCCGCGGCGATGCCCGTACCGTCAGACGTACCCTTCACCCCTGAACCGGCCAGAGTACCCACGACGACGTCTGCGGGGTCCACGTCGCTCATGTCGAGGTTCGAGAGATCCAGTGTGCGCACCTTGAAGTTCATGCCATCGGCCACGTAAAGGGTCGTCCCGATCAATTCGAAGCCGTTGACGCTGGTGCTGAACTCGGCGACATCGCCGGTTCCATCCGTGTCGCCTGCCACGCCGGTGCCGGCGATCGTGCTCACCTGAGTGAACCCAACGTAACTGAAAGCGTCGGCTTGGGTCAGCGTGTCACCGCCGCGGGTAACCACCACGTCGGCATCTCCCGCGGCCGCTGCGGCCGGGACCTCACACACGATCGCGCTGGGAGAAACCAGATACAGCGAAGTGCACGCAGCGCCGCCGACGGTGACCGTCGTGGCAGCGTTGAAGCCGGTACCCGCAATCGTGGCCAAGACGCCGCCCGGGTAGTAACCGCTCGCCGGCGTGATCGAGGTATAGGTCAACGTCGAAGCCTCGCACGCCCCATCGACACAGGATTCAGACGCGCCGCAGTCGTTGCCGCAGCCGCCGCAGTTGAGCGGATCGACATCCGTATCCACGCAGGCGTCGCTGCACTCCGTCGTGCCGACCGGGCACTCGTCGTCACACACGCCGGCCAAGCAGACTTCGTTGTCGGCGCAGGTAATTCCGCAGCCGCCACAGTTCTCGGGATCGATGTCGGTATCCACGCAGGCGGTCCCGCACTCCGTCGTCCCGCCGACGCACTCGAGGCCGCAGACGCCCAGAGAACACACCTCTTCGGCGTCGCACGCAGCGCCGCACGCTCCGCAGTTCGCCGGATCGACGTCGGTGTCGACGCAGAGGCCGCTGCACTCCGTCGTGCCGCCCGTGCACTCGAACTCGCAGCTACCGCCCGTGCACACCTCTTCCGCGTCACACGTCGTGCCGCACGCTCCGCAGTTCGCCGGATCGACGTCGGTGTCGACGCAGAGGCCGCTGCACTCCGTCGTGCCGCCCGTGCACTCGAACTCGCAGCTACCGCCCGT
>Ga0315910_10005547_pt1 | contig 10335 bp, 7 predicted proteins | sample EdamamesoilMG_FD_204470 | JGI IMG/M metagenome (GOLD analysis project Ga0315910, IMG submission 204470) | Garden soil microbial communities collected in Santa Monica, California, United States - Edamame soil | ecosystem: Environmental > Terrestrial > Soil > Garden | place: USA: California... | reverse complement strand
GCTCGGGCTTCCCCGGCTCGGACCGTGACCGCAACTGATCGAACCGCCGGATGCGGACCCGCACGTCCGGTGGTGTGGCAGGGGTCGGCGGCGAGGAATGGGCCTCGCCGTCCCCCTATGCCGATCTCGCTGTCGCGATCATGCGGCACGCGCAGGAGCGCTGAGAACTCCGGCGGCAACGCGAGCTGCGCGAACACCTTCGCCCCAAGGGCGCGCGACCCGACCCCGAAACCGGAGCCCGAGCCCAGGGCGCCCGCGTTCTCGACGCGCGGACGATGCGACGGCGGCAGGTGCCCGAACGCGACGTCGAGGGCCTCCGCAAGCTGTCGGTTCTGCAGCGGCTGGTACTGCGGACCAACGACGCCGAGCGCCTCCTGGGTATCGAGTCGCTTGGTCCCGAAGGCCTTCGGCCAGACCGTTCCGTCCGGGCTGTAGAGCGGGACCTTCGCCACGGTCCACCCCAAGCCCGCGCGCTCGAGCTGCGTCCCGAAGTCCGGCGCGGCTTCTTGGAAAGGCGCGAGCGCGGCCGTCGGAGCCGCCCGCAACGGCAGAGTCAAGAGCGCGGCGCGGGCGTCCACGAGGCGCACCGGGAGCAGGGTTTGGGTGTCGTGCGTGGACGAGGCGAAGGCATCGAGCATGGGATTCTCCAGCGGGCGGGACCGGCGCGGTCTCGATGGGCCCATCTTAGTTTGTAACGTTACAAACTTCAAGCTCTGAGTGCGGAGGAGAGCGAAAAAAATCGCGGCTGGGCGGCTGGTCGTCGCCGCTCCCGGCTGGCGGGTGGTGAGGGGCGGGGGAGCGCGAGGGGGAACGCCTCGCCCCCGAGCGCGAAGCGCTCGCTAGAAGCTCGTGAGCGAAGCGAATCCATGCTCCGGCGGAAGCCGCCATGACGGGCGAGGTGGCGGTTCGGAGCCGGGGCACGAAGAGGCGGGCGTCCCCCGCTCCCGGAGCGCTGATTGAGGAGGCTTGGCGACGAGATCAGCCGGAGGGCGCGGGGGTTCAAGCCCGCCGTGCCCCCGGCTCCGAACCGACGCCGTCGTCAGCGTTGCGGCGCTGGTCCGGCGGGGTTTTAGGGGCGGAGCCCCTAGGCGAGAGGGGGCGACGGAGACCCGCTTTGGGGGCTCCGTCGAGGGGAGAGACTTCTCCCCTGCCTTCTTCTTCTTCCGCCAGCGCCTGCTCTCGCGCTACTCGTCGTCTTTGGGGGCGACGGCACCAAGCCGCTCGAGCATCTTTCTCACGCGGGACTCAGGCGGCGGGAGGGGCCTCGGGACGGGCGGAAGCTCCACGTTTCGAACGAACCCAACTGCGAAAGCATCGAGATCGGGCTTCTTGATGCCATGGCGCTTCTCGAGCTCATCAAGCGCGAGCGCAGCGACGATCGCTTCATTGCGAAGGCGCTCGGCGCGAGCGAGCGTTGCCTCGACCGCAGCGGACTCGAAGGCGCGACGCGCGTCCTCGACGGCACGCTCGGGAGGCAGCGCCTTGATCCTTTCCTCGGCGGCCAGCCAGAGGCGGTCGGCTTCGTCGGGAGGCATCTTGCGGTGCTCGTCGCAGAGCGCGTCGACACGAGGGGCCTCGGCGGCGAGAGCAACGACCACTGCGCGCTGCACCTTCTCCTTCGTGGGTCGCATCAGGAGCTCTTGGGTGAGCGAGACGAATTCGCCTCGGAGCTCTAGCTGCCCGTTCTCGCCGACGAGCCTCGCGGCAGCGCGAGCGAGCTCGCGGACAATCGCGCGGTCCTGGGTGCGCGCGTAGTCGACTGCCTGGGCCAGGGAGCGGTCCTCGGGGCGTTCCCTCGACGGAGCCAGACGAGCGGCGCGGGCGACCTCCGCACCGCGTGGCTCATCGAGCGAGGGCGCTCCCGCTCGCCCGAGCGCGGCTTCCCGATGCTTGTCATCCTTGAATGGACCCTCTCGCTGAACAGCGAGCCAGGCGACCGCAAAGGCGCGGTGCTCCGCGACGTCCTTCGGGTCGTTGCCGCCAGACTTGCGGTAGCGGGCGGACGCCTTCTCGGCGAACGCACGCCAATCTTTCAGGAGCCCCTCCGCCGTTCGCGGGTTGAGCTCGCGGGCCCGACTGATGGCGGCGTCGCTCTCTGCGGGTGTGAGCCTGGCGAGCGACTTGACGTGAAAGTGTTGCACCTTCTCGAGCCGTGGGAGCCGCGCGGGCTCGCCGCGCAGCAGCGGCGCGACCTCGCGCTCTTTGGCCACCGGTTCGCGGGGCCCCTCGCCTGCCGAGTCGGCCCGAGCAGTCCGCCGTGGGCGCATGAGCTCGTTCCATAGAAAGGCGCACGCGCGCTCGGCAGCAGGGGATCTCGCTGCGTTCCATCGCTCGATGACCTTCTCGAGATCACGAACGCCCTCGCGCCACAGCGTTCGGGCGTCGTCACGCGCTGCCTCGAGCAGTGGAGCCGGGGCCCGGGCCAGGTCGCGGGCGAGCGCGAAGCGCTCATTCGAGAGGTACGGCCGCATTCGCGGACGGTCGCTGACGTCGTCGAATGGTGCCGGAGGTCTACGATTGAACATGAGCTCCCGCCCAAATCTCGACGCGCGAATGGCGAAGTCAGATGGTGGATGCAACGCCGCAAGCTCCGAGCGCGCTTCGCGCGGGGGTGGTCGAGCGCGCTTCGCGCGGGGGTGGTCGAGCGCGCTTCGCGCGAGGGTGTCGAGCGCGCTCGCGCGAGGGTGTCGAGCGCGCTCGCGCGAGGGTGTCGAGCGCGCTCGCGCGAGGGTGTCGAGCGCGCTTCGCGCGAGGGTGTCGAGCGCGCTTCGCGCGAGGGTGTCGAGCGCGCTCGCGCGAGGATGTCGAGCGCGCTTCGCGCGAGGGGGTTTGCGCGCTGTGCGCGCGTCTTCGCCCGTGGGGCCTGTGGCCTGCGGGCGTCTGCGCCAGCGACCCCCCGGCCCGCGCACTTGCGCACGCCTTTGCGTGGCCGGAGCCCGCAACCGAAGGTTGCACGTCCGTGAGCGCTCTTGCGCTCATGGACGTGGCGTGCCGCCCTCGTGCGCAGCACGAACCCGAAGGGTGGCGGCCGTGGGCGCATCCGGCTTTGCGGATGTGTCCACGGGGGTCGCTGGCGCCGGAGCTGTGCGACTTTTTCTTTGTTTTTCGGCGAGCTGTGCTCGCTTTGATCTTCCATCTTAAACATGGGCATTCGGAAGGTGATCGTTGCCTGCAGAATGCCTCGGGATCGGCGGTCCGCTCAAACCGCGATCACGTGATCACGTGATCGCGTGATCGTCGAGCTGCGCCGGCCCGTCGGCAGGCTCACTCGAAGCGCCCTCGGAAGATGAGAGCGCGGTGATCACGTGATCATCGTCGCCCCTTCGAGCAGAGTGCTCGCGCGAGCGCCGCTCCCATCTGTTGGATCGCCACGCGGCAGGCGAAGACCCCGTACGCGCCCACGCCCTCTGCAACTCCGAATTCGTCATCGATGATCACGTGATCATTCGGCGTCGCTCGGGAGCTCCTTGGGAACGTCCATTAGCACCGAGGTGAAGCCGAGCTCGACGAGGATGTCTGCGAGCTGCGCCTTGACGCGAAGGAGCTCCTCGCGAGGAAGGGGCGCCTTGAGCTGGGATCTGTCGATGATCAGCTTCTTCTCGCCGAACGTGAACACCGACGGCAACCCCGAGGGCGGCTGAGCGGGGTCCGCCCTGCCCTCCCCCTTCGAACGAGGCTCGACGATCTTCTTCGCACGCGCCTCCGCCTTCTCCCGAAGAGCCGCGATCGACCACTGTTCTCGCGCGAACGACTCGGCGAGCCTCTGCGTTTCCGCCTCCGCGCGCGGGCGATGGATCTCGTTGAGCGCCTTCTGCTTCGCGTCCCACTTCTCGAGCTTGCGGTGAAACTTCACGAATTCTTGGAGAGCGTACGCAGAGAACCTTTCCGCCTTCTCGTAGTGAATGACAGGCCTGTTGTTCTCGCCGAGGATTGGCGTGCCCTCTTTGTCCACCTTCTGGGTTGGATAGGCAAAGCTCGCCGACCAATCGCGGATGAAGGTCGGGGCCTCCGAGAGCTGCGCGTACATCTGGACGGGCCGCTTGCTCGACCATCCGAGCTGGGCGGCGATCTCCGGGTCGCTCTTCCCAGAGACCCGTCGCGCCTCGGCGATGGCGTCGGCCAGCTCGATCGGGTTGAGGTTGTCACGGCTCTCGTTCTCAGCGAGCTGGAACGCCGGGAGGAGCGCCGGCTCGATGTCGCGGATCGACGCGCTGATGGCCTCCCAGCGCTTCTCGCTGGGGTAGCGCGTCCGCAGTGTCTCGAAGGCTCGGAGCCGACGCGTGCCGACGATGAGCTCGAACATGCCGTCGTCAGCCAGCCGGACCACGACGTCCTGGATCTGCCCGTTCGCCCGCAGCGACCCGATGAGCTCTTCGAGCTTGTCCTTATCGTAGACTTTTCTAGGGTTCTCCAGAACCCTAATCTTGGACAGTGGGATGAGCTCGCTGCGGGGCTTTTCCTGCGACATCGTGCTGGGACCTCACGGCAAACCACGTAGGTACGCCCGGTGCGCGGACTGCGCCATCGGTCCGAGGGCGGTGGTCGGCAACGGCAGCGTCCGGAGTGGGTCGACGAGGACGCCACCATTTCGAAGCTCGTAGTGCAAGTGCGGCCCCGTGCTCGCTCCCGTCGAACCGACGAAGCCGATCGTCTCTCCCTGCTTGACGCGCGCGCCCTGGCGGATTCCAGGCGCAGGTTTCGCGAGATGCAGATAGCTGCTCTCGTAGCCGAGGGCATGGCGCACCTTGATGAACCGGCCTGCGCCCTCCCCTTCCCCGCTCGCGACAACGACGCCATCCCCGACGACGAGGACCGGCGTACCCGTGGCTGCGCCGTAGTCGACGCCCTCATGATGCTGCTTCGTCCCTCGCAGCGGATGCAGCCGCTCTCCGAAACGACTCGTGATGACGGACAGCCGCAGCGGCCGGGCGAGCACGGGACCGGCGAGGGAGAAGCCGTCCTCGTCGAACCACTCGCCTGCCCTGCCCTCCGCCACGCCCGCGAGCACCAGCCTGCTGCCCATCGGGATGCTTGCCGCGACGAGCCGCGAGTCCTTGGTCCACAGCGTCATCGCGCCGCGGACGCTGAAGAGGTCCGCGCGTCCGAGCAGCGCGGCGTCGAGGGCATCGATGGCGTCGGCCGCGAGGCCTGCGGCGAGCAACGCCGCTCGGACACCCGAATCATCGACCTGGATGGTGTGGCGTCGGAGGCGTTCGGTCGTCGCGGGCGTCGGCGGAGGCGGCCGCGACGGGAGCGGTATGGAGAGCGCCTGTGGCTGACTTGATGAGGTCGGCTCGACGCTGGGCATCGCCTCGGACGTGAGGCGCGGCGCCTCAGCCGGGGCGCACGACGCGAGCGCCGTGAAGAGCACCGCACCGAGACGGGCGAAGGTCCGGTTGACAGTTCTCCATTCGACGTAACGTGGCTCCGTGCTGCGTGGAGGCACGTCAGGACGCGAGCTCGCGCAGCCCCAGCGAGAGCTCGAGCTGCTTCGTCCAAGCCCGCGTCCCATGCACGCGCGCGTGGTGCTCAACGCAAAGCCACTCGACCACGAGGTGGGCATTCGGCCGCGAATAGTCCGGGTGGTGCGGCTGCACATCGGTCGCCCCGCACTCCGCGCAAGGCTTCCTCACGAGGAGCCCTGTCGCGATCGCACGACGCGTTCGAGCACGCACCAGGTTCTTGCGAGCGTCGCGACTCGGCGGATGCGCTCGGCGCACCTGCGCATCCGTGGCCGCCGTGCACGCCTTGCACGCAGCCCGCACGCCACTCGAGACGTAGTGCCGGCGACGATGAAACGAGGTAACCGGCAGCGTCTGGAGGCACTTCGAGCAGACCTTCGTCGCCGCTTCATGCATGGCCGTCCTCCCTCATCTTGACGAAGAGAGGATCACCGGCTGAGGGGGATCGTCAAGAAGCGCGGAGCGGCGACAGAGGCGTTTTGGAACGTCAGATCGCGACCCAGGCAAAGGATTCACGACCGCCGGTTGCCATTCCTGATATCGATACGACCAAGTAAAGGTGCAGGGCTGCACGTTTACGGCGTTCCGTAGCGAAGACCCCGCGGTTGTCATTCTGCGATATCAATAGCTGGTGCGGAAAAGGTGCAGCCCTGCACCTTTTTCCTTGCATCCATTCCTGAAGACGCGGAAAAAGTAGAGCACAACGAGGGGCCCCATGACCGCGAAAATCATCACGAGCTGCAACCAAAAAGGCGGCTGCGGAAAGACTTGCGTCGCCATGACGACAGCCGGTGCGATTGCCGCTCGTGGCTACCGCGTACTCGTCGTCGACGGTGACCCACAGGGGACTGCGACGCGCTGGTACGCGTCCGCTTCCCCGGAGCGCCCGTTTCCAGCTGTTGTCATCAATCTGGCCGAAGCCCGCGCGAACATCGCCCGGGCCGTCAAGGACCATCTCGAGAATTACGACGTCATCGTCATCGACTGCCCGCCTGCTACCGAAAGCCCGATCACGCTCGCGGCGCTCGCCATCTCTGACCTCGCGCTCGTTCCTCTGATACCTGCGCCCGGGGATGTGTGGGCGGTCGTGAAGCTCTGTGACGCCCTCGAACAAGCGCGAGCCCTCAACCCGGACCTTCAGGCGCGCATCGTCATCAACATGATGCAGCCGACTACCCTCGCCACCGAAGCGCTCGACGTGTTGAAGGAGATCCCTATCGAGACAGCAGAAAGCAGTTTCTCTCTGCGTACGGCCTACCGACAGGCGCTAGCCGAAGCGACGACGGTCCTTCAACTAAAGGATCCGAAGGCTGTGGGCGAAGCGGAGGCTCTCGCCGCCGAGGTCCTGCAGATTGTCGGTCTCGCTCGAAAGCGAGTGCCTCGTACCGCTCTCGCCGCCACTGCCTAAGCCGCCGAATGACCGTTGATAATGCAGAACTCTGTTCGACCGACCAAAAGGTGCAGGGCTGCACCTTTATCTCGGTCTCATGGTGGCGCAGGCAAGGCTGCACTCTTGCGCCGTTTCGACTGCGGTAAAGGTGCAGAGCTGCACCTTTATCTTGGTTTCGACGTAGTGGTGCGGGACTGCACCATTTGTACGGTCTTCCGACGGTAAAGGTGCAGAGCTGCACCTTTATCCGGCCCCTTCACCCGGTTGCATAGGTCTCTTCTAACAGGACTTCACCATGGGAACGGCAAAGCCGCAGTCTGGTTCGTCGTCAAAGAAGCGCTGGGCCGAGACGATGGTTAACGGCGTGAGGCAAGAGCAGGCCGCGGCACAGGCTGCGCGGCCCGGCATCGAGGCCCGCTTCGCAGCGGCAGCTGCTCTGGCTGACGGCATGATGCCCAGCATTCCTGCGCCGTCCAAGCTTCCCGCGCCGGCCGTGGAGAACTCGGCGACCTTGGCCGAATCTCCGCCTAGGGCGGATGTCGAGACCAACCGGACGCAGGAGCAGAGGAGCGCGGCCGAGACGCGCGTTCCGACCGGCGATGCGCTCGCTCTCCCGCCGGCGACGTTGATCCCGCTCGAGGACATTCGCCCGCGTGAGCAAAATCTTCGCGCTCGGCTGGACGATCACGCACGGACTCTTGCGAAGAACGTGGCGGTCTTGGGCTTGATTAGCCCGATCACCGTCGACATGAAGCGCCGCTTACTCGCCGGTGAGCATCGCCGAGTCGCGCTCGAGATGCTCAAGTGCGTATCCGGGAAACCAGAGGCGGTCGCAGACCAGTTTCCTGAGGTGGGCGACCTTTTCCGGCGGGCGGCCGCTGCGACGGAAGTCGCAGTTGCGACGGAGCTCCATGACCAGGCACAGGAGCTTTCAAAGTTGCTTGCCGCGGGCTTTGAGAAGCATTTTTCTCGAGGAGTGCCGGTCCATATAATGGACTTCAACGCAGCCGATCGTCCTGACGTCGCGCTATCGATTGAGTCCGCTGAGAATGAGCATCGCCAAGACCTGACGCGTGATGACATTCGCGCGGTCATTCAACGACTTAGAGATGCTGGGTATACAGAAATCCAAGGGCGTCCGCGAGCAGGTGATCGCCCTTTGGGTCCAGCGCTCGCACTCGCGATCGGCAAGAGCATGCGGACGGTACGCATGCTCTTGGCCCAAGAGAAGGCATCAGCGAACCCGACCCCGGCTCCTCCCGTGCCGAGCCGCGATGTCGAGCGAATCATGACGTTCCAGGAGCAGTTCGCGCGGAAGACCGGACTTCCCGTAAATCTCAAGGACCGTCAGGGGAAAGGCACGATCGTCTTTCACTATACAAGTCCCACGCAGCTCGAAAGCCTCCTGAACCGTATCTCCGCGGAGTGACCCGCGATTCTAGCACAAAGGCTAATCCAAGGCTCCCAGAGGGAGAGAGGAGATAGCTTTTGTGCCGGTCTCGCACCGCATCAAAAGATCACTTAGAACCTGGCAGAAGATCGGCGCTAACGATTGAGCATCCGCCTGCAGGCTGGGCCGTAATGGTGCCACATGGCACCGTTCGCTCATTTCCCGGCCTCGCCTGCTACTTCTCCCGCAGAAGGTGAAGTGCTCCACGACGAACCGCTTCCTTGATCCCGCGCATGCGCCGTGCGCCGAAGATCTCGTCGTCCTCATCAGCCCTCTGCGGCGCGAACAGGGCATCGAGGTCGGAATGCGGGACCTCGGCGGGAAGGCCTAGGGCGACCGGTTCGCCGAACCAGGCAGCATCGAACACCGGGAGGTGCTCGAAAGCCACTGCATCCCAATCTCCGAGGGCCTCGTACGCGGCTCCGGATGGGTGGATCGATCCAGGCGCCACGACGTAGCTAGCGTCAGCCTTGACGTCGATTTCCGGTCGGATCGCGATGCGAGACGCCACGACGCCCCCCGGATGCCGGTAGAGCCACTGCTCGCCACGTCCCGTTTTCGTCCGGAGGGGCGTCGGGGGTAGTCGCGTCGAGGCCCACGCCAGGGCGTCAGTCGAGTCGAGGTCGACGACGACGATACCCGACACCGCACCGCAAACGATGGCGAGGTTCGCGTCAGGGTGACGCGCCAAAGCCTCGAGCAGTTCTGACCTCGTCGCAGGAGTCGCTTGCGCTCCGCGCCACCGCTCTCGCAGCGGTTCCTTGCTCCGCGGCCGAAGCAAGATCAGGCTCATGCCCCACGCACAGAGGCACCGCAGCCAATGCTCAACCAACGATGATCTGAGCGGCGTGACACCGTGAAGGGGCGTCGTCGCGTCATCGAGACTCGCCGCGTCGTTGAAGCCCGGTGCGTCGTCGTGGAGAGGCGCGACGGCCCGAACCGAAAACCGCGCCTCCTCGAGACCTCGAGGAGGGGAGGGGAGCTCTGCAGCCTCGTGCCCTGGGTGGCTTCGCCCCCCAGACCCCCAGGGGGACCTCTGATCCCGGTTATCAACCCCCAGGGAAGCCAGAGACGAAGCCAGGGGAGCCGAAGAGAAGGCCGGGGCCATGCCCAAAGGCAAAGGCGAGGGGCCGATACTCATCCACGATTGGACCTCTGAAGTGCATGTCTCCGCCGCCTTCTCGATCACCCCCGGGAGTGATTCGGGCTGCACGAGTGAGGGTAAGGGAGGGCGCGCAGAGCGGATTGGCTCCGGCACGTCGTCAGGGGGCGGCACCAGGGCGAGGGGCGGGCGGGCGAGGCGCCAGACCGTCGTCCACGTCCGGCCGATCCGCTCGGTCTCCGTCGTGACGCCGTGTTCCTCGCGCAGCACGCCGAGGAGCTTCTTGAGCGAGCTCGGGCTCACCGCGATCGGCCCATCGATGGCGCTCTCGGCCGAAGCGACGGTAGCGGCCGCCGCAAGGTCCGCGACGGTGCCTATCCAGCCGTGGGTCGTGGCGTTCTCAGCGACGAGGAACGCAAGCACGGCAGCGATGACGCGCTCGCGGCTCACGTACTTGCCGCGGACACTTGCCTCGTCGCTCGGCCCGCCTGGGACGAGCTTCCGCATCGCCCACTCGACCAGGTCCTCGAGCTCGTCCGATGACGCCCGCGTGTGGGGGAAACCCTCTTGGTCGACGTTCGTCGCCGCCCACACCCGCAGCCGTTCGAGGATCGCCTCGCGCGGCAGGCCCGCCCACCGCATGATGCACGTCTGCGTACACGCAGCCGGATGCCGCTCACCCGCTGCCTTCGGCTGGCTCGCGTCGACGAACCGCGCCGACCCGAGCCACGCCCGCTTCGGCATCGAGAAGAGCGGCGCCGGCCCTTCGAGCGGCCGCACCTTCTTCCACGCCGGGCCGTCGAACAGCCCGTTCAGCGGCGCTGACACATCCTTGATGCGCAGCGCGGGCGCCTCCGCGTTCTCGACGATGATCTCCGCGCTCGCCGCGAGGTAGCGCGCGCACTCCGGACGCTGGGGAAGGGGGATGAGT
>Ga0315910_10005546_pt1 | contig 10335 bp, 11 predicted proteins | sample EdamamesoilMG_FD_204470 | JGI IMG/M metagenome (GOLD analysis project Ga0315910, IMG submission 204470) | Garden soil microbial communities collected in Santa Monica, California, United States - Edamame soil | ecosystem: Environmental > Terrestrial > Soil > Garden | place: USA: California... | reverse complement strand
TGCCGACCGCGATATCGCTGTCGGGCGATGCCGCGTGGCGCGCGCCGATGGGGATCACCGTGATTGGTGGCCTGCTGCTGTCGACCCTGCTCACGCTGGTGATCGTGCCGGCCGGCTTCAGCCTCGCCGATGGCCTCGAGAAGCGCCTCGGCCCGTGGCTGCGCCAGCGGATCCTCACCTACCGGCCCGAGCACGGAGATGGGCGGGCGGAGGCCTATCCCGCCGAGTAAGAAGCCCCGCGCTCCGAAGCGCGCGCCACCGCCGCAGCTGCCGGCGCTCCGGCCCGTGGTCGTTTCGCGTCAGCAATTGAGCCCCGACCGCGCCCGCAGCATGCGCCGCGTCGCCACCGCGCTGCTGCTGCTGATGGCGGCGATCTTCGTGGTGGCGCTGCGCTTCGAGGAAGCGCATCCGGCCTGGGGCTACGTCAAGGCGTTCGCCGAAGCGGCGATGGTCGGCGGCCTGGCGGACTGGTTCGCGGTTACCGCGCTGTTCCGCCACCCGCTCGGTATCCCGATCCCGCACACCGCGATCATCCCGGCGAACAAGGATCGCATCGCCGACACAATGGCCGGCTTCCTGCGCAACAATTTCCTTATCCCCACGGTCGTCGCCCGGCGCATGCGCGACATGAACCTAGCGAAGGCGGTCGGCGATTTCCTCGTCCAGCCGCCGCAGCAGGGCCGCGGGCGTATCGGCGATGGCGCCGCCGGCCTCGCCGCTGAGCTGCTGCAGGCGCTCGATCCTGAGCGGCTCGGTAACCAGGTCAAGGCGGGCCTCGTGCGCCAGGTGGAGCGGATCGAGATCTCGCCGCTGCTCGGCAGCGCGCTTTCCGCAGCGATCGCCGACGGGCGCCACCGGCCGCTGCTCGATTCCTTCATCCACTGGGCCGGCGTCGCGCTCGAGCGCAACGAGGACATGGTCCGCGCGATGATCCGGACGCGGGCCAACGCGCTCCTCAAATGGACCGGGCTCGACGAGAAGCTCGCCGATTCGGTGCTCGACGGGCTCTATCGGATGCTCGCCGAAGTGCTGGTCGATCCCGACCACCAACTGCGCAAGACGGTCGAGGAAGGGCTCGAGAAGCTTGCCCACGACCTCGTGCACGATCCTGAAACACGCGAGAAGGTCGAGCAGGCCAAGCGCGACATCCTCGCCAACCCGGCGGTCGGCGAATGGTGGACTGGCGTGTGGGAAAAGCTGCGCCACTCGCTGATCGAGATGGCGCGCAGCCCCGACGCGGCGCTTGCCGGGCAGATGGGCGGCATGCTGTCCGAGCTCGGCCGGGCACTGCAGGAAGACCCGTCGCTTCAATGGCAGGTCAACCGCTTCGCCCGGCGTACCGCCGTCGGCATCGCCACTCGCTACGGCAGTCAGATCGTGCAGCTGGTTTCTGAAACGGTGCGCCGATGGGATGCCCGTACGCTGACCAACCGGCTCGAGAACGCCGTCGGCCGCGACCTGCAGTTCATCCGCATGAACGGCACGCTGGTCGGCGGGCTGGTCGGCCTGGTGATTCACGCCTTGTCGCAATGGCTGTAGACCCGCCGATACTGCTAACCGAGCGGCTCGAGCTCAGGGCCCCGGTCGCCAGCGACTTCGCCGCGTCGGTCGCGATCGTGTCGCAGCCGGAAGCGGCGCGTTTCTTCGGCCCGCAGACGAGCACGGCCGACCAGTTCCTGCGTTTCTGCCGCGGCGCGGGTAGCTGGCTGCTGTATGACTACGGCCTGTTCGTCATCCGCATGCGCGAGGATGAGCAGGTGATCGGCACCTGCGGGATCTTTCATACCTGGCGAGACCTTGGCCCGGACTTCGACGATGAGCCGGAAGCGGGCTGGATGCTCACCAAGGAAAGCCGTGGCAAGGGCCTCGCCGGCGAAGCGATGGGCGCCGTGCTGGGGTGGTTCGACCGGACCCACGGCCCGCGCCGCGTGGTCTGCATGATCGATCCTGCGAACGCGCCCTCGATCAAACTCGCGGACAAGCTGGGCTTCGCGTCGCTGCGCGAGGGCGAACTGCCGGACGGGACGACGCTCCGGCTGTTCGAGCGCCCCCCAGCCGGCTGCTAACGCCCCCCGCTGGGGAGCGGGCCGAGAAACATCGGCGAACCCATCCAGAAGCTCGCCATCGGCGCGCCGCTCGCGTCCTTGGCCGGCTGGAACGAGGCTCGCTCCATCGCCAGCTTGCAGATCCGCTCGTTGACAGTTGCGGCCAGCGAGGGTGAACGGACCGTGCACGAGCTCGGCTTGCCGTCGGCGCCGATCACCAGCCGCACGTCATTGGCTCCGCCATTCAGCTTGCCGAACTCCGTGAACGGGATCGTCCCTTGCGGCAGCACGCCGTCAGGGTTCGGGTTGGGCACGACAGACGCCGTCATCGTCTTGTGCTGCTCGGGATCGAGGCCCCATTCCTTGAGCAGGTCGTCGGAGCAGGTCTGCAGCGCGGCGATCGGCGCACGCAGCGAGCCGGTCTCGAACTGCACCGGGCTGGCGAGGCCAGTGCTTAGCGAAAGCCCGGTGATCGCCCGGGCGATCTCCTGCTCTGCCGTGCGGTTGTAGGGCGGCGGAGCGGAAGCAACTTGCCCGTTCGGCACGCTGCCCCCTGAGTTCTGCGAAAAATCCTGACGTGCGACAACGGAGGTAATTCCCCCCGACCCGCCTATCGGCGCCAGCATGACCGGATCGAAGGTCATGTACTGCTGTCCATCCGCTGTCTCGGAGAGAAAGAATCGCGACCTCGCCTCGCTTCCGGAGGGGAGAAAATGGTAGCCGATCTGCTCCGCGCTACGGTACGTCTTGATGCTGTTGCCGACGAACACGAGGCGCACCGGCTCACCGGGCTGCGTGCGCTCCAGCGCCACGCTGACCTCTTCCTCGCCGTTGCTGAACGTTCGGATGAGCCTGCAGTAATCTTCGCCATAATCGGCGGTCCATCCGCCTGTCGGCTTGTAGATTTCGGCCGTGTCCTGGGCCTGCGCAGCCGGCGCGCTGGCCAGCCCCGCGGTTGCGAGCACCGAAAGCAGTTTTCTCATTATCGTTCTCTCCAATCCCGGGCCGAAGCGTATTTCAGCACCGGGAACGGAGCAAGGTGCCTCCTGCCGTGGAGATCAAGCGGGCAGCGCTTGGCCCGCCAAGCGCTAGAGCTTGCTGGTCAGTTCCGGCACCACCGCGAACAAGTCGCCGACCAGACCGATATCCGCGACCTGAAAGATCGGCGCATCGGGATCCTTGTTGATCGCGACGATGGTCTTGGAATCCTTCATCCCTGCGAGGTGCTGGATCGCGCCCGAGATGCCGACCGCGATGTACAGCGCCGGCGCGACGATCTTGCCGGTCTGGCCGACCTGGTAGTCGTTCGAGATATAGCCCGCATCGACGGCTGCCCGGCTCGCACCGACTGCGGCACCAAGCTTGTCGGCGAGCGGCACGATCAGCTGTTCGAACGTAGCGGCGTCCTTCAGTGCACGCCCGCCGGAAACGACGATCCCGGCGCTGGTTAGCTCCGGCCGTTCGCTCTTCGATGCGTCGATGCCGACGAAGGTGGACAAGCCAGCGTCGCCGGGGCCCGAAACGTTTTCGATCGCCGCGGAGCCGCCGTCTGCCGCAGCCTTCTCGAACGCAGTGGTTCGTACCGTGAGGACGAGCTTGGCGTCCGAGCTTTGGACTGTGGCGATGGCGTTGCCGGCATAGATCGGGCGCTCGAACGTACGGCCCTCGATACCGATGACCTCGGAAAGCTGCATCACGTCGAGCAACGCAGCAACGCGCGGGGCGATGTTCTTGCCGGTGGTGGTGGCCGGGGCGACGAACGCGTCGTAACCCGCCATCAGTTGCGCGGCGAGCGGTGCGACGTTCTCGGCGAGCCCATGCGCGTAGGCCGGATCGGCCGCGACGAGCACCTTTTCGATGCCCGCGATCTTCGCCGCGGCATCGGCGACGCTCTTTGCGCCGTTATCTCCCGCGACCAGCGCATGGACCGGACCAAGCTTCGCTGCCGCGGTAACGGCGGCCAGCGTTGCGTCCTTGAGAACGCCGCCCTCGTGTTCAACCAGAACCAGCGCGCTCATGCCGCGAACCCCAGCGCCTTGAGCTTGGCGACCAGTTCGTCGACTGAGGCGACCTTGACGCCCGCCTGTCGCACCGGCGGCTCGGTGACCTTGAGCACCTTCAGCCGCGGCGCGATGTCGACGCCGTAATCGGCCGGGCTCTTCACCGCGAGCGGCTTGGACTTCGCCTTCATGATGTTCGGCAGCGAGGCGTAGCGCGGCTCGTTAAGACGCAGGTCGGTGGTGACGATGGCCGGCAGCGTGAGCTTCACCGTCTCCAGCCCCGCATCGACCTCGCGGGTCACGGTGACGGCGTCACCCTCGACCTCGAGCTTGCTAGCGAACGTGCCCTGCGGCCGCCCGGTCAATGCCGCGAGCATCTGCCCGGTCTGGTTGCTGTCGTCGTCGATCGCCTGCTTGCCCATCACCACCAGGCCCGGCTGCTCCTCGTCGACGATGGCCTTGAGGATTTTCGCCACCGCGAGCGGCTCGACCGCTTCCTCGGTCTCGACCAAAATTGCGCGGTCCGCACCCATCGCCAGGGCGGTACGCAGTGTTTCCTGCGCCTTCGCTGGGCCGATCGAGACCGCTACGATCTCGGTCGCCGCGCCTTTTTCCTTCAGGCGAATGGCTTCCTCGACCGCGATTTCGTCGAACGGATTCATGCTCATCTTGACGTTGGCGAGGTCGACCCCGCTGCCGTCCTGCTTCACGCGCGGGCGGACGTTGTAGTCGATCACCCGCTTCACGGGCACGAGGACCTTCATGGGCACCCTCCGGCGCTCTCAGGTGAGCGCAATAATGTTACGCTCGCCATTGCGCTTGTTGCGCGACGAGTCAAGCTCAGGCGGCCTGCTTCACCTCGGCCACGATCTTGCGCGCCGCGTCGCCGAGATCGTCCGCCGGGATGATGGCCAGGCCGGACTGGGCGAGGATCGCCTTGCCCTGCTCGACGTTGGTGCCTTCGAGACGAACGACCAGCGGCACCGCCAGCGAAACTTCCTTCGCCGCGGCGACGATCCCCTCGGCAATGATGTCGCAGCGCATGATGCCGCCGAAGATGTTGACCAGGATGCCCTTCACTGCGGGGTCCGAGAGGATGATCTTGAACGCCGCGGTCACCTTCTCCTTCGAAGCGCCGCCGCCGACGTCGCAGAAGTTCGCCGGGAACGCGCCGTTGAGCTTGATGATATCCATCGTCGCCATCGCGAGGCCGGCACCGTTGACCATGCAGCCGATGTCGCCGTCGAGCTTGATGTAAGCGAGGTCGTGCTTGGAGGCCTCGATCTCCATCGGGTCTTCCTCGGTCTCGTCGCGCAGCGCCTCAACGTCCGGATGGCGATAGAGCGCGTTCGAATCGAAGCTTATCTTGCTGTCGAGCACCAGCATCTCGCCTTGCGCGGTCTCGACCAGCGGATTGATCTCGATCATCGCGCAGTCGAGCGCGATGAATGCGTCGTAAAGCTGCTTCGCCAGCTTCTGCGCGGCTTTGGCGGTGTTGCCCGAAAGCTTGAGCGCAAAGGCCACGGCGCGGCCGTGGTGCGGCATGAACCCGGTTGCCGGATCGATCGTCAGCGTGGTGATCTTCTCGGGCGTGTCGTGCGCCACGTCCTCGATGCTCATCCCGCCTTCAGTCGAGACGATCATCGCGATGCGGCCGGTCTTCCGGTCGACCAGCATCGAGAGGTAGTATTCCTTGGCGATGTCGACGCCGTCCGTCACGTAGAGCCGGTTGACCTGCTTGCCCGCCGCGCCGGTTTGGATCGTCACCAGCGTGTTGCCGAGCATCTCGCGGGCGTTGGCCTCGACTTCCTCGACCGACTTTGCCAGCCGCACGCCGCCCTTGGCCTCGGCCGGCAGCTCCTTGAACTTGCCCTTGCCGCGCCCACCGGCATGGATCTGCGCCTTCACCACGTAGAGCGGCCCGGGTAGCTGCTTGGCTCCTTCGACTGCTTCCTTGACCGACTTTGCGGAATGGCCCGCCGGCACGCCGATGCCGAATTTCGCCAGCAGTTCCTTGGCCTGGTATTCGTGGATGTTCATCGCGGGAGATCAGCTTTCCGGGAATGGAGGAAACGCGCTGCGGCGCGCATAGGGATTGCGCGGCGCGCTTGCAAACCCCTACTGCCCCTTCGGATGCTCGATCACGCCCGCCTTGAGGAAATCTGCCAAGAGGCGGGGCGGATGGCGTTTCGGCTATGGCCCGGCCAGGGCCACGAGCTCGAAAGCTGGACCAAGGGCGCGGACGAAAGCCCGGTGTGCACCGCCGACCTCGAGGTGGACTCCTTCCTGCGACGCGAACTTGGCGTCCTGCTGCCGGCGGCTGGGTGGCTGTCGGAGGAATCGGTCGATCATCCCGAGCGGCTGGAAAAGGGTCTCTGCTGGCTGGTCGATCCCGTAGATGGCACGCGCGACTTCATCCGCGGGCGCACCGGCTGGTCGGTGTCGGTCTGCCTGGTCAGCGCCGGCAAGCCGCTGATCGGCCTGCTGGTCGCCCCAGCCCGTGAGGAGGTGTGGAGCGCGACGGCCGGGCAAGGCGCCTGGCTTAACGGTCGCACGCTCACGGCCAGCACGCGCAGCGAGCTTCCCGGTGCGCGCGTCCCGGCCGAAATCTTGCCGCCGGAGGACCTGGACCTGACCATGGTGGAACGGCCCAATTCCATCGCGCTGCGGATCGCGATGGTGGCCGACGACCGGGCCGATCTCCTTGCCACCCTGCGCTGGGGTTTCGAATGGGACGTCGCCGCCGCGGCCCTGATCGCGCGCGAGGCGGGGGCGGCGGTAAGCGACGCCTTCGGCCGGCCGCTGAGCTACAACAAGCGCGACCCGCGCGCGTTTGGCGTGCTGGTGAGCGCGCCGGCGATCCACCAGGCCGCGGTCGAGCGGCTGGCGGATCGCGCGGAGCGCTTCTCGGCCTAGCGGGCCTGCTGCACCTCTTCCTGGCTGATCGGCGTGATGCGGATCTCGACCCGGCGGTTGAGTGCGCGGCCCTCCTCGGTTGCGTTATCGGCGCGCGGGTATTGCTCGCCGTAGCCGATCGTGGCGACGCGCGCGCTCGAAACGCCGCGCATCACGAGGTAGCCCTTCACCGATTCGGCACGCCGCTTCGACAGGTCGAGGTTGTAGGCGTCCGATCCGGTCGAATCGGTGTGGCCCATCACGTCGACCAGGCTGTTGGGATACTTCTGCAGGCTGGCTGCGACCTCATCGAGCGCGGCGCGGAAGCTGGGGCTGATGGTGGTCGAATCGACTGCAAAGGTGACGTCGGGCAGGCTTACCAGGATGCCGGTGCCGTCGGGCGTTTCGGTCACGTCGACACCGGAGCCGGCAGTCGCCTCGTCGAGCTCCTTGATCTGCTGGTCGAGCTGGTAGCCGATCGCGCCGCCCGCCACGCCGCCGATGCCGGCGCCGACGATGCGCGCGGTCTTGCCGCCGATCAGCCCGCCAAGCAGGTAGCCGAGCCCGGCACCGCCGATGCCGCCGATCGCGGTGCGCGAGACGTGCTGTTCGCCGGTGTTGGGATCGGTGACGCAGGCGGACGTGCCGAGTAGCGCCACGGCGGCCAGGCTCGAGATGAAAAGACGCGAATTCTGCATTGGGGCATCCTTGTCTGGATCGCGGGCGAGCGCCCGCCTTCAGGTCGTTCGGCGCAGTGGCCGCGGCGACCCGTTCACTTGGATCGTGCGGAGAGGAAACGCGTTGGGCACGGGCGCGTTCCATCTTGCGCCCGCTCCGTTCCGAGTGGGTATCCGGGTCAACCCTAATCTGCTAGCGCATCGCCACAAATGTCGCCGTTTCCCTGGACCGACCTCGCCATCCTGGCCGCGCTGATCCTGCTCAACGGCGTCTTTTCGATGTCGGAGCTGGCGATCGTCTCGGCTCGGCCTGCGCGCCTCAGGGTCGCCGCGGACCGGGGCAGCAAGGGCGCCAAGACGGCCCTCGCGCTCGCCGCCGATCCCGGCAAGTTCCTCTCGACGGTGCAGATCGGCATTACGCTCGTCGGTATTATCGCTGGTGCCTATTCCGGCGCGAAGCTCGGCCAGCCGGTGGCAGAGCGGCTGGTCCCGCTCGGCCTGTCGCACGACACGGCCGACGAAGCCGGGTTCATCCTCGTCATCGGCCTCACGACCTATTTCAGCCTGGTGATCGGCGAACTGGTGCCCAAGCAGTTCGCCTTGCGGCGCGCCTTTCCCATCGCCGTGTTCATGGCCCGCCCGATGGCGCTCCTCGCCAAGATCGCCGCGCCGTTCGTCTGGCTGCTCGACAGCTCCTCCAACCTCATCATGCGCGTTACCGGCATCCGCCATCGCGGCGAGCACGGGGTCACCGCCGAAGAGCTGCACATGCTGTTTGCCGAGGCCACGCACTCCGGCGTGATCGAGGAGCAGGAGCGGGCGATTCTCTCGGGCGTCATGCGCCTGACCGACCGGCCCGTGCGCGAACTGATGACCCCGCGGACCGAGCTCGACTGGCTCGATCTCGCCGCCAGCGACGAGGAAATCCGCGCGACCATCGCCGATTCGCCGCATTCGCTGCTGCCGGTCGCCGACGGTTCGGTCGACAAGATGGTCGGCGTGGTCAAAGTGCGCGACATCCTGGCGAAGATGCTCGCGGGCGAGCCGGTGCGACTGGCTGAGCTGGTGCGCAAGGCCGAGGTCGTACCCGACCAGCTCGACGCGATGGACGCGCTGCGCATGCTGCAGCACTCGGGCCTCGCCATGGCGATGGTGCATGACGAGTATGGCCATCTCGAAGGTCTCGTCACCCCGGCGGACCTGTTGACCGCCATCGCCGGCAGCTTCGTCAGCCACCAGGACGAAGGCGACGAGCCGCACGTGGTCGAGCGCGAGGATGGCTCGATGTTGATCGCGGGGGCGATGCCGGCCGACCTGCTCTCCGAAACGCTCGGGTTGGAGCTGGCCGAAGACCGCGAATATGCGACGGCCGCCGGCTATGTCCTGTCGGTGCTGAGAAAGCTGCCGCAGGAAGGCGAATGCTTCGAGGACCAGGGCTGGCGGTTCGAGGTCGTCGATATGGACGGACGCAAGATCGACAAGCTGCTCGTGTGCGAGCTTGGCGAGAAGCCGCTGCCGTTAGAAGAGTAACCTCAAGGCGCTGAGCCAGAGGCTGGGATCAGCCCGGAATAACCGCCCTGGCATCCTGGCCATCGCCTTCCGGCGAGGCGAGGATCGTGCGCGTGGTGGTGCCCTTGTCGACCGTGAAGGTATCGGGGTCGCCGATCGAGGTGCGGATGCCGGCCTCGGGCGTGCCGGCCTGGCGCAGGGCGCTGGTTTCGACGTCGCTGCGCGGGGCGGGGCCGCCGAACAGGGCGTCGAGCGCCTGCTCCGCTGCGGTGCCTTCGGTTGGCCGCGGGGCGCCCGGCTGGGGCGGGACGAGCGCGAAATCGGGCGGGACGACCAGCGGCGCCTGGCGCTGCACGGCGAACTCGTCGGGCCGCTCGCGGTTGAACACGCTGCTGCTCCCGCAACCGGCGAGCAGCGCCGTGCCGGCGGCGAGAAGAACGATCGGGGTCACTTTGGGCATCAAGAGGTCTCCGCGGATGGGTCCGCTATTTCGTCGCCCTGAGGCGTGGCCGGTTTCTCGCGCATGAACAAGGCCCGGGCAAGGATTATCAGCACGCCGATGGTGATCGCCGCGTCGGCGACGTTGAAGATCATGAACGGGCGGAACTCGCCGATGTGGAAGTCGGCATAGTCGACCACGTAGCCGAAGCGGATACGGTCGCGGATGTTGCCGATCGCCCCGCCCAGGATCATCGCAAGGCCGGCGATCTCACCCAGCTTGCGCTCGCGCAGCAGCCACACCAGCACGATCAGCGCGATCGCCCCAGTCATCGCGACAAGGCCCCAGCGCATCTCCAGCGACTCGGCCGGGAACATGCCTAGGGAGACACCGACATTCTCCGTCCAGCGCAGATCGAAGAACGGCAGCAGGTCGATGACGCGCTTCTCCTGAAGCTGCCACGGCCAGCGGACCATGTACTTGATCCACTGGTCGAGCACAAAAATGAACGCGGCGAGCCCGAGGCCGATCGAGCGATTGCGCCAGGGGGACGTCATGACAGGGTCTCCAGTTGCTCGACGGCGCCTTCGCAGCGATGGCACAGCCCGCCGTCCTCCGGAACTTCCGGCAGCAGCCGCCAGCAGCGGCCGCACTTGGCGTCTTCGCTTTTGCGCACGGTCACGGCGACGTCATCGCCCAGGCCCACCTTCGCGCTGATGAACAACTCGGCGAGGTCGGCGTCGGAAAAGCCCTCGGGCACCAGTGTAGAC
>Ga0315910_10005544_pt1 | contig 10338 bp, 6 predicted proteins | sample EdamamesoilMG_FD_204470 | JGI IMG/M metagenome (GOLD analysis project Ga0315910, IMG submission 204470) | Garden soil microbial communities collected in Santa Monica, California, United States - Edamame soil | ecosystem: Environmental > Terrestrial > Soil > Garden | place: USA: California... | reverse complement strand
GGTTTCCAGTTAATCGTAGGTTTCGGTGTACATCCTTTCAAAATTCCTGCAATGGCCGGAGCGGAAACCACTCCTCCCATAATCCAGGCTGTTCGTTTTAACGCTTCTCTGCGATCCATACGTTTTCTGATTAAAGGTTATTCTTTTTCATTTCGCTTACTGCATAATCTACTGCGCGAGCGGTGAACGCCATATAACCCAACGATGGGTTATGACACGCAGCCGAAGTCATGAACGAACCATCGGTAACAAAAACGTTCTTGCAGGCGTGAACCTGATTCCATTTATTCAACACCGATGTTTTCGGATCCTTGCCCATGCGGGCTGTTCCCATCTCGTGAATACCCAGCCCCACGCCAATCTGCCTGTCGTAAGTATAAACATTTTTGTATCCGGCAGCTTCCAGCATTTCCTTGGCGTCCTGAGCCATATCCTTACGCATTTTCATTTCGTTGTCGCGAAGAATGGCATCGAATGTAAGTGTAGGTAATCCGTACTTATCTTTCTTCTCCGTGTTCAGCATCACTTTGTTATCGTGATACGGAAGAATTTCTCCGAAGCCTCCCATGCCGACTGTCCAGGTTCCAGGCTTGCTTATCATCTCCTTGAGTGGAGCACCGAGATTCAATTCAGCCACCATGCTTGTCCAGCCATTTCGGCTGGCACCACCCTGATAGCCAAAACCGCGCAAGTAATCGCGCTTATCTTTTCCGACATTCCGGTAACGGGGAATATAGAACCCATTTGCTCTGCGGCCGAAGTAGTATTGATCATCAAATCCTTCAACCTGTGCACCGGCCCCCACACTGAGGTGATGGTCCATAATGTTGTGACCAAGTTCTCCGCTATCATTTCCAAATCCATTCGGGAAACGGCTGGAGATTGAATTCATCATAATGAAAGCCGATCCAAAAGTAGACGCACAAAGGAAAATTACTTTTGCAAAGTACTCCACCTGTTCGCCCGTTTCAGCATCCAATACCTTTACGCCAGTTGCTTTTCCTACCTTCTCATCGTAAATCAATTCATACACGATAGAATTTGGTCGCAACGTCATGTTGCCTGTCTTCTCAGCCGCTGGTAATGTGGATGAGTTGCTGCTGAAGTATCCGCCATACGGACATCCACGAATACATAGATTTCTGTATTGACAGGTGCCGCGCTGCGGACTGTGTGGAAGAGGCGCTGTTGCATGCGCTGTGCGACCAATGGTTAATAACCGGTCAAACTTGTCTTTTACTTTTGATTTCAGATCGAGTTCAACACAATTCAACTCCATAGGTGGAAGAAACTTTCCATCGGGCAGTTGAGGGATACCTTCATTCTGCCCGCTTACGCCAATGTATTGCTCTACATAGTCGTACCAAGGGGCAATGTCTTTATAGCGAACGGGCCAGTCTACCGCGATACCATCTTTTGCATTGGCTTCAAAGTCCATATCACCCAGGCGATAACTTTGGCGGCCCCACATTATTGATCGTCCGCCAACATGATAACCGCGCATCCAATCAAACCGGTTTATTTCGGTGTAGGGATTCTCCAGGTCGTTAACAAACCAGTGCTTGGAAGCTTGCGTAACCGTATAGCCCGTTCTGTTCTGCACAGCTTGCTGCTTTAAATCTTCCTGTGTAGGTCTGCTTGCGTACGGAAAATCCCAGGGATCTTTAGTCGCAGTTGGATAGTCGGGGTGCTTCACCATGCGGCCGCGCTCCAACACCAGCGTTTTGAGACCTTTCTCCGTAAGTTCCTTGGCTGCCCATCCTCCACTGATGCCTGTGCCCACCACGATTGCATCGAAGGTGTTTTGCTTTTCTGCGTCTATGTTAAAGTTCATCTCGAAATATTGTTTGGGCAAAAATAAACGATTGCATCAACTAATTTTGCATTTTATACCAGCGGTAGAATAAATTATTGAGTGCGTAATGCATTCAAGATGTTCGGATTACAGCTTGATAACCGGGTTCCGTTCATTATCTTGACTAAGCAAATACCGGTCACCATGAAAAAGCTGATTTTATATGATTTTGTAAAGGGTATGCTGCTTGTACCCATTGCGCTTACAATTCTCCTGGCTCCTTACTCGATCGTGGTGGGATGGAACCTGGTTTCAGCTTTTCTATTTTGGTTTATTCTTGTACCCGTTGTAGTAGTGTACGTGCCTGGCTTCGTTTCAAAAAATAAAAATCATTGGCTTGAAGCCATTTCGGGATTGGTAGTCTTTTATGGGCTTATGGTTTTTATGATCTACAGCCATTATCAATCCGATCTCTTCAAGATAATGATGTGGAGCGCGGCCATTAATGTGGTTATCACCTCACTCCTATTCTTTTTACGAAAACCAAAAGATCCCTATACTCCACTTCGCACTACTGCTCAATAATTTCAGCCAGTTCAAGCCAACGTTGGGTTTTTGCATCAATCTGAGTGGTTAATTTTTCAATTTCCTCAGCCCATGCCTGCAGTTGCTGATGATCATTACTACCGCTGTTCATCTGCGCTGTAATATCAGTCTTCTTGCTTTCCAACGATTCAATTTCACCCTGAAGCTTTTCATACTCCTGTTTCTCTTTGAACGTTGCTTTCTTTTTGTCGGAAGTCGCAGGCTGAACAATGACGGGTGCCTCTACAGCAGGTTTTATTTCCCCCTGCTGTGATTCTTGTTCTTCCAGCCAATCGCGATAATCAGAATAGTTACCATTAAACAACCGGATATGACCATCGCCTTCAAACACAAACAACTGGTTTACGAGATGATCCATAAAGTAACGATCGTGCGAAACCAGCAACATACAACCTGAAAACTTGTCGAGGAAATCTTCCAACACATTCAATGTATCGATATCAAAGTCGTTGGTGGGTTCATCCAGAATAAGAAAATTTGGATTGGTGACCAGTAGCTTCAATAACTGAAGCCGTTTCTTCTCCCCTCCGCTAAGTTTGTTAATGAAATTATATTGCTTGTCGGGTGGAAATAAAAATGAGTCAAGAAATTTTGAAGCCGACACCTGCGATCCATCCGATAAGGTAATGAACTCAGCAATAGACTTTACTTCTTCAATTAACCGGTTGTTCGGATTAAGGGATATCGATTCTTGTGTGAAGTATCCAAACTTGGTGGTTACGCCCGGCATAATCTCGCCTGAATCGGGCTTGAGTTTTCCGGTGAGCATATCCAGGAAGGTGGATTTCCCTACGCCATTTTTACCAACAACACCAATGCGATCGTGCTTCTTAAATACGTACGAAAAATCATTCACGATCGGCAACGCGTCATACTTCTTGGTGATGTGTTCTACTTCCAGAATTTTTCCACCTTGTCGTGCTTCCTTAATATCAAGCTCAAGTTTTTCTCTACGCAGGTCCTGCGATGCTTTCTCCTGCAGATCGTAAAACGCTTCAATGCGATACTTGGCTTTCGTTCCGCGTGCCTTGGGTTGGCGTCTCATCCACTCCAACTCCTTCTTCAACAGGTTTCGCGCCTTTGATACTTCGGCCTTAAGTATTTCTTCACGCTGTTCTTTCTTCTCCAGAAAGTAAGCATAGTTTCCTTTGTACCGAAACAGTTGCCCGCGATCGATCTCAATTATTTCCGTGGCTACGTTGTCCAGGAAGTAACGGTCGTGCGTCACCATGATCAGGGTAATGTTGGCACCCGACAAATAATTTTCCAGCCATTCAATTGCCGACAAGTCCAAGTGGTTAGTGGGCTCGTCCATGATGATCAGATCAGGTTCCAGTAAGAGCAACTGCGCCAGAAAAATCCTTTTCTTCTGTCCACCCGAAAGTTCACCGAACTTCTTATCAAAATCGGGCACGCCTAATTTTTCAATTACCTCATGCGCTTTCGCTTCATAATCCCACGCATTCAGTTCTTCCATCTTTTCCAACACGGCCTGCATGCGCTCGGGTGATGTATCCGGATGATGCAAACAGTCCTCATACTCTTTTACCACACGGGCAATTTCGTTGGCCTCGCTGAACAGCAGGTCCTTTACCGTAAGATTATCATCAACGCTGGGTTGTTGCGTGAGGTACCCCAGCCGGATGCCCTCGCGAATACTTACTTTACCGGCATCGGTTTGAATTTCACCTGTTAAAATTTTCAGCAAGGTAGACTTGCCTACACCGTTGTTTCCCACCAGGGCAAACTTCTCGCCCTGCGCTATGCCAAGGGTAATTTCTTTAAACAGCCAGCGATCGTTAAAGGTCTTGGCAACGTTTTCAGCAGACAGGTAATTCAAGTTCTTTAAAATTAAGTTGGCAAAGGTAATCTAAATATTGAAATCCAAATGACGGCCAGGGCACGCTGGAACACACAACACCCAGCGCAGTTGTTGATCAGCGAATTGAAAAATATTGGTGATCCTTAAAAAATAAATCGCGTACACCATACTATATTGTAGCCGCTAGTTGTTTTCTTGTAACAAGCCCCTCCTCATGAACACTTTATTTTTCCGCGTTGTCTTCAGTCTTGTTGTTGCTGTTTCCACTGCGGCAATTGCACAACCTAAGAAAATCAATGTGATTGCCTACTACTCCGGCAATGCTGAACAAATCGACAAGTTTGCCATTGAAAAACTCACACACATTATTTTCAGTTTCTGTCACCTGAATGGAAATCAATTAACCGTAGACAATCCCAACGACTCGCTTACCATCGCTAAACTGGTTAGCCTGAAACAGCGTAATCCTTCCTTAAAAGTTATCCTGTCGCTTGGTGGCTGGGGCGGATGTAAAACCTGTTCGGATGTTTTCGCTACAGCCGAAAACAGAAAAGAATTCGCAACGTCAGTACTGAAACTCAACCAGCTTTATAAAACCGATGGTATTGATCTGGATTGGGAGTACCCAACGATTGAAGGATATCCGGAACATCCCTATAAACCGGAAGACAAGAATAATTTTACAGAACTCGTGCGCGAACTGCGTAGAACACTGGGAAAGAAAAATGAAATCAGCTTTGCGGCCGGAGGGTTTCAAAAATTTTTGGAAGAATCCGTTGACTGGAAAGCAGTAATGAAAGAGGTTGATCGCGTAAACCTGATGACGTACGATCTTGTAAATGGCTATTCTACCGTAACGGGCCATCACACACCGCTCTATTCCAACGATAAACAAAAGGAATCAACCGACAATGCCGTTCAATACCTGATCAAACTAGGCGTACCACGAAACAAACTTGTGATCGGTGCAGCCTTCTATGGTCGCATGTGGGAAAATGTTGAAAACATTGATAACGGGATTTACCAATCCGGAAAATTCAAATCCTTCGTTGATTATTCAAAGCTTGCTGACTATTTGAAAGATCCCAACTATGAAAGATTCTGGGATGTTAAAGCCAGCGCTCCTTATCTCTATAATGCCACGGATAAACTTTACATCACCTACGATGGCGAAACTTCCATGAAATTAAAAACACAATACGCCATTGATCAGAAACTGGATGGTATCATGTTCTGGGAATTATCCATTGACAAGCCCACGCAGGGGTTGCTGGATGTAATTGATAGTATCAGGCAGGGTAAGTCAAACTAGGCTTACCTGCACCGGAACAATCAAGAATTACAGATTCAATGTCTCGTTTACATAAGCACTTTATGACCTCACCTCATTCCCTCTCCAAAAGAGAGGACGGTTAGCGGAGCCTAAGTAAAACGATTATTGATTATTTACTATTTTTTCTTTCCCCATACCGGGCGGCCAGTGGCCGTAAGACCAGAATACACGAGCGTGGATTTACGTGGAGACGACTCCCAGTTTAATCCCCACTCTACACACAGTTTCAGTGTACCAATGGTGAGAATCTGCTTGCTCTCATCGTAACTCCAGGCACCTGTAAGCGCACCCGTAGCGTTGCCGTCTGCACCAAGTGTAAGCGTGGTGGCTGTTTGCTGTGTCTGGTATTGATAATTCATGGAAATATTTTCCCACGCGCCAACGAGATCGCTTTGCTTGATGGCCGATTCAGGTACTGCCGCATACCGTTCCGGCATTACTACCGGCCAGCCATCTTCCGTCCAGCGAATATGATTAACGTGGCCCATCATGATCGCATTGCTAAATGCATTGCCTCCGGTACCCGCGGGCAGACGAGCCTGCGAAGTATAAAACCATTCTCCACTTTCCTCCTCCTGAAAGATTGCGCAATGCGAAAATCCAACCCAGCCAGAATGCAAATTGAATTTATAAGGATGTGTTACCATCGGCCAGCAATCGCCACCCTGTGTAATGTTTTTACCATCGATACCCAGCCACGGTCCGGTAATACTTGTTGCCCGGCATACGCGGGTGTTGTAGGCAACTGATAACTCATCATAAGCTAAAAACATATAATAGTATCCCGTCTCTTCATTGTAAATTATCTCCGGACCTTCCTGCGCCTGCCAGCGGTTGGCATCGCTGTTTTGTCTGCGCGCTATACGAACTCCATAGTCATCGATCGTCTCCAGTTTATCAGGCTTTCCGGTAACCGGATTTATGGGCAATGCCACTATACCTGAATGCCATGAACCATAGATAAGCCAATGTTCGTTCTCGGGAGTAACTACATAGGTAGGGTCGATAGCGTTCCATTTGAAATAACCGTTCCAGTCAGTATCGCGGTTAGTACGCGACCAGTCCGTACCCCTGTCTGACACGGAGCATACCACCATTCCATGATCAACCCACACATTACTGGATAAGTCGGATGTTTCCATCATGCCGATGAATGCACGCTCGGTCCACGAACCATCAAAGTTAGCGGCCGTATTCGTCTTGCCTGTAGCAATGTAATTGTCTATTACCACACTGTAGTACATGCGGTAGCTGCTGCCCACTTTACGGACAACCGGTGCCCAGAATCCATAACTCGGTGAACTGATGGCACCCAACCCAACCCGTGCGCGCATAGCATTCAACGAGTCTTTCACCCAGGCTGGTTCGGTCGACATGGCCATACCTCGAAAATCCCAATTCACAAGATCTTTTGACCTGCGATACGGAAAATGTCCGTGACCCACATGCGCATTGCCATACGATGCATCGGTGCCGTACATATAGTAATACTCACCATCGTATACTACGGTGGGGTCATGCACGTTGGCGAGGTTCCATTGCGACCGGCTACCCCAGGCTGCAATGGATGAATAATCGTCAGCGTAGGTTGGCACCGTAAAATCCGGATCTTCATCAGGATCTTTTGTTGTGATGCCTTTTGGTCCGGGCTCATCGCTGCACGCGGCAAGCAAAAGTGGTAAGCTGACTGAAAGAAAAAATAAATATCTGAATCGCATAGTTCAATTTCACGTTATCGCCTGCTGTGCAATATTAAAATGTTAATGTCTACGAAACCTCCTTATCGATATACAAAAAGTACATCGATAAGGAGTCTCTAAATTTTGCGAACGAAGCTTACTCCGCAATAGGGCGAACAGTCCATTTCGCTAAGAAAGCGGGTCCGTTGTCTTCGTTCTTGTTTGCTGAGTTACCAACCAGGTTAGGGTTGGCATTGAGCGTGCCCTGAAATATCGGAAAATACTCATGGCCTTTGTAGTAATACTTGAACGATGAGTCATCTGCTGTGGACTCCGTAAGCTCATCGGTGTTGGCAGTACCATCGCGCTTATAAAAACCATGTTCAACTAATTGGTTCAGACGATCTTCATCGTAGAAAAATCCCCAACGGATTAAGTCAATGCCACGGCCATTTTCGCAACCAAATTCCTTCGGGCGTTCAACGTTCGCTATTTGTTCAAAAAGATGATTGGCCGTTGGGAAATCTGAAAGCTCAAGATCTTCAAGCGCAACACGGTTACGAACTTCATTGATATAATTGATTGCAATTTGGGTTGGACCATTGAGCTCATTCTCGCATTCTGCTGCACGGAGTAGCACATCGCTATAGCGCATCAAGCGCAGGTTAATACCACAGCGCAATCCAACATCAATAGAACTGTAGATGTTGTTTCGCGCATTGGTGAACTTGGCAATCGATATACCCCCTTGTGCCGTGTTCGATACAGGCGATGCTGTTATATCTTGCTGATAAATAGTGTTGCTGCGAGGATCGCCAGAAGGATACGCGGCTGTTGGAATACCTGTGTAGGTGTTATACTCCGGTTCGTACGTAACCAATGTCCAGTATAAACGAGGATCGAGACGGCCATCGGTACTGTTCTCATTTCTGAACAGGTTATACAACCAGGGTGATCCGGCAAGATCGCCCCAACTTCCTAATGTTTGAGAAGCGTAGTTGCTTTCTACCGCGTGACCCTGGCTTGCCTGTGGGCTAATGTTTACGGGGGTCCACTCCTGGTCTGGGCCACCGGTGCCGTAATCCATAAACTGTACTTCGAAAAGGCTCTCAGAATTATTTTCGTATGCTGCACCTTCTTTGAAGTTGGCGCCATAATCCGTAGTAAGCGCATAGGTTCCGTATTCTCCAGCGATGATGTCTTTGAGTACTTCATACGCTTCAGCAAACTTATGCCGGAACATTAAGGCACGCGCCAGGTAGCCCGCAGCAGAACCGCTTGTTGCACGACCTTTAGCCCATTCGCCACCTTCATCGCGCGATGGCAATAGTTGCATAGCCGTGGTGAGGTCGGTTTCAATTTGATCAAACACTTCGTCTTGTGTATTGTTTGAAGCATACAAGCCGTTGAGATCAGAGTATGACGCATAGTCTATGATCAATGGAACAGTCTGGTAGTAAGTAGCCAGTTCATAATACGCCAATGATCTTAGGAACAGAGTCTGGCCTTTAATCTGATTGTAGGAATCTTCCGGCATACTTACGTCTTCCACCCTGGACAGCACAAAGTTTGTGCGGTTTACCACGTGGTAGTTATCGCGCCACGGCCACTCATCGCCAATTCCGATTGTACCCGGAGAGTTGAGGTTGTCGTATTCCAAATACCATTGTTGTGATGCGTTCCAAACTTCATCGCCCCGTACAGCATCGAGTGTGTAACCCACACGCGCAAAGGTTCCTTCAAGTCGAATACGGTTATAGCATGCAATAATAACTTCTTGAAGTTCTGATTCAGAATCACCAAAATCAGCCGTTGATTGCTGGTTGGGGTTTGTAACATCGAGCATATCTTCACACGCTGTAATGCCTGTAAGAAGCATTAACACGAGTAGGGTTCTATTTACTATTTTCATATGATTACTCATTTGTAGATTAGATTTTAGAAGGAGAAGCTTCCACCGAACATGTACGTTTGTGGTGTTGGATACGAAGCATAGTTATAGCCTGGCGTGAGTGTACCTCCGGCAAAGTCTGGATTATAGCCTTTGTACTTGGTGAAGCGGGCTACATTTTGAGCTGTTGCGTAGATGCGAAGGTTTTTAATGTACCCACCAAACAGTTTATCGGGGAAGCTATATCCTAATTGGATGTTGGCAATTTTCAAGTACGATGCATTCTGAATGTACCGGCTGCTGAACATGTCGTTGGTAATTGAACCTGATGTTTTGTAGGCTACGCGTGGCACATCGGTGTTCGTGTTATCGGGAGTCCAGGCATTCAGCAAATCAACACTCTTGTTTAAGGCACCGTATGAACTATGTAACGTAGCATCCACAAAATCTACCGCTTTGAAACCGGCAGCACCAAACGCAAATACACTCAAGTCAAGTCCTTTCCATTCTGCCCGCACATTCAAGCCGTAACTAACCTTGGGCAAACCACTACCCAAATAGGTTTGATCCAGGTAATTGATTTCTCCATCGTTGTTGATATCCGCATAGGCCACATCACCCGGCTGTGCTCCGTTTTGATTGACAAATTCACCTTCGGAATTCACACGATTATCAATCTGATCCTGCGATTGGAAAATACCTTCGTAAACATAACCATAGAATGAACCTACTTCACGGCCCACCTCTGTGCGACTTATGCCCGCAGTAATTGGGGTATTTAAAACACCCAACTGAGTTACCTCATTATTGATGGTCGTTAAGTTTGCGGAAATATCAAACTTAACAGGGGTATCATCATTGTGATAGGCCACCAGAAACTCAAGACCTGAATTTACCATGGTAGCAGCGTTCATTGTTACTGTACCGTTTGTAAAACCTGCTTGTGATGGAACTTCGATACCGATAAGAAGATCCTCCGAGGTTGCCTTATACCAATCGAATGTAAATTCCAACTGGTTGCTGAACAACCCAACATCCAGCCCCAAGTCCAGGGTTTTCTTTTCTTCCCATTTTATGGCATCGCTTATGAAGTTTGAAACTGCTGAACCTGTGACCTTAGTATTTCCAAAGCTATAGGTATAATCATTTCGCATCATCGAACCCATGTATTGATAATACCCTATGTTCTCATTGCCGAGTGCACCATAGCTG
>Ga0315910_10005543_pt1 | contig 10339 bp, 9 predicted proteins | sample EdamamesoilMG_FD_204470 | JGI IMG/M metagenome (GOLD analysis project Ga0315910, IMG submission 204470) | Garden soil microbial communities collected in Santa Monica, California, United States - Edamame soil | ecosystem: Environmental > Terrestrial > Soil > Garden | place: USA: California... | reverse complement strand
TGTAGTGGCTCATCGTGCGCGACAATTTCTACGGCACCATTGACGATGATGTGTGGCGGCGCGATTTCACCGCCAATGCGCTGTACTACAACATCGATGATTTTTCCGTGGTGGATTATGTCGGCGGCATGGCCGACATCCGCGCCGGCGTGATCCGCCTCATTGGCGATCCGGAACTGCGTTACCGCGAGGACGCGGTGCGATTGCTGCGCGCGGTGCGGTTCGCGGTCAAGCTCGGGTTCAGGATCCACGCGGACAGCGAGCGCCCGATCGCAAAGCTGGCGTCATTGCTGGAAGAAATCCCCTCGGCGCGCCTGTTCGAGGAGGTATTGAAGCTGTTTCTCGGCGGCTGTGCCGAACAGACCTTCGAGGCGCTGCGGCATCACGGGTTGTTCGGCGCGCTGTTCCCGGAAACGGAAACCGTGCTCGGGCGCGAGGAGAATGGTTTCCCCCAGACGCTCGTGGTTCACGCCCTGCGCGACACCGATCAGCGCCTGGCCGAGTCGCGGCCGGTGACGCCGGGATTCCTGCTCGCGGCCCTGCTTTGGTCGCCCATGCGCGCGCAGGCGGCGGACCAGGTGGCGCGGGGATTGCCGGAAATGGAGGCCATGGAGCTGGCCTCGGACGCGGTGATTTCGCGCCAGATTGCGCGCACCGCCATTCCGCGCCGCTTTACCCAGATGGCGCGCGAGATCTGGCAGTTTCAGCCGCGCTTGTTGCGCCGCACCGGCAAGCGCCCGCAACGCCTGCTGGCGCATCCGCGCTTTCGCGCCGCCTATGACTTCCTGTTGTTGCGCAATCGCGCCGGGGAACCCTTGCAGGAACTATGCGATTGGTGGACCGCGGTGCAGAAGGACGCGCCGCCGTCGGATCCGGATGACAACATTGAGGATGATCCGGATGGGATGCCTCCGATCGGGGCCGCAACCGGAGAGGCCCCGGCACGGCCGCGCCGCCGTCGCCGCCGCCGCTCCGGCCGGCGCGGCGGCAGGGCAACGTGAGCATTGCGTTCATTGGCCTGGGCGCCAACCTGGGTGATCCGGCCGTGACCGTGCGCAATGCCCTGCGGGACCTGGACGGAATACCGGACACCCGGATGCTGCAGCACTCGCGCCTCTACTCCAGCAAGCCCGTGGGACCGGGTGTCCAGCCCGATTACGTCAACGCGGTGGCGCAAGTCGAGACCGCATTGCCTCCCCATGAACTGCTGGACCAGTTGCAGGGCATCGAGACATTGCATGGGCGCGTGCGTGACGGGCAACGCTGGGGACCGCGCACGCTGGATCTCGATCTCCTTATATATGCGGATCTCCAGCTCAATGATGCCAGGCTCACGCTGCCCCACCCTGAAATCATGCGCCGGAATTTCGTGCTGGCACCGCTGGTCGAGATTGCACCGGAACTCCTGATCCCCGGCCAGGGAGCGGCCCGGCAGGCGCTGCAAAGCGTGGGTTCGGAGGGGTTGGCGCTGTGTCAGTGAATGATGAACAATGGAGGCCATCATGAAACTTGCAATCACCCTGCAACGGCTCCGCGCGCTCAAGTTCGCCGCTGAAAAGATCGTCTCGCTGACGGCTTACGACGCCACGTTCGCGCGCGTGCTTTCGGAACAGGGAGTGGAAATCATCCTGGTCGGCGATTCCCTCGGCATGGTGTTGCAGGGCGCGACCAACACGCTGGCCGTGACCATGGACGACATGGTCTATCACACGCGCCTGGTGGCAGCAGGCACGACCGGCCCGCTGATCCTCAGCGACATGCCCTTCATGAGCTATGCGACGCCGGAGCAGGCGTTGGCGAATGCCGCACGGCTCATCGGGGAGGGCGGCGCGCACATGGTCAAGCTGGAAGGCGGCAGCTGGTTGCTGGATACCGTGCGGAAAATGGCGGAGCGCGGCATCCCGGTATGCGGGCACCTGGGCCTGACGCCGCAGTGGGTGAACAAGTTCGGCGGGCACCGCGTGCAGGGCCGGGAGCCGGATGCCGCCGAGCGGATATACGCTGATGCCCATGCCCTCGAGCAGGCCGGCGCCGAGTTGCTGGTGCTGGAGTGCGTGCCGTCGGCGCTGGCGCGCCGGATCACGACGTCGTTATCCATGCCGGTTATCGGCATCGGCGCGGGCCCGGACTGCGACGGGCAGGTGCTGGTCCTGCACGATGTCATCGGCGTGTCCACGCGCAAACCGCGTATGGCCAAGAATTTTCTGCAGCAGGGTGGCAGTATCGAGGCCGCCGTGGCCGCCTTCGTGGCCGCGGTCAAGACGGGAAAATTCCCGGAACCGGCGCACGGTTCCGATCACTAGATTGAACCGCCATGAACTCGTTGTTGCTGCATGAATCCGAGGCCGGCGTGCGCATGCAGACCGTGCACGGCCTGCCCGACCTGCGCGAAATCATCCTGCACTGGCGCCGGCAGGGCCATACCATCGCGTTTGTCCCCACCATGGGGAACCTGCACGGCGGGCATCTTTCCCTGCTGGCACGCGCCCGCGAACTCGCCGACCGTACCGTGATGAGCATTTTCGTCAATCCCATCCAGTTCGGCAGGGGCGAGGATTACGAGCACTATCCGAGCACCCTGGCAGAGGACAGCCGCAAACTTTCCGCGAACGGGCTGGACCTGTTGTTTGCCCCGGACCTGGCGCAGCTTTATCCCGGCGGCTTCGATTCGGACACGCGGGTGACGGTGCCGGAATTGTCGGACATCCTGTGCGGAAAATTCCGCCCGGGACATTTTTCCGGTGTCGCCACCGTGGTGAGCAAGCTGCTTGTCAATGTGCAGCCCGACGTGGCGCTGTTCGGTGAAAAGGACTATCAGCAGGTCCTGGTCCTGAAGCGCATGGCCAAGGACCTCTGTTTCCCGGTGCGCATTCTCGGGTTGCCCATCGTGCGTGAAGCCGACGGGCTGGCCATGAGTTCGCGCAATGCCTACCTGTCCCCGGAAGAGCGTGCCCTGGCGCCGGTCATTAACCGCACGCTGCAGCAATCCGCGCTCAAGCTGCGCCAGGCCGGCGCGACCTTTGCGCAGGTGGAGGAGGAGGGCATGCAGACCCTGCAACAGGCCGGGCTGCGGCCGGAATATTTCAGTGTTCGCCGCGCGGAGGACCTGGGTGAACCCGGTCCGGGAGATCGAAACCTGCAGATCCTTGCGGCTGCCTGGCTGGGCAAAGCGCGGTTGATCGACAATGTCCGCGTGGAAATGCCCGAAGCAGGGCAGTAGGGCGGATTACCCACAGGGATGTGGGGTATGCCGCGAGAGGACAGGATGTCCGGAGCGGCGCGCGCGCCGCCGTAACCCACGGTGAATGACTTTATGCCCGCCCCCACCGCCTGCGTCCTCATCATCGGCAACGAAATCCTTTCCGGCCGCACCCAGGATGCCAATCTCGGCTATATCGGCCGGCGCTGTGATGCACTGGGTATCCGGCTCATGGAGGCCCGTGTCATTGCCGATGCCGAGCCGGCGATCATTGCCCATGTAAATGAGTGTCGCGCGCTCTTTACATATGTGTTTACCACTGGCGGCATCGGACCCACCCATGACGACATCACCTCGGCCACGGTGGCAAAGGCATTCGGCGTGGCGTTGTGCCGGAATGCCGATGCCGTGGCGGCACTGGATCGCTATTACGAGCCCGGCATGCTGAATGATGCGCGCCTGCGCATGGCGGACATCCCCGCCGGCGCGCGGCTGATCGATAACCCCGTCAGCGGGGCGCCGGGTTTTCAGTTGCAGAATGTGTTCGTGCTGCCCGGCGTCCCGCTCATCATGCAGGCCATGTTCGAGGGCATCGTGGATCGCCTGGCCGGTGGCCCGGAGATCCTGACTGCGACCGTGATCACCGACGTGCTGGAAGGCGCCATGGCGCGGGAACTCGGCGTCATCCAGGATCAGTTTCCCGATGTCAGCATCGGCAGTTACCCCTGGTTCCGCCACGGGACCCTGGGCGTGAACCTGGTGTTGCGCGGGACGGTGGCGGACCGGATCGCCCGTGCCCGTGGCGCCATCGAGAAAATGGTGGCCGGGCTCGGGGGCAAAGTGTTCCCGGCGGCAGAACGACCATCGCAATAAAGCCAGTATTTTCATCGACTTGCAGAACGACTGACCACATGTCCCGGACGCACTGGCAGGCGCGGCCGATGCTTACCTAAAGATTTGCGAATGCTCTAAGCTGTACCCGGGGGTTCACCACGACTGGGGAGGCGGCCATGTTTGAGGCAGTGGAGCTACATAAAAAAATTCCGAAAGAGGAATTCGAAAAGGCGGTCCAGGAACTGCGCAGCGAGTTGTTGAAGGCGCAATTCGCACTGAAGGACACCAAGAGTTCCGTCATCGTCATCATTTCCGGTGTCGAGGGCGCGAACAAGAGCGAAGTGGTCAACCGCCTCAACGAGTGGCTCGACTCGCGCTGGATCCGCAATTACGCCTACTGGGACGAATCCGACGAGGAACGCCTGCGCCCCTACCAATGGCGCTTCTGGCGCAACATGCCGCCGCGCGGCTCCATGGCCATCATGTTCGGCTCCTGGTACACGCAACCGGTGGTGCAGCGCGCCATGGGCAAGACTGACGATGCCGCGCTCGATGCGGAGATGATGCACATCGAGCAACTGGAACGCATGCTCACCGATGACGGTCACGTGATCGTCAAGTTCTGGTTCCACCTGTCAAAGGAAGAGGAAAAAAAGCGCCTGAAGGGCAAGGCCAAGAACCGCCTGACCAAGCTCGCCAAGAAATATCTCAAGAGCTACGACGCCTTCGCGGATGCCTCCTCCCGCGCCATCCGTCTCACCGATACCGGCAATTCGCCATGGCACCTGATCGATGCCGAGGACAAGCGCTACGCCCATTTGAAGGCAGGACGCGTGCTGTTGCAGTCCCTGCAGAACAAGCTGCAAGAGGCCAAGGCCGGCAAGCCGCCGGTTATCGCAAAGGTGAAACTGCCCGGGCTGACGCAGAAGACGGTTCTCGACAGTGTCGACCTGGAGAAGACGTTCAGCGATGAGCAGTACAAGAAGCAGTTGGACAAGTACCAGGTACGGCTGAGCGAGTTGTGCTGGAAGGCGCGCGAGGCGCGGCGTTCCGTGGTCGCGATGTTTGAAGGCTGGGATGCCGCCGGCAAGGGCGGCGCCATCCGGCGCGTGACCGGCGCCCTGGATGCACGGCTGTACAGCGTGATCTCCGTGGCGGCACCCACCGACGAGGAAAAGGCGCGCCATTACCTGTGGCGTTTCTGGCGCCACCTGCCGCGCGACGGCTACGTGACCGTATACGATCGGTCGTGGTACGGCCGCGTCCTCGTGGAACGCGTGGAGGGTTTTTGTTCCGCGGATGAATGGATGCGCGCGTACCAGGAGATCAACGATTTCGAGGAACACCTGCACCGGCATGGCACCATCCTGACCAAGTTCTGGGTGCACCTGTCATCGGAAGAGCAATTGCGCCGCTTCAAGGAACGCGAGCAGATCGCGTGGAAGCAGCACAAGATCACGGATGAGGACTGGCGCAACCGGGAGAAGTGGGGTCCGTATGTGGCGGCCATTGATGAAATGGTGGCGCGTACCAGCACATCCTTCGCGCCGTGGACACTGGTGCCGGGCAATGACAAGAAGGTGGCCCGCGTCACCATCGTCAAGACGCTCTGCAGCCGGATCGAAAAGGCGCTGAAGTCCTGACCGGGGAGGACACACGGCCGTGTCCATAGAACTTCCGGTCCAGATCGAAAACCAGCCGGACTACACGACGTGCGGGCCAACAAGCCTGCACGCGTTGTACGCTTATTTCGGCGACAAAATATCCCTGCGACAGGTCATCTCCGAGATGCATATGCATGCCACCGGCGGCACGCTCAGCGTGCACCTGGCAACGCATGCGCTGAAGCGCGGGTACGACGCCGCCATGTGGGTGTCGAACGTGACCTACTGGGACCCGACCTGGTTCCAGAAGGAAACGGATCTCGCCGCGAAGTTGCAGGCGCGTTTCGACGCCAAGGGATGGGCCAGCAGCGATCGCGCCCGCCACGCGCTGGCCGCAGTGAAGGAGTTCTTGGCGCACGGCGGCAAGATCGTGTGGGGAGATCTTTCGCCACGCCGCATTGCCGATGTACTGGGCCGGGGGCTGCCGATCCTGGCCGGCACCAACGGCGTCTATCTCTACCAGTGCGCGCGGGAAACCGAGCAGGGTCCCAACGATGTCACCGGCGACTCCTATGGGCACTTCATTGTCGTTTGCGGTTATCGCGCCGAGGACGAGACCGTGAGCGTGGCCGATCCGCTGATGGACAATCCCACCCACGGCAGCAAGTATTACCGCGCATCGGTTCACCGCCTGATTGGGTCAATATTCCTCGGTGCCGGCAGTGACGACGCCAACTGCCTGGTGATCCGGCCGAAGGACTGGCAGGACCGCGCCTGATCCGTGGCGACGTCCGCAGGTAGCAGCGGCGGACGCCGCCGGTCACGCCTCGTGCTCAGTTGTGAGCACGGCGGCAACCGCATTCCCGCCGAGTACCGGCACCTGTTCCATGGCGCAGCCCATGCCGTGAGTTCGCACCGCGGCTGGGATCCGGGCGCGCTGGATCTCGCCCGTTACCTGGGCCGTCATTTTCACATCCCGGTGGCGGAGGAGACACTTTGCCGCCTGCTGGTGGAACCGAACCGCGCGCCTTCCAATCCGCGCATCTGGTCGAAGTATTCCGCCGGCCTCGCGCCGGCGGAGAAGCAGCGCGTGCTGGATCGGTACTGGTGGCCCCATCGCCGCAAGGTGGAATCGCGGGTAAAGGAGCAGGTGGCGCGCGGCAACGGCGTTTTCCACGTGGCCGTGCACAGCTTCGTGCCGGTGCTCGGTGGTGAGCGGCGGAACGCGGAGATCTGCCTGCTTTATGACCCGACCCGGCCCGGCGAAAAGACCATGTGCCTGCACTGGGCCGCTATCCTGCGGGAATTGGCGCCGGACGTGCGTGTGCGGCGGAACTATCCCTACCGCGGAATTGCCGACGGATTGCCCACGTGGCTGAGACGCCGTTACCCGAACCGCAAATATGGCGGCGTGGAACTGGAGGTCAATCAGTCCGTGCTGACCGCCGGAACGCGAAAGCGCACCTGGAAACTGATCGCGGAGAGCCTGGACGCGCTGCTGGGTGGGCGCAGCGCAAGAACCTAGAGATTGATCTCCCCCTCGTAAATGCAGCCGCCGGGCAGCAGCATCTGCCGGCCGGAGCGGTTGCTGATGTGCACCTCGCCGTGCAACACGACGCCGGCATCGAACAACACGTCGCCCTGCACCTTCAGACGCCGGCATTCGCGCAGTGACGGCGTCGCCGCCATGAAGCGTTGTTCGAAATCCGGCAGGCGCCCGTAATAGCGCGCATCCAGTTCCACCACCGTGGGGTGGCGAAGATCAGCGTGCGGTGCCAGGTGTCCTTCCGCGGTGACGTGGAAGGCATCGGAACGCACCAGCAGCAAATCGGACGTCGTTTTTACCGGGGCAAATCGCCGCCTGTGCACGCGCAACGCCGCGGCGCGTGGAAACATCCCGATTGCCGCCCCCATGGCGGATTCCAGTTGATACACCGGGGGTGATTCGGGGTCCGTGGGGTCCACGGTTTTCGCGTTGCGGATCAGCGGCAGGGCCGGCACGCCGGCTGCAAGAACCTTGTCGAGTTCCGGCAAATCGATCCAGAGGTTATTGGTGTTGAAGAAGCGATGCCGCCCGATGTCCTCGAACGCCTCGCGCTCCGCATCCGGGCATTGCGCCGATTCGCGCAGGATAAAACCGCCAGTGCTGGTCAATGCCAGGTGCCCGCCCTTGCGATCGGCAGGTGTCCGGTCCGCGACCTCCATCAGGAATCCGAGTCCGTGCTTCACAAAGTATCCCAGGATGCGTTCGTCCAGTACCGCGCCGAGATTGTCCGAGTTCGATACGAACAGGTGGCGCTTGCCCGCCTTCAACAGGGCTGCCAGCGTGCCGCTGGAGTGCAGTGCCGCGTAAAGGTCCCCATGTCCGGGCGGATACCACTCGTGATCCGGATCGTCGGGCCAGCTTACCGGCGCCAGGTCATGCCGGTTGATCTTCGGCGCCATGTGCTGGAGAAAATCCTGCACCACCAGTCCGGGCTCCGCGCGCCGGATATGCTCCAGTGCGGAGAGGGAATCGGCGCGGGTGCGATCACTGTTCATCAACACCAGCGGTGCGCCGGTGTGGGCGGCGTGGCGGGCCAGGATGCGGAGAAAACTCTGCCCGGGTTTGACCTCGATCAGCGACTTGGCGCGTTCCAGGCCCATGCTTGTGCCGAGGCCGCCGTTGAGTTTCAGGAACACCGTGGCGGCGAGCGCCTGCCTGCCAACCTCCGCCAGCGCCGGGTCAAGGGACTCGGCGTCCGGCAGGGATTCCACGGGGTGAATTTCCTGCTCCGCTATCAGCCCCGTGGCGCCGCCGGCCAGTTCCCGGTAATGGCGACGAAACGACTCGATGGCGAGATCCGGCATGCCGCGTGTGGCCATGCGCTCGGCGAAGGGGGCAAAACGGGAATCGTGTTCGGACATTATTGATTCGCCACCCGGTGGATGCTCGGGTGCCGGGAAATGATGCGCGTTGTAGGGTGGATTGGGCGCGCCGCGCCGTAATCCACCGTGATTGCGAATTGGATCATCGGGAGGGCATCAGCATCCTGGCAAAGTACGCGTATTCGAGCGCGGTGCGGTAAGCGAGTTGATCCTGGTTGGCCGTGCCGCCGTGCCCGCCCTCGATGTTCTCGTAGTAATAATAGGGGTAGCCGAGGGCGCCGAGGGCGGCGATGGCCTTGCGGGCGTGGCCCGGATGCACGCGATCATCCTTGGTGGACGTGTAGCAGAAAATACGCGGATAACGCTGCCCGGCCTTGAGATTCTGGTACGGCGAGTAGCGCGAGATAAAGGCCCAGTCCCCAGGCACATCCGGGTCGCCGTATTCTCCCATCCACGAGGCGCCGGCGAGCAGCTTGTTGTAGCGCTTCATGTCGAACAGCGGCGCGCCGATGTCCAGCGCCGCGTAGAGTTCCGGACGCTGGGTCAGCAGCGCACCCATGAGCAGGCCGCCGTTGGAACGGCCGAACGCGCCAAGTTTTTCGGCAGTCGTCAGCCCGGTTCGGATCAAATCCTCGGAGATGGCGATGAAATCGTCGAAGGCGCGCTGGCGCTTTTCCCTGAGCGCGGCTTCGTGCCAGCGTGGGCCATATTCGGAACCACCGCGGATGTTGGACAGCACCAGTACGCCGCCGCGAGATACCCACAATTTGCCCGCCAATGCGCCATGTTGCGGCCGGCCCGGATCGTCGTAATACAGCGGCAACGTCGCCGCCAGGAACCCGCCGTAACCGTACTGCACCGTGGGCGCATTGCCGGCGGCGAGCACGGCTTTTTGCCCCATGACGAAATACGGAACGCGTGTGCCATCGGGGGAGGTTGCGAAGCGCTGTTCCACGGCGACGTTCGTGGCATCGTAGAAGGCCGGTGTCGTCGCAATTTTTTCCGGTTCCCCCCGTGTTGCAACGAAGTAAAGGGTCTCCGGCGTGGTCAGGCTCTCGAAGGACAGCAATGCGTCATCGGTGCCGCCACCGGCGGAAACAATTGACACCGTGCCGTTGGCCGGCAGCGTGATGCCGGTTGCGGACCAGGCACCGGACGCCGCCTCGCGGGTAATGCGCGTTGCCTTGCCGATCACGTCCTCGAGATAGGCGATCAGGATCGTGCTTTCACCGACACCCACCTGTTCAATGGACTGGTTTTCCGCGGCGGCCATGACCAGCTCCGCCGACTGCCGGGCCAGGTCAAAGGCGATGACCGCGCCCTGGGGGAAGTCCCCGCCGCCGTATTGCCATGCCTCCCGCAGCAGGAAGATGGCGCGTCCGTCCAGTACGCCTTCGTAATCGGCATTGCGCGGCAGTGGCAGCTGCACAAATTTGCCCGCGCCATCCTGCCAGGTGTAAATGCGCTCGAAGAACGACGGCAGCTGCAGGCCGAATACCTGGGCACGGCCGGGTTCCTGTTCGACGAATACATTGACGCCGACATCGGTGGTCTCACCTTCGAGGACCACCGCTGCATCCGCCAGCGCCGTGCCGCGCGCCCAGCGCACCACCGTGCGCGGATAGCCGGACGTGGTCAACGTGTCCGGGCCGCGGTCCGTGGCTACCATGAGGGTATCGGCGTCCAGCCACGATACCTGTGATTTCGCTTCCTGCAGCACGAATCCCCCGGCGACGAATTCCCGCTTTCCGGTGTCGAATTCGCGCCACACGCCGGCATCCTTGCCGCCGCGGGACATCTCCACCATGCAATGCACATATTCGGGCGCCAGGCA
>Ga0315910_10005541_pt1 | contig 10340 bp, 8 predicted proteins | sample EdamamesoilMG_FD_204470 | JGI IMG/M metagenome (GOLD analysis project Ga0315910, IMG submission 204470) | Garden soil microbial communities collected in Santa Monica, California, United States - Edamame soil | ecosystem: Environmental > Terrestrial > Soil > Garden | place: USA: California... | reverse complement strand
TGGCGACGGGGTGCGGCTGGCGACGGGCGCGGCTAGCGGGGGCGACTGGTGCGGCGGGCTGATCCCGCGGAACGCGGCCGAACCGACGATCGCGCTGGGACACTGGCGTTTACAAGGGAAACTGCCGGGGACCAGCGCCCGCCGGGATCTCACCTAGCGCAAAATAGGAAGAAACCAAGGGTTGCTGGTGGCTCGACGGCAGGCTCGAGCGCGTCGACGCATGTCTATGTCTGCAGGGAGCACGATGCGGTCGTAGGCGGCAATGGTGACTTCAGAGGTCATCCCAACGCCGCCGCCTTGAGTCCGGCACGTCTTGCAGCGCGTTCTGGACTGCTTGGAGCAGGTCAGAAGGCAGGAAGGGTTTCTGGAGAAAGTGGAGGCCGGGCTCGAGGACACCACCGTGAACGATGGCGTTCTGCGTGTAGCCGGAGATGAACAAGACCCTGAGTTTAGGCATTCGCTGCGCGAGTTTCTCCGAGAGCGCGCGGCCGCCGATTCCGGGCAACACGACGTCGGAGACCAGCAGGTCGAAGGGGGGTTCGGATTCCGCGATCTCTAGGGCTTCTTCCGCAGTGATGGCGCTGGTCACCTGGTAAGAATGCTTGCGCAGCGTGCGCTCGACGACGGAACGCACCGGCGCTTCGTCCTCGACGAGCAGCACGCGCTCGCCCCGGCTAGCAGTCATGGGCGTCGGTCGCTGCGGTTGGGTTACCAGCGGGGCATCGACGCGAGGCAGGTAGACCTTGAAGGTCGTTCCGCGGCCGACCTCGCTGTAAACGCTCAAGTGTCCGCGGCTCTGTTTCACGATGCCATAACAGGTGGCTAGGCCCAGGCCGGTGCCTCCCGCGCGCGTCGTGAAGAAGGGTTCGAACACGTGGGGCAGCGCATCCGCGGGAATGCCGGGTCCCGTATCGCTGACGGCCACGAGCACGTAAAGGCCCGGATCGACGTCAGGGTGAGTGTCGGCGTAGTCTTGGTCGAGCGTGACGTCTTGAGTCTCGAGCGTCAGCACGCCGCCGCCAGACATCGCGTCGCGCGCGTTGGTGACGAGGTTCATCACGACCTGCTCCAGCTGGCTTTCGCCTGCGCGAATGCGACCACACGCCGCCAGCGACAGCACCACGCGGATGTGTTCGCCGATGGCGCGTTTGAACACGGTGTCGAGGCGCCGGACGAGATCGTTGGGGTCGATTACCTTGGGTTCGATGACCTGACGCCGGGCGAACGCCAAGAGCTGTGCGGTTAGTGCGGCGCTGCGTTCGGCCGTGACGCGGATCGCCTCGAGCAAGGTGCGCATTTCGTCGACGGAGGTCGACTCTTCGGCGAACTCTAGGTTGCCGAACATCGCGGTCAGCATGTTGTTGAAGTCGTGCGCTACGCCCCCCGCGAGCCGGCCAATGCTCTCGAGTTTCTGTGCCTCGAGCAGGCGTTCCTCGAGCAGGCGACGGTCGGTGATGTCTTGCGTGCTCCCGATGACGTTGACGATTTGCCCCTGGTGATCGCGAACGGCCAGGCCCGAGACGCTGATCCAGCGCACGTCGCCTTGGGGGCGCACGATGCGGTGCTGCAGGGGACCGTAGCGACCGGTCGTCTGGAGCTGTTCGATGGCCGCAACGACGCGTTCTCGATCGTCCGGGTGCACGAATTCAGTGACCACTCGTTCGGGAGATGGCACCGGTGCGTCGTCGGGCTGGCCGTAGATGACGCGCGAGCGGGCGTCCCAGCTGCCGGTATCGTCTTGCAGGTTGTAGGTCCAGATCGCCAGCTCTCCGGCGTCGATGGCCACCTGAAGACGAATCCGCTGCTCCTCCAGCGTCGTTACGTCCGTCGCGATCATGAGCAGCGAACTCACTTCGCCGTTCTCGATGATGGGACTGACGCGTGTGAGGTAGTGACCGACTTCTTCGGTGCTGCGGGGACCGACCGTGGCAAACTGTTGCACGGAGCGAGTCTCCGTTGCTGCACGCATGGCAGCATGAGCCGCTTCGCGAAACGCCTCCGGAATGTAGCCGTCCGCGGGCGTGCCCACGACCTGTTCCATGCGAAAGCCGGGCGTGACGCGGTTCAGGTACAGAAACCGGCCGTCGACGCTGATGCGGGTGATGAGGTCCGGGGCGCTCTCTAGCATCGTGTGGAGCAGGCGTACTTCCGCTTCGAGTGCCGCGATCCGTTCCCGCAGGTCGTCCCCCATACACAGCATGCTAGCCCCGCGGCCGGACAGTAGAGCAGCGGGAAAATGTTCAGGGTGTCGAATTTCTTCATCACCTGCACGTCGAGCGGGCACGAGCCGGGTGAATGCGCTTGGACGTGATGGACTCGAGGCTTGGAACTGCAGTGCTTGCAAGGCCGGGAGTACGCTGCCCGGTCACGCTCGCGGCGATTTTTCTGACTTTCTGGGGAAGCGTGGGGACAGTCCGAGCGCAGGACGTGCCGTCGGTGGCAGAGCCGCCCGTCCCGGCGGTCGGTCCTGCGGCGGTCACCGCCGGGCCCGAGCCGGCTCCGGCAAGGGATGAGCCGAGCAAACCTCTGGTCGTCGTGGTTGCTAGCTCGTCGGTGGCCGTGCCGCGTGAGGCCTTCCTCGAAGCGTTGCAGCGTACGCTCCAGCGTCCGCTGCTCGAGCGCGGTGCGAGCGGACCCGAGGGTGAGGAGCTCAGCATTCGCTACGACGAGCAAGCTCGCGAGCTGATGGTCAGCTGCTACCGCTTGGGCAGCGGACCCGTCACGCGGGTGATCGAGGCGCCCAGTGACCCGGGTGCGGTGCCGGAAGCAGCAGCGCTCCTCGCCGAAAACCTGTGTGCCCGCGAACTCGTGCCGCCAGCGATCGATGTCGGCCCCGAGCCCGCGCCCCTGGTGCTGTCGCCGCTTCCAGCGCCACCGGTCGAGGCGCCCGCCGCCACGCCCGTCGAGGACGAGATGGCCGTTGTCGGGGCGTTCTACCCCTTTGCCACCAACTATCAGCGGCCCGATGTGCACACGAACTTCGAGCTCAACTTGATCTACGGCCGCGTGGGTGCGCTGGAAGGGATCGGGCTCGGCACGATTCACTATGTCGACGGCGACGTGAGCGGGCTCTTGCTCGGGGGGCTGGTCAACGTGGTCGGTGGGCGAGCCTCAGGCCTTTTGATTTCCGGGGTCGCCACGAGCGTCGAGTCGCTGGACGTAGGACTATCCCTGTCGTTCGCGTTCAACCATGCGGCGGATGCGGCGCGCGGTGGGCAGGCGAGCATGGGGCTGAACTTCGCCGGCCCGGTCGAAGGCGTCCAACTCGCCGGACTCGGCAACGTCGCGCTCGGGCCGATGCGAGGCGTTCAAGCTGCGTTCGCCAGCAATGTAGCTCACGACCTGCAGGGAGCGCAGATCTCGCTGGTGAACGTAGCCGGTGACGTGACGGGCGCTCAGGTCGGCCTCGTGAACGTGGGGCAGCGCGTGCGTGGCTTGCAGCTCGGCCTGGTCAATGTTTCGGACGACATCGAGGGTGCCCCCATCGGCTTGTTCAACGTCAGCCGCACGGGTGGGGTGCACGTGGCTAGCTGGTTCAGCACCACCACCTACGCCAACCTCGGTGTGAAGCTTGCCACACGCTACACCTATACCATGCTCACACTCGGCTACCATCGCGAGGACGATGTCGATCTTTTCGGTGGCGGCCTGGTCTTGGGCGGACGCATCCCCGCGCTGTCGCAATTCTCGATCGCGCTCGATGTCGGTGGTGACTACCTGCTCGGCACACGCATCTGCTGCTACGACACTCGCACCGAAGAACGCATTGCGCATACGCATGACCGCAACCACTTCAGACTGCGCGTGCTACCGACCTGGCAGGTGCACAAACATTTCTCGGCGTTTGCTGGGCCTGCCGTAGCGCTGCGCGTGCCGTTTGCTCTGTATTCGAAGCTGCCGGGGTACGATCAGAATGTCGAGCTGCTACCCGAGTTCGACATGGGTGTCGAGCTTTAGCGATGCTACATTCACTGGGCGTGACGGTGGATGGCGACGGGTACGGTCTCGAGGGCGCGCTCGACTTTGGCGCCAGAGGTACGTCGAGCAGTGCTGGCGACGCAGCGTTGCTCGAGCGGCTGGCGCAGGGCGATCGAGACGCCTTGCGCGCGTTGTATCGACGGCATCACGTCGCGGTGCGCGCTTTCGCCGCCCGATTGCTCGGTGATGACCACGCAGCGGAAGATCTGGTGCACGATGTCTTCGTCGCCTTGCCGCGAGCCATCAGGGGTTTTCGCGCTGAAGCTACGCTCGAGGGTTACCTGATCGGTATGGCGGCGAACCTCGCGCGGCGGCACTTGAGGTCGTCCAAGCGGCGGCGTGCGCTGCTGCAGCGCGTCGCGGGCGAGCCTCGACGAGAGGTCGTGCGCCCCGATCAAGCAGCCGCCGACGCCGAGCTCGCTCTGCGCCTGATACACGCGCTCGACAAGTTGCCACACAAGCAGCGCGTCGCGTTCGTGCTCTGCCAGATCGAAGAGCGCGACGCGAGCGAAGTCGGCGCGATCCTGGGCGTGCCCGCCTCGACCGTGCGTGCCCGTGTGCGAGCTGCGCGTTCCCACTTGCAGTCGTTGCAGCAATTCCGCGATACGGAGCAATCGGCATGACGAAGCGCCCTGACCTCGACTTCGAGCACGCCCGCCTCGACTCTGCCAGCCTCGAGCGCGCCATCGCAGCAACGCGCAGGCACTTCCACGGCCGTGCAGAGCACAGTGCACTCACCGAAGAGCGCATTCTCGAACAGGCCTGGCGCGCGCCGCGGCGTTTCCGTCCGCTGCTGTACCTGCCTCTCGCTGCCGTGTTCGTCGGGGCCATCGCGTTCGCGCAGGAACTCGGTACGCTCTTCGCTGGCGCCAGCGCGCGCTTCCTTGGTGTGGTCGAACAGCATGAGCCTGCCGATTCCGCGCCGCGCCAGCAGCTTCGCAAGAGCACCCGCGCGGCGCCCCCGCCTCTAGCTCAGGCGCCGTCGCTTGGCGCGTCGCCGTCGCCCTCGCTATCCGTGTTGCCCCCGCCTTCCGCCGCTCGCGTCAGCGCGCAGGCGCCCCGGCCAAGGTTAGTCGCGACGCCGGCTTCAGCCGGCCCCGCAGACCCCGGCCTTGCAGACCCCGGCCTTGCAGACCCCGGCCCTGCGGAGGTCGCGGTCGACGAGTTCGCACTTTACCGAGAGGCCCATCAAGCTCACTTCGTCGAGCACAACTACGCGCTGGCGCTCACCCGCTGGGATCGCTACCTCGCTGCAGCTCGCCACGGCAGCTTGGTTCCCGAGGCCCGTTACAATCGCGCACTCGCCCTCTACCACCTGGGTCGCCGTGAAGAAGCGAGCGCGGCCCTGCGCCCCTTTGCCGACGGCATCTACGGTCGCTACCGCCGGGACGAAGCGAGCCGTCTGCTCGAGTCGCTCGCTGCTCCAGCGCGCTGAGCTCGTTGCACAGCTTCCCGCGCCGAGGTACGCTCCTCGGACCTTGGTAGATGGCGGCGAGGCGATGGAGCTCCGGCTCGGATCGGGCGAATCGGTGCGGGCGGTGTTGCACCGTTCAGGGCACCGCCGCCGATGCATTCTGCTCCATGGCAACCCACGTTCGCTCCGAGACTGGCAACCGGTAGCGCAGTCGTTGGCGAGCATGGCCGATGTCGCGGCGATCGATCTGCCCGGGTTCGGACACAGCGCACGTCCGCGTGCTGGACGTCCGGCGCTATCTTTGGACGAACTCGCGGCCACGGTGGCGGCGGCGGTCGACGCGCTGGCATGGCGCGAGCCGGTGTTCATTGTCGGGCACAGCCATGGGGGCGGTGTCGCACAAACGCTCGCGGCGCAATATCCCTCCCGCGTCGCGGGCATCGTGCTGTTGGGCACCCTCGGCAGTCCTGCGCACGGGAGCTATCGGCTGCTGTCAGCGCCAGGGGCTGCGGCCGTGGTACGAGCATTCGGGGCGTTGCTGAGGCCGCGGTGGCTGCGTCCCGTCGTCCGTCGCGTGATGAGCACGGTGCTGCGCGACGGCTTCGCCCCCGAACCCGTTTCAGCCGCTCGACTAACACGGGAGCTCGAACAGCTGGCGGCCAGGCCCGAAGTGCTCACGAGCATGGTGGACATAGCGCTGGGAAGACCGTGCGAACGGCTACTGGCCAGGGCTGGCTCTATCCGCTGTCCAGTGTTGTTCCTTCACGGCGAGCTCGACCAACTGGTGCCGAGCAAGTACGCGCGCACGATTCATGCCGAGATCCAACGGGCAGGCGGCGATTCGCGTTTCGAAGTGCTGCACGGCGCGGGACACATGTTGCTCGAATTTCAAGCGACCGAAGTTGCCGCACGAATGGCGCGATTCATGCAAGAAGCAACTCGCGGTGCAACTCGCGAAGCAACTCGCGGTGCAACTCGTGATGAAACTATTGCCCTACCGGCGCATCGTCTTCCAAAGCCCGCTCCCGCCGGATGAGGTTGCACAAGTGTTGCTCGGTTCGGTGCTGGGAGCCTTGATTGAACCTGTTGCCCTACCGGCGTGTACTCATCAAGAGCCCGCTTCCCCCAGAAGACGTAGCGCAGGCGCTCTTGGACTCGACGGTGCAGAATCCTTGGGCCCCGACCTCTCTCAGGCTCTTCGAAGGCAGCGTCGCGCAGCCCGAGTTTCGGCTCGAACGTTTCACTCTGCGCCACAGCACCTTCGTTCCGCAAATACACGGGGTCGTCTTGCCGGATGGAACGGGGAGTTGGATCTCGATAACGATGCTGCTGCACCCAGCGTCGATCATCTTCTTGTCGGCTTGGCACGGCACGATCTTGCTTCTCGGTGCGGTGATCGCACGCTGGGCGTTCGCCGGGCACTTCGAAGTGGACGGCCTGGTCATGCTCGCGGTCGCGCTTCTTCTTGGTTGGCTGCTCCCGTCACCGTTCTACTTCGAGGCGCGGAAGAACAAGCGCATGCTGCTGCAGTTGGTTCGTGGAACCGAGATGGCGGGAAACGCGCGTCAGAGGCCCCGTACGGCGTACAGGTAGCCACGGATCCGCGCGTCTTGCCGAGCTGACACCCGTGACGGGCTGACGCGCCACGGGTGTTGCCTCACGTGGCGCGTTGGCGCTACCTGGTTCAGAAGATGGGACGCAGAACCGGGGGGCGGGTGGGTTTCTCGACGATGGTGAGGGGGTCAGCGTTGAAGAACAGGTTGTCGAACTTGCCATAGACGAGCGGCGTGCCGCTGAAGTACTCCGACGAGAAGCGGACGAACTTGATCTTGGCTGAGCCAGCGTTGATCGACAGCGTGCGCGTTTGATCCCAGCCGGCTTGAGGATACTGCACCGGATAAGCGGCGGTGGCGATCCATTGGTCGTTGGTGTCGTAGGCGGCGATCCAAGGCTTTGCGGTCACCGTTCCCAGGTGTTCGGGTAGCATCACCGGCGTCACGTCGATGGTCACCCAGGTGCGCGGCGTAGCGAACTGTGCTTGCACCACGCCGTAACGGACGTCGAAAGGCTGCAGGCCGAGCAGGGGAGTCACGATGTTACTGCCCGACGAGGCGCTGAAGTTTGCGAACACATGCCCGCTGGTGCAGCTGGTGGAGGCAAAGCTCCTGCTCAGCGTCACGCACGAGAAGGTGACGCCGTAGCTTTGGTACATGGTGTCGATGATGGACCCGTTCGGCACGGGCGTGCTGCCCAGGGTAGGGAACGCCGGACTGGTGAAGACCTGATCGAAGTCGACGAGATAGTCGGAGATGAGCAATGGTTGCTGGGTGGAGCCGACTTCGCCGTTCTCATCCGTGCCCAGCGCGTCGCCGTCCTCGTCGATAGAGCCGACGCAGGCAACGAGCGGAAGTGCGGTGAGCGTGATCAGCAGAATCTTCTTCATAAGGGACCTTTCTAGGTTGGACTCCAGTGCCTGATTGCAGCCTGCGTGCCAGCGTCGAGTTCTGCGAGCACTGCGGAGTTCGTGCTTGGCCCGTGGGCCCGTGGGCGCTCGTCTCATGCGCGCCGGAGGCATGTCTCATGTGCACGCGCGCCGTCCCGCAGCTCCCATGGCGTTGTCGCAGTGCACGGCGCTTTGGTACGTTGGTAGTGAGCCTCATGAATTCGACTTGGATGGGTTCTGACAGGGTCGCCCCGTGAAGCGACCCGTGTGGCGCAGGTCACCGTTGGTCTTGCCGTGCTTGGGGAGTGTCCTCGCAGTTTGTTTGGGTTGCGAAGTCGTCGAAGGCTGGCTGCAGTCACGCAACGACCCGTCGACGCCGAGGCGAATCGATGAAAGCGCGACATCTTGCGTCAACGGGACTTGTAGCAAGCGAAGCCTCCGGGCAACCTTGCACCCACTGCCTGCCGATTTGAGTACGGGTATACGCTTGCTCGGTGAAGGCCTCCCGCTTGCGGTGACGAACGAGGCGTACCAGCGCGTGCTCGGGGCAACGCGCGTCGTTCCCGAGGGCAAGTTCACCACGAGCGTAGGGCCCGCGGCGTTGCAAGCTCAGTTCGACTCCACCGGTCGAAGCAAGTCCTTCCAGCTGCTGGTCATCGTCGGTCCCGTACCCAACGTCGAGGAGGCGTCGCAGAGTATTCTCAGCGAGTTCGACGTCAGCGTGCGCGAGGTGACGGACACGCGTGGCAGGAACCTGCTTGATGAATCCGCCTTGAAGGAAGCTGCTTTCAGTTTGCACCTGGAGGCAGAACCAGCAGACGCGTTCCCTAGCGACAAGCCGCGGCCGAGTCTCGAAGTGACGGGCTACGACCTGCCGGGTCAACCAGATCTAAGCTACGGCCAGCGAACAATCCCGCTTCGAGAACCCGTCGCCAGTCACGAGATTCGGCGCATTTCTGGGTCGTTGCGCTTGCAATTACCGCTGGGAATCACCACGATCGTGCTCGCAGGAAGCAATCTGAACAAGACGACCACGAAATACCAGATCAGCGGCGGCGTGGTGCCTGACGACTCGAAGCAGGTCCGCTTCTCGGTGACGCGTGGCGCTGAGCTCTATCTCGACCAGGTTGCCGTGTCTGCTGAAGGAAACGTGCTCGCACCCTGGCTTTCGGTGCGCTCGGGTGTGAGCGAGCTGCACATGAAGCACGGCTACACGAAGAAGGTCGCAGCCGTGCGTATCGCAATGGCGGATACTTTTGCCACCTTCGAAAAGAGTTTCAGCCTGTCGCCGTAGCCCCTTGCTTGGTTTCCAGGCCGATGGCGCCGAGCGTTCTGCTTGCTGCTTCTGACAGTCACCGCTAGAGTCGGCAGATGTCGACTCGGGAGCCCGGTGTTGGCTCTACCCAGCCGAACGAGCCGCAGTCGATCCCCGAGCACGCTCGTTGGTGGCTGCATTTCGTGTATCCGAGGGAGCTCGCGGGTCAAAGCGTGGAGCTGACGCACGGGCTCACCTTGGGACGCGACCCCTGGGGCGACGCAGAAGCTTCGCCAGGCACGGATGCCGTGGAGCGCGGCCTGGTGGCGCACGGAACGGTGTCGCGGCAGCACGCGCTGATTCAGCGTGGGTTCGGCGGACGAGGGCCCGCGTTCCTCACCGATATGGGCAGCCGCAACGGCACCCGTGTGAACGGCGTCGGGGTCGACAAGCCGACTCCGCTGACGCCAGGCAGCGTCGTGCGGCTCGGCGACACGCTCGCCGTCGTCGACGGTGCCAGCAGCGCCGACAGCGATGACAGCTCGAGCACCCTGCAAGGTCGCGCTTCGGGGATCGCGAAGGTGAGGCAGCTGCTCCTGCGAGCCGCCCCGCAAGCGGCGCCGGTGCTGATTCTCGGAGAAACCGGCACGGGCAAGGAATGGCTGGCGGCCGACGTGCATCGCCTGAGCGGACGCGGCGGCCCCCATTTGAAGCTGAGCTGCGCCGAGCTGGCGCCCCAGCTCATCGAGTCGCAGCTGTTCGGGCACGAACGGGGCGCCTTCACCGGCGCCGACACGCGCCATTCGGGTTTGTTCGTGGCTGCCCACGGCGGCACGTTGTTTTTGGACGAGGTGGGCGAGCTGCCGCTGGAGTCGCAAGCCAAGTTGTTGCGCGTCTTGCAGGAAGGCGAGGTGCGCCCCGTCGGTAGCGTGCGCACTCAACGCGTCGACGTTCGCGTAGTGTGCGCTACCAACCGCGACCTCGCGCGCTTGGTCGAAGCGGGCGGTTTTCGTCGTGACCTCCACGCACGGCTCTCCGTCTTCGAGCTGCGTCTGCCAGCGCTGCGCGAACGCCGGCAAGACATTTTGGCTTGGGCCGACCGCTTCTGCCAACGTGCGGGCATGGAAGTCAGCGCCATCCAATGGCACCCCGTCGTCGCCGAGCAACTCGTGCTCTACCCGTGGCGCGACAACTTGCGCGGCGTCGAACGCTTGGTGCAGCGTCTGTTGACCTATGGCGCCTCGATCAGC
>Ga0315910_10005540_pt1 | contig 10342 bp, 5 predicted proteins | sample EdamamesoilMG_FD_204470 | JGI IMG/M metagenome (GOLD analysis project Ga0315910, IMG submission 204470) | Garden soil microbial communities collected in Santa Monica, California, United States - Edamame soil | ecosystem: Environmental > Terrestrial > Soil > Garden | place: USA: California... | reverse complement strand
CGCGCTTTCTCGTCCACCTGCTCAACCGCCGCGCGCGGCGGCCGGCGGAGTTCATCCCGCTCTCGGCCTTCTGTGATGTACCCGCGGAATTCGGACGCGGGCGCACGCTCATCGTCATCAGCCAGGGTCTCTCGCCCAATGCCCAGGTCGCGATCCAGCGCGCGACCGACTTCGACCACGTCGTCGTCTTCACGTCCACCACGGCGGCCGGCGCCGAGACGGCCGGCAAGCACGAGCGCGCCGCGCTGCTGCGCCGGCTCGAGGCCACGGGCGTGGAGTTCGTGCGCAGCCCGCTCGAGGAGGAGTACTCGACCCTCATCCGCTTCATCGGGCCGCTCGCGGTCTACGTCAGCGCGTGGCAGTTCGCGCGCTGCCTCGCGGCCGAGCTGATGCCGCCGCTCGACACCGGCACGCTCGCCGCGCTCCTGCGCGCGCGCGCTCCGGCCGAGGCCGTCGCGCGTTTCATCCGGGAGGCCGACTCGTTTCGCCGCGGCTTCTATCTCATCGCCGGCGCGCCGCTGTGCGAATTCGCCCACAACCTGGCCTACAAGTTTCTCGAGGGTCTCTACTGGTCGGCGCCGGTGATCTGGGACTACCTGCAATTCGCGCACGGCCCGTTCCAGGAGGTGACGCTCCAGCCACGGCCGGTCGTGATCCTGGAGGGACCGGGCGCGACCGAGGCGGAGCTGGCCACACGCACGCGGCGCATGCTCGAGTCCGCTCGCGTGCCCTGCATCGACCTGAAGTCCACGGCCGCCGCACCGCTCGCGATCTTCGAATACGAGGCGCTCTTCAACGACCTCGTGCTCCAGCTCGTCCTGCATTTCCACATCGACCAGCGCAACTGGCCGAGCAAGGGCAAGGACGACCCACTCTACGGATTCGCGCGAGTGGGGTGAAGAGGTGCAGGCCGAGGTAGGGCGCGCTCTCCGAGCGCGCCGCGAGTGTCAGCCGGCTCCCGCGGCGGGCTCGGAGAGCCCGCCCTACCCGTGATCCACGCCCTTCGGGCAAGGCTCCTACCGCGCCGTGATCGTCGTCTCGCCGGCGGTCAGGCCGTCGGCGGTGGCGCGCACGGTGATCGCACCGGTCGCGCCTCGCTTCGCGCGCACGATGACGAGCGCGAGGCCATTGAAGGCCTTGCGCTGCGGTGCCTGGAAGGACTCGAAGCTCGTGGGGTCGCCGTTGTCCGTGGCGACGATCTCGCCCGGACCGGAGACGGTGAACGTCAGCGCATTCTTCGAGCGCGGCACGAGCTGGCCGTCGCGGTCGGCGACCGTGACGGTGATGAACGCGAGGTCGAGACCGTCGCCGCGGATCGTGGCGCGGTCCGGCGCCACGAGCAGGCGAGCGGCGGGTCCGGTTGTCTTCACCGACTTTTCCGCCCACGGCTGGCCGCCCTTCCACGTCACGACCTTCACCTCGCCGGGCTGGTAGACGACGTCGTCCCAACGGAATCGATACTGATAGGCGCCGCGTTTCTTCCGGCCCTGGGACTTTCCGTTCACGAAGAGTTCGGCCTCGTCGCCGGAGGTGTAGACGTGCACGGGCGTGAGCTCGCCCTCGCGGCCCGGCCAGTTCCAGTGCGGCAGGATGTGCGCCATCGGCAGGTCGGGGCGCCAGCGCGCCTGGTAGAGGTAGAACCGGTCCTTCGGGAAACCGGCGAGATCGATGATGCCGAAGTAGCTGCTGCGCGACGGCACGCGGATCTTACCGAGCTCGGCGAGTTCCTTCGCGGCCTGCTCGCGCTGCTTCGGGTCGGAGTAGTTGAGCAGGTTGGTGACGTCGGCGTTGTAGGGCGTGGGCTCGCCGAGATAGTCGAAGCCGGTCCAGACAAACTCGCCGAAGACGTGAGGGTTTTCGTCGATGCCCTTGAACTCGTCGTCGGCGACGAGCGCCCAGCGCGGCGCGTAGAGATCGTAGGAGCTGACGTGAAAATCCGCCTGCCCCTGCATCTTGTCCTCGCTCACCGGGAAGAAATACTCGCCGCGCGAGCTGATCGTCGACGCCGTCTCGCTGCCATAGACCGGGATGTCGGGATGCGCGGCGTGAAACGGCACGTACTGGTCGGGCTTGTAGTTGAAGCCGATCAGGTCGAGCCCGGTCTGGAAGCCGAAGTACGGAGCCGTGCGGCTGTTCGAGCCGATCGTGACCGGGCGGGTGCGGTCCTCCTCGCGCATGATGCCGGCGAGGCGCGCGGCGAGATGCCAGCCGTCGTTGTAGTGGAGTTCGCCGACCTCGTTGCCGATGCTCCACATCACCACGGAGGGATGATTGCGGTCGCGGCGGACGAGGGCGCGCGTGTCGCGCTCATGCCAGTCGTCGAAAAGTCGGGCGTAGTCGAGGAAACGCATCGGGCCGTCGCTCGCGTCGGTGCCCGGGATCTTCTTCTTGCCGCGGCGCCACGCGTCGAAGGCCTCGTCCATCACCAGCATGCCCATGCGATCACACAGCTCGAGCAGCTCGGGCGCGGGCGGGTTGTGGCTCGTGCGGATGGCGTTGCAGCCCATCGACTGCAGGATCTCGATCTGCCGCTCGAGCGCGCGCACGTTGATCGCGGCACCCAGCGCGCCGAGGTCGTGGTGCATGCACACGCCCTGGATCATCACCTTGCGGCCATTGAGGAAGAAACCGTCCTTCGCGTCGTAGCGGATCGTGCGGACGCCGAAACGCGTCTCGACGCGGTCGACGACCTTTCTGCCCTGCTCCACCGTCGTGATCGCGACGTAGCGATGCGGCGTCTCCAGATCCCAGAGACGCGGCGAGCGCACGCGCAGCAGGTGGGTGCGCATGGCCTCGGTGTCGCGCTTCGGGTCCATCTCGAACTCGATGCGGTCGGCGGTGGCGACGGGTTTCGCGCCGATCGCATCGCCGGCATCGAGCTCGTGGATCGCGGTCGTCAGGGCGACCGCGACCAGGTCGGACGTGTGGTTCTGCACGCGCACGTTCACCTTCACCACGGCCTCGTCGGCGGAGACGAGCGGCGTGGTGATGTACGTGCCCCACTGCGCGACGTGCACAGGAGCGGTCTTCACCAGCCAGACGTTGCGGTAGAGGCCGCTGCCGGGGTACCAGCGCGAGGAGTCGTCGGGATTGTCGAGGCGGACGGCGAGGACGTTCGTGCCTCCAAAGTTCACATACGGCGTGAGGTCGAGCCGGTACGAGGTGTAGCCGAAGGGCCAGCCGCCGACGAAGCGGCCATTGAGCCACACGGCCGAGTAGGCCATCGCCCCGTCGACATCGAGGAAGATGCGCCGGCCGGCGTCGGCCGCGTCGATCGGCAGGCTGCGGCGATACCAACCGACGCCGTGCCACGGGAGTTTGCCCGTATCGCCCGGGCGGTCCTGCGAAAACGGCCCTTCGATGCCCCAGTCGTGCGGCAGGTCGAGGCGCCGCCAGCCGCTGTCGTCGAAGCCAGGCTGCGCAAACGACACGCGGGCTCCCGGTTCCTCGCCGGCCGGGCGCTCGGGCGCGGCGACGCCGGCGTTGATCAGGTCGGTCCCGGTCGGAAGCACCCACGGACGGAGAGCGGCGTAGCTGAGCGAGTCACCGGCATCGGGCGCATCACCGCGGTGGAACCGCCAGCCCTCGGTCACGAGCAGGCGTTCGCGAGGCTGGGCAGCGGAGACGGGCGTGGAGGACATGGCGGCGGCGATTACGACGCTAAGAGCGAAGCCGCGCCGGAGTGCGCGGAGCAAGGTGGAACAGGGCATCCCGCGAGCCTGCCGCGCCTCGTGCCCCGCCTCACGAAAAAAGCACCCGGACAGTTCGCGACACGGCTTGTCCCCAACGAGCCAGTCATCCAGTGCCTCCCGGCACGTCGCGATCCCCGCGTGATCGCGGAGGCTCAGCGCGTGGCCGGAAGCCTGCGACGCTCCCACTCGGCTCGCGTGATGGCGTAGCCGCGCACGTCCTCACGGACGCCGCGCTTCTCCACGGCACCGCGGCGAAAAAACTCCTCCTGCATGCCGATCTTCAGCATGACGCGGCCCGAGGCGGGATTGCGCTCGAAGTGATGGGCGTGGATGCGATCGAGCGGCAGCACGGCGAAACCAAAATCCAGCACCGCCGCGGCCGCCTCGGTGCAGAAGCCGCGTCCCCAAAATGGATACCCGATCCAGTAACCCATCTCGGCGGAGCGGTCCTCGGGCTTGATGGTCAACCCGAGGGTGCCGACGAGTTGCCCGCCCTCGCGCTCGGTGATGGCGAAAATCGCGCCGCGGCCGCTCGTCCACGCGGCCTCGTGCGTCGCGATCCACATCTCGGCGATACCGTCCGGATACGGATGCGGGATCGTGAGCGTGGTGTCCGCGACGCGCGCATCCCCGGCAAGGCGCTGGACTTCGGGCGCATCGGCGTCCCCGTACGGGCGGAGGATGAGCCGCGCGGTGCGGATCGTCGGCTGGTGTTCCATGGCGGAGCGGGACTCTGCCTGTCCCGACCCGGGCCGTGGAGAGAATTGTGATGCGACCCGGCCGGCCCTGCGCCACAACCGCGCCCAGATGGAACCGCGCCGCGTCGACGTGCTGATCGTGGGAGCCGGGATCGCCGGCCTCCTGGTCGCGCGCGAACTCCGCGAGCGCGGCCTGAGCGTCGCGCTCGCGCACGATCCCGCCCGCCCGGGCGCGAGCGAGGCCGCGGTCGGCCTGCTCAACCCCGTGCGCGGACAGCGCTGCACGCTTGCGTGGCGGGTCGACGAGACCTTTGCCGCCGCGCGCGAGGTCTACGCGTCGATCGCACACGACCTCGGGCAGCCCGTGCTGCGGCCGGTCGCGATCGTGCGTGCGTTTGCGAGCGCGCAGGAGCGGCGTTTCCTCGAGCGACGCTGCGCACAGATCGAGGCGGCGGGGTTTGCCGTACGCGTGCTGACGGCCGTGCCGGCGGGCTTTCGCGAGGCCGGCCACGGCGCGGTCGCGATCGACGGCGGCGGTGCGCTGGATGCGCGCGCGCTCACCGCACGGCTGCGGGTCGACCTTCGTGCGGCCGGGATGCTCATCGACCACCCGTGCGCCCCGGGTGCGTTGATCGCCGGTCCGTCGACGTGGACCTGGGCTCCCGTCGGACTCGAGGCCAATCGAGTCGTGCTCGCCGGCGGCGCGGCCCACATTTCGGACGCGCCCGGCGGGGCGTTGCCGCTGCGGCCAGTTCGCGGCGAGTCGCTGCTCGTGCGCATTCCGGCTCTCGTTCCGTCGCTGGCCTTCGTTTCCGGACACCACCTCGCGCCCGTGGGCGGAGACCTGTGGTCGTGCGGTGGCACGACCGTGCCCGGGGAAACCGACGCCCGGACGACACCCGAAGGTCGCGCCGAGCTGGAGCAGTTTCTGCGGGACCGGCTCACCGTGCCGTGGGAGACCGTCGAGCACCTCGGCGGCGTGCGTGCCGGCACTCTGGATACGCGACCGTTCGTCGGGCGCCTCCCGGGTCACGAACGCCTCTTCGCCTTCAACGGCTTCGGCTCGCAGGGCTATTCGCTCGCGCCGTGGCTGGCGCGAGTGCTCGCCGGACACCTGATCGCCGGCAACGCGCTTCCGGCGGAAGTGGATCCGGCACGGTTCGGGGCGCAGAGCGGTGTCTCACACGACAAGATTCCGCGAACCGATGAGGCCTCGCCCGCCGGGACGTCGTGAGGCGGCCCGTCGTTCGCGGCGGCGCGGGAGCGCCGCCCTCCACGCCGGCGCGTGCGGCGCTGACCTGGAGGGCCGCGCTCCTGCGCGGCCGCGTGCACGCTTGCGTCCACGCACGCCGACCGACCCTCGCGGCCCCGTCCGTCTTCGCGGCGGCGCGGGAGCGCCGCCTTCCACGCTTGGGCTGCGATTTGAAGGCATCTCGTCGTAGCGGCCGAGGTCGCGCGACGTACCCGCCGCCTCCTCACGTCGGCAGCTACGTCGAAACGCATCGCCGACGGCGTGAGTCCGACTCAGGATCCGCGCTACGGGCGCACGAGGTCGTCGGCGACGTAGACGCGGTAGTCCTTCACCCGGCCGGTGACGTCGCCCGCGCCCTGGCGCGGGACGTAGCGCAGGCCGCTGATCTCGCGCGTGCGGCCGAGGTCGAGGATCAGCCGGTGCGGGTGGCCGGGCTGGGCCTCGCCGTATTGCGTGAGCCAGGCGTTGGCGGTCTGGCCGTCGATGGCGTTTTCCGCGAGACCGTCCTCGCGCTCGCGCTCCTCGCTGTCGACGTAGGCGACCGTCCAGCCTTCCGTGCTGAGCGGCTGGCCCGCGGCGTCGAGCAGCGTGAGCTCGGCCGCGCCGGCGAAAGGTTTGCCGTCGTGCGCGCTGAGCGTCTCGAGGCAGAAGAACCGGCCGCGCGCTGGTGCGGCCAGGCGCACCTCCTGCATGCCGGAGCCGGGCGCGAAGGCGGCGGCGTGGGCCGGCGGGCCGAAATCCGCGCGCAGCGTCACCTCGCGGCGCCGGCCGCGGGCGAAGTCGAGCTTGGGACGGAGCATGTCGAGGATCGGCTGCTCGAGCGCGGCGACCACGGGCTCTTCCGGGCCGAGGAGGTCGAGAATGATGATCTCGTTCGTGCCGGCGTTGAGCCAGGGGCCTGGCACATACATCGTCTGCTGCGGGCCGATGTTCCAGTAGCGGCCGAGATTGTGGCCGTTGACCCAGACGAAGCCCTTGCCCCACGGGCGCATGTCGAGGAAGCAGTCGCCGGGCTGGTCGACCGTGATGGTCGCACGCCAGAAGGCCGGGCGCTTCGCCGCGACGGCCGCGGCGTCGGCCGGGGCGAAGGCGAGCGCGCCGAGCATGGCGGCGTCGAGCGGCAGGCGAAACACCTGCCAGCCGCTCAGCTCACGCGCGGCGCCCCCGTCGACCGGCGTGACGGTCACCGGAGCGTGGATACCCTTGCGGTCGTGCACTTCCACGCCGAAGTTCACGCGGCCCATCGCCTCGACGAGGATGTCGAGCTGCACGTCGCGGGCGCGGGCGGGAACCTCCACGCGGTAGTTCCGCGAACGCCGGTCGGTGAAGCCGATGCGCTCGCCGTCGAGGAAGACCTGGCCGACGTCGTGGACCGCGGCCGCCTCGAGCACCGCGGCCGGCCCGGCCGGCAGCGTGGTGCGGTAGAAGATGCAGCCGTAGGCCTGGTCGTAGAGCTCCATCGTGCGTGGCCGCTCGTCGGCGATCGGCTTCGGAAGACCGGCCAGCAAGGGCACGACGGCCGTGGCGCGCACCGGTGCGATCGAGATGACCGGGTTGCGCGCGGGCGGCTCGGGGAGCGTCTCGCCCGGCAGGAGGTGGCGGGCCATGAGTTCGCGGGTTTTCCAGAACTTCGGTGTCACCCAGCCGGCCTCGCTGATCGGCGCATCGTAATCGTAGCTCGAGGTGTCGGGCTTGAAGGGTCGATCGGCGCCGGTGAAGAAGCCGAAGGTCGTGCCGCCGTGCGCCATGTAGATGCTGAAGGACGCACCGACCTCGAGCATGTATCCCACGTCGGCGAGGTAGCGCTCGGTGTTGCCGGTGTGGTGCGGCGCGCCCCAGGTGTCGAACCAGCCGGGATAGAACTCGCCGCTCATGAGCGGGCCGCGCGGCAGGATCTCGCGCAGGGCCTCGAAGGCGCCCTTGGGATCGGTGCCGAAGTTGACCACGGGGAAGAGGTCGTCGCGATAGCCGTCCTTGAGGTGCTGCCTCGGATTGCAGGCGAAGAGCGGCACGTCGAAGCCGGCGTCGAGCAGCGCCTGCCGGATCTCGCCCATGTAGGCGGCGTCCTTCGCGTAGAAGCCGTATTCGTTTTCCACCTGCACCATGAGGATGGGTCCACCGCGCGTGACCTGGAGGTCGCCGAGCACGCGGCCGACCTCCTGGAAATACCGGCGCACCGGCGCGATGAAGCGCGGATCGCGGCTGCGCAACGCGATGCCGTCGTGCTTGAGCAGCCACCACGGAAAACCACCCATCTCCCACTCCGCGCAGGCATACGGGCCCGGTCGCAGGATCACCCACAGGCCCTCCGCCTGCGCCAGACGGCAAAACTCCGCGATGTCGGCCTGGCCGGACCACTCATACTCGCCCGGGCGCGGCTCATGCATGTTCCAGAACATGTAGGCGCAGACGGCGTTCAGGCCCATCGCGCGGATCATGCGCAGGCGGTGCTGCCAGTATTCGCGCGGCACGCGCGCGGCGTGCAGCTCGCCGCAACGGATCTGGAAGAATTCACCGTCGAGCAGGAAGGTATCCGCGCCGATCCGGAAGTCGTGCCGCGCAGGCGCGGTCGCGCCGTCGCCGTTGGCAGGAGCAGGCTGCGCGCGACACGCGACGGCCAGGACGAGGGCGACACCGAGGAGGAACGAAAAATGAGAAACGTGTTTCACGGGGTGAGAAGGGATTCGGATGCGCGCCGATCCGAAGGGCGAAGCGACGCCACGCGCGAGGCGGGGAACAAGGCGTGCGACCGGATGGACGCGCAAGCGTGCCGGGGTGTTTCCAGTCCACTCACTCTACCAGTTCGCCGCGGCGGACCGCATCCCTCGATCGGGTGAAGTTGCCGAGCGGTCGAGGCGAGGCGTCGGCTGACGCGACCTCGATCACGCCGACGTGCAGGTGCGCCGGGAAGCGTCCGCGATTTCGCACTCGCGGCCGGGCGGGAGCCCGGCCCTCCATTCTCGATCCGGCGCCGCATACACCGGGGTCACGGGCGCCCGCTACTTGATGTGGACGATGCCGTGGCGGATCGCCTCGACGGCGGCGCCGGTGCGGTCGCGCACGTGCAGCTTTGCGAACAAGGTCTTGAGGTGTGACTTCACCGTGTCCTCCGAGATGCAGAGACTCGAGGCGATCTCCTTGTTGCTGCGTCCCTTGATGAGCGACTCGAGCACATCGCGCTCGCGTTCGGTCAGCTGCTCGCGCTCGTCGCGCTCGTGCAGCCGGTCGGCGACGGAGGGCGGCAGCGGCGCGGCGCCGGCGTGGACGCCCCGGATCGTGGTCGCGATCTCCTCGATCGACATGTCCTTGAGCAGGTAGGATTTCGCGCCCGACTGCATGGCGCGGTGGATGTCCTCATCCAGATCATACGTGGAGAGCACGATGACGCGGGCCTCCGGGTGGCGTTTGCGGATCACCAGGATCGCCTCCACGCCGCCGATGCCGGGCATGCGCAGGTCCATGAGCACGATGTCGGGCCGCAACTCGTCGTAGAGCTCGATCGCGCGCTCGCCGTCGGACGCCTCGGCCACGACCTCCATGCCCGGCTGGCTGCGGATCAACGCGACCAGGCCGACGCGCATCGGCGGGTGGTCATCGACCACCAGCACGCGGATCGGGGTGCCGGGCACGTGGTGCTGCATGTTCGGCGCGGTGAACTCTACATCGAAAGTCATAATGGCGGGGACGGCACGAGATCAACCCGCGAGAACTCCGGCCCGACGCAGTGTAGCAGGGACGCGCGGCCATGCCTCTCACCCGTTCGGGGGAAAATCGCGACATGCACGCGTCGAATCGGCCGCGTGGCGCGCGGTCAGGGCCGCTCTCCGAGGTAGGGCGAGGCCTCCCTTCTTCGCTCTGCGAGCTACGCAGGGCAGGCCGGCCGAGCCGCTCCCGTACGCAGGTCGCTGACTCGGCTCGGCCAGAGGCCTCGCCCTACCTTGGTCAGCGGGCGCACCGTCCGCTCACACCGAGACCACCACGACCACGCGCGTGCCCCGCCCCGGCGCGCTCGTGAGCTCGAAGGTTCCGCCGATCAGCTCCGCGCGCTCGCGCATGCCGACCAGCCCGAAACTGCGCCGCTCGCCCCCGGGCTGCGCATCGACCTGAAATCCCGCGCCATCGTCCTCGACCGCGAGGCGGATGCTCCGGCCGTCGAACGTGAGCGTGACGCTGATGCGCGCCGGACGGGCGTGCTTGCTCGCATTGGTGATCGCCTCCTGGCCGATGCGCAGGAGGTTGTTCTCGACGACCGGAGGCAGGCGGCGGCGGTCGCCCTCGACCTGCATGCGCGGAGTCACGCCCGTGCCCTCGGTCATGCGCGTGAGGATACGCTCGAGCGCCTCGCCGAGATCGCAACGCTCGAGGATCTGCGAGCGCATGTTCCAGATCGACTCCCGCGCCTCGGCGAGGGCGGCGCGCGCGAGCTTGTGGGCGGAGGCGAGGTGATTGCGCGCGGACGGGCTGATCTCCGCGGCATGGGTGCGGGCGAGCTCGAGCTGCACGGAGATGGCGCCGAGACTCTGCGAGAGCGTGTCGTGGATCTCGCGAGCCACGCGGTTGCGCTCGCTGAGGATGGCGGTGAACTCCGCCTCGGCCATGGCGCGGCGGTGCTCCTGATCCTGGAGGCGCCGGCGCGACGCGAGCATCACCGCGCCGACCGCCGCGAGGGCCACGACGAGAAAGGCGGCGAGCACCCACAC
>Ga0315910_10005539_pt1 | contig 10342 bp, 7 predicted proteins | sample EdamamesoilMG_FD_204470 | JGI IMG/M metagenome (GOLD analysis project Ga0315910, IMG submission 204470) | Garden soil microbial communities collected in Santa Monica, California, United States - Edamame soil | ecosystem: Environmental > Terrestrial > Soil > Garden | place: USA: California... | reverse complement strand
GCCGACCTCGAGGTCGGCCGTGAACGGAAGTTTCATCGCCTGCGCGACCTCGCGCGCCCGCTGACGCAGCCGGGCGTCGTGCTCCCCGAGCTCCGGCTCCGCGCCGGTGTGAAATCCCGCGAGCATCTCGACGATGCCGTCGCCCGCCTGCTCGCGCAGCTCGCGCGCGCGCCGCAGGCGCATGTGCCGCCCGAGCGCATCGCCGATCGCGCGGATGAAGACCTCGGGCTTGCAGGGTTTGGTCAGGAAACGGAAGACGCCGGCGGTGTTGATCGCCTCGATCGGCAGCCGCGGCTCGTCGACACTGGTCAGCATGAGCCGCGTCGTCTCCGGATGATCGGCCGCCGCGCCGGAGAGCAGCATGAGGCCGCGACCATCGGGGAGCAGCTCCTCCGTGACGATCGCGGCGACGATGCCCGGCTCGGCCAGCGCCGCCTGCGCGGCCGCGAGGGTGGTGACGGCGCGCACGTCGACCATGTTGCGCACCAGGCGCGCGTAGCTGTTCAGCGCGGTCTGATCCTCATCCACGAACAGGACGCACGGTTTCATGGCTGCGCCCGGCGCCATGCAGCCGCGGACGCGCGCCGCATCACGGCGCCGGATCGCTTGGACTGGATGGCTGGTTTCATGGGGTCAGACGCCGCCAGACAGCACGCGGGGTCGCGTGCGACAGGGGTGACGGCACGATTGATGAAAAACTTCCTAATCTCCTCATCGGCCGCAGACCGCCCGGACTGAAGGCCTTCGGGCGCGACTCATCCTCGCTTTCCACCGACGAGGACATGTCCCGCCTCCCTTCGCGCGGCGACGTCAGTCCCGCGACCAATCGTGGGTCGCGATCAGGACCGTGACCAGCGCTCCGAAAATCAGGGTCGGCACGATGACCCAGCCCGGGTGGATCGGCACCTGATAGTGCTGAAACACGGTGGGCATGAGCGTGCACTTGAGGGCGATCAGGATCCAGCCCACCACGACGCCGACGATGATCGACCGTGGGGCCTGGCCATGGGTTTTGGGGGCGAGTTCCATGCCGGTAACATACGGCTGTTTTCCCGTTTTCGCTGCGCACGCGTTGTTTTCCATTCCGCATGGCGTAGCCCCGGCCCCGCGCCCGAGCGCCGTCGCGCAATGTGCTGGCCGCACCCGCACCCGCGACCAACGATCCGGACCCAACGCACCGCTGTCCGGTGCACGACTCACCGAGCCTCAACCCTCGTCTTCGTTCCTTCCATGACCTCACGCCTGCTTGCCTTCGCCTCGCTCCTCCTCCTGCCCACAGTCGCCACCGCCGACACCCCGCCCTCCGCCCCCGCCAGCGCCTCGACCGAGGTCAACGTCAAGGCCTTCGGCGGCCGCGTCACCGGCGCCGCGGAGCTGACCGCGACGATCGAGTCGGTCGACACCACGACCCGCGCGGTGACCCTCCGCACGTCCGACGGCCAGACGCTCGCCTTCACCGCCGGACCCGAGGTGCGCAATCTCGCGCAGATGAAGGCCGGCGACCGCCTCGACCTCGTCATCGCCGAGGAACTCTCGATCATCGTGACCAACACCCCCGGCGAGCCGGAGCGCACGGACTCGATCGACGCCGCCCGTGCCGCCGAGGGCGAAAAGCCCGGCATGGTCGTGGTCAAGCGCTCGTCCGGCGCCGCCATCATCGACGCGATCGACTACGAGAAACGCACGGCCACGCTCCGCGGCCCGCACCGCACGCTCACGATCGAGGCCAGCGCCGAGGCGAAGCACTTCCACGAGGCCAAGGTCGGCGACCGCGTGCTCCTCGAGCACGTGCAGACGATCCTCATCTCCGTCAGCGCACCCTGATTCCGCAGCCGAGGCCGCAGGCTCGCGGTCCGGGCCATCTGCTCACCGCGGTCACAACCCGCGGACCCGTTTCCATCACGCACCTCACATGGCGACACGACTCCTGACCGTCTCCCTCCTCGGACTGGCGCTGTTGACCGCGGCGACTGTCCTGCCAGCCGCGCCCACGATTCCCCCGCTCGTCGATCCGCCGACGAACAAGCTCGTGCCCGGACGCTTCGTCTGGGGCGACCTCTTCTCCACCGATCCGGCCGCCTCGACGCGCTACTACACGGGACTCTTCGGCTGGACCGCGCGCGCGATCGAGGCGGAGGGACGGACCTACACGATCCTCAGCGCCGGTGCGCACGCCGTCGCCGGCGTCGTGAAGGGGCCGGATACGCCCGACAACACGCCCGCCGCCCGCTGGATCGGCTACGTCTCGGTCAAGGACATCGGCAAGGCCACGCGCGCCGCCACCGCGCGGAAGGGCCGCGTCATCGTGGAGCCGCGCCTCGTGCCTGACCGCGGCATGCACGCGATCGTGGCCGACACCGAGGGCGCCCTCGTCGGCCTGATGACCTCGTCGGCCGGCGACCCGGGCGACCACCTCGCCGAGCCGAACCGGTGGATGTGGATCTCCCTCTTCGCGCGCGAGCCGCGCAACGTGCTGCCCTTCTATCGCGCCGTGGCCGGCTGGGAGGCGTTCGACGATTACCGCACGGCCAACCTCGACGATTTCATCCTCAGCGCCGGCGGCTACGCGCGTGCCGGCGTGTCCAAGCTCGGAGTCGAGGGCAAGAACGCGCCGGCCTGGGTCGGCTTCGTCCGCGTGACCGACGTGCGGGCCGCGACCGAACGCGCCGTGTCGCTCGGCGGCCACGCCGTGGTCGACCCGCGCGCGATCACCTCGGGCAACCAGATCGCGATCATCGCCGACCCGCTCGGCGCGGTCTTCGGGCTCGCGGCCTTTCTCGAGGAATCGGAGGCCGGACGATGAACGCCGCCCGGAAGTTCACCCGCCTTGCCCCGGGCGTGCTCGCCCTCGCGGCCCTCGCGATCCTGCCGTCATGCACGAGCGAATACTCGGGCGGCGGCGGTGGCGACATCGACGTGCACGGCTCGTTTTACTACGGCGTCGGCTACGGGCCGGGCTTCTACGGCCCGCCGATGTATGGGCCGGGCTACTACCCGCCGCCGGTGATCGTGGCGCCTCCGCCGCATCGACCGCCGCCGGGCCCGCGACCGATGCCGCCGATGCCCCGCCCGATGCCGCGCTGAGCCGGGCGCGTCACACTCGCGCGCCTCCGCGGAGCCGCCCGATTCGGCCCGCCTCGGCCGGACTCATCCCGGGAAACGCAGGTCACCGAAGCAGCGGAGAGAACGGAGATCGGACAGGAGAAATGCCTTTCTCTGTTTCCTCTGTTATCTTCTGTGAAACGGATCGGAGTTTTCACATGAGGCCGCGGAGGGCGCAGAGGATCGGCTTCGCGATTTGCTCTGCTTTCTCTGCGATCTCCTGTGCACACCGATCGATCTGAATTGCACATGAGGCAACGGAGAGAACGGAGATCGGGCGGGAGAAATGCCTTTCTCTGTTTCCTCTGTTACCTTCTGTGAAACGGATCGGAGTTTTCACAGGAGGCCGCGGAGGGCGCAGAGGCTTCGTGATTCGCTCGATTCGCGACCCACTCCTTCAGCCTTCGTCTTTTTCTTTACCTTCCGTGCAGTTCTTCTGCGGATTTGAGGCTCATGTAGCCGAGACCAGGGTTCCGAGTGAAACAATCGGCACCACTAGGTGGACGCGCCTGACCCCAGGCGCGTGGTGAGGGCGCCGCGCCCGCACCAGGGACGCGCAGGACACCCGCCACAGACCGGCCGTGGGACACGGCCGACCACCCCGGACTGCATACCACCCCGGACCGCATGAGTCCGCCTCAGCCGCCGAGGGCCATCGTCATGGCCACGAGCGCGGCGCCGAGCAGGACCATGGAGAAGCCGACGAAGAACGGCTTGCGCCCGGTCATGCGGCCGAACATCTCGCCCGCGATGAAGAGCATGGCCACGGCGATGCCGTTGGACCAGCGCATCGCCGGCTGGAGTTCATCCATGAAGAGGAACGGGATCGCGACGGGGAACGTGGTCAGCACGACGAGCACGAACACGCCGAGCGCGCCGAGCCAGTCCTGGCCCGAGAGCGTCGCGCGTTTCGGAGGGTCCGGGAGCCTGACGATGCGCTCGCGCATCGCCTCGAGTTCCACCGGGGTCAGCACCGAGGCCACCATGTCGGGCAGCGCCTCGCGGATGGCCGACTGCGCCTGCTCCGCGCTCGCCGCCGCGCGCACGGCCCAGACCGTGGCGATGCCCTTGCCCTTCTCGGCCAGGCAACCCATCAGGTACAACACCGCATCGATGATGCCCCAGGCGATGTTGCAACCGAGGGCACCGATGAGCATGGCCCGCACGTCATCGCGACCCGACTCGGCCACGCTGAGCGAGCCGGTGAAGGTCAGGACCATGATCAGGCCGAAAAGGATTTCGGAGACGCGGTCGATCGGATCGAGCACGCGCCGTTTCGATGCGGGGGAGATATGGGACATGGGAAGTATGGATACAGGTGGATGGACTCGTGCCGGCCAGGGCGTGTCTTCAAACCTCGGTCCGAGAGTGGAGGGCGGTGCTCCCGCACCGCCGCGAACGCGCTGCGACGAGCGTTTGCCGCTCGACAATCGCGGTCGGGCAGGAGCCCGACCCTCCATTTCCAAGGAAACACGAGGGGCAGACACGGGGTTTGAAAACACGCCGTAGTCGCAGGCCGCCCGCTTGCGGGCGCCCGCAAGCGGGCGGCCCGCGACGGCACAGCACGGACACTGCACGGCTTTGATCACGTTCGGTCAGCCCTTGATGCCCGGCGGGAGCATGTAGAGCGTCATCGCAAACACGATGTACACCGCCAGGACGAGCACGCCGACGAACCAGGCCGAGCGCCCGCTGCCGGCGACGAAGGACGCCGTGAGCGTGGCGAAGAACATCATCACCATCGCGCCCGGCCAGAACTGAAGGTCCATCGGCGTCGGCCCCATGACGTAGCTCAGGAGCACGAGCAACGGCGCGACGAAGAGTGCGATCTGCGTGGAGCTGCCCAGCGCGATGCCGACGCTCAGATCGAGGCGGTTCTTGCGCGCACCGGAAAAGGCCGACGCCATCTCCGCCGCCGCGCCGACGATGGCCACGACGACGAAGCCGACAAAGGCCTGCGACATGCCGAAGGAGATCGCCGCCTCCTGCACGGACGCGACGAACACATGCGAGACCATCGCGACCAGGACCGTCACGACCGCGAGCACGGTCAGCGCCAGCCCCACCGGCCACGGCTCGCCGTGCCCGTGCCCGTCCTCCTCGCCCTCGGCTTCCGCGCTGGCGAAGAGTTCCTTGTGCGTCTTGAGCGAGAAGATCATGCCGAGCGCATAAGCGACCATGAGCAGGACGGAGATGCCCACGCTCAGGTCCTGCATGAACTTGGTCACGACGGTGGAGTCGGTCTGGGCGATCGCCGACGGCACGAGCAGCGCGATGGTCGCGAGGAACAACAACCCCGCCTGCATGCGCGCGCTGGCCCGGTTGAATTCCTGCGTCCGGTACTTCAGGCCGCCGAGCAGGAAGGACATGCCGAGCATGAAGAGCGAGTTGGTCACGATCGCGCCGGCAATCGACGCCTTCACCAGCATGTACTGGCCGGCTTTCAACGCGGTGAGCGCGATGACCAGCTCGGTCAGGTTGCCGAGCGTGGCGTTGAGCAGGCCGCCCACGGAGTCGCCCGTCTTCGCCGCGACCGACTCGGTGGCGTGGCTCAGCAGCGTGGCCAGCGGGACGATGGCGAGGACGGAGAGGACGAACAGGACGGTCGACGAGGCCAGGTGAAGGTGCTCGCAGACGAACAGGGCGGGAACACAGACCAACAGCCACAAGATGGGGTTGTGGCGGATTTCCTTGAGCAGGGCATGCATGGGTATGGGTGGTGGATTGAAGTCAACGAAGGCTCACGGCGCGGCTGAGGTCCGTGGCCACGAATCCCGCCCTGGCGGAACGAATGGACACGAACGCGCCGGGCACACGCGCCGGCGATGAACGATGGCCCGGGGACATTCGCGCGCGCCGGTGCGCCGTCGCGGCGGTGCGGGAGCCCCGCGCTGGCGCGCTCGTCGCTCGCCTGGAGGGCCGCGCTCCTGCGCGGCCGCGCGCGTGTGTCGGTCCACGCAGACAAAACGGCGGACGCCCCCCCCGGCCACGCGGCGGTGCGGGAGCACCGCCCTCCATCTCGAACCGGTGGCTGAAGGGACGCGACGGCGCCCTGCGTCAGGCTCACCCATTCGTGTTCATCCGTGTCCATTCGTGGTGCGCTTCCTGCCTGAAGCACCTCACCCGAGCGGCGCGTAGAGCGTCACGACCGAGCGCGGGCCGGCGCGGTAGGTGGCCCCGGGCGCGGGCGGTGCGTCCTCCCATGCGACGATGTCGTCGGGCGAGTCGAGGCTCGTGTCGATCCAGCGGCGCCACGCGAGGGCGCGGCCGTCCTTCGTCGTCGGCAGCTCGAAGTCGAGCGGTTCCCAGTAGGCGTTCAAGAACAGGTGCATCATCACGCCACGCGCGGGCATCTCGAGCGAAAAGCCGAGCGCGTGGGAGTGATCGCTCCAGTCCGGCTGGTGCGCGCGCACGCCGTGCCAGGCCTCGTCGGCCTCGCGGATCAGGTGACTCAGGCTCGGGCGCTCGCCCCGCGCATCGATGCCGCGGCAACACCGGCGCGCGTTGAGCAGCCGGACGAAGCGGAGCACGTCGGCATGGCGCCCGGTCAGCGACCAGTCGAACCAGCTGATCTCGTTGTCCTGGCAGTAGGCGTTGTTGTTCCCACCCTGCGTCCGCCTCACCTCGTCGCCCATGTTGAGCATGGGCAGTCCGAGCGAGAGCAGGTTCACGGCGAGAAAGTTTTTCACCTGGCGGTTGCGCAGGCGCTCGATCTCCGGGTCGTCGGTCGGGCCCTCGGCGCCGCAGTTCCAGCTGCGGTTGTCGTTGGCGCCGTCGCGGTTGCCCTCGCCGTTGGCCTCGTTGTGCTTGGTGTTGTAGGAGACGAGGTCGTTGAGGGTGAAACCGTCGTGGCAGGTCACGAAGTTGATGCTCTGCTCGGGCTCGCGTCCTTCGTGGCCGAAGACATTGGGACTGCCGATGATCGCGTCGGCCACGCGGCGGATCGCGCCCGGCTCGCTGCGGAAGAAGTCGCGCACGTCGTCGCGGAAGCGGCCGTTCCACTCCCGCCACGCGTCGCCGACGAACGAGCCCACCTGGTAGAGTCCGGCCGCGTCCCATGCCTCGGCGATGAGCTTGGTGCCGGCGAGCACGGGATCGGACTCGATGTCCCACAGCACCGGCGGCTGGCCGAGCACGTGGCCGCGGTCATCGCGCGTGAGGATGGAGGCGAGGTCGAAACGGAAGCCGTCGACGTGCATCTCCTGCACCCAATAGCGCAGGCTGTCGACGATGAGCCGGCGCACGGCCGGGTGGTTGGCGTTGAGCGTATTGCCCGTGCCGGTGTAGTTGGAGTAGTAGCGCCGGTCGCGCTCGAGGATGTAGTAGGCCTCGTTGTCGAGGCCGCGGAAGGAGAGCGTGGGCCCGTGCTCGTTGCCCTCGGCGGTGTGGTTGTAGACCACGTCGAGGATCACCTCGATGTCGGCGCGGTGCAGCGCCTTGACCAGGTCGCGGAATTCGTCGACCGGTCCGACCGCATCGCCGCGCGAGCTGAACTGCGGGTGCGGCGCGAAGAACGAGACGGGCGCATAGCCCCAGTAGTTGAGCCGGCCCGGCGGCGCATCCTGCACGTCGAAGTGGAAGATCGGGAGCAGCTCCACCGCCGTGACGCCGAGGTCTCGCAGGTACGGGATTTTCTCGATCATGCCCGCGTAGGTGCCGCGTCGCGACGCCTCGACGCCCGAGTTCGGATGGCGCGTGAAACCCGCGACGTGCATCTCGTAGATCACCGTCTGCGTGGCCGGCCGGCGCAGCGGGCGGTCGCCCTCCCAGTCGTAGGCGGAGCAATCGACGACGACGCCCTTCATCGCAATCGCCGTGTGGTCCCCGGGCCCCGTGATCGGGCCGCGCGCGTAGCCCGGCGGCACGACGACCGCGCGGGCATAGGGATCGAGCAGGACCTTCGACGGATCGCACCGCAGCCCGCGCTCCGGGTCGTGCGGACCATGCACGCGCCAGCCGTAGAGCTGGCCTGCCCTCACCCCGGGCACAAAGACGTGCCAGTAGTGATAACTCCGATGCGCGCCGGGCTCGAGCGGGATGACGCGGGCCGGCTGCACCGCATCGGCCGCATCGAAGAGGAGCAACTCCACGCGCTCCGCCGGGCGCGAGTAGAGGCTGAAGTTCGCGCCGCCATCGCGCAGCGTGGCGCCGATCGGATCGGGGCGGCCGCGGGTGATGGGTTTCGCATGGTTCTGCTTTTTCATCTCACGCCTCCTTCGCTTTTTTCGCACGGGAGGTCCTGCCCCTGGCCGGCGTCGCGGGGGCACCCGGTGCCGGCGGCGACACGGCCTCGGGACGGTCGAGCAGCTCGAGGAGCTTGGCGATCACACCGGTCCAGCCGGTCTGGTGACTCGCGCCCAGGCCCGCACCGGTGTCGCCGTGGAAGTACTCGTAGAAGAGGACGTGGTCGTGCCAGTGCGGGTCGTCCTGGAAGGTCGGCTCCGCGCCGAGGGCCGGGCGACGCCCGTCCCCGCCGCGCAGGAACAGCGCGCCGAGCCGGAGCGCGATCTCGGCCGCGACCTCACCCAGGTGCATCTGGCGGCCGGATCCCGTCGGGCATTCGACGGTGAATCTGTCACCATAGTACTGGTACAGCTTGATCAGGGCGCGCACGATGAGCGCGTTGACCGGCATCCAGATCGGTCCGCGCCAGTTCGAGTTTCCTCCGAACATGCCGGTGTCGGACTCGCCCGGCAGGTAGTCGACGCGGAAGACATCGCGCCCGAAGTGGAAGATGTAGGGATGATCCGCGTGATGCTTCGAGAGCGAGCGCACGCCGTACGGGCTGAGAAACTCCGTCTCATCGAGCAGGCGGGCGAGCACGCGGCGCAGCTTGGTCTCGTCGAGCAGGCAGAGCAGGAACAGGCCGTCCGCGCTGGCCTTGTCGGGCGGCGCCATGCGCGCCGCGAGATCGGGATTGCGCGTGAGGAACCACCGGGTCCGCTCGACCAGGCGCGGCAGTTTCCGGATCGTCTCCTGGCTGACGACCGTGGTCGCGCACAGCGGGAGCAGGCCGACCATCGAGCGCACCTTCAGGCGCGTGGCCTGCCCGTCGGGCATGCGGAGCACGTCGTAGAAGAAGCCGTCCTCCTCATCCCACATGTCGTCGGCATTTTCCCCGATGCGGTCCATGGCCGAGCCGATGCGCAGGAAGTGCTCGAGAAACCGCAGCGCCATGTCCTCGTAGACCGGGTCGTGCAGCGAGAGCTCGAGCGCGATCTCGAGCATGCACTGACTGAAGAACGCCATCCAGGCCGTGCCGTCGGCCTGCTCGAGCTGGCCGCCGGTCGGCAGCGGCCGGGAGCGGTCGAACACGCCGATGTTGTCGAGGCCGAGAAAGCCGCCCTCGAAGACGTTGCGCCCGCTCGCGTCCTTGCGGTTCACCCACCAGGTGAAGTTGAGCAGGAGCTTCTGGAAGGCGTGCTTGAGGAAGTTCACGTCGCCTTCGCCCGTGCGCTGCTTCTCGATCGAGTAGACGTAGAGCGTGGCCCAGGCATGGACCGGCGGGTTGACGTCACCGAAGTTCCACTCGTAGGCGGGGATCTGGCCGTTCGGGTGCAGGTAGTGCTCGCGCAACATCAGGTCGAGCTGATGGTGCGCGAATTCGCGGTCGACCATGGCGAGAGCGACGGTGTGGAAGGCGAGATCCCAGGCCGCGTACCACGGGTACTCCCACGTGTCGGGCATGGAGATGACGTCGGCATTGACCATGTGCGTCCATTCGCGGTTGCGGGCGAGCCCGCGCCGCTTCGAGGCGGTCGGGTCCTCGGGCGTCTCCTTCAGCCACGCCTCGACGTCGTAGTGGTAGAACTGCTTGCTCCAGAGCATGCCGGCCAGCGCCTGGCGCGTGACCCGCGCGGCATCGTCGCCCTGCCCGGCCGGACGGATGGAGGCGTAGAACTCGTCGGCCTCGCGTGCCCGCGCGGCGAATACGTCATCGAACTCCCGGCCGAGCGCATCGGCCGCTCCCGTCGTGGCGCGCGTGAGGCGCACCTTCACGACCTTCGCCTCGCCCGGGCCGACGACGAGCCGATGGTGGGCGGCGGCCTTGGTGCCGGTGCGCGCGGGATTGGTCGCGCCGGACTCGCCCTCGACGAGGGCACGGTGGATCGCGTCCTTCACGTGGGGCGTGTGGTTCGGCACCTTCCACAGGCGCTCCCGGTTCGTCTCGTTTTCCGTGAAGAGCAGCGGCACGCCGTCGTCGACGTGCAGGAACATCGCGCCGAGCTCGTCGTGGCGG
>Ga0315910_10005538_pt1 | contig 10342 bp, 9 predicted proteins | sample EdamamesoilMG_FD_204470 | JGI IMG/M metagenome (GOLD analysis project Ga0315910, IMG submission 204470) | Garden soil microbial communities collected in Santa Monica, California, United States - Edamame soil | ecosystem: Environmental > Terrestrial > Soil > Garden | place: USA: California... | reverse complement strand
GTCGAGGATGCGCGCGAGCAGGTGGCCGCGCTGGTGCGCTGCGAGGCGAAGGACCTGGTCTGGACTTCGGGCGCGACCGAATCGATCAACCTCGCGCTCAAGGGCGCCGCGGAGTTCTACAAGACCAGGGGCAAGCACCTGATCACGGTGAAGACCGAGCACAAGGCGACGCTGGACAGCATGCGCGAGCTCGAGCGGCGCGGCTTCGAGGTGACTTACCTGGAGGTCGGCCCCGACGGATTGCTCGACCTGAACCAGCTCGAGGCCGCGATCCGCAAGGACACCCTCCTGGTCTCGGTGATGTACGTGAACAACGAGATCGGCGTGATCCAGGACATCCCGGCGATCGGCGAGCTGTGCCGCGCCCGGGGCGTGCTGTTCCACGTCGACGCGGCGCAGGCCACCGGCAAGTGCGACATCGACCTGCAGGCGCTGAAGGTGGACCTGATGTCCTTCTCGGCGCACAAGACCTACGGCCCCAAGGGCATCGGCGCGCTCTACGTGCGGCGCAAGCCGCGCGTGCGGCTGGAAGCGCAGATGCACGGCGGCGGCCACGAGCGCGGCTTCCGCTCCGGCACGCTCGCCACCCACCAGATCGTCGGCATGGGCGAGGCCTACCGGCTGGCGAAGCTGGAAATGGCCGCCGAGAACGAGCGCATCCGGGCGATGCGCGACAAGCTGCTCGCCGGCATGAACCGGATGGAAGAGGTGTTCGTGAACGGGCATCTCGAGCGGCGCGTGCCGCACAACCTCAACGTCAGCTTCAACTTCGTCGAAGGCGAGTCGCTGATCATGGCGGTCAAGGACATCGCGGTGTCCTCGGGCTCGGCATGTACGTCCGCCTCGCTTGAACCTTCGTACGTGTTGCGCGCGCTGGGCAGGTCGGATGAACTGGCCCACAGCTCGATACGCTTCACGCTCGGGCGTTTCACCACGCAGGAAGAGGTCGATTTCACGGTGGACCACCTGAAAACGAAGGTCGCGAAGCTGCGGGATCTCTCGCCGCTTTGGGAGATGCACAAAGACGGCATCGATCTGAGCACGGTGCAGTGGGCCGCGCATTGAGGCGGCAATAAGGAGGCAGTCATGGCATACAGCGACAAGGTCATCGATCACTACGAAAATCCGCGCAACGTCGGCTCGTTCGACAAGGGCGACGATTCGGTGGGCACCGGCATGGTCGGCGCGCCGGCCTGCGGCGACGTGATGAAGCTGCAGATCAAGGTCGGCAAGGACGGCATCATCGAGGACGCGCGCTTCAAGACCTATGGCTGCGGCTCGGCGATCGCCTCGTCGTCGCTGGTGACCGAGTGGGTCAAGGGCAAGAAGCTGGATGAAGCCGCCAGCATCAAGAACACGCAGATCGCCGAGGAACTGTCGCTGCCGCCGGTGAAGATCCACTGTTCGATCCTGGCCGAGGACGCCATCAAGGCTGCAGTCGAGGATTACAAGAAAAAACACGTGAAGGAGCCCGCCAAGGAGGCGGGCTAATCGCCATGGCCGTTACTCTCACCGAGAAAGCCGCCACACACGTCCAGAGCTACCTCGCCAAGCGGGGCAGGGGCGTGGCGCTGCGCCTGGGCGTGCGCACGACCGGCTGCTCGGGCATGGCCTACAAGCTCGAATACGCTGACGCCGTGAACCCCGAGGACGTGCAGTTCGAGAGCCATGGCGTCAAGGTTGTGGTCGATCCCAAGAGCCTGCCCTACCTGGACGGTACCCAGCTCGACTTTGCGCGAGAGGGTTTGAACGAAGGATTCAAGTTCAACAACCCCAATGTCAAAGACGAGTGCGGCTGTGGCGAAAGCTTTAACGTGTGAGGGGGTACGGGGGAGAGCCGAGCTTTCACCTGTTCCGTTGAACCACTTCGAGCTGTTCGGCCTCGCACCCGTGTTCGCGCTGGATGTGGAGCGCCTCGAAGCCGCCTACCGCGACATCCAATCGAAAGTGCACCCGGATCGCCATGCGCATGCCGGCGACGCGGAGCGCCGCGCTTCCATGCAGATGACCACCAGGGTGAACGAGGCCTACCGAACGTTGAAGAATCCGGTGCAGCGCGCGAAGTACCTGCTCGAGCTGAACGGCGTCGATGTCGGCTTCGAGACCAATACCGCAATGCCGCGCGAATTCCTGGCCCAGCAGATGGAACTGCGCGAGAAACTGGAGGACGCGCGGGACGCCGAGGCGCTCGGCCTGCTGGAGAGGGAGTTGTTCGCGCTCAAGGACGCGATGCAGGCGCGCATTGCCGAATGCATTGACGGCAGGCACGACTACCCTGGCGCCTCCGGACCCGTGCGGGAACTCATGTTCCTGGAAAAGCTCGACGAGGAAATCAACGCGGCCTACGAAGCCCTGGATTCCTGATGGCGCTGGTCAAGGAACGCTGATGGCGCTGGTCAAGGAACGCTGATGGCGCTGGTCAAGGAACGCTGATGGCGTTGTTCCAGATCTCCGAGCCGGGCCAATCGCCCGAGCCGCACCAGCAGCGGCTGGCGGTTGGCATCGACCTGGGCACCACCAATTCATTGGTCGCCACGGTGCGCAGCGGCGTCGCCACGGTGCTGCCGGACGCGCAGGGGAGGGCTTTGCTGCCGTCCATCGTGCGCTACCTGCCGGAAGGAAAGGTCGAGGTTGGCCATGTCGCGCAGGCGCAGCAGGCGGAGGATCCGAAGAACGCCATCGCCTCGGTGAAACGCTACATGGGGCGGGGATTGAAGGACGTCGCGCACGCAGAGAATGCGCCCTACGACTTCGTCGATGCGCCCGGCATGGTGCAACTGCGGACCGCCGCCGGCGTGAAGAGCCCGGTCGAGGTTTCCGCGGAGATCCTCAGGGTGCTGCGATCGAGGGGCGAGAAGTCGCTCAACGGCGGCCTCACCGGCGCGGTGATCACGGTGCCGGCGTATTTCGACGACGCCCAGCGCCAAGCCACCAAGGATGCGGCGAAGCTGGCGGGCCTCAACGTGCTGCGGCTGCTGAACGAGCCGACGGCGGCGGCGATCGCCTATGGCCTGGACAATGGCGCCGAAGGCACCTACGCGGTATTCGACCTGGGCGGCGGCACCTTCGATATTTCGATCCTGAAGCTCTCCAAGGGCGTGTTCGAGGTCATCGCCACCAACGGCGACGCCGCGCTCGGCGGGGACGACTGGGACCAGCGCGTGTACTGCTGGATCCTCGAGGCGGCGAAACTCGCGCCGCTGGCGGCGCGCGACATGCGCCTGCTGCTCGTCAAGGCGCGCGAAGCCAAGGAGTACCTCACCAGCCATGCCGAGGCGCGCATCAGCGCGAAACTCTCGACCGGGGACTTCGTCGACGTTACCCTGGACACCGAAACCTTTTCGCGCATTACCGAGCACCTGGTGCACAAGACGCTCGCGCCTGCGCGCAAGGCGCTGCGCGACGCGGGCCTCGCCGTGGAGGAGGTCAAGGGCGTGGTGATGGTGGGCGGCGCCACGCGCATGCCGCAGATCCAGCGCGCCGTGGCCGAGTTCTTCCGCCGCGATCCGCTCAACAACCTCGACCCGGACAAGGTCGTGGCGCTGGGCGCCGCGATGCAGGCGGACGTACTCGCCGGCAACAAGGCCCAGGGCGACGACTGGCTGCTGCTCGACGTCATCCCGCTGTCGCTGGGCATCGAGACCATGGGCGGCCTTACCGAGCGCATCGTGCCGCGCAACACCACCATTCCCTGCGCCAAGGCGCAGGAGTTCACCACTTTCAAGGACGGCCAGACCGGCATGAGCTTCCATGTGGTCCAGGGCGAACGCGAGCTCGTCGCCGACTGCCGCTCGCTCGCGCGCTTCGAACTCAAGGGTATCCCGCCGATGGTGGCGGGCGCGGGCCGGGTGCGCGTGACGTTCCAGGTCGACGCCGACGGCCTGCTGTCGGTGTCGGCGCAGGAAAAGACCACCGGCGCGCAGGCGTCGGTCGCCGTGAAGCCCTCTTACGGCCTGGGCGATGCCGACATCGAGCGCATGCTGCGCGACTCCTTCGAGCACGCGAAGGAAGACATGCGCGCGCGCGCCCTGCATGAGCACCGGGTCGACGCGCAACGGCTCCTGGATGCGACCGGGGCGGGATTGCGCGAGGATGGGGGTTTGCTTTCCCCTTCAGAAATTTTGTCAATTGACGAAAAACTGAAAGCATTGGAGCAAGTGCTCAATTCACCCGACCCACGAGCCATAAAGTTGGCGAGCGACGCGCTCAACCGCGCGACCGAGGAGTTCGCGGCGCGGCGCATGAACGCCAGCGTGCGCAGCGCGCTGGCCGGCAAACGCCTCGCGAGCCTCGATGCCTAAGCTTTCCGTCCTGCCGCACGCCGCGCTGTGCCCCGGCGGCGCCACCATCGAAGCGCCGGCGGGCGAGACCCTGTGCAACCTGCTGCTCGCGCACGGCATCGAAATCGAGCATGCCTGCGAAAAATCCTGCGCCTGCACCACCTGCCACGTGCTGGTACGCGCGGGTTACGATTCGCTCGCGCCTGCCGAGGAGAAGGAGGAGGACATGCTGGACAAGGCCTGGGGACTGGAAGCGGCCTCCCGCCTGTCCTGCCAGGCGCGCATGGGGCAGGCGGACCTGGTGATCGAGATTCCCAAATACACCATCAATTACGAGCGTGAAGGCGGCGCAAAGAAGCAGGAGACCCGCTCATGAAATGGACCGATTCGCGCGAGATAGCGATCGCGCTGCTCGAACTGCATCCCGGCCAGGATCCGGCGCGCGTGAATTTCGTCGACCTGCGCGCCTGGGTGCTGGCCTTGCCCGGGTTCGACGACGACCCGAGGCGCAGCGGCGAAAAGATCCTCGAGGCGATCCAGATGGCCTGGATCGAGGAAGCCGAGTAGTCCGCGGGCCCTAGGGGGACGGCGTGCCTTCGGAAGTTGCCAGCGCGGCTTCCGAAAACACCACGTCGCGCAGCAGGCGCGTCAGGAAGTAACTCTTGCCCGTGCCGCCCGGTCCGGCGATTCCGGCGCGGTCCAGTTTGAAGCTGCGCGCCAGCGCAACCAGCACACGGTCGATCGGATTGCCTTCCTGCGTGCCGCTGCTGTAATACGCACCCCGAAGCCATAGCGGCTTCTGGTTGACCTGCGTGCCGAAGGCGAGCGCAAGAAATTCGCCGACCAGGTCGCCCATCGAGTGGAACTGCTGCGGAAAGCGGTAGATGGAGGCGCGGCGCTGCAAGTCGCGTTCCTCGTGCAGGCGGGCGAGCAATTCCGCCCCGAGGCGGTCCTCCAGCACGCCGAAGTCCTTCGTGTAGGGTCCGGCGATCAGCGCCGGGTCGATGTCCATCGGGAACGTCGTGCCCCAGACCTGCGCGCGCCCGTTGGCGTCCAGGTCGCCGAAGAAATCGGTGAAGCCGGCCAGCATGTCGGCCTTGGTCACCAGAACGTAGACCGGAAAGCGGCACTCGAGCGCGGCGGTCATTTCGGCGAGCCGCATGCGTACGTGGCCCGCGTACCTGGCGCGCTCCGCCTTGGTCCAGAGCAGCAGGTCCATCACGCTCACCGTGACCAGCGCGCCGTTGAGCGGCGGATGCGGGCGGAACTGCTTCAGCAGCCCGAGAAAGCCGAGCCATGCCGCCGCGTCGGCCTTGCGGTCGCTCTCCTGCGTGGTGTAGCGGCCCGCCGTGTCCAGCAGGACCGCCTCGTCGGTGAACCACCAGTCGCAGTTGCGCGTGCCGCCGACGCCGCGCACCGATGGCGAGGCATCGGTACCGGTGTACAGCGGCAGGCGCAGCCCGGAATTGAGCAGCGCGGTGGTCTTGCCCGAGCCCGGGGCACCGATGATCACGTACCAGGGCAGTTCCTCGATCTCGCGCCCCTTGCCGTCGGGCGAGGCGAAGCGCGCGCCATCGAGATCTTCGGCCGCCTGCTTGAAACGCGCGCGGATGGTCTCCAGTTCCTGCGCGACGCGCCCGCTGGTCGCGGCATCGGATCCGGATGCCTGCGCGGCCAGCTCGTCGAGGATCGTGGTCATGACGTGAGCGCCATCCTTGTTTCCGCGAGCGTCATCCTTACTTCGCGGTCTTCAGCTGGATCGTCACGCGACGGTTCTTCGCGCGCCCGGCCTCGGTGTCGTTCGGCGCGACCGGCTCGGCATCGCCGCGGCCTTCTGCCGCAAGGCGCTTCGGGTCGGCGAGCGACTTGGCCATGACGAGCGCCGCTGTGCGCGCGCGCGCGGCCGAGAGTTCGGCATTGGTGCCGTTGCGGGGCGGCGTCGCATCGGCATGGCCGATGACGAGGATCGCGCCCGGCAGCCGGTCAAGCGCGGCAGCGACCTGCTGGAGTTGCGCGCTTGCCTGCTCGGAAGGCAGCGCGCGGCCCGGCGCGAACTGCTGTTCGTCGCGCAACGAGAGCGTGATGGCGCCGGTACCCTGGCTGACCGTTACCGGCAGGCCGCCCAGCGCCGCGGCCAGGGACGCCGGCCCGGACGGCGCTGCGGGAGCGGCGGCCGTGCCGGCACTCTGCGCGGCTTTCGTTTTGGCGGCCGAGTTCATCGCGCTGGCAATCGCATCGCGCGTCTCGTCATCCTGCAGCCGGGTGCCGAGCATGAACAGCACCAGCGAGGCGCCAACGATACCGGCAACGGCGCTCCAGATCGCGCGCCGCGGCCAGCGAGACAGCGCATACCGGCTTGGCGCCATCGCCGGTGGAGGCATGGCGGCCGCGGCGGCGGCCGCCGCGCGCGCGGCGTTGGCGCGCTCGGCGGTCTTCAGAGCCGCGTCTACCGCGGCCTGCGCAGCCGGGGTGCGCCAGTGTTCCGAAAGCGCCTCGGGGCGCGGTCGCCGGCGCGCGATGAGCCCGTACAGGCCGTCCTTGACCTGCTGCAGCGCCTGCCTGTCGGCGTCCGTGCCGCGGTAGCGGCCCTCGAAGCCGAGCGCAAGGCAGATGTAGAAGAACTCGAGCAGGTCGGCGTGTTTCTCGGGTTGCGCCGAAATCCGGTCGAGGTGCGCGAAAAAGCCTTCCGCGCCGCCGGATTCGCCGCGCAGCGATTGCAGCAGCCCGTGCTCCCGCCAATGCTGGCCCCAGGGGGTCGCCGCCGCGGACTCGTCGAGCAGCGCGCACAGCGCATACACGGCGGCATTGAGCGTATCGTCGGCGATTTCTCCGCTGACCGCACTGAGTTCCAGGCTCTCGATCTGGTCGCGCAGGCTCGCCAGCAGGGCCGCGGGATCGGGGTGCCGCAGCGTGCGGCGGATCTGGGGTACGGCGGCGAGGATGGGATTCGCCATCGCCACCAGCGGGTTCACGCCGCCGAGCGAGGACAGGTTTGCCTGGAGGGTCTCCGGCGGCGATTTCGGCGCGAACGGATTGGTGCGCGCCGCGCCGCGGCCGGCGAGCCTGCGCACCGTTGCTTCCGGATCGAAGGCGGGACGCCGGTCCGTGGCATCGGGATCGAACGCCGGAATCCTGTCGGTGGCATCGGGATCGGCCTTGAGGATCGGGCCGGTGACGGTCGACTCCGGGTCGACGCCTGGGGCGATCGGCTGGGTCACCGTCGCCTCCGGATCGCCGAGTTTGAGCGGCTGCGCGACGGTGGCTTCCGGATCGACGGCCTTGACCGGCAGCGCGACGGTCGCCTCCGGATCGAAGGCCTGCTTGGATTCCTCAGCCATGGTGCTGCGCGGTTCCCCTTGAGCCCGATATTCTAGGGTCGGAACAGGCCGTCGGCGAAGCGGATTTTCGTCACCAGGTCAATCATCGAGGCCGCTCATGCCTTTTCGGTGGCCAAGCAGGCGCGCGCCGGCAATGCGAAAGAGCACCGCGCCCGGCCATGCCAGCCGGCCGTCGGGTTTGCGGCTGAACAGGATGCCGTCGGTGCCGGCGAGGACCTGCCTGCGCGCTTTCGGCCCGCGCGCATCGGTCGGGTCGATGATCTCGCACACCGGCATGCCCTTGCGTACGCGCGCGCCTGCCGGCAGGTGGTAGCTGAGCATACCGGTGCGCGGTGCATAGCCCACGTCCATGCCGCCGATCGGTGTCGCGGGCGCTTTCAGCCGCGGCAGAGCACCCGCGCGTCCCGCGAGCACGCCGCGGCGCACGAGGAAGCGGCGCAGATTGCGCGCGTCCGACGCCCCGAGCGCGTGGTTGACGTCGTGCTGGCCGCGGTACTCGACCGTCGCCGACAGGCAGGCCTGCGGGATGCGCGCCGCTGGAAAGCGTTGGGCGAGGCGCGCCCACAACGCACCGTTGACGCCCGAAAAAGTGAGCGCCTCCGGGAAGGGTTCGTTGTACAGCGTGGCGGCGGCGCCGATGTCGGCGGCAAGCGCCTGCGCGGGTCCGGGCCAGTCGCGGCGGGAGATGAAAAGGTGCAGCGCGGCCTGCATGTCGCAATGCAGGTCCAGGACGATGTCGGCGTCCACCGACAGCTTCATCACCTCCACCCGCAGCGCCTGCAATTCGTTCGCCGGCCGCATGGCGCGCAATGCCGCGAGCGCGGACGCGCGGATGAGCGCTGCATTTCGGGTCGCATCGCCTCCGAGCCGCGCGCCGGCACGCTCCGCGACCGCGGCGGAAAGATCGGGCCAGTTGCGGTTGAAATTCTCGCGGCCAAGGAAATCGTAGCGCCCAAGGTGGTTGTTCCCGGCAAGTTGCGACAGGCCGATGGGATTGACCGCCGGCACGACGATGATTTCGCCCCGGATGGCGCCGCGGCGCTCTGCCTCGGCCAGCATCGGCATCAGGTGGTGCAGCGCCATGGCGCCGGGTAACTCGTTGGCGTGGATCGCCGCCTGCAGGTAGGCCTTGGGCCGCGCGCCTGCCTTGCCGAAGCGGTGCCAGGTGATGCTACGCCCGGTTCCCGGGGTCATGGCCGGAAGCGCAATGCGGTTCTTCGAATGGGACATGGCAACCTTGTCGACGAGTTTCCGACTAATATTATCGCCGTCACACACCGGTCGCATTTTCTGGAGGGAAATCCGATGGACGAACGACAGCTGCGAGATTGGATCGAAGACCTTAGGACTGGACGCTTGTCCCGGCGCCGGTTCCTGCGCATGGCGGCAGGCGTCGGCATCACGGCGCCAATGGCCGCCCAGTTGCTCGCTCTCTCGGGCGTGGCGATGGCCCAGACACCGTCGTCCTACAAGCCGACGCGCCGCGGCGGCGGCGGCCCGCTGAAAGTCCTTTGGTGGCAGGGCGCCACGCTGCTCAACCCGCATTTCGCGGTCGGCACCAAGGACCAGGAAGCCTCGCGCATCTTCTACGAGCCGCTCGCGGGCTGGGACGCCGACGGCAACCTTGTGCCGATGCTGGCGGCCGAGGTGCCCAGCGCGCAGAACGGCGGTCTCTCGCGCGACGGCCGCTCGGTCACCTGGAAGCTCAAGCGCGACGTGCAGTGGCACGACGGAAGGCCGTTCGCCGCGGACGACGTGCTGTTCAACTGGGAATACGCCGCGGACCCCGCTACCGGCGCCACCACCAGCGGCAGCTACAAGGACATCAAGGTCGAGAAGGTCGACAGCCACACGGTGCGCGTGCTGTTTCCCAAGCCCACGCCCTACTGGGCCGACCCCTTCGTCGGCACCGTGGGCATGATCATCCCGAAGCACCTGTTCGAACCCTTCCGGGGCGCCAAGTCGCGCGAGGCGCCGACCAACCTCAAACCGGTGGGGACCGGCCCCTACAAGTTCATGGATTTCAAGCCCGGCGACATGGTCCGCGGACAGATCAACACGGCCTACCACCTGCCGAACCGGCCGTATTTCGACTCGATCGAATTCAAGGGCGGCGGCGATGCCGTATCCGCCGCCCGCGCCGTGCTGCAGACGGGCGAATACGACTATGCCTGGAACCTGCAGGTGGAGGACGAGATCCTGTTGCGCCTGGAGGACAGCGGCAAGGGCCGCACCGCGATCACCCAGGGCGCCAACATCGAGCAGATGCAGTTGAATTTCACCGATCCGGCGAAGGATGTGGACGGCGAGCGCTCGAGCCTGAAGGCGCCGCACCCCATCCTCACCGACCCCGCGGTCCGGCAGGCGCTCAACCTGCTCGTGGACCGCAAGTCGATCCAGGACCACATCTATGGGCGCACGGGTCTCGCCACCGCCAACTTCCTCAATAACCCGGCGCCGGTGCGCTCGAAGAACACCCGATGGGAATTCAGCATCGACAAGGCCAACGCGCTGCTCGACCAGGCCGGCTGGCGCCGCGGAGCGGATGGCATCCGCGCCAAGGATGGCAAGAAGCTCAGGTTCGTGTTCCAGTCCTCCATCAACCAGCCGCGCCAGAAGTGCCAGGCGATCGTCAAGCAGGCCTGCCAGAAGGCCGGCATCGACATCGAGGTCAAGGCAGTGACCGCGTCCGTGTATTTTTCCTCGGACGTCGCCAATCCGGAC
>Ga0315910_10005537_pt1 | contig 10343 bp, 13 predicted proteins | sample EdamamesoilMG_FD_204470 | JGI IMG/M metagenome (GOLD analysis project Ga0315910, IMG submission 204470) | Garden soil microbial communities collected in Santa Monica, California, United States - Edamame soil | ecosystem: Environmental > Terrestrial > Soil > Garden | place: USA: California... | reverse complement strand
CTCACCGCTCAAGATCTGCCGCAGCAGGTCCTTGAAAACCGTGGCCGCGATGTTGTTCGTGCCGGAGTCGGAGGAGACCATTTCGCGCTCAGTGCTTTCTCGTGAGTGACGCTAGAGGAAGAAACTCGCGCCCACCGAGAGGGTGGGATAGCCGAGCCGCACCGTGACGGAGATCGCGTCGGACACGAAGAATTTCGCACCCATGTACAGAACGAAGGGTTCGAAGTCGGTCTCGGAAGAGTCGCAGTCGACGTACGCGTCGGGGCAGTTGTCGATCGACACGCGGGTGTGCCGGATGGCAAGGCCGGGTTCGCCGAACACGGCAATGCTCGGCGTCACGTAGAAGTTCCACTGCAGCACGACCGGGAACCACAAGTCGTTCGCTTCGCAGTCAGAGCCGAGCACGATCACGCCATCGTCGTAGCTCTCGTTGCAGTCGTCCTCGAAGAACGCCCAGTGAAACCCGAAACCAATCGCCATGTTGTTGTTGAGCTTTGCGATCGGACCGTTGTGGAACAACGGAATGGCTGCGCGAAACCCGAACCCCAACCCATCATCGAAGCCGGACGGGCCGTCCCACTGCAGGACTCCCTGGGGTTCGAGTTCGGCGGAGTAGTTCAGGTGGGCACCTGGCTGTTTGATTTGGGCGTGCCCAGCGCCCGCTGCCAGCGTGACGACCAGAAATGCGAATCCACCCAGCATCGAGCGACGTCCACCGACGTAGCCAGGCGAGCTGGACGGAGATTGGGTCTGCATGCGTGTTTCCAAGGGTGCCCAACCTTCTAGCCGAACAGAAGCCCGGCGCCCATCTCTGCGCGCTCGGGGTCAGGCTCGAGCTTCGCGGCCGGCTACGCCCCGTGCGCGTCGAGCCGGTTTTTGAGCTGCGTGAGCAGCGCTGGGAGCTCGTTCTTGACAACGAGGGAGGCTTGGGCGGCCCACGCTCTTACCGCTGGGGTTTCCTCATCGGTGAGCGCGAGGCGTGGGCGTCGAGCAAGGATCCGACCGAGATCGGCCATGGCCTGCGCTGCATCGACGCGAAATCGATCGACCCCAGCATGCCGAAGCCGCTGACACAGGCCCATGAAGCGACCGGTATCCGCGGACGGCTCCCACGCCACACCAGGCAGCGGCGCGGAACCCAACTCGAGCGCCCGCAGGTACGCTTCGTCTGCGGCGGTGGCGTTCGATGGCGCGGCGGGCTCGAAAGACCAGGCGAGCGCCGCATCGATCAAGAGCTCGACACCCACATGGGCGACAGCCCGTGTAGGCCCCCTCCGCACTCCGCATGCCAAGAGGTATTCCGAAGCCTGCGCTTGGAGAGAACGGAAGATCGCGCTCTCGTGGAAGGCCGCGTCGGTGCGGTGGTGGTAGGCAACGCCGCGCGCCAGGCTTCCCATCTCGAGACGCGGGGGACGGGTCCCGAGTATCGAAATGAAATCGGGGAGCATCGCGCCGAGGACGAACTCGCTATCTTGCTCGGTCGCCGCAGCGACTACCGCATGTCCGTAGAAATTCACCGGGAGTTCAGCTTAGCAGCCGCCGGTGCTCGGCAACAAAGTATGGCAAATCGGCCAGATCTGGCCGTCTGTGACGGCGGCCGGGGCGCTACTACGCAACGCGGCGAGCGAGCGGAGTGATCACCACCAGACCGTGCTGTTCGCATTCGCTCGCCAGCATCGAGGCGTCTGGCACGAATCCGGTCAGTGTGACGTGGTTGAGGATCTCGGTGGCGGCTGCAGCGAGTTCGCGCAGGGTGGGGACCGTCGACGTCAGCGAGCCTGTGCGGCAGCGTGCCCGCGCCACGCGGTACGCTGCAACAGCCAACCCGCCGGACTCGACGACGAGCTGGGAATACGTGACTCGGTGCTCCTCGAGCTTTCGCAGAAGCTCCGTGGGGCGTTCAGTTTCATCGAAGCTTTTCATGTTTTGACCAGCCTTGGAGAGAGGGGGGCCTCCCGCTAACAACAGGGACGGCAGAATTCGACCTTCTGGGGGACAGCGTGGAAATGCAAATTTCTGTCGGGGATTTCGTCGATGAGCGACTGTATGACAAGCAACACGTGTGCCGCTTTGGGCGACCTTTGTGATGCGTGGCTTCCGAGCAATCTGCATGAACGGTGGTCCCTCACGTTCACCCAAACGTTAGGCCGTGATAGGTGACGTTGTTTGGTACGGAACGTTGCCGGAACGTTTCGCTGTGGCAGGCTTTCAGGGTGTCTTCACCCCAGCAAATCAAGCGAGGAGTCTGACGCCGATGTCGCGTTCGCTGCGCTGCGCCGTGTTCGATTCAAGCAAGGCTGCTCGCGCAAACACTGCGCGGTGGTCTATTGTCCGGTGCCCTATCGCTGCCTGCGTTGGCGGTGCGATAACGTAGGCGTCAGATGCCCTCCGATTCCACTTCCGTCGTCGCTGGGGTTCGCCTCGATCGCTGGCTGTGCGCGGCGCGGGTTTTCAAGTCGAGGACCCTCGCCGCCACTGCCTGCGGCGCCGGTCACGTCAGCGTGAACGGCAACGCCGTCCGCGCGAGTCACGCTGTAAGAGTCGGAGACGAGGTGCGCGCCAAACCACCTCGCGGCCCCGTCATCCTGATCGTGCTGAAGCTCGCTGACAAGCGGCTGTCGCCGAAAGATGCCGTGCTGCTTTACGAGGACCGCTCGCCACCCCCGCCGCCTCCCGATGAATTCGTGTTCCGGCGCGAGCGTGGCGCTGGCCGCCCCACCAAGGCCGAACGCCGTCAGATGGACAAGATGCGTCGCTGGTGAGCTGGCTCAGCTTAGAACGGAGCGATCGGCCAGAATGCGCCGCAGCGCTCACTCGTCCGAGTCGTCGTCGCTTTGGTCCGCTTCAGCGGGTTCGTCGTCGGAGGCTCCGCTGTCGTTCGCGGGCGCTTCGGCTTGGTCAGCGTTGCTGGTATCGGGCGCGTCGTTGTCCTCTTCGACGTCGGATTCCTCGGCTGGCTCATCGTGCACCGGTTGCCCGACGACGTCGCCGGCCATTCGCGGCCTGAGTCCGCGTCCAGAGAGGCGCGCGGCTCGCGTCGCTGCGAGCGTCGCGGCTCGTGCTGCCGTTGACGCACCGATACGCGCCTGTTCATCCGGGGGCGGCGGGTCGGGGGGCGGGGGTGCCTGTGGCAGCTCTTGCGCTACACCCGCCGGAGGCGCGGGCGGCGGCGGGACGGGAACGGCCGGCGCGGGCGGGTTCGGATCTGGGCGCTCGAGCGGCGGCGAGAAGCCGCGGCGCTTCGCGACCGGAGGGGCCGTCAGCGGCGAGCTCCGCTCGATGTGTTTGACAGGGCCAGACGCTCCCGCTTGGGCGTCAGTCTCTGGGGTGCCTTCTCCCCGCTCGCTGGTGGCCGCCTCTGGCGCCTCGAGCGCGGCGCCGTCTGCTTCCTCTTCCGTCTCCGACGCGCCTACTTGGCTCGGGATCAGCAGGATGATCAAGAGCACGTAGAACAGCGACGCGCTCACCAGGCCGATGAATGGAGCCCAGCGCCACCTGATGAAATCCGAGAGTATTTGGACCACCCGCATCGCCACGCCAGGAATATACGCCCTCCGGCGCGCGAAACAACGCGATCCTTGGCCGCCCGGCGGTCAGGGTGCCGTTCTTCTACGTTTTCTCAGCCATCTGGGGGTTCTGGCGGGGGGCCGCCGGGCTTTTAACCCCCAGACACCAGATCTTCGGCGGCGAGCACAGGCACGCGGTCGTCATCGAGTTCGTCCAGGTATCCCGGCGGCAGGCTCACCTTCTGGGTCCCCGCTGTTTTCCCGCGCGGGACACGCATGCTTTCGGGTGGAAATGGCTCTTCTGCCGGCAGCGCCTCGAGCTCCGCCGTGAGCTCGGCGAGCGTCGTCACCCGCATCAATCGCTGTCGAAGCGCAGCGCTGCCGCGGAAGCCCTTCGTGTACCAGGTCGCGTGCTTGCGGAAGGCGCGCATCGCACCAGGCTCACCGATCCAGGCGGCGAGACGCTGCGCGTGGTCCAACATGACACTGCAGATTTGCCCCAGCTGCGGCGGATTTCGCGGTTGTCGTCCGTCGAACAGATCCGCGAGATCACGAAACAGCCACGGGCGCCCGAGGCACCCGCGACCCACGATGACTCCATCGCAGTTCGTGGTCCGCATCATGCGCAGCGCGTCGTGGCCTTCCCAAATGTCACCGTTGCCGAGCACCGGGATCGACAGCGCTTGCTTCAGGGTAGCGATCGCGTTCCAGTCGGCGGTGCCGTCGTAGAGTTGGGCAGCCGTGCGCGCGTGCAGCCCGACGGCGCGACAACCCTCGGCCTCCGCTACCTTGCCGGCCTCGAGATACGTGATGAGCGAATCGTCGATGCCGATGCGGAACTTGAGCGTGACCGGAACCTCGCCAGCATTCTGGACCGCGGCGCGCACGATACGCGCGAGCAAACGAGGTTTCGCTGGAATCGCTGCGCCGCCGCCCTTGCTCGTCACTTTGCGCACGGGGCAGCCGAAGTTCATGTCGATGTGGTCGACCTTGCCTTCGTTGACGAGACGCTGCACCGCCCGCCCCACGTAGTGGGGGTCGACGCCGTAGAGTTGCAGGCTGCGTGGCGTTTCGTCATGACCGAAGTCGGCGAGCTTCAGCGTCTTTTGGTTGCCTTCGACGAGCGGGCGCGCGGTGATCATCTCGCTCACGTAGAGCCCAGCGCCGAACGCGCGGCAGATCGCCCGAAACGGATAGTTGGTGACGCCCGCCATCGGCGCCAACACGACCGGGGGCCAGACCGTAAGGCGGCCTAGCGTGAGCGGCTTGAACTCCCCGGCGCGGGCGGGAGGGACCTCTCGGTTGATGGCGTTTTCGTACTTTTCGTCCACGATCGGAGGCGGAGTGTAGACGCTTCCGGGCGCTGCGCCAGTGCCACGTCTCGGGCAGCCTAGTTGTGGCTGGGGCGGGCGCGCGTTACTTCGCCCAGGCCATTCTCGCGGCCATGCTCAGCCGCGTCGACAGACCCACGGTCTTGTCGCGCAACATGCCGGAGCCATCGACGTAGTAGTTCGTGGGAAAGGCTTCGATCTTGTAGTTTTCGATCAGTTCGTCGGTAGCGAGCAAGACGGGGTATTCGAGCTGGTGTTCGCGCACGAAGCGTTCGAGGCGTGCCCGATCTCTAGCGTCGGCCACGATCGTGACCAGCGCTTCGTCGCGGTCGAGATCTTCGTGGAGCGCGTTCAACGCCGAGAACTCTCGCCGACACACCCCGCACCAGGTCGCCCAAACGTGCACCAGCAGCGTCTTGCCGCGGAAGTCGCTGAGCTGGACCCGCTCACCTTGGAGATCGACCAGATCGAACGCGGGCATGGGTTTGCCTTGCGGCAGGAGCCCGCGCGTTTGCCACGCACTCAACGCGAAGAACAACAGCACCACCACTCCAAGCTCGAGCCCCCAGCGACGCACCCGCGCAAACCGTCGCGCTGGCTTGGGCGACTCTGTCGTCTCCGGGGGCTCGGGGGGCTCGTCGGCCTCGGGCGCATCCGTGTCTTCGGCGACTGCTCCGCTTGCTTCCGGTGGATGCTGTCGTTGGGCCATGCGACAAACCTCAGCGGCGGCGCGGCTGAAGCAATGCTCGCACCGCCTGCTTGGCGAACACCGGAGTTTTCAGCAGCGACTTCGCCAGCGCCGACGCGAGCGCGAGTGGTGTGCTGCCGTCAGCGCGAACGGCCACGCTTTCGCCCGAGGCCATGTCTTCGAGCACACCGCGCGCGACCGTGCGTGACCCGTCGGAGCGGATCTCGACCACCATGCGTGCCACGACGGGAGGCAGTCCCGCCTCTTGAGCCAGGTTCGAGTGCGCAGCCGGGGTTTCGACGATACCAGCGTCGAAAGCCGGAGCTCTACTGGGGTCCGTCGGTTCTTTCGCCATGTTCCGTTAGCTTAGGGCTCGAGCTGCCCGCCGTCCAATCTCAGGGCGCCCCGGGCAAACTGTCTCGCGCGGCTTTGCCCTGCCAGGCGACGAAGCTGTACGCGCCGCGGGCGACGACGTCACACGAAGGCGGCGCCTTTACGCCCGAGAAGACCAAGCCGTGGTCGTTCTTGTTGGCAAACTCCAGGATCCGCTCCGAGGCATCGATGAAGAACACGGCCCCGTTGCTGGTCCCCTCGCCGTCGGGCCACGCGAGCGCGACGAACTCGCGTTCCGCCCGCTCCTCGTCGACGCGAGCCTCGGCCGCAGCCGACCAGCCGCCGGCCGTAGGCAGGCACACCATGAACAAGTAGCCATTCAGCGCGCTGGCTGGACCTTCGCGCGTCTCGCGAAGGTGAGCGTACCTGCGATCGAGCAACTCGATTCGGTCACTCCGCTTCGGACGCAGCGGAGCGCTGCCAGTGAGGGCCGGAAGGGCGAGTGCGCTCCCAATACCGTCAGCATCCGGATCGACCAAGGCATGCTCGCGAGCGTAGTCTTGTGCAAAGAGCAACTCGCGCAGCCTGGACACGATCTCTTTGTCGGCGCTGCGCCGGCTCGCGTTGGTCATCCCCAAGAGAGCGTACTGGCTCACGAAACGCATCAGCCCCAACGTGCACACCAGCGCGACCGCCCCGAGCGCCCAGAGCCAACGCCGGCGTTGGCTCGCGCTCAGCTCCGGCAGGCTGACCCACGTGAGAAACGTCAGGAAAGCCGCGAACAAAGCGATCTCGCTCAACCACAAACTCACCAGCCCCAGCACGGCAACGCCTACCAAGAACAGGCGGTGCCTGCGTTCGCGATCGGGAGGGGCGGGATCGGGCACGGGGTTGCGCGGGTGTAGCCCAGGGGGTGCGAGGGCGCTAGGAATAGGCGGCGTAGCATGTCTCCTCCAGGCTCACAGTCCCCGCCACCGCGCAACGCTCGGATACATGCTTCTGACCAGCGCCGGATTGCAGGATGTTCGCCTTTTTTGTGCGCTAGCTGAGTTCCGCGCCGGCACGCGCTCCCTCTATTTCGCCTGTCATGCGGGCGTTGCTCGCGCAGACGCAGTTTCGAACCGCCGCTGGCGGTGTTGCTAGCGCCAGCCCCACCACCGCTGCAGGTGCCGCTGCCATTGCTAGTACCGCTCGTGTTACCGATCGAACCGGCGCCCCAGCCGCTCGCCGCCACGCCCCGGTCGAGTGAAATGGACCAGACCTCGCGTAGGGCGGAACCAGATCTGCTACGAGGCTGTGCCCGCTGCCACTTTGTTGGTCCTTCGGCGCCGAACTGCGCTAGCGCCAGGCAAACGAGTGCGCTGCTGTGCGAGCCCGACGGACTCAGTCCGGCTTCTGGCCAAGATCAGCTGAAGGCTGAGGTTTACATGTATCTAGGCCCGTGGTGTTGTCCGACGTTGTCGCGACCTCGACGTCGGACCCGTTGCGTAGGACGTATCGAGCCAGATGCTCCCGGACTTTCAGCGGTTTCTGCTCGCGCTTACGAGCCATGAAACCAGTTCCGTAGTCGCGATCGGCTTCGAGGGCGTTGTGCGCGGGACATTATGCCGAATACGCTTTTATGCCGCATGGTCGAGTTCTGTCGAGTGTCGGCTGGGCGGCGTTCGTTGCGTACGCGGCATAATCAAAGAGCTTGGAGAAAGCTGAGAACGGAGTCAGGAGGTCGGTAGCGCGCCTGGTGAGTTCCGGGAGGCGCGGTCTTGGCGATGGCGCGTTCTTTCGTTGCGAGGTCTGCGTGCAGGTAGATTTCGGTCGTTTCGATGGATTCGTGGCCGAGCCAAAGGGCGATGGTGGAGCGGTCTGTTCCGGCATGGAGGAGGAGCATCGCACTCGTGTGCCGGAGGACGTGCGGGGAGATGTTCTTCTCAGCGAGGGAAGAGCAACGTTTTGCGGCGTGGGCTCGATGCACCTCGACGAGATGCTCGACGGCGTCGCGACTCATCGGACCACCGCGACGGCTGAGGAAGAATGGACTGGTGGACGGTGCGCCTTGACGATCGCGCAGGTACGCGCGAAGGGCCTTGATTGATTGCGCGGTAAGCGGAGTGATGCGCTCCTTTCGTCCTTTTCCATGACAACGCACATGGGCAGCGCCGCGTTCGAGACGGACATCGTCGAGTTTGAGCGCGGTGATCTCGGAGACTCGGAGACCGGTTTGAATCGCGAGGAGCAGGAGCGCGTAGTCGCGGCGACCGAGCAACGTCGTTTGGTCAGGAGCTGCGAGGATTGCCTCGAACTCCGGGCGAGTTAGAAAAGCGACAAGTTTCTTCTCGGTGCGCTTGTGCGGGATTGCGAGCACACGTTGAATGACGGCAGCATGGGCAGGCTCGCGGAGGGCAACGTAACGAAAGAATGAGTGCACAGCTGCGAGTCGCGCGTTTCGAGTGGAAATGGAGTTGCAGCGCGTTTTCTCAAGGTGCTCGAGAAAACGCAGAACAAATGGCGCGTCGAGGTCTGCAAACGCGAGGTTGGATGGTGCTTTTCCGACATCGCCTTGAGCGAAGGTGAGCAGCAGTCGGAACGTGTCCCGATAGGCGGCGATCGTATTCGGGCTAGCCTGTCGCTGTTGCTGGAGGCGATCGGTGAAGAATGCCTCCAGCAGTGGGGCAAGCGTACTCACGGCAAGGCTCCAAGGGCATGCTCGACCTTGTCAGCAACCAGGGCCATGAGCTCTGGCGTTGCCGATAAGTACCAGTAGGTCGAAGTTGGATTTCGATGACCCACGTACGTGGAAAGGGTTGGCATGAGAGCATCGACGTCGAGGCTCTCATGGTGCCACCGGAGAATTGTCCGGACGATGAACGTGTGCCGGAGATCGTGGATTCGAGCCCTTTCTCGGTGAATATCGGCAGTGCGAAGGAGGTTTGCGAATGTGTGATGTACGTTGTTGTAGACGAGTTTCGTTCCGACGAGTGAAACGAAGAAGTGCGATGAATGTGGTTGAGGATGCTCGCGGTCGCGTCGCTTTGCATAGCGACGAAGTGCACGTGCGACTGTTTCATGAAGGACGACCTCGCGAGATTTTCTAAACTTACTCTCTCGGACGACGATGAGCTGATGTTTCCAATCGACATCGCTACGCTCGAGCCGAATAGCTTCGCCGACACGCATGCCAGTTGCCGCGAGCAGGCCCAAGAGGGTCTCGTACGTAGCTTGGCGAAACCCGCATCCGGACACACGAGACTGAAGCTCTCGTGCAGCACCAAGTAGTCTCGCGATTTCCTCGGGCGAGTAGATCGAGGGCGAAGTACGGTGGCAGTAGCGAGGGAGGAGATCGCGCGGAGGAACTTGATGGCGAGCGTCGACCAGGTGAACATGCTTGGCGAACCCGCGCGTGACCGACAACCTAGAGGCCCACCACGATGGATCTGCGTCGCTAGGCTGTTTTGCCCAAGCAAGTGCGAGCTCAGTCGTGATGAATGTGCGGCGCTTGGCACGGAGAAACAAGACAAACTTCGACAGCAGCCACGCCTCGCGCTCAGCCTTGTAGCCGAGACTCCGACGAAGCTCGAGGTATTCGACGAGGTGCTTCGACAGCGACTTCACGACACCACTCCCGGCCAGGGCTGCACGACCTTGCGAAGTGCACAGCGATCGACCTTTGCGTAGATCGCTGTGGTTTGCGTGCTCGAATGGCGCAGCACTTGGGCAATCTCCTCAAGGGACGCGCCATGCTTGAGCATCTGAGTTGCCGCCGTGTGACGTAGGCGATGCGGCCAGACAGGAGCGATGCCAGCGCGTTGGGAAGCAGCGAAAACGATGCGGCCAATCGTGTGCAGGGATCGGTATGGAGCACGAACACGGAGGAAGACGTGCCGAGTCGTAGTGCAGCGGCGGCGTCGCAGGTAGGCTGCAACCGCTCGTCCGACGTCAGCAGGAACCGGGAGCCGCGCACGCTTCGCTCGTTTACCGTGGACGGTAACCTCGCCGCATTTCCAGTCGAAGTCGTCGAGCGTGAGTGCGCAGACTTCACATTGCCGCAAGCCGAGACGTGCGAGCAGCAGAATGATCGCGTAGTCACGGGCGCCGACTAGGGTCCTGCGATCGCAGCTCGCGAGCATGCGTTGCACGTCCCGCGCCGCGATTCCCCGCGGCAACGTGCGATCCCGCCACGTCCGACAGGGAGGAACCGCCTCGGAGAGATCGCGAGTTATCAAACCCTCAACGAAGAGGAAGCGGAGCACACAGCGGAGATTGCTTCCGATTCCAGCGAGCGATCTGGGGTGGGTGCGACCTGCCTCCCGCAAGAACGTGCGCACATCCTGTGCCCGAAGCGCGCGAATCGCCGTGCTTGTCGAGTGCTTTGCGAGGAACTGTGCCGCCGTGTGTAGGCAGTACTGGATGGTGGACGATGCGAGCGCGCGCTCTTGCGCGAGGTAGTCCCCGTAGCGCGCGAGAACCCGCTCCAGCGTGGTCTTTGGTCCA